>Ga0097691_1000249_pt1 | contig 50552 bp, 48 predicted proteins | sample NGESurdeep072012_8_FD_72858 | JGI IMG/M metagenome (GOLD analysis project Ga0097691, IMG submission 72858) | Arctic peat soil microbial communities from Barrow, Alaska - NGEE Surface sample 210-1 deep-072012 | ecosystem: Environmental > Terrestrial > Soil > Wetlands > Peat ...
CGTTCATCGGCGGCGGCTTCGGCGCGCGCGTCGAAGCGCTCAATTTCGAGATCGTTACTGCCTTACTTGCGAAGGCTGCCGCCGGCAAGGTGATGATGCAGCTCACCCGCGAGGAAACCTTCATCACCCATCGCGCCCGTCCGCAGACCGATATCCGGCTGAAACTCGGGATGAGCAAGAATGGACGCATCACCGCATGCGAATGCCATGTGGTGCAGCGCGGCGGCGCTTATGCCGGCTACGGCATCATTACTATTCTCTATGCCGGAGCGCTGTTGCAGGGCCTCTACGATATTCCCGCGGTCAAGTACGACGGTTACCGCGTCTACGCCAATCTGCCGCCCTGTGGCGCCATGCGCGGGCACGGTTCGGTCGATACGCGCCATGCCTTCGAAAATCTGCTCGACCGCATGGCCCGCGAACTCGGGCTCGACCCCTTCGCCGTGCGACGCGCCAATCTGCTGCAGGCTCCGACCCGCACCATGAATGACCTGGTGGTCAACAGTTACGGACTGGCGGAATGCCTCGACAAGGTCGAGCGGGCCAGCGGCTGGCGCGAGCGCCTCGGCAAGCTGCCGCCCGGCAAAGGGCTGGGCATGGCCTGCTCGCATTACGTCAGCGGGGCCGCCAAGCCGATCCACCGCACCGGCGAGCCGCACGCGGTGGTGAACCTCAGGCTGGACTTCGATGGCGGCGTGACCGCGCTCACCGGCGCCGCCGATATCGGCCAGGGCTCCTCCACCATGGTGGCGATCGCCGTGGCCGAGACGCTGGATATTTCGCTCGACCGCATCCGCGTCATCGCCGCCGACACCGCAATCACGCCCAAGGACAATGGCGCCTATTCGTCGCGCATCACGTTCATGGTGGGTAACGCGGCAATCGATGCCGCGAAGAGATTGAAGGCGGTGCTGATTGCCGCCGCGGCACGCAAGCTCGAGGCGCGCCCGGAAGACGTGGAATGCGTCGGTGAAGTCTTCCGCGTCGGCAGCGGCGATCAATCGACCCTGCCGTTCGCCGACGTGGTTGCCGCCGCGCTGGTCGACGAAGGCGCGATCACCGTGAAAGGCTCGTTCACCTGCCCGCCGGACTTCCACGGCGGCAAGCACCGGGGCGGCGCCGTCGGCTCGACCATGGGCTTTAGCTACGCCGCCCAGGTGGTCGAGGTGAGCGTCGACGATGCAACCGGCCTGATAACGGTCGACAAGGTATGGGTGGCGCTCGACTGCGGCCATGCGATCAATCCGCTCGCGGTGGAAGGACAAATCGAGGGATCGGTGTGGATGGGCATGGGTCAAGCCATGAGCGAAGAGACCCGCTACGCGGAGGGCTTGCCGGTCCATGCAAGCCTGCTTGAATATCGCATGCCGACCATCATGGATTCCCCGCCGATCGAGGTTCATATCGTCGAAAGCCACGATCCATACGGACCATTCGGCGCCAAGGAAGCGAGCGAAGGTGCCTTGGCCGGCTTCCCGCCAGCCTTGGTCAACGCTATCGCCAACGCCATCGATATTGACCTCAACGAATTGCCGGTGACGCCTGATCGGGTCATGGATGCGCTCATCCAGCGCCGGCGCCAGGCGAGGCTTGCCAGCACCTTGAAGGCCGCATCATGACCGCACCGTTGGCCGAGTTCCGTCTGGCCCAGCCGGACACCGTCAAAGAGGCAATCGCGGCGTGTCTTAAACATCCGGGCAGTCGTTTCGTCGCGGGCGGAACCGATCTGCTCGTGAACATGCGGCGTGGCATTAGCAGCCCCGATTTACTGGTCGATCTTTCCGGTATCGACGAACTGACCGAGATCAAGACCAACGGACGCGGAGTGACGATCGGTGCGGGTGTGACCATCGCCGCCCTTGCTCGCAACACGGTGATCGCCACCCAATATCGCGCCCTTGCGCAAGCCGCCGAGGCGATCGCCGGCCCCGGTCACCGCATCATGGGGACGGTTGGCGGCAATTTGTGCCTTGATACCCGCTGCATTTACTACAATCAAAGCGAATGGTGGCGGAACGCGAATGCTTATTGTCTCAAGCATCGCGGGGATATTTGTCATGTTGCTCCCCAGGGACAGCACTGTCACGCCGCCTACAGCGGCGATCTTGCGCCCGTTTTGCTCGTTTTTGGCGCCGAAATTGACATTGCCGGCGCACAAGGCAATCGCCGAATTTCGCTGAGCGATCTCTATGTTGAAGACGGCAAGGCCCATCTCGCTCTGGCCGAAGGCGAGCTCATCGTGGCGGTCCATCTATCTTCGGACCCGCCTCCGTCAGGTTATGCAAAAGTGCGGGTGCGGGCGGCCATCGACTTTCCATTGGCGGGCGTGGCGGTTGCGCTCGCGGCATCCGACACGAACGTCAGTTCGCTCCGCATTGCGCTGACAGGCACTAATTCCCGGCCGTTCCTTCTCGCCGGCACGGAAACCTTTGCCGGGCGATCAATCGACGAGAAACTCCTGCAAGAGATCGATCGGCTCGTGCAGAAGCAAGTCCAGCCCATGCGAACCACGGTTGCATCCGCCAACTATCGCCGAGTCGCGGCCGCTGCGCTTGCACGGCGTCTGACCGCAAGGCTTTTCGCTGAACGCATGGCTTGAACCTGTTTCAAGCACTAAGCTGCTTGAACCATATTAGAGCTGTGCACCCGCTTTATAGGGCAAACGTCGAACTGCACGCTTGACCAAAGTGACCCAGCGTCTCGCGGACGTGTCACGCTGCCATCCTTGCTCTCAGTATGCTGAACCGCCGTACTCGACTCACGTCTATAGGGCGGGAATGACGGCAGTTGCTTCAAGCTCGATCTTTGCCGGGGCATCGAGAAGATCGGCAACAAAAATCATGCTCATCACGGGGTAATGGTTTCCAATCAGCGATTTCCAAATACGTCCGAGTTCGCGCCGACCCGCGAGATAGGCAGACTTGTCGATACAAAATGCAGTTATTCTGCAAATGTGGCTCGGCATCCCGCCTGCCTCTGCGAGGATGGCAAGCATGTTTTTGAGCGCCTGTTCGAATTGCGGAACGAGCTCCTCGCTTTGAAAATGCTGATCGGCATCCCAGCCAACCTGACCGGCAATGAACACAATGCGGCCCGCCGCCACACTGATGCCGTTTGCATAGCCGATCGGCGGCAACCAGCCAGGTGGATGGAGAATCTGCGATGACATTGGAAGGCCCCCGAAGTGATAGCGTGCGGCAGGCGTTAAGGCCGTCCCTCTCGACGCTTGGACAAAAGAACCTACCGATTTAGCATCAACTTACCGGCCGCAAGGTGCCCCGCACCGCGCTGCGATCATCGGCCGCGAGCTGACGTAGCTTGGCAACGTCTCTGACCACGACATGCGAAGCATCAACCATGACGCCAATGGTTCTCAGTCTCGCAAAGGCACGCGATAGCGACTCAGGCGTCAAGCCAAGTCGTCCAGCTATCAGAACTTTGTCATAAGGCAGCGCCAGCGCACAATGACCCTGCTCTGCTGATGACAGTGACGCGAGAAACTCGGCGACCCGCTGCACCCCGCTTTGTGCCTTGAGCTGTTCAACCTGCTGAACGAGGTGATGCATGTGCTGAGAGACCGACGCGATCATCGCCAATGCAATATCGGGGCTCTCACGGATGCAACGGACAATATGATCGGCAGGGATGCGCGCTACGCGCGCTTCGCTTACCGCTTCGGCGGTAGCAATATACCGATTCCCGGTGAATGCGACCGCCTCCGCAAAGCTCTCGCCTTTCGTCATAATATCGATCACGGTTTCATCGCCGGACGGAGTACTACGGTAAAGTTTCACCCATCCGTCGATCACGATAAAAAATGACGTCGCCGGGTCGTCTTGTCGAACTATCCACTCGTGCGGCCTCAACATGACAGCTGTCGCGGGCGCGATAATGTGCTCAACGGTCTCCGATTTCAGTCCCCGAAATACCGCGATGCGGGTAATGATTTGAAGATCGCCGGCCGTTAGTTTTGAGGACATAGGAAAAGTCTCAAATAAAACCAGTCTAACTCATGAAGCTGATCGGTCGGGCCGCCTTGATCTCTATCAAGGATTGCCGGGGCGCAACTGGCTATTTATGTTGCAGTGCACAATGGCAGTTCGATTGGCGCGCAAGTCATTGGCATTTGGGCGCCAGATGCGAGTCGCTGCGTCGCCGGTGTGGCTTTCGAAATAAGGCTTTCGTTCAGCAAATCAGAGGCGCGGTTGATTCCGCCGACGCGACAAGACGGCCTTCGAACGCCGCCCGCCCCTGGTACTGCGGCGGTCCACGAGCTTGCGCATCGTCGCAATGGTGATCGACCCGAGGGTTGCACGCGCAATATCGTCGATTTCGTTGAGAACTTCGCGCAAGGCTTGATCCTCAGGCGTTGCATCGACAGCCCCGGCGTCCTGCTCAACGGAGCTCAGGTCTTCGAACAGTTGGGCCACTTCCAGTAGCGTTGTTCGCCGTGCATTGCCGGCGAATTGATATCCGCCACCCGCGCCACGAACCGAACGGACCAGGCCGACACGGCCCATGACGTGCATGACCTTCGCCAGATGGTGACTGGAGACGCCGTACTTCTTGCCAATTTCGGCGACCGAAAGCTGACGGCCTTCGCGCGCGGCTAGTTCCAGAACCGCGAAGATGGCAAGCCGGGTCGAAATCTGCAGCCTCATGACATCGCCATCCGCATGCTGCTCCAGTCAAAATCCCGATTGCCGTGCTGCGTGTTCAATCGAGGTCCTTCTCAAGCTGGATGTAGGGCCCAGCCATCATTCCTTCACTACGGAAAAACAGCAGCGGAAGAGGAGCATCCCTTGCGATCATTGTTCGCATCTTGTTGACGCCCGCTTTCTTGAACTCGCCGGAGATTGCTTCGAGCAACGCGCTCCCAATGCCATGCAAGCGGATCTCCGGTTCAACCGACAACGCAAATACCCAGCCGCAGGGTGTCGACCCGAATTCCCAGGCGCGAATTTCGCCGATGATAAAGCCCAGCACGCGCGGATCCGCGCGGTCCATCCGATTTTCGGCAACCAGGAAGAACCGCTCGTGCAGCCGTTGTTTGCCATAACGACGGAAAACATCGTTCCAGTATTCCGCCTTGGCGAGTCTCGTTACACGGGTGTCCAGTGCGATCACTTGGCGGAGGTCGGCGGCTTGCACGCGCCGGACCCGCACAGCGGTGTCGGTCGTCGTCGCTCGCGCATTTGAATCAGTCGCCAATGCGTTCACCGCCTTTCGCCCAGATCAACAAACCAATAGCGCATAATTAAGCATTGTGGTACCGATTTATTGATCCAGTCGCAAGAAGGGAGCATCGTCGTGACTTGCGCTCGACCGGCGGAGAAAGCCCGGATGTGGCGAACCGCCGACGCTGTCCATATCGACCTGCGCGGCCTTGAGCCGCCGGAGCCTATGGTTGCGATTCTGCAGACGATCGACGGCGGCGAGGTCGATACCGCCCTCGTCGCCCACCTCGATCGTGAACCGATCTTTCTCTATCCAGAGCTCGACGATCGGGGTTGGAGTCACGAGCTCATACAGTCCTCGTGCGGGATCACGGACTGTGAGGACGGGGTCATGCTTCGGATGGTGCGCTGGGGTTCATGAGCATCGCGGCAACCTTTCTCGGAGGCGCGAAGAGCCGGTTACTGCCGCCATCGATCCCGTTTCGATTCTTCGCAGCAGCGGCCAGCTTTCACGTCTTGATGTGGCTTGTGCTCCTCATCGGTGCGGGCGAGGCGGCAAGCTTCTACGGCGGCCTTGGTTCCACGCTCGCGGCGGTACACCTTTTAGCCCTGGGCGTCCTCGTCACGACGGCGATCGGCGCATCCGTTCAACTTCTGCCCGTCGCCACGCGGCGCGCGCTCGTCACAATCTGGCCGATCAAGTTGGTGTTCTGGCTCACAGTACCGGGGATGATTGCGCTGATCGGTGGCATGTATACGGCGCAAACGAGCATTCTCATTCCGGCCGCCGTTATAACGACTGCCGGCTTGCTGTTGTTCTGCGGGCTTCTCGCAGACAATCTGCGCCGTGCGAGCGGTATTCCGGTGGTCGCAGCCTACGGCTGGGCGGCACTGGTAGCGCTTGTTCTGGTGATCGCACTCGGAGTTACTCTCGCAATCAACGATGAAATTGGAGTTCTGCCCGATCACAGCGCCGTCGCACTCGCCCACCTGATTCTGGGCGGGTTCGGGTTCATGGGGCTGTTCGTGCTCGGCTTCAGCCACATCTTGGTGCCGATGTTCGCGCTAGCGTCAGCGCCGGCAAAACGACCGAGCATCGCCAGTTTCGCCACCGCCTCCGCAGCGCTTGTCCTCGGTACGCTCGGGGCGCTTATCGGCAGCCGCGCTCTTCTTACCGCGGCCACGCTCGTGGGCCTGGCTGCCGCCGCGGTGCATCTCTGGCTGATGTATCGCGTGCTCAAGACCGGCATGCGCAAGCGCCTCGGCCTTTCGTTCATTCTCGTGCGCGCGGCCTGGGTCATGCTGCCGGCGACACTTCTCGTCGGGCTCGCTGCGCTCTATGGCTTCGCTGGCAAAAACGGGCCGACCCTGTTCGCCTTCCTGTTGCTATTCGGCTGGCTTCTCACCTTCCTGTTCGCCATCCTTCAGCGCATCATGCCCTTCCTCGCCTCGATGTTCGTGCCGACGCCAGCCCACGGTGGCACGGCGATCGTCTCCGAGCTTGCCGGCGCCCCATCGCTCAAGCTGCATGCCGTCTGCCACGGCCTTGCGCTTGCTATACTTGCGGCTGCAATTGTTCTCGATAATGCAATGGTCGCGCGCGTGGGCAGTGCTATCGGCCTGGTCGGGGCGATGGCCTTCGCCTGGTTCACGGCCGACGTCATTCGGCGATTGCTGCCGGCGAAGGTACCCTGACCAGCCGCCGCGGTCGCGCGCTCAGATATATTGTCCCGCATCGACGCGCAGCACTTCGCCCGTGATGGCGCGGGCAGCGTCGGACAGCAGGAACAGCACCGCATTGCTGATGTCCTGCGGATCGGCAAGCTCGGGGAGCGCCGCTTCGGCCACTGCCCGGGCGAGAATCTCCTCCGGCAAGGCCCGCGCCATGTCGGTCATAACCATGCCGGGCGCGACGGCATTGACAGTGATACCTTTCTTGCCGAATTCCCGCGCCGCGGTCTTGGTCAGGCCGATCAGGCCTGCCTTAGCGGCCGCGTAGTTGGCCTGGCCAAACTTGCCGCGCATGCCGTTGATCGACGTGATGTTGACGATACGGCCAAATCCCTGCCCCATCATCAGCGGCGCAACAGCACGGATCATATTGAATGCGCCGGTGAGATTGACATTGAGCACCGCCGCCCAATCGGCATCGCTCATCTTGGCAATCGAACGATCGCGGGTGATGCCGGCGTTGTTGACGAGCAGGGTCGGCGTCTGCGGAAACCCCGCGATGGCCGCTTTCACAGCGTTACTGTCGACGATATCGATGCGCACGAACCGATGCGGGAAGCTCTCAAGGTCCTCCGGCTCGCCGACATCGAAGGCGTACACCTGTGCCCCGGCCTCGCCGAGCGCGTCGGCGATTGCACGGCCGATGCCCCGGCTGCCGCCGGTAACGATGGCCCAGTGAGCGCGAAAGTCAAAGCGCGGCTGGCAAGCAAGTTTCGATTTGACGAGCATCGACGAGAACTTCAAACGAGGGGTTGGTCGAAACACAGCTGTTGTGAGGGAAGGAAACCACTGCGATCGAGATAGGCGAGCAAATCGCGGTCTTGCCAATCGACTTCGGTACGCACTCTCTCAACGCGCAGCGTACCGAGGTTCGCCAATAGTTGCGACACCAAAGCGCGGCCGACGCCCCTATTCCGATAGTCCGGATCGACACCAATCGTATCAATGACCGCCGTCGTTTCGACCCGGCCAAATTCGCCGAGGTCGACGCGGGCCATGATGAAGCCGACGGGCACAGTATCAAGCTCAGCGACGAGCGAGACGCACACATCCGATTCCGTAAGCGCGTCCGCCAGCTTGCGCTGGAAATATTCGCCCCGGTCGCGGCCGGTAATCCGGCGATCGATTGCCACCAGCGCACGCAGATCGCCTTCGGCCATCGAACGCACCGGTATCCGGTCGCGCGCGAGCGGCCCGTAATCCGCCGCAGGCTGTCCGCTGTAATTGACCTCGGCGGCTTCCCCCACGTGTTGCGGGATGGTGATGCCGGTGCTTCGAGCCATGGCCGTCACTCCTTGTTTGTCGTCACTCGTCCTCGATCGGTTCCGCCAGCGGAGTCAGAACGGAACGCTCCAGCACCAAGCGCGGCGCCAGCCCGAAGCCGGAAGCATCGAAGAATCGCAGCAAGGCGTGGTTGGTCCAGTCGGCCTGTGATTGCAGCGAGTGGACCCCCTTCTGACGCATGACCTCGGTGAGGCCGTCCATCAATGCATGGCCAACGCCGCGCTCCTGGCTGTCACGCTCAACGCCGACCGCGTCGAGCGTGGCAATGGCCTGCTCACGGCCGAATTCACCATGCTGGATACGGGCGAAGGCAAAACCGACCAGCGAGCCGTTGCGAACAACGCCAACATGCACGAAATCTTCCGGGTGCTGTTTGGCATGGGCCAGCCGTTTCTCGAAGAAACGGCGGCGTGGCTCACCCACGTGACCCGAATCGATGGCGATAACTCGTTCGAGATCGGTAGGGTTTAACGGGCGGACACCGTTATCCGTGCTCGCGGCAGCATTGCTCATGCAACAGCCTCATATGTTCTCGACGTATTCCTGATAAAGCCGCGCTTCGGTTTCGGCATCCATGGTTTCTTCGATCACCGGCAACAGCGCCATCTCTTCCTTCTGCACGTGCGCGAGCATACGGTCGGCGAGTTCCTGCCCTAGGCGCATGAACTCATCCCATTCTGCCGGAGTGAACCCATTGGCGGCGGCGGCGCGCGCAATCGCGGCGACACGCACACCGAGCGGGCGCATGGCGGCATGCTCGCTCGTCAGATGCGCACCGATGCCGGCATCGCCCATCGCCTCCAGATACGTAAAAAGATGGTTCTCCTCAAAATCAAAATGGCGCTCGACCTCCGCCTCCACGCCGGTCGACAGATCGGACAGCAACCGCGCAACGGTGCTATCGCCGGTGTCCGGGGGACCGCCGCGCCGACCGCGCGCCAGCAATTGCTCAAGTCGCTCCATCAGAGCGACAGTCGCGCCGTGCTCGTCATGCAGCGTTTGGCTGATCCGATTGGTGAAGCTCATCGCAATTCCTTGACGGGATGTGGCCGGACTAAACTCGAGGTTTTCGGTGTCAACCGTGCAACTGCTCGTATTTGGCGAGCAGTTCCTCTTTCGTTTCGTTCCAGTCCGGGTTGGGCTCGATGCAATCCGCCGGACAGACCAACTTGCACTGCGGCTCATCTTCGGCGCCCACGCACTCCGTGCATTTCAGCGGATCGATTACGTACATCGGATTGCCGGCGGTGATTGCCTTGTTCGGGCAAACCGGCTCGCAAGCATCGCAGGCCGTGCAGGCATCATTGATTATCAGGGCCATAGCGTCATCTCCTCATATTCTCATGCGGCCTTCGGCACGAGGCCAGTGGCGGCAAGTTTTTCAAATCGAAACGCGCCCCATAACGCAGCCCCGATTGCCCCAGCATACATCGAATCCGGATGACTGCGGACCGCAACCTTCATGTCCTTGATGTGCGAGATATCCTCTTCGAGGGCGGCGACCAGCCCCTTGTCGAGGGCGAGCCCCCCGGTCACCATCACCACGCCATCAACCACCCCAATCGATTTCAGAAGTTTGGATAGCCGCGCCGCCATCGACAGGTGGATGCCTTTGAGAATATTCGACGTCGAAATGCCGCGCGACACCATATTGATCACATCGGTCTCCGCAAGCACGGCACAGATGCTGCTAACGACCTCGGGATTATCGCCTTGGCGCGATAGCGATCCGATCTCCTCCTGCGCGATACCGAGATAGCGGGCGATGTTTTCGAGGAATTGCCCCGAGCCGGACGCGCACTGGCTCGTCATCTTGTAGCTAAGGACCTTGCCGCGCCCATCGACCAAGATCGCACGGCCGTGCAGCGCGCCGATGTCTAGCGCTGCCCGCGATTCCCGGTCGAGATAGATGGCGCCGCGAGCATGGGTCGTCATCGAGTAGAAATGGCCGGTATGGAACGGCACGCTTTCGCCTTCGCCCGTGGTCGCAACATAATCGACGTCTTCAGGTCGAAGTTTTGCGTCTTCGAGCACGGCGTCATAGGCGACGCGGGCCAGTTCCATGGGATCACGTTGCCGGATGCGCATCACGTAGCGCGACAACCAGGTTTCCTCGCCGTTCTCGACCTTGAACAGCGCCGCCTTAATGGTGCTGGTGCCGATGTCGATTCCTGCTGTGATGGTCATTGTTCGCTCCCGTCCGCCTGCCCGAGATGCGCCCGGCGCGCAAACTCCGCGGCGCCGAGTGCGCCGGTATAGATCGAATCCGGATTGATGTTGATGGTGACCTCGCCGTAATTCTCCTTGATGACCTTCCTCAACTCACGCACCGCAGCCTCGTTCTTGGCAACGCCGCCGGTGAAGGTGAATTCATTAGTGACGCCGCCCGAGCGCGAGATGATGGAGATCGCGCGCAATATGATGGCGCGGTGTAATCCGGCCAAAATATCTTCGCGCTTTTCCCCGAGCGAAAGCCGATCACGCAACTCGGCGCCGGCGAACACGGTGCAGGTCGAGTTGATGCGCGCCGGCTTATCCGACTTCATGGCCATGGGACCCAATTCGTGCAGACCCATGTTCATCTCGTCGGCGATATAGCCAAGATACCGCCCGCACCCCGCTGCACAACGGTCGTTCATCTGAAAGTTTGCAACGATCCCATGCTCATCGATCTGAATCCCCTTGGTGTCCTGACCGCCGATGTCGAGCACGGTACGCGTCTGCGGATACATCAGGTGGGCACCGAGGCCGTGGCACAGAATCTCCGAGCGGATATGCTCCTTGGAGAAAGGCAGCGTCACCCGGCCATAGCCGGTGCCGACGAGGTAGGTTTCCTCCAAATCGACCGCGAGGGCGGCCTCGATCATCTTCTGGATGTCGGCCGCCGCCGATTTAACCGAATCGTCCGTTTTCAGCACGCGTCCGAGCGCCCGCCTGAATTTATCGCTCAACTCCCCCGCCGGCGGCCGGTTCTCCACCTCGATAATCGACTTGTCGTAGACGTTGAGCAGCAGATCGTAGGGAAGGTTTGCGTCGCGCGCGACCTCTTCGGCATGGGCGTGGTAGCGCGATCCCGCGATATCACGGAAGAAGTCCGATTTGCGCTTGGCGCCAGGCGCATAAAGTTCGGGCGCTTCCGTGCGCAACCGCCGGAATACCTCGCCGAGCGAATCCTTCACACCGGACGCGACCTTGGCGAAGCGCTCACCTTGGATTTGGCCGATGCAGGTTCGCTCGAGATCGTCAAGCTGTTCGAGAAACTGCTCGAGACGAAAGGCTCGCTCAAGCGTGCCGAGGAACGTGTCGAGGTCGATCAGCGCATGGGCTTCGGTGAGTGCGCGGCGGAACAGCGTGAATTGCCCGTCGACGCGCGCCTCCTGGCTCGCCACGCGCGCGGCAGTCGCGTAATTCGAGCGCGAATTGGTGATGCCGTGACCGATCACTTTGCGATCCTCGTCGAGGAGGACGGCCTTGGTCGTCGTCGAACCAAGATCAATGCCGACGAAAGTCTTCATGCATTCCTCCTCAAGCCGCCGCGTCCACGCCGGCACGCTTTTGATCGATCATTTGGAAATAGCTCTCGAGACGGTTCTTGATGTTAGCCGCCGAGAAATAGCGTGGATCGACCAGGTCGGATTCCACGAACGCCGCCGGCTTGCCGGTGCGTTTCTCGACTTCGCGCATCATCAGCAACTGCCCGGCCGAGAAGCTGTTGCAGCTCTTGATCGAGTTGATCAGCAGGCCGTCCGCCTCGTATTCGTTGATGTAGTTGACCAGCATGTCGATACGCATCGGCAGGCTGCGGTTGGTGTAAACGCCGAGGCAATATTCGGCCAGCGTCTCCAATGGTTTGTCTGGATCGTGGCGGAAGCCGAAATCGTAGACGCCGCCGACCTTGGTGTAGCTCGAAGCGACGACGACCGCGCCTTCGTCGTAGAACATCTTCCAGAACTGGCGGAAGCTGGTGTAATTGGGCGGTCCCTCGACCACCAGCCGGTATTTCTCCTTGCCCATGTCGCCATCGGGCGTGACCGGCCCCAGGCCTTTGGCCACGCGGTCCTCAACCTCCTCGCGCAGGAACTTGTAATAGTCGACCGCGTCTTGGGTGCCGCGGAAGGCGCCGAAGATCGGCCCGATGTAATAGATGCCGCCGAAATAGGCGTCGATCGGCGACGGTTTGCTCTTGGCGCTTTGCAGCACGCGAACGAGATCGTCCTCGGCCTTGGTCGACAACTTCAGGTGCTCGCGCAGCCGGTCGATATCGAACTTCACTCCGGATACGCGCTCGAGCGTGGGGATGACCTCTTCCTTCAGCTGCTTCACCATGTAGTCGATCATGTTCTTGGTAATCTTGCCGTCGCCCATATAGGGCGTGTGCAGCATGACCGTCTCGCACTTGTACTGCTCGCGCAGGAGTTCGAACCACTTCATGAAGGTGAAGCAGCCGGTATAGGAGAGCAGCAGCACGTCGGGATTGGGAAATTTCTTGCCGTTGGGCGCCAGATTGCCCTTGGCCATCATGCCGATATCCGACTTCACGTAGGTGCAGACGTCCTCCGAATGGCCGAGCTTCTCCGCTTCGAGCACGAAACCGCCGCTGACGCGCCGCAGCCCGTTCTGGATGGCGTTGACCTCCGGCAGATTGTTCAGGAGGTCGAAGCACATGAGCAACTCATTGAGGTTGCCCGGCACGAAGGTGGCAGCCACCTTATCGCCGGTCTCAGGCGCGCTGGTCAGCCGATCGTAATGCGCGGCCATCATCTCCTTCTGTTTCATCATGGAGGCATCCTTGACGACCTCCTTCGCCGGCGCCCTGGAGGTGACAATCTTTGTCTTTGGCGCTGTCGTTGTCGTCATGCTCCGCTCCATAGCTTGATTGAATCGGCGAACGTGCCGGCTTGCTCTCGAATCGGCTGCATCTGGCCGGAGTTCTCGGCGTACTTGAACGCGATGTAAGGGATGCCGGCTTCCTTGAGTACGTGCTGCAGCATCGGCCGCTCGAGCAACGCCGGATCGCAAAAGCTCGGCGCGGCGAAAATCACGCCTTCCGCGGCGGTACGTTTGACCGCGCGGACCAGATGCTGGCCCTTTTCCTTCTGATTGGGTTCGTACTTGGCCGCCGTCGATTCGGAATGATGCAGGAAAGCGTCGGAAAGATTCCGGAGCGGATCGCCCTCGAGCTTGACGTCGCCGATGAGCCAGCGGGTGACCAGCAAGAGATCGTCGTCCACGACGTAGCAGCCGGAAAGTTCGAGCGACTTGATCAGGTTGAGCGGCGGCTGCTCGCAGAACATGCCGGTCAGCACGACGCGGCAATTGTCGCGCATCGGCCGTTCCTCGGCGCGGGCCGCGGCGAGATAATCGCGCAGCATGATGGTATGCTCCTCCACCGGGAGCACGAGGCCGGCACGCACCATCAGATAGACCTCGGCGGCGGGCGCCTGCCACGGCCGCTCCGCCCTGAAGGCGTAAAGTTCGTGCATCAATCGGCGGTTCTCGTTGTAGACCGCGATCGAATTGCGAAGCTCGTCGTCAGTTATCGGCTTGCCGCGAAGCTCGCCGAGATCGTGCCTGAGTTCGGCCAGCTCATTAACGTAGAAATTTCCTCCGATATCGTCGCGATAGTTCTGCGGAACGTCGAAATAATGAGAATAGACGTGGGGAAACATCAACTTCCACATGCCGGACAGATTGCGGATCACGTCGCAGATCGACGGGAACAACATGCCGTCGACGAAATCGATACGGCCGGACACGCCAAGCTCAATGGTCGAGCGCGGTATGCGGCAGATATAACTCTGATAATAGGCGTCGCCGTGGATGACCTCGAGCTGATCGCCGCCGCCAACGATGCCGAGCGGCAGCATGCCGGCGGCGTGAATGATCTCGCGCGGCACATAGATCGGCATGTAGCCGATCACCTTGCGGCCGGGTTCCGCCGCTTTCCATTTGCGCGCGGACGTGAAGGATAGATCTTCGAACAGCGCGTTCGCGCGTGCGACGATGTCGGCCGTAGCCGAAGGGTTCAACGATGTTGCCATTGCGGCGACCTCTTCGCGATAAAGGCTTCGAGACCGGCCACCGCATCGTGGGTGGCCATTAGCTCGTCGAGATAAAGCCGCTCAACGGCGCGGATCTTGTCCTTGACGCGCGCGACGTAGTCGAGTCGCGCCGCCTTGACTGCATAGCGCAATGAACTCGTGCTCTTTGGCTTCAGGTGTTCCTCGAAATAGGCAAGCGCGGCATGCTCTGGATCGGCTACCGCTTCATAGGCGATGCCAATTGCCGCTGCTTCGGCGCCGGTGATGCTGCGGCCGGACACCAGGAGATCGAATGAACGGGCCGGGCCGATCAGTTCCGGCAACAGACAGGAGGCGGCTGGCGCGAACACACCAAGCTTCATCTCCGGCTGGCCGAGACTGGCATCCGGAGCGACAAACAAAAGATGACCGGCAAGCGCGAGTTCTAGCCCACCGCCGAGGCATTGGCCGCGCACCGCCACCAGCACCGGCACCGGTGATTCGACCATGCGCAGGACCAGGCGATGAAGCCCGTCCAGCATGGCGGCGCACTGAGCCGGCAGATGTTCCTCGACGCTTGCACCGAAGCTGAAATGCGGCCCCTCGGCATCCAGAACCACCGCACCGAGTTGGCCGTTGCCAAGATGCTCCGCCAGCGCCTTGTCGAGCGCCGCGATCATGGCGGCATCGACAAGATTCGCCTTCGGCCGGTTCAGCCGCAGCCGCAGCAACCGATCTTCCGCCTCGAACCAGATTTTGACCGGCTGAGTCACAGCTATCACCTCGCCCGCGGCATGATGCTTTCGGTGAGCTCGTCGCTCCACCGCGTGTTCGCGGCGAGCGCCCGGCGCAGCGCCACGAAATCGACTTCCCGCCCGCTCTCCCGCGTGCCCTCGTTGAAGGCGCGAAAACCCGCGCGCCCTTCCGTCATCATGTTGAGGGCCAGCCAGTCGCGCGCGTTTTCCTTGTTGCTATTCCACGCGTTAAGCTTCGGCTTGCGCAGCTCCTCAACGGTCTTGGTGGTACAATCGGGGAAGGTATAGAGCAGCTTGGTGCACAGCGCTTCGACCTTCTCGTCGAGCAGGCTGAGGTCGATGGTGCCGCGCTTCAGCAGCGCCTGACCTTCGGCGGCGGCCGCGCCAGTCTTGGGCTCACCGTGGATGATGCGCCCATACTCATCGACGAAACGATCGGTCCATACCAGCGGATTTGCTACGAAGCTGCCGTCAACTTTCAGCGCCGGCACGACCTCGCAGATGACGCCGAGACGATAGGCTTTGTGCGCCGAGAACGGCTCGCAGAGCAGACCCAAAACCATCGCCTGTTCGCAGCCGATCATGACGGGGAGGAAGTCGGTCGCCCCGCCGATCGGGGCCGAGCCGTGCTTGGGGCCGGCCTGACCAAAGCGAGCGAGATCCTGCGCAATCGAGAAGTCGCAGGCCATGCCGATTTCCTGGCCGCCGCCGATGCGCATGCCGTTCACACGACAAATAACCGGTTTGTCACAACCAATGATCGCCGAGACCATGTCGTTGAACAGTCGCATATACCCCCGGTATTCCTGGGGATTGCCGGCGTAGTACTCGGCATATTCCTTGGTGTTGCCTCCGGTGCAGAAAGCTTTGTCGCCGGACCCGGTGAAGACCACGGCAACGACATCGCGTGCCGCACTCGCGGCACGAAATGCCAAAATGGTCGCCTTCACCATATCGGTCGTGTAGGAATTGAACTGACTGGGGTTGTCGAGCGTGATCCAGGCGTTGCAGAGCCCGGCCACCGGCTTACCGTCCATCCCTTTCACCGGACGCTTCTCGTAGTGCACGCCTTTTGAGACAGTCTCGCGCACATGCTCGGCGACGAGATTGTGATCCTTGGGTTCAGGTTTTTGCACCGCGATGACGCGGCCTGCTTCGACAGTCATGGAGGTGCTCCTCACGGTGCGGGAACGAGAACGGCACGCCGTTTGAGAGCGCCGGCATGGGCTGCCTCGAACACTTGATTGATCTCGCTGAGCGGATGCTTTTCGACAAACTGTGCGACCTTGACGCGGCCGTCCAACACGAGTTCCAGGGCCTCAGGATAGAGATCAGGCGGACATCCCCAGTTTCCGATCGCCCGCGCGTGAAATGCCATCAGGTTCGAGAGCCGTATCTCGACTTTATCCATGGTGAATCCGACGACGGCGAGCGTCGCGCCATGATTGAGCAGACTGAATGCCGTCTCTTGACCGGCACGACTGCCGGAACATTCAAAAATAATCCACTCGCTCTGGCGCAGACCACGTTCCTTGGCGAATGCCTGGATTGCCGCTTTGATGTCGCGCGGCGTCATCTGCTTGGCATTGAGAGTGAGTGCGGCACCCTGCCCGGCAATGGCAGCAAGTTTTTCCTCGTTCACGTCAATCGCGATAACGATGCCGCCAAAAGCGGCCGCGATCTGGACGGCATACCCGCCAACGCCGCCAACCCCGTTGACGACGACGAGATCTCCTTTCGTGACACCGGCCTGCACGACCGCCTGGTAGGGCGTGGTCACCGCATCAGCGATCACAGAAAGATCGGCCAGTCCGATTCTGGCTGCCGCCAGTCTATGCTCATCGACAACACACAGGCCGCGCGCCGGCACGATGATGTGAGTGGCGAAGCCGCCATGAATATCGTTACCCGGCATCTTCTGGTTTGGGCAGATCGTCGCCTTGCCGCGCAGGCAGGCATCGCATCGGCCACATGGAATTACGGCAGGAATAATAACGGCGCGGTCGGTGTACCAGAGAACATCTTTGCCGGTCTCGATGACGTGACCACTGATCTCATGCCCCAGCGTCAGCGGCAGTTCATGTTTGGTGCGCACACCATCGTAATAATAGCCAAGATCGGTGTGGCAGACCCCGCAGCCGGCAATTTCGACCAGGACTTCATCAGGCCCAGGCGCCCCGATATCGAATTCCATCGGGACAAGAGGTTTGCCTGCGCCCGTCATCATCCAACGAACCGACTTGGCGCTCATCAGTCCACCCTCCAGATTGGCCGGTAAGCCCGTCACCGAACCTGCACGCGGCCTTAGTCCTTTTTGTATTCTTCTATGGGCAACCGATGGCTTGCCTTGATCAAGGTCAAGGAAAGCCATAAAAACGCATTCTAGTACTTAAATACATATTGGTTCCGCGCCCACGGAGCGGGCTATGATTAGGGGACAATGACCATGGGAGCTTCGCCGAGCGTCTCAATTGCGATCGTTGGCAGCGGCGGCGCCGGCGCACTGACCACCGGAAACTCCCTGCTCGAAGCGGCCAGCGCCGCGGGTTGGCATGGGCTATTTACCCGCACCATGGGCCCTCAGATCCGCGGCGGTGAAGCGGCAGGGCTCCTTCGCCTGGCCGTTCATCCCGTCGAATGTCTCCCCGACCAGTTCGACCTCCTGATCGGCATCGACTGGTTGAACGCCCACCGTTTCGGGGCTGAAATCAAAGTCGGACCGCAAAGCCTGGTAATCAGCGATCCCCGCGGCGGCGAGCCGCCGCCGATGGTGACCCAATCCGGTGCGCGCGTCGTTGAAATCCCGATGAAGGAAATGGCCAAGGCCATTTCCGATGGGCGCCCCAATATGATCGCGCTCGGCATCGCAAGCCGACTGCTGGGCTTTACCACCGAGCAAGTGTTCGCACCGATCGCGAAACGTCTTGCCGACAAAGGGCCGGCTGCCATCGAGGCCAGCCGAGCCGGAATCAAGGTCGGGTTCGGCGCGGCGGCAGGCATCGAATTCGGCACGCAACTCGCCCCGCCGAGCCCGAGCTCCGCCCGGAGGTGGTTACTGTCGGGGAACGAGGCGACCGCCCTCGGCGCCATCCGCGGCGGTGTTCGCTTTGCTGCCGCCTACCCGATCACGCCCGCGACGGAAATCCTCGAATGGCTTGCGCCTAACCTTTCCAAAGTCGGCGGGGTGCTGCTGCAGGCCGAAGACGAACTCGCTGCAATCAACATGATCATCGGCTCATCCTATGGCGGCACGCCGGCGCTGACGGCAACCTCCGGGCCCGGCCTTTCCCTGATGATCGAAGCGCTTGGCCTCGCCACGTGCGCCGAAATGCCGGTTGTCGTTGTGGACGTGATGCGCGGCGGGCCGTCAACGGGCATCCCTACCAAATCCGAGCAAGGCGACCTGAATATCGCTGTCTACGGCTTGCACGGCGACGCTCCACATCTCGTGCTGGCGCCGCAATCGGTCGGCGATTGCCTGTTCACGACGCAATGGGCGACCTATCTCGCGGAAACGCTGCAAGCGCCGGCCATTGTTCTGTCCGATCAATTCATCGGACAGTCACGTGCCGCCATCGAACGGCCCGCCGACGTTGCGTTCATCGGCGCACGGGCGGTCGCCACCGAAATTTCCGGCGCTTACAAGCGCCACGCCATGACGGCCAATGGCGTGTCGCCGATGGCAATTCCGGGAACGCGCGGCGGTCAATATACCGCCGACGGCCTCACGCATTCCGAGCGCGGGACCCCGACCAGCGGAGCCGCCGATCATCTCGCCCAGCTCGACAAGCGGCGCGACAAGCTTGATCACTTCAACTTCGGCGACCATTGGGCAACCGTCGAAGGCACCGGCGATCTCGCGGTCATCACCTGGGGATCGCTCACCGGCGCCGCGCGCGAAGCGGTCGGACGCGCGACCGCGGATGGAATCGACGTCCGCGTCGTCGCGCCGCGCCTGCTGGCGCCGGTCCGGCCGGAACAGATGGCAGCCGCGCTTGCCGGCGTTAAACGCATCCTGGTTGTCGAACAAACGCATGGCGGCCAGTTCCACAAATACCTGCGGGCCCATTACGACCTACCGGCGCCGGTTCGCGTGTTCAAACGGCCGGGGCCGCTACCGATCACGGCCGGCGAAATTTACCGTGCGATCACGGATTGGAGATGACCCATGTCGACCGTTGATACGCGCCTCACCTACAAACAGGCGGACTACAAGTCCGACGTGAAGCCGATCTGGTGTCCCGGCTGCGGCGATTATCACGTGCTGATGTCGTTCGGCCGCGCCTTCGCTCAATTAGGCCTGCCGCCCGAAAAGATCGCTGTCATTTCCGGTATCGGCTGCTCATCGCGGATTCCAGCCTACACGAACTGTTACGGCTTTCACGGCGTGCATGGCCGTTCGCTCGCCCTCGCCGCCGGGCTGAAGGTAACGCGGCCCGACCTGACGGTCGTGGTCGCCAGCGGTGACGGCGACGGCTACTCGATCGGCGGCAACCACTTCCTGCACGCATGTCGCCGCAACATCGACATGACGTATGTGGTGATGGACAATCACATCTACGGCATGACCAAGGGGCAGCCCTCGCCGACGACGGAGCCGGAGTTTGACACCGCGCTGTCACCCGGCGGTACCGGCCTGCGACCATTCAACCCGTTGGTCATCGCGCTCGCCTCGGGGGCAAACTTTATCGCCCGTTGTTTTTCCGGTGATCCGAACGAAACTGCCGCCGTGCTGGTGGAAGCGATCCAGCACCCGGGATTCTCGTTTATCGAAATCCTCAGCCCTTGTGTGACCTTCCGCCCAGATGAAAAGGCATGGAAAGACCTGGTTCACCCGGCTCCCGTCGGCGCGACCAACGATCCGGGCAAGGCGGCGCGCCGGATCATGACCGACGACGGTTTCAACATCGGAGTTCTGTACCGCGGCGATCGCAAGCCATATCAGCCCGCGGTTGGGGCAACCAATATTAACTTGTCGGAGCTGGAGAAGGACTTCGAGCTATGAGTAAGGCAGCGGGCAATCCAAAGGTCTCCAACCTCAACGATCTGCTGGCCATCGCCTATCAGATCGAGATCGACGCGGTCGACCGCTACAAGCTGCTGGCCGATCAAATGGAAACTCACAACAACCCGGAATTGGTCAAAATCTTCCGTGACCTGGCCCGCGCCGAAGGAATCCATGGCGAGGAAATCCGCCGCCTTGCCGGCGATTTCGACGTCGTCGCCCACGCACGCCAAATTGCAAAATTCGAACGAAGCGAGAGCCCGGAAGAGGCCGATCTCGGTTCCGCGCACTACATGATGACACCTTGGCATGCACTGCAGCTCTCCCTCGATGGCGAAAAGCGCGCGCTTGCCTACTTCACCTCCATCGTGGAGACGGCAAAGGATCCGAAGGTCAAGGCGCTGGCGGCGGAACTCGTCGAAGAGGAAGCCGAACACGTCGCTCTCGTGCATCGGTTGCTGCGCCGGTATCCGAAGCCGAGCGCAAACTGGGCCGACGATATGGATCCGCCGGTATCGCAGGAATAAGAAAATCCGGTGCTAAAATGCAACGAGCCCCCGCAAGCCGGCTGTAGTCGGCTTGCGGGGGCTCGTTTTTTTTGTGACGCGCTCGGCGCCGGAAATCGTTCTCGCCGTCATTCCGGGGCGCGGGCTTTAGCCCGCGAACTCGGAATCCATAACCCCAGCGCTGCGGAGTATGGATTCGGGGCCCGCTCGCTTCGCTCGCGTCCCGGAATGACGATGAAGGTTTAGCCAACGCTCCGCCGCTCCTGTTGTTTGAAGGCGCGGGGCACGCCTGTTCCCTTTTTCCGTTTCCCCAAAAGGGGAATGGAGCGCCGGGAAGCGCCAGGGGACCTAGCGCATTGCGTCCTTATGAGTGCACGCCCTCGTGAACGTCTCAATTCGCCTTCTTGCGCTGGTCTTTCACCCGCACCGCCTTGCCCTGCGATCGTGGCACTTCGCCAGGCGATTTGAGTACGACTTTGCAGGTCACGCCGATCAGCGACTTGATGTGGTGCACCACCTCTTCGGCCTTGCGCTGGCGATCGCCCTTGAAATCGGGCGCCTGTTCAACTTCGACCGTCATCGCATCGAGCGCGCCTTCGCGCGTCAGCACCAGCTGGTAGTGCGGCGCCAATCCCGGGAATCCGACCATGACCGCCTCCACTTGCGAGGGGAAGACATTGACCCCACGAATGATGAGCATGTCGTCATTGCGGCCGGTCACGCGCAGAATGCGCACATGGCTGCGCCCGCAGGCGCAGGGTTCGTCCGACAGCCGCGTGATATCGCGGGTGCGGTAGCGCACCATCGGCAGGGCTTCCTTGGTCAGCGTGGTGATCACGAGTTCGCCCGCTTCGCCCATCGGCTTGGGCTGCATGGTGTCGGGATCGACGACCTCGAACAGGAAATGATCCTCCCAGCCGTGCAAGCCGTTTTTCATCTGTTGGCATTCGCAGGCGACGCCCGGCCCCATGATCTCCGACAGGCCGTAGATGTCGATGGCCTGGATGCCGAGCCGCGCCTCGATATCGCGGCGCATGGCGTCGGTCCACGGCTCGGCGCCGAAAATGCCGACGCGCAGCGGCAGCTTGCGGATATCGACGCCCATGCCTTCGGCGACTTCGGCGATGTTGAGCGCGTAGGACGGCGTCGCGCACAGGATCTGGGCGCCGAAGTCCTGCAGCAGCGTCACTTGCCGCTCGGTGCCGCCGCCCGACAGCGGCACCACGGTGCAGCCCAGCCGCTCGGCGCCGTAATGCGCACCCAAGCCCCCGGTGAACAGGCCATAGCCATAGGCATTGTGCACGATCTCGCCAGGCCGCGCGCCCATGCTGGCGAGGCAGCGTGCCATCAGATCAGCCCACATATTGAGATCGGCCTTGGTGTAGCCGACCACGGTCGGCTTGCCGGTGGTGCCGGAGGAGGCATGAACGCGCAGCAGCTGTTCGCGCGGCACCGCGAACATGCCGAACGGATAATTGTCGCGCAGATCCGTTTTCACCGTGAACGGAAAGCGCGCGAGATCGGCGAGCGACTTCAGATCGCCCGGCTTGACGTTCGCCGCGTCGAATTTCTTCCTGTAATGCGGAACCTTGTTATAGGCGCGCTCGAGCATGGTCTTGAGACGGGCGAGCTGCAGTGCCTTGAGCTCGCTGCGCGGCATGCACTCGGCAGCGCGATCGAACATATAGGGCAGCGTATCGGCACCCGCGGTTTGCGCACTCATCATCCAATCTCCCGGTCGAAATCGTTGAACTGTCGCGTTACGGCAAGGTCCATCCCGGCTTGACCGCCGGTCCAGGCAGCCCGGACCCGCGTATCGGGGTGTGGGGAAGAGCGAAGCCCTGGTTGAAGGCGGCGCGCGTGATCAGAATGAATTTGGTCGCCCAGCCGGTGGCGAACACCGACAGCCCGGCGAGCGCGAACAGCGCAGGCGCCGCGACGTCGAGCAGCAAGCCGGCGGTGACCAGCGCCACCGGCAGCACCAGGCCGCCGACAAAGAACCAGCCGCGGCAAGCCATGAAGATTTCAAGCGTGCGGGTCGGCGCGCCGTCGCTTTCCAGCGCGTTGAAGTATCGCCGCCAGGTCCAGGCCCGCGTCGCGGCCAATACGACCAGCGCGAACGCCATCGGCTTGGCGACCGCGCCCAGCGCCGGCAGCACGGCCGCCAGCAGCAGGAACAGGCCACAGCCCTCGGCAAATCCGGTCGCCATGATGAAGGCGATCACCTGCGGCGTCCGCCACGCCGGTATGCCCTTGGACTGCTCCAGGATCATGCCCTGGCAAAACAGGAACAGCAGCCCGACCATCGCCGCCGCTAACAGAACCATCGGGTGGCCGGACCACAGGGCGAAGAGCGCGAGCGGAAACAGCAGGCCGGCGACCCAGGCTTCGCGCGACATCCACGAGCGCTGCGGCTGGCGCAGCACGTAAATGAAACGCAACGGCCGGCCGATCTTGAACATCAGCAGCGTCAGACCGCACGCAATGAGCGCGAGCGCGGCCAGCCCCGGCACCAGTATTGCAGTGCCGTTGAGGCCGGCGATGGTGACAAAGGCGAACAGTCCGACGCCGGCGCCGCCGCACAGGAAATTCCCCGAGGCCTTCCAGTCCCAGTGTTTCTGATGCCAGGGCTCGACCCCGCGGGTACGAATGCGCCCGGCCTGCGCATCAGAGAACGCGGGCGGCACATCCGGCGCCGGGGCGGCCGCGGCCTTGTCGTAGAGATAATGGAAGCCCGGCTCGGTGCCGAGTTCGGCATGCATCTTGAAACTCTTGTGCGCACGCAGCAGCTTGGAGACGTTGCTGTCGGGATCTTCGACATCACCGAAATGCAAGGCGTCGGCGATGCAGGAATTGACGCAAGCCGGCGTCGCGCGCGGATCACTGCCCGGCGACAAGCCGTGCTCGATGCCGAAATCGATGCGATCGGAGCAGAACGTGCATTTCTGCGCGACCCCGAGGCGCGCGGGATCCTCGCGCTCGATCTCGTTCTGCATCGCCTCGTCACCATAGGCGAAGTCCTCCTTGGTGACCTTGAAGCGGGCCTGGTAGGGACAGGCGACGTCGCAATAAGCGCAGCCGATGCAGATGTCGTAATCGATGGTGACGATGCCGTCGGCCCGCTGGCGCGTCGCGGTCGTCGGACAAACATGCATGCAGGGCGGGTCGGCGCAGTGCTGGCAGCCGACCGGCACGAAGGTGCGCTTCACATTCGGGAACGAGCCGGCTTCGACATCGAGCACCTTGCGCCACTGCACCGCCGGCGAGGTGGCGTTGGCATGCCGGCAGGCCGCGGTGCAGGTCTGGCAGCCGACGCAGCGCTCGAGATCAGCGACCATCGCCCAGCGGGTCATGACGCCCCCGCAAGACGCGTGATCTTGACCTTGACCAGATCGGCGCTCGATCCGGTGGCGTCGGTCAGGTCCAGCAGCATCGGCACCAGGGCATTCATGCTCGGCGCGTGGAAGTCCTTGGCATACGGCGTCACCCAGTGATCGAATTGGCCGATCATCAGCAGCGTGTCGGGGCGAATGCCCTCGCGCAACATGACCTTGCCTTTGGTGCTGTTGAGCGGCGAGCGCACCTCGACCAGGTCGCCGTCAGCAATGCCGAGTTTCTCGGCCGCGCTTTCGTTCATCACCACGCTGCCGTGGCCCATGACGTTGTCGGCGACTTCCTTGATCAGCTGAACGCCGACATTGTTGCCCCAGGAATATTGCATGCTGCGCGAGGTGACGAGCCAGAACGGATAATCGGCGATGCTCACCTTGAAGTGCTTGGCGAGTGCGTCCTCCCAAAGCCCGTTCAAGTCGCGCCAATGCGGCAGCGCCTCGTATTCGGCGAGCTGCTTGTCCCACCAATTGATGCCATGCTCGTGCAGACGCCGCTCGAGCTCTTTGCCGACGCGCAGCAGTCGCTCCTGGTAGGGTTGCTCGAAGCGCAGGCCCTGTTCGACCAGCTTCGGATAGAGGTACCACATCAGGCGCGAGAACGGCTTGACTCGAAAACCGTTGGCGCGGAACCAGTCGAGCCCTTGCGTCTCGGCGCCATCGGTGAGCTCCGCGCTCGCAGCCCGGCAGCTGGCGTCCCAGATGGTCTCGACGTCGTGGACTTTGCCGACATCAAGCGTGAAATCGTAGTTCGGCCCCGACAGTTTCACGTCATGAGCGCCGCGGTTTATCGCCGCGTTGTAGTCCTCGAGCAGGCCGGTGCGGCGCGCGAGCTCGGTTGCGATCCAGGTCAAATCTTTCGCCTCGCCCTGCGGCGGCACCGCCGGATCGCGCAAGGCGAAGCCCTGATGATCCCAAAACTGCTCAATGTATTTGGTGCCACCGATACGCATCAATTGCAGGCCTTCGAGATCGGTACAGTCGGGCAGCAGCACGTCGGCGACATGATTGGTTTCGTCGCGCGTCAAGGCGAAGCAGACGGTGAACGGAAATTTCGCCATGGTCTCACCGACCGCCTTGGTGTCCCAAAACGAAATCGCCGGATTGATGCGGTAGACCAGCCACACGTCGGGCGGCGAGGCATGCGGGAGCTTGTCGAAATCCTCCTTCTGCATCATCCAGGCGAGATGAGTCGGCCCGAGCGCTTGGCTCCAGGCCGAGTTGGCGACAAGCGGCACCAGTGTGCGGTGTGCGCTACGCGCCGTGGGGCGCGAAATCCATTCATCCTTGCTCGTCGGATTCATCGGATAATCCATGAACCCGTCGGGGCCCGGCTTGACGCTCGACCAGCGATTGTCGGCCGGTCGATTGAGCCGCACCGTGGTGCCGAGTGTGCCACCCGGCACGTCGAGGGCGCCGAGCAGGCAGGGAATGAGCGTGCGCGCCCAGCAGCACTCGTAGCCGCCCCAGCCATTATTGACGGTCTTGCCGAACGCGATGGCGACCGGCCGGAACGGCAGCGTCATGCCTTCGATCTCGATCGTCTCGCCGACATGGGCGTGGGCCAGGAACTCGTTGGTGACGCGGCGAATGGCGGCGGCCGGAACATCGCAGATCGCCGCCGCCCATTCCGGCGAATAGGTCTTCACATGGGCAACAAGGTGCGCGAAGGCGGGACTGGCGGCGGCCGCGCGATGCGTGACGGTCTCTTGATCGGGACCGATTTCGATGCCGTCGACCATGAACGTGCCTTCGAGCGCCGGATCGATAGCGGGAGTGTCGAACGGCACCGCGCGCCCGCTGGTTTGATCGATCACCAACGGCTTCTGCGTCTCTCGATCGCGCAGGAAAAATCCGTTGGCGCCGATGAGATAAGGCGACGAGGTCCGATGTTTGAGAAAGGGAATGTCGAGTTTTTCGCGCGCATGTTCGTGCAGGAACACATGGATCATGGCGAACAGGAATGCGGCGTCGGTCTTCGGTTTGATCGGAATCCACTCGGCCGAGCAAGCGCCGGTCACCGAGAGGTGCGGTTCGATCTGCACGCGCTTCATGCCGCGATTCCGCGCATCGGCGTGGCGCTTCACCCCGCATACCCCACCCGAGGCCTCGACGTTGGCGCCGAACGAGAGGACAAATTCGCAAAGCGGGGTATCGGGGCACACGGTGAAAGCGCGGTGCCAGAGCTCCCCGTAGAGGTGTTCCGAATGGGTGCATTTGACGCCCTGACCGGAACCGAAGCTCAAATCGACCGGTCCCCAAGCCGAAAGGAAGGCCGGCAGCGTGCCCATATAGGCGGTGGGAGTGCCGCCGCCGCCGAAGCTTGCGGCGAGCCGCGGATAACCGCTCTCGTCGGTGAGCCCAGCCGCGCGCGCGGCCTTGAGCTTGTCCGCGACCAAATCGAGCGCCTCGTCCCAGGATATGCGCACAAAGCCCGGATCCTCGTGCCGGCCCTTCTTGGGGTTGGTCCGCTTCATCGGATAAAGGACGCGGTTCGGGCTGTACGCCTTTTGCACCAGCCCGAATGCCTTGACGCAGGCCTTGCCCCCGCCGGGATGAATCACGGCGGCGGAAAAATTCGGATTGATCTCGGTTGCAACCCCGTCCTGGATGCGGACCGTCAGCAGGTCCGGCCCCGCCACGCACTGGTAGCAATAGGTCGAAACGGTGCGTTCGTCCTGTGGCTTGCTTCCCGGCATGGCGTAATCCTCAGTCCGAGCGAGCGACGTGTCTAGTCACCGCGCCTTATGGCGCCCGATTTTTTTGGCGCCTTCCCGGTCGCGAAATCACAAAGGACTTTCGCTACGTATTTTCCTAATAGTTATAAGTCGTTCCGGCTGCGGGCGGTCTGGCCGCGCCGGCACGCACATTCATCAATTCTGACGGCCTAGTCCGCCAGCCTTGGGTCGCGCACTGCGTGTATGGCAGTTCGTTGGGCCAGGCTCGTCAGCTGCCAACGTTCACTTCAGCGCCCTCGCCGCCATCAGCATGCGCGGGCACCGAGTAGCCCGCTTTGAGCGCATCCATGTTGAGATCGAGGAAGCCGCGCGGCGTCGCTGCGCGCACCGACTGCTCGATCCGTTTGCGATCGCAGATTCCGCTCAGCGCGACCAAGGCGCCGAGCGCGACTATGTTCGTCACCCGCTCGCTTCCCAGTTCCAAGGCGGTGCGGCTGAGCGGCAGGTGATAGCGGCGGTAATTGCCCACCGGCAGTTCGGGGCAGAGCCGCGTGTCGGCGATGACCAGCGCGCCCGGCTTGAACAACGGCCAAGACGGCTTGATGGCGAGCCGATCGAGCAGCACCAATTGGTCCAACGCCGTCGTCAGCGGGAAATCCACCTCGGCGTCGGAGATCACCAGGTCCGCATTGCAGAAGCCGCCGCGCGAGGTCGGCTCATAGGTCTGCGACTGAGCAACACGTTTGCCACCGGCGGCAAGGGCATCGGCAAGAATCTTGGCACTGAGGATCAGCCCCTGACCGCCGGTACCGCCGATGCGAAGTTCGATTCGTGAGTCGTGCATCACGAGGCTCCCGCGCGCGCCGCCGCCGCGCGCCGATAGGCGGCACCGTATTCGGGACGGTCCGTCCTCGTCAGGATACCGGTTGGCAGAACGTTCGGGCGGAACGGCGTATCCACCGTGTCGCGGTAAGCGCTCGGTCGAATCTCGCTCTTCTGGCGCATGATCATCTCCGGCGAAGAGCCCAAGTCGTTCTTGCGTCCCAAGATCTCCGTGCAGTCGGACAGGATTTCGACAAACGCGAAACCGGGATGCTCGAGTCCGGCCTTGATTATTTCCTTGAGCTTGGGGACATGATGCGTCACTTCGCGGCCAACGAAACTCGCGCCAGCCGCGGTCGCCAGCGCGCAGGCATCGAAATGCGGCTCTTGGTTGCCGTACGGTGTCGTCGTCGTGAGCAGTGTCTCCGATGTGGTCGGAGAGGCCTGGCCGCCGGTCATGCCGTAGACTTCATTGTTGAGCATCAGGCAGGTCAGCTTGAGATTACGCCGGCAGGCGTGGATCAAATGATTGCCGCCGATCGCGAGACAATCGCCATCACCGGTGATGACAACGACATGGAGATCGGGACGCGCCAGCGCGAGCCCGGTTGCATAGGCCAGCGGCCGGCCGTGGGTGACATGGAAAGTGTTGGCGTCGATATAGGCCGATAGCCGCCCGGCGCAGCCAATGCCGGAGACGACCGCGAGCTTGTCCTTATCGAGGCCGAGCTCATGGATCGCCCACAGCAAGGCTCGCAAAGCGATGCCATGGCCGCAACCGGGGCAGAGGAAGTGCGGCATCATCTCCTTGCGGAGATAATCGCGGACGTCGAAGTCGGCGGCGGTGTCGATGAACATCACGTCCCCCTTGCGAGCGCCGCGGCCCGCGCGGCGATATCCACTGGAGTGATCGCCTCGCCGCTGAAAAGATGAAGTGCCTCGACCGGCATTCCGCCAAGTACGCGCTCGACCACAAGCTGAAGCTGACCGGTGTTCATTTCGGGAACCAGCACGGCGCGCGCCTGCGCCGTGGCCTGCCGCAGCGGCCGTTCGGGGAACGGCCAGAGCGTGATCGGACGGAACAGCCCCACCCGCAGCCCTTGCGCGCGGCACAGCTCGACGGCGCGCGTCGCCGCGCGGGCACTGATGCCGATGGCAACGATGACCACGTCGGCGTCGTCGCAGCGCAGCGCTTCCCAGGAGTCGATCACGTCGCGGTGCCGCTCCAGCTTGGAGAAAAGCCGCGACAAGTTACGGGTGACCGCCTCCGGATTCTGGGTTGGGAAGCCGTCTTCGCCATGGGTCAAACCCGTCGTATGGCTGCGATAGCCGGCGCCCGGCCGCGCCATGGCCGGAATGCTATCGCCGTCGCCGGCATAGGGCTTGTAAGCCGAGCGCGGTCCGCTCGCCCATTTTCGTTCCGTGCGGCTCAGACTCCCGGCGTTGTTGAGCGCGACCGTTTCGGACAGTTGCGCGATCACCTGGTCATACAGCAGCACCACCGGCGACCGGCATCGTTCTGCCAGATCGAAAGCGCGGATGGTCTCGCTGTAGATCTCGCCCACCGAGGCGGGCGTCAGCGCAATGATCGGATAATCGCCATGGCTGCCCCAGCGCGCTTGCATCAAGTCGGCCTGCGACGGTCGGGTCGGCATGCCGGTGGAAGGGCCACCGCGCATGACATTGACGATGACGCAAGGAATCTCGGTTCCGGCTGCGTAGCCGATATTTTCCTGCTTGAGCGAAAATCCCGGGCCACTGGTCGCAGTCATGGCTTTGACGCCACCCATCGATGCGCCGATCACGGCCGCCATCGAGGCGATTTCGTCCTCCATCTGCACGAACACTCCATCGACCTCCGGCAAATGGCGCGCCAGCCGTTCGGCGATTTCCGACGACGGCGTGATCGGATATCCGGCAAAGAACCGACAGCCGGCAGCAATCGCTCCCAACGCGCAGGCGTGGTTGCCGGAGATCAGTTTCATGGCGTTCTTGCCGGTTAGCGCGGTATCGACGGCATTCATTGGGCAAGCCCCTCCCGCGCAACGGCGGCTGCGTCATCGAGATGCACCCGAATTGCGAAATCCGGACACAACCATTCGCACAGCCGGCAACCCGTGCACTTGTCCGGCTCGGTCAGCTCCGCGATCTGTTCTGCATTCAGCCGCAGACAGTGCTCCGGGCACAATTTCACGCAGATGTCGCAGCTCTTGCACCACGCGGGATTGATTTCGAGGCGCACCCGGTAAGCTGCGGCCGCAGGCGTCGGCGTCCTCGCCGCTGGCGTTTCCATTTGTGGCGTGGCGTTGCGCGCCTCCTCAATCCAACTGCGACCGCGACGGAAGGCCTCCAGATTTACGGTGACGGTCTTCTTCGGCACGAATTCAGCAACCGTCCGCTCCCAATCCGCGACCGAAAACTCCAATGCCGTGGATAGTGCGCCGAGCAGGATGACGTTCGCCGCACGCTCATTGCCGAGCTGTTCTGCCATGTGGGTAGCATCGATGGCGTAGCCTTCCGCCACGTGAGCGATGACTTCGGCCGGCGTCTCGCGCGAATAGCGCAACGGCGCGCCGGGATGGCGGTTGAGGCACGCGAACGGCGGCACGATACGCTTGGTGTCACAGATGAAGATGCCGGTGCCAGGCTTGAGGAACGGCAGCCACCGCAATCCTTCGGCCCATTCCAGCGCGACCAGGATATCGACTTCGCCCTTCGGGATGGTCGGCGACCAGACCCGCCGGCCAAAGCGCACATGGCTGAACACTGAGCCGCCGCGCTTGGCCATGCCATGCACTTCGCTCTGCTTGACCTCGAAGCCCTGGGACTGGGCGAGCAACGCGAGCACCTTGGAGACCATGATGACGCCCTGGCCGCCGACGCCGACGATGAGGACGTTGAACGAGTCATTCGCGGAGTCAGCCGTCACTGCCGGGGATTCCGGCGACGCGGTGGCGGGACGCAGCGTGGTCACCGGGCCGCTCATTGCATCACCGGCGCTGTGGTCTTGATGCAGTCCACGGAGCAAACCTGCGCGCACAGCGTGCAGCCGATACAAAGCGACTGGTCGATCTGAACCTTATGCCGGCCTTCGAACGACTGGTCGCTCCAAGTAATCGCCGGGCAGCCTATGTTCATGCACGCCTGACAGGCATTGCATTGTTCCGCGACCACCTCGAACGGCGGGCCTTTGATCTTGACCGGGTCGAGCACGCATGGCCGATCAGCAATAAGGACGGCAACGCCGCGGTAATTGATGGCGTCGCGCAAAGCATGATGCACGGCGGCAAGGTCATAGGGATCGACCTTGCGCACCCATTTGACACCGACCGCGCGAACCAGCGCTTCATAGTCCACCTGCGGCGCATCCTCGCCCCTGAGCGTCTTGCCGGTGCCGGGATGCTGCTGGCCTCCAGTCATGGCCGTAATATGATTGTCGAGCAGCAGCACCGTGATATTGGCCTGGTTGTAGACGGCATTGATGAGCTGCGGAATTCCGGCATGCAGGAAGGTCGAGTCGCCGATGGTGGCGACGACCGGTTTGGTCTCGCCGGCCTTGGCCATGCCGACGGCGTTGCCGATCGACGATCCCATCGACACGGTCGTGTCCATGCCGCGCAATGGATCGAGACATGCCAAGGTGTAGCAGCCGATATCCCCGGCGACGCGTGCGCCGGACGCGCGCACCGCCATGAAGCTCGAGGTGTGCGGGCAACCGGCGCAAAGCACCGGCGGACGCACCAGCGGCTCCGGCGTCCACTCATCGTTTCGCTTCAGACGCGGCGCCAGAATGCCGGCCTGCTCGAAGCCGGCGCGGATGAGTTCGGGGGATAATTCGCCGGCACGCGGGAAGAAGCACTTGCCCTCGACCTTAAATCCAAGCGCGCAGATTTCCTTTTCGATCACGGGCTCGAGTTCCTCGACCACGAAGATGCGATCGACCGACTCGCAATAGCGGCGCAGCAGCGCGTCCGGCAGCGGCCAGGATGCGCCGAGTTTCAACACATTTGCGTCAGGAAGCACTTCTCGCACATAGGGGTAGCAGGTTCCTGCCGTGATGACGCCGAAGTTCGTATCGCCCGCCTCCCAGCGATTGATCGGCGCTTCGGAGAAATACGCCTTCAACCGCGCCTCGCGCTCGATCACCACGCCATGCCGCGGCCGCGCATAGGCCGGGATCATGACGTTCTTCGAAGGCTTCTCGATAAATGCACGTGGCGGCGGCTCGTTGCGCTCGCCGATCGTCACCGCACTGCGGGTATGCGAAAGCCGGGTCGTGCTGCGCACGATTACCGGCGTGTCGAAGGTCTCCGATAGCTCGAACGCCAGGCGGGTGAAATCAAGCGCCTCCTGGGCATCGCTCGGCTCAAGCACCGGCACGCTGGCGAGCATGCCGTAAATTCGCGTGTCCTGTTCGTTCTGCGAGCTGTGAATGCCGGGATCGTCGCACACCGCGAGGACCAGCCCGCCGTTCACGCCAATATAGTTTATCGACATGAATGCATCGGCAGCAACGTTGAGTCCGACATGCTTCATGGCGGCGAGCGCGCGCCGCCCGGCAAAGGACGCGCCAATCGCAACGTCGAGCGCGACTTTTTCATTGGTCGACCATTGGGCGTGCAAGTCTTCGGCCGGATAGTCGGCTAATGTTTCGAGGATTTCGGTGCTCGGTGTGCCGGGATAGGCGGCGGCGACCTTCACGCCGGCCTCCCAGGCGCCGCGCGCGATCGCTTCATTTCCGGTCAACGGGCGAACATCTTTCGCCCCGCCGGGCGACGGCTCGACGGCTTCCAATGCGCCATGCATCTGATCACCCCGACGGCGGATTTCGCCTCTTTGCCTAGTTCACCATCATCGTTTAATCCGCACCGGGCGTAATTGAGTTATATCAATTGGTTGCCGCTCAAAATCGATGTCGAGCAAGGCCGAACGCGTGTTTTGGGGGCTTTTCGGGTGGCGGCAGCAGCCTTCATCCCGATGCGGCGTGTTTGGCGGCCTTCGCCTTAAGCCGCTCGAGGGTCTTGGTCTTTTCAACGACAAAACGGCTGTGCGACCCGGCGCAGATCGGTTCAAGATTGTCCTTGGCGGCGATCTCAAAGCTGACTTTGCGCCCCTCGACCGCGCTCACGGTCGCGGTGATCTCGACCGTCATGCCGGGCAGCGTCGGGGCAAGATGGCGGATCGACACATCGATGCCGACAGAATCCTCATTGGCGTCCGCATGTTCGAGGACGAGGTCGCGGCACGTGTGTTCAATGTCGTGCACCAGACGGGGCGTGGCGTAGACGCGACCTTCCTCGCCCATGAATCCGATTGTCCGGTCGCGATCAACGACAATTCGGCTGACCCGCGACACCCCCGGACGAAGGCTCTCCTTCATCGCCATCCCCCTCATCATATGATCGAAACCAAGACACAATTAAATTCACTTCCCGCCCGCTCCACTTGACCAACGTCAATCCCCAAGCGTTTTTGCCCCGAGCGTTTTTAGATACCCAAATAGGCTTCCCTGACCCGGCGATCGGCCTGGATTTCGGCAGCGGTTCCGCTCAGCGTCACTCTGCCGGTCTCCAGCACATAGGCGCGGTCCGCGATGGCAAGCGCAGCGCGCGCATTCTGTTCCACCAAAAGGATGGTTAGGCTGTCGTCCTTGAGCCCGCGGATCACCGAGAGCACGTGGTCAACCAAGTTGGGCGCCAGACCCATTGATGGTTCGTCCAGCAACAGAAGCCGCGGCTTTGCCATCAAAGCGCGCCCGATCGCAAGCATCTGCTGCTGACCGCCGGACAGCGCCCCAGCCGGCATTTCCAAAATCGCGTCGAGCATCGGGAACAGCGCGCAGACCCGTGCAAGGTCCGGTTCCAGATCGGCGTCGCGGCGCGACCACGCACCGAGCCGCAGATTGTCTCGCACTGATAAAGGCGTGAACAGTTGCCGGCCTTCCGGCACTTGCGAGATGCCACTCGCCACCCGCGCATGCGCAGGCCGTTTCTCGATCGGCTCGCCTTCGAACCGTATCGCACCGCCCGTAATCGGCTGCACGCCGGAAATGGCGTGCAGCAGCGTAGTCTTGCCGGCCCCATTGGCGCCGATCAGCGTGACGATCTCGCCGGCGTCGACATGGAGCGTGACACCGTGCAGGACCTCGATGCGGCCATACGCGCTTCTGACATTCTCAATCGAAAGCACGAACCGCCTCCTGCGAACCGTGAACACCCAAATAGGCTTCGATCACCGCCGGGTCGGAACGCACTTGTTCGGGCGTGCCTTCGGTGAGCGTTCGCCCGCTTGCCAGGACATGAACCCGGTCGGAAATATTCATCACCAGACGCATATCATGCTCGACCAGCACGACCGTGATTGCGTCCTTCACGATGGCGCGGATCACGTGATCGATTTCCTGGGTTTCGACAGGATTGCAGCCGGCGGCCGGCTCATCGAGCAGCAGCACCGTCGGTTCGCTGGCCAGCGCGCGCGCGATTTCGAGGCGCTTGAGGGCGCCATAGTCGAGCGAACCCGCCGGACGATCGGCTGCATCGACGAGGCCGACGCGGGCAAGCGCCGCACGAGCGGCTTCACGGGTCGCCTGATTCTGGCGCGCCACCGATGGCCAATGCAGCAGATCGGCCAAAATCCCGGTCCGCTCGTGACGGTGACGGCCGACCATCACATTTTCCAGCACCGACATGCGGGAAAATATCTGCAGGTTCTGAAATGTCCGCGACAGTCCTCGCCGCGCGAGCTGGTCGGGCGCGAGGCCAGTCACCGATTCACCGGCGAGCCGAACGTTTCCGTCGTTCGGCACGTAGATGCCCGACACCAGATTGAACAGCGTGGTCTTGCCGGAACCGTTCGGCCCGATGATCGAGAACACCTGGCCGGATTCGACAGCGATGCTCACGCCATCGATGGCCCGCACGCCACCGAAGGTAATGGACAGCCGGTCGGCCTCCAGGATCATCATTTGCGCCATCCAGCAAACGCCGCAGCGAGGGACGGCACGATACCCCGGCGCAAAAAAATCATGAAAACCATCAGGATCAATCCGAGCAGCGCCTGCTCGTATTCGTGGAAGATGGTGAGCGCTTGCGGTAGCACGACCAGCACGGCTGCCCCCACCAGGGAACCGACGATCGATCCCATGCCGCCCAGCACGACCATGGCGACCAGTTCGATCGACCGCAGGAATCCCGCCACTTCCGGCGTGACGTGGCCGTTGAACAGCGCCAGATAGGATCCGGCCACCGACGCGTACATCGCGGAGATTATGAAGACCGTAAGCTTCTTGCGCGCCACGTCGATGCCGAGCACGCGCGCGGCGATCTCGCTGTCATGAATGGCTTGCAGCGCACGGCCGGTCGGGCTCTCCATCAAATTGAGCGCGAGCACAAAGCCGCCGACAAAGGTCGCGCCGGCGATCCAGTACCAGGCATCCGAGCCGCGCACCTGCCAATCGAAAAGCGCCAGCTTGGGAACGCTCATGCCATCCGGACCGCCGGTCCAGCCCGCCTCGTTGGTCAGCACGATGGCGACGAGCAATCCGAATCCGAGCGTCGCGACGGCGAGATAGTGTCCTTTGAGCCGGAGAATTGGCCGGCCCACCAGGAAAGCGACCGCACCCGAGAGCATTGCGCCGGCGAACAGGCATAGCCATGACGGCGCGCCGAAATGAACTGGACCGATGGCGACGGAATACGCGCCGATGCCAAGAAAGCCGGCATGGCCCAGGCTGACCTGACCGGCAAAGCCCATGAGCAAATTGAGGCCCACAACCGCCAGCGCGAAAATGAAAACAAGCGCGCCGATGCGATAATAGTAAGCCGACGGAAAGAAATACGGCAAGATGACAACGATGGCCGCGACCGCTATCGCCGGCAGCAACCGAGTTTCGAGCAGTGTACGCAAGCTTACACCCGCTCAATCTTAGCCCGGCCGAACAAGCCCTGCGGAATGGAAATCAAGACAACAAGAATGATCAGGAAAGCGACCGCGTCCTTGTAGTTCGAAGACAGATAGCCCGCGGCCAAGGCCTCAATCATTCCAATCAGCAGGCCGCCGACCACGGCGCCGGGCGCGCTGCCGATGCCACCGAGCATGGCCGCCGCGAAGCCCTTCAGCGCCAGCAGTGTCCCCACATCGTAACTGGTCAGCGCGATGGGCGTAATGAGAACGCCGGCGATCGCCCCTATGGCCGCCGATACCGCAAACGAGAAATCAACAATGCGGCGCGTATCGACGCCGATGAGTCGCGCCGCCAGACGATTGGCCGCGGTCGCGATCACCGCCTTGCCGAGCAAGGTGCGGTCGATGAACAGCCAAAGCAAGGTCACGATGACGGTGGCGCTTGCCAGCACCACAAGGCTTTGCGGCAAAATGGCTGCGCCGCCGAACTGGATCGGATCGGCGCCCAACAGCGGCGGCAAACTATGAAAACGCCGGTCGAAAACGATCTGGGCGATCCCGCGCAGAAAGATCGAAGCGCCGATCGTGATCATGATCAACGCCACGGGGCTCGCCCCGCGCGCCGGCTCGACCGCAAGACGGTGTAGAGCCAATCCGATGGCGGTCGTCACGACGATGGCGATGAGCGCGGCCAACGGCAACGGAACGCCGGCAAGCGCCACAAAAACCGTCGTCATTCCGCCCAGCATGACGAACTCGCCCTGGGCGAAATTGATGATATCCGACGCCTTGTAGATCAACGTGAAGCCAAGGGCGACCAGCGCATAGATGGCGCCCACGGTCAGGCCCGAGGAAATGAATTGCAGCAACTCGGCCATCGCGTCGAAGGCCTCGCAAAGCTTGGGTTCAATAGCCGCAGGAGTGAGCGGGCAAGCTCTGACGAGCTTGCCCGATCGTCATCTCACGTGCCGGGGACCAACGTCCAGTCGCCGCCTTTGATCTCCAGCATATGGAACGCCGACAGGTCGAGACCCATATGATCGGTCGGCGTCATGTTCACGATGCCGGCGGTTCCAATATAGCCTTTGGTCCGCTCGATCTCGTCGCGGACCTTGGCCTTGTCGGCGCTCTTGGCACGCTGCATCGCCTCAACCAAAATCATGAGGCCGTCATAGGCGTGACCGCCAAAGGTCGAGACCGCCTGTCCGGAATTATGCAGAAACGTACGCGAATAATTCACGACCACAGGCTTCTGCGGATCGTTGTTCGGAAGCTTGTCCGCAATGAGAAGCGCCGCGGCCGGAAGCCGCACGCCTTCGGCCGCGGGGCCAGCGAGCTCGATGAACTGCTTGGAGGCAACGCCGTGGCTCTGGTACAGCGGCAGCGTGATTCCGAGCTGGCGATAATTGCGCGTCACGATCGCCGGACCTTGACCGAAGCCCGGATTGACCACCGCCAGCACGCCCGCCTTATTGCGAATATTGGTAAGCTGCGGTGTCATGTCGCTGTCGCGCGGTCCGTAACTCTCCTCGATCGCGATATTGATGCCAGCCTTGGGCGCGACCACAACGCACTGGTCGCGCATCGACTTTCCGAATGCATCGGTGCCCGAAATCAATGCGATCGTGGTCAGCTTGCGGGTCTTGAGATCGGCAAAGATTTTCTCGCACGCCATCTTGTCAGTGTGCGGCGTCTTGAAAACCCATGCGCGGACGGGCTCGATAATCTGAATGGCGCCCGCCAATGAAATGAACGGGATCTTGGCGTCTTCGAACACCGGGATCATGGCGAGCGTCGCGCCGGTGGTGCTGCCGCCGACCATGGCGACGATTTTGTCCTCTTCCACCAGACGGGTGGCGAAAGTGCGCGCGTTGTCGGCACTGCCGGCGTCATCGTAGAAGACCAGTTGCAGCTTTTGGCCGTTCACGCCGCCTTTTGCATTGATCTCTTCGACATAAATTTCTAGCGTTTTCTTTTCCGGATCACCGAGAAACGACGCCGGCCCGGTCACCGACAGGACGGCCCCTATTTTGATTTGTGCGGATGCCTGGTGTCCGGCGCCGAGCAGGGCAAGAAGCCCGATACCAGCCGTCACGGTAAAACGTTGCAATGCCCTCATGGGACCCCCCGTTACCATTATTAATTTTGACCATAATACATACCTGAGCGGATAAAACCGAGACTTGACCTAACTCAAGGCGGCAGCCGCGCGATCAGGCGACTAGTGGCGAGGTGCCGTCGTGGGAATATGTTCACCGGAGCCATGCGATGACGATGACGGGTCCCGTACGGCTCGCGGCCGTTGTCTACCAGGCTGGCTTTCAAATCGATGACTTCTTGACCCGTGCCGGCAATCTGCTGCGCGCGGATCACGTCAAATTGGGCGGGGCAATACAAGAAAATGCACGTTGCGCCGCGGGTTCCTGCTCGGTGATGACCCTCATCGATCTCACGTCGCAAAGCCGTATCAGGATTTCCCAAGACCTTGGATCGCAGGCACGGGGATGCCGCCTCGATACCCATGGACTCCTGGAAATCGGGGTGCTGCTCGACCAGACACTCGACGGCGATGTCGAGCTTCTGGTCTTGAACAGGTTCGGCAAGGCCGAGGCCGAAGGCGGTGGCCTGCGCTCGGCTTTTGCGCGCGCTATCCAAGCGGGTATCCCGGTAGTGACAGCGGTAAAGTCGACTTACACCGAGGCATGGTCGCAATTCCACGGCGGTCTCGCGATCGATCTCCCACCGGATCTCGGCCCTGTCCTCGCGTGGTGCGGCGACGCGGTGCGCGAATTGCGGGCGGCGCGGCGAACCGAATTGTCGCCAACCGGCTAACCGTAGGACCACACCATGGAAGATAGCGAAATTGTCGCGATCGGCATCGTGACCGTGTCCGATCGGGCCAGCGCGGGAACCTATCGGGACATCAGCGGCCCGGCCATTGAGGAGTTCCTGCACGAGGTGGTGACGACGCCCTGGCGTGCCGTGCGGCGTCTCGTGCCCGATGGAATTGAAAGCGTGCGAGACGCCTTGATCGAACTTGCCGACCGCGAGCGATGCGCCTTGATCTTCACAACGGGCGGCACAGGACCGGCGCCGCGCGATCTGACACCGGAAGCCACGGTCGCCGCCTGCACACGGCTGATGCTGGGCTTTGGCGAATTGATGCGTTCGGAGAGCTTGAAACAGGTGCCGACCGCAATTCTCTCCCGCCAGACCGCCGGCATTCGCGGATCCACCTTCATCGTCAATCTGCCCGGACGCCCCGCTTCGATCCGGACCAACATGCAAGCCGTGTTTCCAGCAATCCCCTATTGCCTAGACTTGATCGGCGCAGCCCGCATCGAAACCGACCCTGCTCGCTGCAAAGCATTCCGGCCGCCGAAATAATGCCTGCGAATACTGCCGGCGCGCAGCGCTCACATGAGCTCACCGCCTGCGACCACGATACTCTGCCCGGTGATCGAGGCGGAGGACGGTAAGCAAAGCCAGCCGACCGTCTCCGCAACTTCATCTGGTCGCACCAGCCGCCCCTGGGGATTGTGGACGGTCAGTTCCTTCAACGCCTGCTCTGGTGTCCGTCCGGTCTTAGCCACGATATTGCCGATCGCTTCGGCAACGATTTCCGTGTCGGTATAGCCGGGACACACCGCGTTCACGGTCACACCGGTGTGCGCCAATTCACGTGCCAGCGCTCGCGTCAGGCCGATCAGCCCGTGCTTTGCCGCGCAATAGGCCGCGACATACGCGTAGCCGGTGAGGCCTGCGGTGGAGGCAATGTTGACGATCCGGCCATAGTCGCCTTTCGCCATCACCTGGACGACCTCGCGAATGCAGAGAAACGGGCCGGTCAGATTGACTTCCATCAGCCCCTGCCACTTTGGCAGATCGGTCTTGCCGATCGGCGCGGCGGTCGCGATGCCGGCGTTGTTGATGAGGATTTGCGGCGGCCCAAACAGATCGGCCGCCCGCGCGAAGCCGGCGGAAATCTGCTCCGGCTGGGCGATGTCGACCGCAATCGCCTGCGCCTTGCCGTTGAAGGTTTTCGTGAGCGTGGCAGCCTGCGCGCGCAGCAGCGACTCATTGCGGCTCATCAGCGTCACATCGGCGCCCAGCCGCGCCAATGTCGAAGCGATGGCGGCGCCGATCCCGCGCGAGGCACCGGTCACCACCGCATGCTTGCCGCGCAGGACGGCGATATCCTCGGCGCGCATATTTGACCCCTGGATGACGTTCATCGACTTAATATGACGCCACGTTTGGCGCGTTCCTTGATCAAACTCAAGCTCGCCGCGCAGCGCTCCGCCTCCTTGATGTGCGTCAAGCGAGGTCGGCCGTCCATCCTCTAGAGAGGTGGCGACCTGAGAAAGCAACCCGATGGATATGACTCAATTCCTCGCCGCCGGCGTCTTCATCGATAGCGACCACCCGCAAGTCATCGCGTTCGCAAAGCGAACGATTGAAGAGGCAACCGACCCACGCGCCGCAATCTTGCGTCTTTATTCCACCATCCGCGACAGCATTATCTATGATCCCTATGTCAATTTCGCCGACCCGGCGAACTATCGCGCGAGCGGGGTCCTTGCCGCGGGGCGAGGCTTCTGCATCGGCAAGTCTGCACTGTTGGCCGCGAGCGCGCGCGTGCTCGGCGTTCCAGCACGCGTCGGTTATGCCGACGTGCGAAACCATCTCACCTCACCTCGGCTTTATGAAAAGATCAAAACCGATATTTTTCTTTGGCATTCATACACCGAGCTTTATTTGTCGGGACGCTGGGTCAAAGCGACGCCTGCTTTCGATCGCGCGCTGTGCGACCGGGTGGGCCTCAAGCCGCTCGAATTCGACGGCGAGACTGACTCGCTTTTCCAGCCCTTCGATCAAGCCGGCCGGCGGCACATGGAATATCTGAAAGATCGCGGCACATTTTCAGATGTACCGTTCGCCACCATAAAGGCCGAATTTCTGACGACGTATCCGAGCCTGATGAGCGGCGATGGCCTGGCCGGCGATTTCTGCTCGGAAGCCGTCGCCCAGGCCATGGACCACTCGCAACCGCAATCGAAGAATGATGCCGGGTGATATGGCTTACTTCACCAGCTTGCGGCCGGTGACGCGCTCGAGATTTTTGTAGAAGATTTTGTCGCTGCTTTCCTTGTCGAGATTGAGCGACTCGAGAATGCGCAACGTCTCGCGCGGATACATTGCTCCGTTTTCTGGATCGAACGGACAATCGGAGGCGAACACGATCTTGTCGATGGGGAAGAACTCCAGGCCGCATTTGGTCGCCGGCGTCGCCCCGAACACCGCGGTATCGGCATAGAAATCCTGCTTGAAGTAATCGAGCGGGCGCTTCTTCAGGCTCTTGCGGAGCGAGACGTAGTCCTCGTCGCTCGTGCGCGAGCCGAGCACGTCCCAGCCCGGGCCGATGCGGCCTTCGAGCATCGGCACGATGCCGCCGAAATGATGCGTAATGATCTTCAGGTTCGGGTGATTATCCATGATCTTGGAAAACACCAGGCGCGCCATCGCGGTTGCCGTCTCGTACGACCAGCCGAATGTCCACCAGATTTCATACAGCGATTTCTTCTCGTCGAAATAGTCCGGCACGTTGGCGCCGCGCGCCGGATGCAACCAGACCGGCTTGCCGAGCTCGTTCATTTTTTTCCAGAACGGCAAGTATTGCGGCCGGTCGATCGGCTTGCCGGCGACGTTGGTGTAGATCTGCACGCCGAGCGCACCGAGCTGGTTGATGGCGCGTTCGGCTTCGGCCACGCCGGCATCCGGCGCATCGAGCGAAATCTGCGCAATCCAGCCGGGGAAATGATCGCGCTCCTTCGCGCATAATTCGGCGAAGCCGTCATTGATGATGCGGACAAATTCGTCGATCTGCTGCGGCGTCTTGGCGATGTTCTCGACCGGCGGCTGCGGATAGGCCAGGATCTGCGCATAGTCCTTGTGGGTGTCGATGATCTTCTTGCGCGCATCGAGGTCATACAGCGGCGGGATCGAGCGCACTCGCTTGCCCATGTCCTTATATTGGCCGGCAACCTCGAGCATCGTATCGAAGATTTTCTTCGGGAAAAAGTGCGTGTAAGCGTCGATCCGCATGAGGTCTCCTCCTGGCAGGGAATTTTTCTTACACGGCGGCCTTGGTCGTGTCGACCGTGGGCACGTCAGCCGGCCCAACCCGGCACAATAGCGCACGCAACTGATACGTACCCATCGCCGGGTCATAGGGCGGCTGATTATCGGTCAGGAGATTGGCGTTCGACGTCCAGACGCCATAGTCCGGGGCCGCCTGCTCGGGAAACCACCAGCCGTGCTCGACATGGATGACGCGCGCGTCGATCCCGTCGGTGAGCTTGGCCTTCTGGCGCATGCGGCCGCGCTTGGTCTCGATCCACATCCAGGCCCCGTTGACGATGCCGAAGCGTTTCGCCGTTTGCGGATGGATTTCGGCCACCGGATCGCGGTGCGCCTTGCGCAGCTTTTCGATCTGGCGATGCTCCGAGTTGAAGAAGTGTGAGATCCGCCCGCCGGTGGTGAGCACCAGCGGATAGTCCGCGGCGATCTCGGGCGTGCTGATCGGGCTTTCCGGCGGCTCTTCGTAATAGGGCAGCGGCGAGTAGCCGAGCTGTTCGAACCGGGTGGAATAGAGTTCGATCTTACCGGTCGGCGTCTTGAAGCCGCCGTTCAGGTATTTCTTGTCCTTGAACGGGAGCTTGATGAATCCCTTCTGCTTGAGCTCGTCGAACGTAATGTCGAGACCGCCGGAAGCGAGCATCGCATCGAGCACATCTTTGACCGGCTCGGTGCATACGGGCAGCTTCATGCGGCGCGCCAGCGCCACGAACATCTCTTCGTCCGATTTGCACTCCCCGATCTGCACCGCCTTCTGCTGGGCGAGCACGACATTGGCGGCGACCGTCGGCAGGCCGACCAGTTGATCGAGCTCGGGCCAGGACGCGGCCGGCAGCACGATATCGGCCAGCTCTGCGGTCGGCGTCATGAACAGGTCGGCGCAGACTATGAAGTCGAGCTTCATCAGCGCATCGTAGACATCGGACGTATTGGCATAGGTAGTGAGCGTATTGTTGCCGAACACCAGGAACGCCTTGACCGGATAGGGCTTGCCCTCGCGCATCGCCTTGAGCAGCGTCGGGATATGGGCGGCCGGCAAATCGGCGCCCGCCCCGCCGAGCAGCTTGAAGCGATCGGCACCGAGCCGCTTGGCATTCATTTCCGGTGTGAGGTTTTCGATCAGGCTGGGGAAGCGGCCGAGCCCATGCATGCCGAACACCCAGCCGCCCGGCACGTCGATATTGCCGGTGAGTGCCGGCAGCATCGAGACCGCGCGGATGGTCTGGATACATTTCGGCGTGTGTTCGATGGCGCAGCCCCAATCCAGCAAGGCCGGCTTGGTGCGGGCGAACAGCCGCGCGGCGGCGCGGATCTTGTCGGCGGAAATCCAGGTGATCGGCTCGGCCCATTCGGGTGTGTGCTGCTTCACGCGTTCGGCAAGCGCGTCGAAGCCATGGGTCCACTGCGTCACGAACGGTTCGTCGTACAGTTTCTCGCCGATGATGACGTTGAGCATCGCCAGCGCGAGTGCATCGTCGGCGCCGGGCCTGATCTGCAGCCAGAGGTCGGCTTTTTCGGCGAGCGCCGTGCGCCGCGGATCGACCACGATGGTCCGTGGATTGTGCGCGAGCGCCTCCATTACGTTGAAGCGCGTCTCGCCGTCCGGCCCCGATAGCACCGGGTTATGACCCCAAAAGAGGATGCAAGCCGGCGGCACCTCGCCGGTGTAATCGCTAACCGGGAAGTCGCCGAAGGTCAGGATCGAGGTGTTTACCCGCGGGTGGAAGCATTGGGCGAAGCCCGGCTCGCACCAATTGGGGGTACCGAGCGCATTGCCGAAGCGCGACACCCAGCGGATATGATGGCGGCCGGTCCCGGTGCCCAGCGCGATTGCCTCGGGCCCGTACTGGTCGCGAATGGCGAGCACACGCTCGGCAATCTCGTCGAGCGCGTCGTCCCAGGAGATGCGCTCCCACTCGCCGGACTGGCGTTTGCCTTTGCGGCGCAGCGGATATTTCAGCCGATCCGGGTGGTAGACAAGATCGGTCGTCACCGTCCCAATTGGGCACAGGCGGCCATGATTGAGCGGCGATTCACGATCGCCCTCGACTTTCAGCAGCACGCCGTCCCGGACATGCAGCAAGACGCCGCAGCCGCCGTGGCAACTGCGGCAGACGCTCTTGAGGACGGTAGTGGCCAGATCGTTGGATATCAAACTAGGCTGCTGAATGTTCATGCGATTAGCCTCGGCCGCACCGAAAGTGGGCAGGCCACAAGCCATGGTAACAAATAGCGTGGGCCCGCGGTTATTCAGATTTCGCGCTTTGTGATAACTTATTTACGTCTGGGGCCGCCGCGCACAGCAACCGTCGCCGTTGCAGAATAGGCCCGTTTCACGCCACTTTTGCTTGACTTCAATCAAGGAAAGGATTGCACCGGAAGAGGTCTAGTGCCGTCGCTGGCCTCACTGACGGGTCCGGCCCAACTGGCCCTCGTGGATCAGCCGCGACAGGTGACTTCAGCAAATCTAGTTACTAAGATATTGCACTGGCCATTATGAGCGCATGGTTGCAGCCGACAAACCAGGCAGCGCAATCAAAAAACAAAACCAGCTAAGCGGAGGGAACCCAATGCTGTTCAGATACACGACCGGCGCGATTGCCGCACTCGCCTTCGGCACGCTCGCCGCGGGCAGCGCATTCGCGCAAGACACCGTCAAGATCGGCCTCATCGTGTCAATGACGGGGCAACAGGCTTCGACCGGCAAGCAGATCAAGGCCGCTGTCGATCTCTACATGAAGGAGCATGGCGACACGGTCGCGGGCAAGAAGATCCAAGTCATCCTCCGCGATTCCGGCAGCGTGCCCGATAACAGCAAACGGCTGGCGCAGGAATTAATCGTCAAAGACAAGGTCAGCGTCATCGCCGGCTTCGAGATCACGCCGGCCGCGCTTGCGGTCGCCCCGCTCGCCACCGAGGCAAAAGTGATCGAACTCGTCATGGCGGCGGGCACCTCGATCATCACCGAGCGCTCGCCCTACATCGTGCGCACCAGCTTCACCGTGCCGCAGTCATGCGTCATCATCGCGGACTGGGCGGCGAAGAACAATATCAAGAAGGTCGTCACCATCGTTTCCGACTACGCGCCGGGCGCCGACGCCGAGAAATCTTTCACCGAGCGCTTTACGGCGGCTGGCGGCCAGGTTGTTGAAGCCATCAAGATTCCGCTTGCCAATCCCGACTTCGCGCCATTCCTGCAACGCGCCGCCGACGCCAAGCCCGACGCGATCTTCATCTTCGTGCCGTCGGGCCAGGGCGGCACCTTCATGAAGCAATTTGCCGAACGCGGGCTCGACAAGGCCGGCATCAAGGTCATCGGCCCGGGCGACGTGACTGACGACGATCAGCTTACCGGCATGGGCGACGCCACAATCGGCGTGGTGACCGCACATTTTTACTCGGCCGATCACCAAAGCGCGATGAACAAGGCCTATGTTGCCGCCTTCGAGAAGGCCAACAACTTCCGTCCGGCCTTCATGTCGGTCGGCGGCTATGACGGCATGCACCTGATCTACGAGGCGCTGAAGAAGACAGGCGGCAAGGCCGATGGCGATTCGCTCATCGCCGCGATGAAGGGGATGAAATGGGAAAGCCCGCGCGGGCCGATCTCGATTGACCCCGACACCCGCGACATCATCCAAAACATCTATGTCCGCAAGGTCGAGAAAAAGGGCGGGCAGCTCTATAATGTTGAGTTTGCCACCTTCGAAGCCGTCAAGGACCCGGTCAAGGCTGCGAAGAAGTAAAGACGCGAGCTTGCGCGCGGCGGCCACGTGCTGCCGCGCGCCTTTTCTTTGCGGTCAACGCGGCAGTCGACGGCCGGCGGCTGATATGCCATCGTGCCGTCCTGAACGTCTTTCCGGGGGGCTAGGCGCTATCGCAGCGTAGACATGCTGACCATTCTATTCGATGGCATTGCCTATGGCATGCTGCTGTTCGTGCTCGCATCCGGGCTCGCCGTCACGCTCGGATTGATGAATTTCGTCAATCTTGCCCACGGCGCCTTCGCCATGGCCGGCGGCTATGTCACCGTCGTTCTGGTCAACCGCCTCGGTGTTCCTTTCCTCGCCTCCCTGCCGCTCGCTTTTCTGGTGAGCGCGATCCTCGGCATTATCTTGGAGCGTACGCTCTATGTGCATGTCTACAAGAAACCCCACCTCGACCAGGTGCTGTTCACCATCGGGCTTGTCTTCATGTCAGTGGCCGCGGTCGATTACGTCATGGGGTCGAGCCAGGTTTTCGCGCGAATTCCGAGCGTCTTGCAGGGCCAGTTCATTGTCTTTGGCATCGGCGTCGGCCGCTATCGGCTGCTCATCATCGTGATCTGTGGACTGCTCACGGTCGGGCTGCAATTCATTCTTTCTGGCACTCGATTCGGCAGCCGCCTGCGCGCCGCCGTCGATGATCAAAGGGTGGCGAGCGGGCTCGGCATCAATGTCAATCGGGTTTTCGCGTTCACCTTCGCTTTCGGTTCCGGCCTGGCCGGACTCGGCGGCGCGCTCGGTGTCGAGATCCTCGGCCTCGATCCGACCTTCCCGCTCAAATTCATGATCTACTTTCTGATCGTAGTGACGGTCGGCGGCACGTCGAGCATCACCGGCCCCTTCCTCGCATCGCTTTTGCTCGGCATCGGCGACGTCGCCGGCAAATATTACGTGCCGACTCTCGGCACCTTCGTCATCTACACCATCATGATCGTCGTGCTGATCTGGCGGCCGCAGGGACTGTTCTCCCGCGCCGCTTCACGATGAGGCACCAGTCATGACACCGCCTCCTTCCACCATCCGCGCCGCCACGGAGTGGCTCTCCGCTCGTGCCCGCTGGCATCCGCTCGAGATCGTGTTCTGGCTTGCCGCATTTGCCGCGATCTACCTGTTGCCGGACAGTCATCTCATTCTCACCGAGATCGCCTGGCTTGGATTATTCGCGCTCTCGCTCGATCTGATCCTCGGCTACGCCGGCATCATCTCGCTCGGGCATGCCGCCTTTTTCGGCTTCGGCGCCTACACCGCCGCGCTGCTTGCCAAGCACGAAATCATCAACGAGCCGGTGCTGGCATTGCTCGTTGCCGGTTTCGCCGCGATGGCGCTCGGTTTCGTCACCAGCTTCCTGGTGCTGCGCGGCTCCGACCTGACGCGGCTGATGGTGACGCTTGGGGTGGCGCTCTTGCTGCGCGAATTGGCGAACAGATACGGTTGGCTCACCGGCGGCGCTGATGGGCTGCAGGGCGTTATCATCAAGCCGGTGCTCGGGATGTTTCGTTTCGATATGTTCGGCCATACCGGTTACATTTATTGCCTGACCGTGCTGTTCTTCCTCTTTCTGATTGCTCGGCGCCTGGTGAATTCACCCTTCGGGCTTTCCCTGATGTCGGTGAAAGGCAATCCGCTGCGTTCATCGGCGATCGGAATCTCGGTCGATGCCCGTCTGGTTGCGATCTACACTGTTGCTGCTGGCTATGCCGGCATCGCCGGCGCCCTGCTGGCGCAAACCACGGCTTTCGCCTCGCTCGAAGTGTTCTCGTTCGATCGCTCGGCCGATCTTCTGCTGGTGCTGATCATCGGCGGCGCCGGCTATCTCTATGGTGGCTTGATCGGCGCGATCATCTTCAAGTTCATGCAGGACTATCTATCGGTGTTGACACCACAGTACTGGCCGTTTTGGATCGGCCTCGTTCTGGTGGTGATCGTGCTGGTCGGCCGCGACCGTATCACGTCATGGACGGCGCCTTTCCGTCGCGTCGCCGCGCGTCTGAATTGGCAAGCGTTGGCGCGCCGCGTGGCCGCCTCGTCCACCGAAAGACACTGACGATGACCGTGGTGCTGGAAACGATCGATCTGGCGAAACGGTTCAGCGGCATCATCGCGGCCAATAACATTTCGTTGCAGATTGCCAAGGGAGCCCGGCACGCCTTGATCGGGCCGAACGGCGCCGGTAAGACCACGTTGATCAATCTGCTCACGGGCGTGTTGCGGCCAACGGGCGGCCGCATCCTGCTCGACGGGGAAGACATCACCAATCTTCCTACGCACAAGCGGGTGCGGCTTGGGATCGTCCGCACTTTCCAAATCAATCAGTTGTTCAGCGAACTGACGCCGCTCGAAACCATCGGACTGGCAGTATCCGAACGGCGCGGGCAAGGCCTCGACTGGTGGCGAATCGTTGGCAGCCGGTCAGACCTTGTGACGGAGGTGGTCGAAATCCTGGAGCGTTTTCACCTCACCGATGTAATCGATAAGCGCACCGCGGTTCTGCCCTACGGCAAGCAACGTCTATTGGAAATAGCGGTCGCGATCGCCTGCCGTCCGCGGGTGCTGCTGCTCGATGAGCCGGCGGCTGGGGTTCCCGAGGACGAGCGGCACGAAATTCTGGCCGCCGTTGCGGCATTGCCTAACGATGTCTCCGTGCTGCTGATCGAGCACGACATGGACATCGTGTTCTCGTTCGCCGATCGCATTTCGGTGCTGGTCAACGGCGCGCTGTTCGTCGAGGGCAGCCCCGAAGAGGTCGCCAACGACGCTCGCGTCAAGGCCGTCTATCTCGGCGAGGAGGCGGTCGATGCCTGACCTCCTGAATGTCGAAGGGCTGACTGCCGGCTACGGCGAGGCGATCGTGCTGACAGATGTCACCTTCAAGATCGCCGAAGGCCAGGCGCTGGCGCTGCTTGGCCGCAATGGCATGGGCAAGACCACGCTTGTCAATTCGATTATCGGCGTGACTCGTCACATCAGTGGCACCATCAGTCTCGACGGCCACGATATCACCGGGATGCGCCCGGACCAGCGTGCGCATGCCGGCATCGGCTGGGCGCCGCAGGAACGCAATATTTTTCGTTCCCTAACGGTCGAAGAGAACATGACCGCGATCGAGCGGCCGGGACCGTGGACGCTCGCCAAGGTCTATACGTTGTTTCCGCGCCTCGCCGAGCGCCGTCACAATCTTGGCAACGAGCTTTCCGGCGGCGAGCAGCAGATGCTTGCGATCGCCCGCGCGCTCATCCTCAATCCGCGCATCATGCTGCTCGATGAGCCGCTCGAAGGGCTCGCGCCGATCATCATCGAGGAACTATTAGCCGTCTTGCGCAAGATCATTCGCGAGGAAGGTCTTTCGGCGATTCTCGTGGAGCAAAACGCGCACAAAATTCTGAGCGTGGCGGATCGAGCCATCATCATCGAGCGCGGCACCATCGTTTATCAGGGCGATAGCGCCGCGCTCAAGGCCGACCGGGCGCTGCTGGAAACCTATGTGGGTGTCACGGGTGCAAGTGGCGATAGCCGCAAAGCGCGCCGTGATGCGCGTCGAGCGACGTCCTCGGAGGGGAGCGGCACCGGATAAGACCGGTGCCCGAAAAAAAACGCTGCGAGTTTAGGAGCTTAGGTCGGCGACCCGAGTCCGGCTAAGGATCCAGGTCCTCAAGCCAATTCCTCTCTCCTTTTCACCAATCGAAATTTGCCAGTCCGAATAACGCCTATTCCAACGGACCCACCGAAAATGGGCTAGTCAATCGGTTAATTGTGGATCATCTTTCCGCCCGGGGATACTCGAAAGTCACAACAAAGAAACGGAATAGGGGAGAATACGCCGTGGCTCAAACAATAGAGGGATTTGTCGGCAACGCATTGGACGACGCGAAAATATCGCCGCTCCATGTCAAAGTGATCGCGCTGATCGCCGCCGGTTACTTTTTCGACGTCATCGACCTGATCGTGCTGGGCTCGCTGATCCCGGACATGATCGCAACCAAGTTCGCGACCGGTCCCGAAGCCGCCATAATTGGAAGCGCGACCGTGTTCGGGATGTTCATTGGCGGCGTCGGTCAGGGCGAATTCAGCGACCGCTGGGGCCGCAAGACGGTCTATCAGTTCAACCTCTTGCTGTTCGGTGTCTTCACCATTCTCGGCGCATTCGCTCCGACGGTGACGTGGCTGGCAGCGGCGCGCTTCGTGGCGGGCCTCGGCCTCGGCGGCGAGCAGCCGCTCGCCTTCGCTTATGCCGGCGAATATTCACCCAAGCGCATTCGCGGCCGCATCCTGGCGTTCGTGCACTTCATCGGCGGCGCCTGCGTGTGGCCGATCGCGGCGCTGTTCACGCTCGCGTTCCGCGATCAGATCGGCTGGCGCGGCGTGTGGATCGTCATCGGCATCGGCGCGCTGATCGTCTGGGTGCTCCGCTTCGTGCTGCCGGAATCGCCGCGCTATCTGGCCACCCACGGCCGCGGCAAGGAAGCCCTTGCCGTGCTTGCTAAGATGGGCATTGCCGGGCCGAAGGAGGCGCTCACCACCGACGCCGCCAGCGACACCAAGACTGATCCGTTCGCCCTCGTCTTCTCGATGTTCCCCAGGCGCGTCATCGCCGGCATGATCTGCTTCTCTGCGTTTTTCGGCGTCGCCATCGGCCTCGGCACCTGGCTGCCCAACATCATGACCGCCAAGGGTTTCACCATCACCAAGTCGCTCACCTACACCTTCGGCATGACGCTGGCGGTGCCGTGCGCGAGCCTGTTCATGATGTATGCCCTCGACAAGTTCGGCCGCAAGATCACGTCGGTGTGCGCGTTCGTCGGCGCGGGGATCATGGCCATTGTGTTCGCGAATGCAGCTTCCGATACCCAGCTTCTAGTCGCCGGCTTCGTGATGATCTTCTTCATCCAGGTCGCCGGTAACTCGATGCAGATCTTCGCGTCGGAGGTGTTTCCCACCAATGCGCGGGCATCGGGATTTGGCTGGGCGGCGGGCGTCGGACGGCTTGCCACCGCTTTCATCGTCCCGCTTATCCTGTGGATCCAGACCGGCTACGGTCTGACAACTGTGTTCGTGTGCCTGGCCATCGTTCTGCTGATCGCTGCGGGCGCGGTCACTCAGTTGGGTCCGGAGGCGCGGCAGAGGGGCCTCGACGAAATCGCCCCGCCGACCGGCTGAGGACGCAAGGAGCACAAATGCGCGGGGCCCGGTTCGGCGTCATGCCGGCCGAGCCTCGCCACTTCAAATCGATCCGGATGAACGGAATTGACTGAGCAGCAGAGTCGTCCAGTGGCGGCGACAGCCAAGAATGTCAGCTTCTTGTCGCGCAGCGACCAGGGCGGCCGGCCCGACGGCACCCAGGTCATGGTCCACAAGGGCCATGCCTTTATCGGCCACATGTTCAG
>Ga0097691_1000251_pt1 | contig 50286 bp, 48 predicted proteins | sample NGESurdeep072012_8_FD_72858 | JGI IMG/M metagenome (GOLD analysis project Ga0097691, IMG submission 72858) | Arctic peat soil microbial communities from Barrow, Alaska - NGEE Surface sample 210-1 deep-072012 | ecosystem: Environmental > Terrestrial > Soil > Wetlands > Peat ...
TCAAGCCCGCAGGGTTTTAAGGTGGCGCTTATGAGGGGGGAGCGGCCCATGATCCTTTCTTCTACAACGAAAGGGGCTGGCGCCCCTTTCCTCTGCACCGCCAATCCCCGCCGAGCCGCCTCCGCTTCGCTCCGGACAATTTCGCGTGACGATTCCGAACACTTATTCCAAAATCACCATATCAGCGTCGCTTCACTCCGACTGCTGTTCACCTTCGCTCCGGAACGCCGTTCGGCTTCCCTCCGGACTCGATGTTCACCTTCACCGGAATACCCAGTTAAGCACCCCGGCGCAGATCACTGTTCCGAGCCGGCCCGACGGTCAGGCCGTTTGGGTCAACATCCCTCTGGCCCAGGAAGTCCACTTACAAGCGACAGATCAGCCTGTTCTTCAGCTGACTTGTGCCGCTGCTTTATTAAAGGATACTTCCAACGAGGCCAGCCTCTCCTCGAGTCTCGCGAGAGAAGCTGATGCAATCTCCGATTGCTTCTCCTGCCGAAATATGGGGTTATTCACCCACCAATCCATACCCATCTCTTTCGCCTTGTCCACTGAGCAAATCACAAGTCGAATCTGAATTGACAGCAACTCGATGTCAACCAGCTTCACCCTGATGTCGCCGGCGATTACTATTCCTTTGTCGAGGACCCGCTCAAGCACATCCGCCAGCGTAGAAGACTCAACCGCATGTGATAGGGAATGCTGCTGTATCATGATGTTTCCTTAGAGAAGCCTTCCGAGTGGCCCCAAGTCGAGATTGAGATCCTCTTCTTCCAAGCCGAATTCCTTCCTCAGCCGTTCTATTTCCTGAGACTGATGCATAAGTGCAAGCCCCAGCCGCTCGGTCTGCTGATCGCTCAGTGAACCCGCGTCCACGCGGCGGATGGCCTGACGCTCCAGCAATTCGTGCAGCAGTTTAATCAGAGCCAGCACCAGTTGTCCGAGTCCGTTCTTGGCGCTGTTCACATCGAAATTCAACCGGCCCGATCGGCTAGGCAAGCTCTCAGTTGATTCAGATAGCACTGGAGGAGTTCCAGCATTCATCAATTGAGCGTAAGTGCTCAGGCTCCCGGACTCCATGTGGGCTATTTCAGCGGATGCCATCCAGATGTTCCTCCCTGTTATCGAGCGCCTGGACAAGTTCAGAGCTTTCCCACTGCGATCTACGGCGCGCCGTCTCGATAGACGTCAACACCAGCCGCAGCCCAAGGTAAACCAGGTCAACCCCAGCTACCGAGATCGTCGCTTCCCCGTCAATCACGGCCCCTTTGTTCAAAACCCGGTCGAGCACCTCGCATAACGAAGGCCGCTGAGTGTCACCAAGCGCTACCCGGGGAGCCATGGCTAAACCGCTGGCGATCTTCGTATCAGTTCGCATAGGCGGCCTCCCTATCAATTTGCCCGAACTGATATAGGGCATCTCCTAGCTGCTCTAATCCGTGAAGGCCCCGAATCTCGCCGTGGCGATAAACTGTGCTGATCTCGCCTTGGAACCTTTGTCTGAACTTGTCACGAATAAGCGATTCCCGTTGGTTCAGTGCCGAACACATTCGACAATCACTTTGCGGGGTTACGAGATTGAGGATTATCCCGGCTACATTGACGCCTAGGCGCCCGCAGGCGGCCAACAGGTCGCGAGTCTCCTCAAAGGCCATATTCGTCGGAATGCTCACGGCGTAAAGCGCGGATTGAGCCGGACTGTTCAATAATCGCCGCAGCTTCTTCAGGTTCTTCGATAACAGCACTAACTTTTCGGAAAACTCCGTAAGCCTGAAAATCTGCTCGTATTTCAAAAATAGATTGAAGAATGCCTTCAGCCACTGGTCGATGATTTCGGGAAGTTCCAGAAGCCTGATCAGATGGCCTGTTGCCGCCGAATCGAGAACCAATGTGTCGAACTTGCCGGACGCGAGAAGATCCATCACTCGGGTCAGGCCCATCACTTCGTCCAATCCTGGTGGAGAAAGATCGAATGTCCGTTCCAGCACTTCGCGATCGAATGCCAAATCAAAATTACCGGAGAGTGTCTCCAGAAATCTCTCTATATCGCCCGCGTACTGCTGTTTCAGTACCCTGAGTTCCGCCTCGGAATCAATCTCGATGGCGGTGACACCAGGGAGCACGTGTTCCGGTTGCGAAGCGATCGGCATGGCCAAACAGGCTGATAGCGAGTGCGAAGGTCCTGTGGAAACCAGCAACACCTTGCGTCCCGATGGGTGCTTCGCCAGATGCAAGGCGGTAGCACACGCCAAAGTGGTCTTCCCGACTCCCCCCTTTCCCGCGAAAATCAGGAGCGTGGTTTCCGGCGATGGTGATGGAAGGCCGGCATTCACTTCTACCCGGGGAGATGGTCTCGGTCGCGGCATAGCCTGCGGAGACTCACGGATCTGGCGGGCATCCTCCCAGAATGACTCCAGCGTATCTTTTCCTCGGATTTCCTCGGCATGCAGCGGCACTCCCCAGAGAACAAGCCGGGCCAGACGTGGGTTGAGAAGCACCTCGTTCAGCACACTAGATTGCAGGTAGTATTCATCGTGGCAAACGAGACAAGGGCTCTCCAAATATAGCTTATTGATGATGATGTCAGTTATGGGGAGCGTGAGGCGGTCCGCCTCCCTCACGATCGAAATCGTCTCACAGAGGCTCATTTCCTCAGCCAGCATTACGGGAACAAAACTGCAGCGACGTGAGTCCTCGAGGAGGAATTCCATCCTCGTTACTGAGTCCGTGAGGTCATCCAGAAATGCATCGAGTTCATCGCGCTCGCGGGAGCGAGAGAAAGTCTGTCTCATATAGCGGTGCTTGGCCAACAGAGTGTCAAGCATGGCGATCCATTTCCGGAGGAATTGCGGCATGGCGAGCAGTCGGAGTGTATGACCACTGGGCGCAGTGTCCACAATGATGCAGCCGTAAGCACGCCTTTCCACCCATGCGGATATCTCCAGAAAGGACATGAGTTCGTCCAGACCCGGCAATGACAGATCTAAAAAACGATTGATTTCATCGTCATCCAGAAAGGTCCCTCGTGATGCGATCTCCCGCAATTTGTCCGAGTGCTTTTTCTTGAACTCCAGCAGATATTCTTGCGGATCGAGTTCCAACACTTGCAGGTTCCCCGGTGGAACCAAGCCTGCCAGGCAATCGGCGAGCGAGTGAGCTGGATCGGTCGACACCAGCAAGAACGTTTCCTGCGGCGCTCGTTGGGCCAATCGCAGCGCCGCTGACGTCGCGCAGGTGGTCTTTCCGACACCACCTTTTCCGCCGAAAATAAGTAGCTGCAAATCCCGGGAGGCAAACAATACTGGAGATCCAGTATCACCCGCGCGTGTGACGGACTCCATGACTGTCCCCCGTTTCAAGATTCGTCCTTGATGCTCTGTCCTGGCGCCTTTATCGAATCCGTTTGCCGGGCTTGTGTATCTTGTCCAGCCGTTCGAGCAGAAGCTTCTCCTCGGCGTCGAACTCTTCTTCTGTCAGCTTGCCCGTTTCCAGTCTCATGTAAAGAGCGCTTAGCTCCGCTGTAATGGATTCAGCGTCAGTCACCAGCTCTTCCTGGGCCGCCCGGTGAATCTCCTGGAAGATCCACAGCAACCCGTGGGCCGGCGCCATGAGCAGATCATCCACGACAAACATTCAGTCCTTCCGGGGATCTCAAAGCTCAAGATCGATATTCACGAAGTTGTGCGGGGCCCAGGGCCCGTTGTAGTCGAGGGCGAAGTTGTTATCAAACCGCTTTGCAACCTCGAACACGTCGGCTTCGAACTGTGCTAGGCTGTTGCGCCTGACCAGGCAGGCTAGGTTCAACACTTCGCGCTCATTATGGCACTTCAACTGATTGATTTCGTACCCGTGACTCTCAAACCTTTTCACTGCAAGATCGGCGTACGCTTCCCGGTCATCGTTGAGCAGGCGGTCGAACATTCTGCCCACTTCAATTTTCTGCTCCTGGGTGGGCTCGCAATTGGATCCCAGGAACCTGTCCCGGGCCATCCTGAGCTCCGGATGGGTGTTTACAAAATATTCAAAAATGTTGGCAACATCCCACGTAACCCGCAGTCCCATCTCAACTTTGTCGGCGACGTGCCGAAGTTGATCTAGCAGAACGTGCTGATTGCGCGAAAGCATCCTGCGAACCGCTGCTGGGCTGTCCGCGACCACTCCAAAAGACATGGGAAGCGGGGTACTCTCGACTAGGAGCCGTTTCAAGACTTCGTGATGAGCTGCAAGGCGAGCCCGTTCCGGTCGCACGTTGTCACCGTCAATATTACTGACCATTGCAGCAATCCGTCCCGACGCGATGCAATAAAGCTGGCGCTGGTCGATGCCCAACTTTTCGCCTTCCGTGACTTCGCCGGCGCTGACGATGGCGTACAGGTATACCTTTTCCGACGTGGGTGGCCGTTTCATCGGGCGCTTCACGTCGGATTTCGCAATTGGGATGTGAGCGGTACTCACGTTGTTTCCTCCGTGGACCAGTGGCGCGGCGCGTTATTGGTCAACCAACTCTCGAATTAGCTTCGTCTGACGCCCATATCAGAATTGCTGCGGTTCAGAAGGCGGTACTGCTTACCCATCTTGGCTATACCAATACCTGGAACGCTTCAGAATCAGAGCCACGCCGAATCCTTCTCAATACCGGATCTTGAATGGCTGAGCGCGTCCGCGGACTGAGCGCCCCATCCGGACCTCGGCGGTCTTCCCCTTGCGGTCGGCCAGCGCCTGAAGAAGATTCGCCTGCTCGACTTCAATTTCCGTGAGTCGCGCATCCAGTTCCGCCACCCGCCGAAACGCGCTGGTCCGTTCCGTGGTGCGCCGGGCCTTTTCGAGTTCCAGACAAGCGATCTGCAAGTGGGCCCGGTGTGGGACGACAACCACATCAACCTTTCCTGCCAACGTGCGAATGGTTCTCAGGCCTCGAAGCGGGATGGGCATACTGACTTCCTTTCACGGCCGTGTTTGCCCGCAGGCTTACTACCTTTTGTCCGGTCGCCGCATACGGTTCGAATGGTTTCATTTACCTTTTCCGCCATGAGGGACTCGCCCTGGTGCGTAATTTTCGCGGTGTCGGTGTTGAGAACGTCGTGACAGATAGCCTCAAAGACCGGGTCGCCTGCTAGCGCCATACCGTTCTGGTGAGCGAGAATCCGGGCGATGGCGATCCCTGCCCGGATCGTGGGGCGATGGTTGTTGACGCCCACTCCGCGAAGTTCCCGGATGATATCGACAATCGTTTCAGCATCAGACGGCGGTAGCCCGGATTTCGCCATCACAATCGCCATCTCGGTCTCGCGATCCAGGTGGCCGAGGTTCATCGTGATCAGGCGGTCGAGCAATGCGTCCTGCGTTTTATGCACTCCGGCATACTCTTCCGGGTTTGAAGTCAGGATTGCACGAAATTCCTCGTGCACGTGCAGGTTCCCCTCGCCTGATCTTCGTAGATTGGGCAAATTAAGAATCTTGCCCTCCAGCACGCTGAGCAGAACGTTGTTGGCCTCGGGCCGGGACCGGTTGAATTCATCGTAGATCAGCGTGTAACCCTTGATACATGCGGTGGTCAGCCTTTGGTCTTCCCATACTTTGTTCAAACTCTCTTCGGTCTTCACCACAGAGTGAATATAGTTATCCACCAGCTTGAACTTGCGATATCCGGAGTCCTTCCCAACCAGATCTGAACTGGCATACTCATCGTCGCCGTGAATTAGAACGACAGGCCGCCCTCGCTTGCTGGCAACGTGCAATGCCAGCGTCGTCTTTCCCGTTCCCGCCGGACCAGCGAAGTGCAGCGCGTATCCGACATCCAGATAGGTGAGCGCTCGCGCGGTTAGGTTCTCAATGTAGGGAGTCGCGACGAATGAATCGCTGGCTTCAGGCACAACGTTGATTTCGTCGGCGGGCGCCTTCAGTTGGGCACCTCCAGCGGCCTCGAATCCATCGCCAATGGCTGGCGGCTCCTCATTCGTTATGCGCTCGGCTATTGGGTATCGCGTAAGTTCCAGGGAGGACACGATGACTTAAACTCCTTTCACAATTGAAGGCCCGACTTGACATCGAATTCCTAGTTGCCGGCGGCCGCACTCGATCTGTGCCTTGGATTTCTGCGTATTCGTGGATGCTGTCCACAGGCCGTGTTCTGCCGCGAATATTCCACCCTGCCAGCGTGAATTTCAGCTTCCTGGTTTTGGCGCAGGCGAACGCCGCCGACACGCATGTTTGAACCCAGACTTGACAGTACTTGCCTGGCCCCGCTTAGGTCTTCGCGGGTTTCGCGCCGCAGATTCGAGACCGTCTGCCTAAGACCAGTCAGCAACACGATCCGGCCCGATCTCCTCCGCCGTGCCATGTCGGTCGCGTCTTCTAAAAACCCAGCCAACATCTGGCGCACCTCACGCCTACGGTCCCTGCTCTGCTGCCGAACGCCCGAGAGCAGTCGCTCCCGTTTTTGCCGCAGGACAAGGATTTCATCGCGAACCCGAATCAGATCTTCAGAGAAAGCGCGCACTCTGATCCCCCTTGATTTCTCCAGCGGTACGACCAATTTGGTTTCGGCGCAGCCGCCTTCGTTATACTCGCGACAGCTTGCTCCAGGAACGCCGAGCCATGGCGAGATCATCCCGCAGATCTTTCTCCTGTTCGGCTACCACTTGTTTCAGATTTTCCACGAAGTTCTGCCGGCTGGTGTGTTCGGATTCGGCCTTCCACGCTCGAGCGTCCGTAAAAGCCGCACATGTTTCGAGGACTTCCACCTGGCGTGCCTTGGTTCTCTCCACAATCTTCTTCTTCAGTTCCTGACGGTCCGACCGTAAAGTCTGAATTTCCTCGCTCAGCCGAGTCATGTCTTTCGTCAATGTGCCCACTGGTGTCCTCCTTAAGTCACTTCTGAAGTACTGCGGTTTCGGTGTTCAACCAAGTGAAAGGGCCAACCGCGCCCCTCCACTTGGTTGCAGTAGTGCATCCAACCGTGTGCTAGGCGGGAGGCGCCGCGCTCGCCGTCAGCCCGATAGCTTCCGCGTATTTCAGGTAAGTTTCGACGGAGGCGATCACTACCCGAGCTTCGACCGATAGCAACTCGATCCCGACCAGCGAAACCTTTGCCCAAACATCGATGACAATACCTTTGTCAAGGATTCGATCAACTACTTCCGCTAAGCTGGAAGAGTCGGTAGATTTTTGCACTTTCGCCATGCTAGTTCTCCTTTTCTAAGAAAGCACTTATCTGTCTAACATAACTAGACATAGTGCATGTCATTGGCCATAGGCGCGGCCTGTAAGTAGATTTTCTGGCCTTCCTACAAATGAGTAGCTTGAAAATATAGTAATTGACATTCTTATGAAGGAGATCCGGGGGATGGATGAAGGTTACTAAAGTCATATCGCCTCAGGAGAGCTTCCCGCCTATTCGGTAACTGGGGAATGCATTCCATAGAGCGCGAACCCGTACAGCGAACTACTAGCTCCTCACCCGTTGGATCAACGGCCATGTTGCTCATACGCCCTCTCGTAGATTCGAGAGGTCTACGAAGTTGTAGGGCGGCCAGGGGCCGGTCACAGCCAGCGTTATTGGCCCGGCGTTGAGACGATGCGGTATCGCCTCACGAAAGTCCGCAACGGAACTTCGCGGCACCAGGAAATAGAGAGAGGCGAGATGAGCTCCACCCGGGGCCGCTTCCACTTTGTGGCGCACAAATAGGCTCGACAGCGGCTCACAGAGTGTTTTCACGAGATCGTCTCGCCGCCCGGTCCTGCGGTCTGCGCTGTTGTAATATTGCTTCTTGGCCAGGAGATAAGAAGCACCAGACTGAGCAGAAGCCGGGCTGTCTGCCGACCCCTCTTCAGGCGAATCGAGATCGAGGCCAGGTTCGTGGCCTTCCGGCGTCACCTGAACCCCCATCTCGACCAATCCGTCGAGCCCGGTGAGCAGGGCCTCGCACTGCTTACGACGTTCGTCCAGCAATGCAGCCAATTCCGCTCGGCCTCGAACCTTGCACCCATATCGCATCGGAATAATGGTGCGTCGGCTGAAGAACGACTCAACAACGTTTTCGTACGCAAGTACGATCGCGACATCGGGCGGCGAATCCGGACTCCGCAACTCCGACACGCCAGCGCCCAGACCTGCACGATCCATTACCTGTACTGGTTCGCCATATACGCCGGCCGGGACTTCGAACTGGGGCTGCGAAACGCTGCGAAAGACGCAGTAGAGCAAGTAACTCATGAGTTGCGGGCCGAGGACAGCGCAGGGACGAAACGGTAAGGCGGCCACGGTCCGGAGAGTTGGAGCAACAATCCCTGCGATCGGTAGTCCTGATTCGCCCGAACCACCCTGTTGTGGAATTGAGCTACGGCTGACTCCGGTAGCAGGAAAGCCCAATTCAGCACTTCGTCAAGCCCGCTTTCAGCTTGTGCGCCAGACGGCACCTCACATTCACGGAAGTCTGACGCTTGGCTTGCCAGCTCGCTTGCAATCGTGCGAGAGGTCTGGTTAAGCCACGCGTTCAGTTCTCTCTCTATCGCTCTGCAGATGCGCTGTTCCGTGAGGTGACGCGTCCCAGCCAGCATCGCGGACAGTCGTTCCTGTTGCTCTTTCAGGCGTGCGGACGTAAGGGCCCGTTGCGCCTGTCTCCGGTCAAACCAGCCCTTCACCGACCACTCCTCATGGTTTGCTACTCGACCCAAAAACAAATTGATCGTCTCACGATGCTGATCCACAAATTTGGCCAGCGCCTCTGACGACGAAAAAAGCGTGCCAAAGGGCAACGGCAGAACTGGAGACGTCGCCATAACTTCTTCAATCACCGCCTCGTGCTGTACGGCGCGGGGCGCCACCCAGGCCAGTTGCTGCATATGAAGCTCTGCCCCCGGTCCGCAAAAATCCTGCTGTGCAACTTCACTGAGAACGGCACACAGATCTCCCGACTGTACAACTATCGCCACGGGGATGGGCCCGTCCACCGCGGCAGCTTTCACCACGCGGACCGCGTCGGAGCGGGCAAAGCAGTACAAGTAAAGTGCTAGCTCTCCGTTATCCATCTCGTCCTAATCGACTCCCAGTATCTATCGACTCATGCTCTCCATGGCCGCTTCCAGGTCAGCGACTTCAATGTTCACCTTCACATCGCTGCTGGCGGGATCTTCACCCGCGTGAACTGCCCGCCGGATTGCCCGCAGTGCCGCCTGATGACACAGCGAGCTAATGTCAGCGCCACTGTATCCGGCGGTGCGCGCCGCCAAGTCCTGGACACTGACTTCCGTCGCTACCGGTTTGTTCCGCAGCTGAATCCGCAAAACGTCCGCGCGGTCAGCTTCATCGGGAAGTGATATTTCCACGATCTCGTCGAAGCGTCCCGGAAGGATAATGGCTGGGTCCAGCATATCCAACCGATTGGTGGCTCCCAGCACCAGCACGCCTCGCAACTCTTCGACTCCGTCTAGCTCGGTCAGAAACTGGCTTAGCACGCGCTCTGAGGTATGCGAGTCCGAGGTGCCAGCGCTTCGGCTGGGTACCAATGCATCGATTTCGTCAAAGAAAATGATGCATGGCGCAGCCTGTCTGGCCTTGCGGAAGATGTCTCGCACTGCCCTTTCAGATTCGCCTATGTACTTCGAAAGTAATTCCGGTCCCTTGATCGAAATAAAGTTGACGTTGGTTTCGCTGGCAATCGCTTTAGCCAGTAAAGTCTTCCCGCAGCCGGGAGGCCCCGACAGCAAGATGCCTTTTGGCGGACGGATCCCCGCCTGCGTAAACAACGCGGGATATTGCAGCGGCCACTCCACCGCTTCCACCAAGCGGGCCTTGATATCGGCTAGCCCTCCCACATCCCCCCAACTTACATTGGGGACTTCGACAAATACCTCGCGCATCGCCGATGGCTCGATGGTCTGCAGAGCGGAGAGGAAGTCCTCCATCGTCACCTCAAGCTTGGCGAGTTGGTCGTAGGGAATGCGCGCCAACCCGAAGTCCACGTCGGGCATAATGCGACGCAAGCAAATCATTGCGGATTCACGGCACAATGCTTCCAGGTCAGCACCCACAAAACCGTGTGTGATGTTGGCCAGGTGCGCCACATCGACTGCTTCAGCCAGCGGGATTCCACGGCTGTGAATCTCTAATATCTCCTTGCGGCCATGGCGATCGGGGATCGGAATGGAAATCTCCCGGTCAAACCGTCCGGGCCGGCGCAGGGCGGGGCCGAGCACTTGGGGCAGGTTGGTTGCCGCGATGACGATGACCTTGTTGCGCTTCGCCAGACCGTCCATCAGCGCCAGCAATTGTGCGACAACTCGCTTCTCCACCTCGCCGACTACCTGATCACGCCGCGGCGCAATCGCATCCAGTTCATCGAGAAAGATAATGCTCGGCGCTTTGCGTCCGGCCTCTTCGAAAATCTTTCGTAGATGGGCTTCGCTTTCCCCGTAAAACTTATGGATGACTTCCGGCCCGCTGACCGAAAAGAAATTCGCCTGCGTCTCGTGCGCGATGGCACGCGCGATCAGCGTCTTGCCGCAACCTGGCGGACCATAAAGCAGCACCCCTTTCGGCGCATCGATCCCCAGCCGCTCGAAGACTTCCGGATAGCGCAGCGGAAGCTCAATCATTTCCCGTATGCGCAGCAGATGTGGCTTCAGTCCGCCAATGTCTTCATAGGAAATCGCTCGCTCCGCTACCTCGGGCGATTTGAGCTTGGAGATCAGAAGCTGGGTTCCCGGGCTGATGAGTACCGGTCCCTTCGGGACTGTGCTTTCCACTTTGAAGTCAGCCCACCGCGCTCCGAACAAGACAGCCCGGACGCGGTTCTCCGCCAAAACTGGAAGCCCGTCAAGGCGGCTACCGATGTAATCCATATCGCGCTCCGAAGGCACAACGTTGGTCGGCACCAGCACAACCTTCTCAGCGGTTGGGCAACTGATCCGCCGAACCTGAACGTGCTCGTCCAGCCCGACCCCGGCATTCTCGCGAGTCAGTCCGTCCAGCTGAACTTGCGATTGGCCGCGCATCTCTTTGTATGCCGGCATCGCTTTGCAGACGGCTTTGGTTTTGCCGGCCACTTCCACAATGTCGCCCACCTCGATGCCCAGTCGGGTCAGGTCCTCTGGCCCCATACGAGCGTAGGCTCGCCCCACATCCTTACTGAGCGCTTCTATTACCTTCAGCTTGAGCGCCTTGTCGTCCATGATCATGACAACCCCCGGCCTGAATAAAGGTTATTTTGGACACTTGATCTCTAAGACTCCGTTGTTGCACGTGACCTGCATTTTCGCCTTCGGCACAAAGCACGGCAGCAGAACTTCCTTGCGATACTTTTTCTCTCCCCGCTCGGCCACGATGGTGAGTACGTCATCCTTCACCTCGACCTTGATGTCGTCCTTCCCGATGCCGGGCAATTCCGCCAGCACCAGAATGTGGTCCTCTTCTTCAAAGACATCCACCATGGGCTCGCGGATTTCCTGCACTTCGGTGCGGCCCGACTCGGCGTCCCGCCGGATGTTTCCGAACGGCTCGATGCGCGGCCCCTGGTCCCCCAGTCCCACCTTCATCGAAAATCCGTAGATGCCGCGGAGTTTTTCTCCCGGCCCGTTAATCTCGCCGGTCTGGGAAAGCTCGCCGCGTTTTTCCAATTCGCCGAGTTTTTCCACCAGGTCTCCCAGGCCTTTCAACATTCCCCCCAGGCTGCCCCCGATTCCGTAGTCCACTTTTCTTCCTTTTTCCTTTTCCACTAGAACTCTCCTTTTCTGGCTCTGTCTGTCTGCAGGCCCTACACCTTGATCTTCAACTGAATCGTTTTGTAATCGATGTGCAGCAAGCGGGCGGCTTCCGCCTTATTACCACCGGTTTCGCGCAGCACCCGTGCCAGGACGCCGCGCTCCACCGTCGCGGTGTTGTGCTGCACAATCTCTTTCAGGGAGCAGTCACGTTGCGCCGGAATCTGGACCGTCCGCGCGCCGTCCGGGTCAGCCAGCATCAGCGGGCGCGCGCCATCGATCGCCAAATGCTGCTCGGTGACCACGTCGTCCGCCAGCAGAACCGCTCGGCGAATCGTCGAACGCAGTTGTCGCACGTTGCCCGGCCAGTGGTAAGCCATCAGCGAGTCCACCGCCGGTTGCGAAAAACTCCGTACCTCTTTTTGCAGCTCGAGATTGGTCAGGTCCAGGAACCGCTTGGCCAGGTACAAGATGTCTTCCCGGCGCTCTCGCAGTGGAGGAACCTGAATCGCGAATTCGTTCAACCGGAAATAAACGTCACGGCGCAGTGGACCCTCTTCGGCTTCGGTCAACTTCTCCAAGTCTTGATTACTGGCAGCCAGTACCCGGACATCCACATCAATGGGTCGGGTGCTCCCTATGCGATGAATGACCTTGTCCTGCAACACCCGCAGCAGTTTGGCCTGCGATCCCAGGGGCATGTTCGACACTTCATCCAGAAAAAACGTTCCACCCAGAGCCATTTCAAACCTTCCGATCTTCTGTCGGTCCGCCCCGGTGAATGATCCCTTCTCGTAGCCAAACAGTTCGCCCTCAATCAGTGTTTCTGGAATCGCTCCGCAATCCACCGCAACAAATGGACCTTTGGACCGGGGACCCAATCCGTGGATGGCGCGCGCCACCAGGTCCTTTCCCGCCCCGGTTTCCCCTAAAATCAGAACGCTGAAGTCGGTCTTCGCGACCCGCTTCACTTCCGAGATCAATCGCGTCACGCCGCTGCTGGGTCCCATGGACTCGCGGAGCGAAGCAGCGTCTTCCACCTGACACGACAAGTTGCGCAGCTTGCGTTTGAGCTTGCGCTCATTCAGCGCGCGAAAGACCACGCGCAGCACCTCATATTGTTTGAGAGGCTTCTCCAGGTAGTCATGAGCGCCGGCCCGAATAGAAGCCACGGCTTCCCGTATATTCGGGTGTCCCGTCACCAGAATTGCGGGGAAATCCTCGTCCAGGGCCTTCGCGGCATGCATCGCCTGTATGCCGTCCATGTCCGGTAGCTTCAAATCCACGATCAACACATCCGGCGCGTCCGTGCGGATCCTCTGCAGCGCGGCTGCCCCAGTGTGGGCCACCACCGGGATCATTGCCTCGCTTCTCAGATATTCCGACAACTGGGCGCAGATTCCTCCCTGTTCGTCCACAATCAGAATCTTGTTGCCCGCGACGGTCATATCGTCCTGTCTCCGGCTCGCAAGGCTGGCCGAATCGGCCGGATCACCTGGATGTCCTCGTCCAGCCACGGCTCGACCGCATGCAGCATCCCCACAAACAGCAGGCCCGTCTCACCTGCAAGCAGCGTCTCGCTGATGCGGCGGCCGATAAACTGGTCGCGCCGCTTCAGCAGGAAGTCCTGCAGGCTCTGCCACCGGGCGGCATGCCGGGTGGAATCCTGCGATGGCTCTTCGCCTACGACTTGCTTCGCCAGTTGATACTCTTCGACTAGCAATTCGGAGGACTCCGTGCCCATCAGAGTTGCGCCCTTCTCCTTCAACTTGAGCAGCAGTTGGTAGTTCCGGCTTCCCGCCTTGGCCAGGTCGTTGACGATTTCCCACTCGTGTCCGCACACTGGCAGACCATCCTGGTAGAGCCGAAGCCGCTGGTAAGGCAGATCGAGGCTCTCGGTAGCCTGTTCGATTTCCGTCCAGAAGTTCTTCACCAGCTCAATGTTTTGTTCCCACGTTCTCTTTCCCAACTTTTTCACTTTCAGGCGTTGTATCGGCTCACTCAGCGCTCCCATGTCGGCTGGCGTATGAATGATGGGAATGCAGATGAGAGTTCGGGTGGTATTAATAGCTGCGCGCTCGGCGACCGGCTTCATCGGCTGGCGCTCCGTGACTTGCGTGTGCCGCCGAGTTCATGACAAGCTGCAGGCGAAATGGGGGATGAAACGCGGACGATGCGACTATAGAAATCGGCGTGACGGCTGAGTCGATGATCGGCGCAAACAAACAAGACCGTGCGGGGAGTCGTTGAGACAACCTCCGCTACCAAGTCTGGGAGTGCCATCATTCAAACAGCCTGCGTGACTCTTGTATGTGACCCACCACACCGAGTCGCGTGACTACACCAGTTGAAGTCAAACTCAGGATTGCGGCCAGACATCGCCTGTGGCCAATGCCCGCACGCATTCACCGGCTGCGGACGGTCACTAACGCTGCGGGCCAGCTCGAATCACCCCATCGGCAGTCGATGGCAAATGGATTAAAAGGCCGTTGATCGTACGGCTCGCCGAATTGCGGACACCACTCAGACGCACCAACAACGGTGCAATGCGCTAAGCAGTGCCTGCTCAACGGAGCTTCAAGGGGTGCGGACCCAGTTGAGCGCCGCGGCTCATCCCCTCTACTGTGTTTTTCAGCTGTGAGCTAGAACCTGCCGGAGTCCGCGGCCCCCCAATTCCAGCAATCGCAGTTTCAATTCGCCAGAACACTGCCCCCGGCACCACGATCCCATCGAAGCAGTCTCGTAAGTCGAAGCGGTTTGTCGGAATCACGGAGCGCGTCAGGGCGGCACTGCTGGCGCGCAAAACCGACGTGAACGAGGGCTGGGTATTTCCCTCCGCTCGCGCCAGGTCAGGCCATTTGGAAACCGTGCAGAAGCAGTTCGAACGGGCCAAGCGGTTGGCCGGCTTGCCGGAATCAGTCGTGTTGTACTGTGCTCGCCATCGCTTCTCTACCGATGCGATGGAAGGCACGGGAAATCTGATGGCGGTCATGGATGCAATGGGTCACGAAAAGATCGATACCACGCGACTCTACAACCATCCAGGCACGAAGCAGATTCGCGACGCGATTGAGCGAAGGAATCAGTGGATGCAGTAGGAACGTCACATTTTAGTCACACTTTTAGTCACACCGCTTCAGGCGGCTGTGTTACGGGATGGCGCAAGTGATTGATAGCAGAAAGGTTGAGTTGGTAGCGCTACCGGGAATCGAACCCGGGTTTGAAGATTGAGAATCTTCCGTCCTAACCCCTAGACGATAGCGCCACGCTGGGGGCAACTTCTTGATTATAACAAACTCGCCAAGATTGCCAAAAGCCGCTCCAGAAGCGGCTTTGCGAGGGGTTGACAAGCCTCCCGCCAGGGCGCAGAATCCTATCTGCGAAAGCGAATAAAAAGCGAAAGTAAAACCCCTCTCGCCACTCGCCGGTCCGCACCTGAGGTCCCATGCCGCCATCCGCCATGCTTCGTGCCCACGTCGAGTCCGCACTCGGCGGACATCTGTCGTCCACCTTATTACTGCGCGAAAAGGCCGCGCCCATAACGGTCTCCACCGGACTGGCTGCGCTCGACGCTCTTACCGGAGGATGGCCACGCGGAGCATTGAGCGAAATTTGCGGACCGGCTTCTTCGGGACGCACGGGAGTGATGCTAGCAGCCCTGGCCGGAGCTACGCGCCGCAAGGAAGCCTGCGCACTGGTGGATGCCAGCGACAATTTCGATCCGGCTTCGGCCGCGGCGGCAGGCGTGTACCTCGACCGTTTGTTGTGGGTGCGTTGCAGCGAACACAATCTCTCTTCCCTGCGCAACGCTCCGCGACGCACTGCTCTCGGACGTCTGGAGCAAGTACTGAAAGTTACCGACCTGCTGTTGCAAGGAGGAGGCTTTGGCATGGTCGTACTTGATCTCGGGGACATTCCCGCAGATAGCGTGCGCCGGGTTCCGCTTACCTCATGGTTTCGTTTTCGCCGGGCCGTGGAGCCTACCGCAACTGTGTTGCTCATTGTGGAGCGGGAGCCACACGCGAAAACTTGCGCCTCGTTGGTGGTGCGGCTGCAGCGGATGGCAGTGTGTGCGTACGATTCGGCTCCGGCCGCTGAAACAGAATTTGAAGGATGGAAAGTATTGAGCCGGACAGAGCCGTCTATTCCACCCACAAACAAGGTGAGCCATGCAAACCTGCTACGTAGCATGCATCTGCGCGCTGAGGTAGTGCGTTCCTTGGCGCAACGAAAACCCATGCATTCGGTGGGTGCCGACTTCGAATTGCGTGCTGCGTGGTGATTTTCTGTCCTGAAGGTCTTCTGCATGTTTGCCTGTATCTATATTCCCGATTTTCCGGTGGCGGCCATCGTACGGGCTGAGCCATTGCTGCGCGATCGCGCGGTGGCGGTGCTCGAGGGCAAGTCTCCTCTGGTGCGCGTGGCTGCGCTGAACGAGAAAGCTCGCCTGCTCGGAATGGAGATGGGGATGACGAAGCTGCAGGCTGCGATCTTCGCAGAGCCCGAAGAAAAGGAGTTGGTTCGCGCACAGTCCGAAGCCCGGAAGAAGACTTCGCACATCGAACTTTCGTCGCGACGCGTGAAGGGGCAAGCGAAGCTTACCGCGGCGGTTTTTCGGCAACGGTCGCTGGCGCAGGAGGAATCGTCGCACGCTGCGTTGTTGGATGTCGCACATGCGTTTACTCCGCGGGTGGAGGACACACATCACGATCGGCTGCTGCTTGATCTCGATGGACTGGAGCGCCTCTACGGACCTGCTGCGACGATGGCCCGCGAACTGGCCTCGCGCGTGAGTGCCGTGGGACTGGAGTGCAACATCGGTATGGCCTCCAACCCGGAGACCGCGATGCATGCTGCTTGCGGATTCACCGGGACCACGGTGATTCCCGCGGGAGAGGAGGCTAAGCGGCTGGGAGTTCTGCCAATTACTGTGCTGCTCGATTCGTTTGACATCGCATCCCGCACGGAAATGGAGACTTCAGCCACCACGCGCGAACGCGCGAAGTTGTGGGAGCAGATGCTCGACACGCTGGAGCGGTGGGGAGTGCGCGATTTCCGCAGGCTGGCGCTGCTACCCGAGCACGCACTGGCATCACGGCTGGGCGAAGCAGGTGCGCGGCTGCAAAGGCTCTCTCGCGGAGAGGGGATGAGGCCCCTTGCACTCTGCGAGCCGTTGACCCATTTCGAAGAAGCGATGGAATTGGAGTCGGCAGTCGAAACTATTGAGTCGCTATCGTTCGTGATCAATCGCCTGCTGGAACAGTTGTGCGCGCGACTGGAAGCACGGGCCCTCGCGGTACAGGAGTTGAAGTTGCGCTTGCAACTGGAGCGGTGCGTCGCTGACGAGCAAACTACGACGGTGCAAGAACTGGCTGGCGCGGGAAAGGCCTCGCCCTTCTCTAATCAGGGCGATGGGAATCTCTATGTACGTATTCTGCATCTGCCCGTTGCTATGCGCGATCCCAAGGTGTTTCTGAAGCTGCTGCAGTTGGACTTGGCGGTGCATCCCCCAAGAGCGCCTGTCTGCAAATTATGGATCGCGGCCGAGCCAGGCCGCCCCCGTTCGGCGCAACACGGCCTGTTTTTGCCCATCACTCCTGAAGCCGAAAAATTGGAAATTACACTCGCCCGCATCACGGGAGTGGTAGGAGAACGCCGCGTGGGAATTGCGAGGTTGCTGGATACTTGCCGTCCCGACGCTTTTCGCATGGAACGTTTTGTTTCTCAACAGGAACCGAGCAGCGACGATCGTGGTCTGACATTGTCAGATAAAACTGGAGTTCCACCGTTTGCCTTGCGCGTCTTCCGCCCTGCGCGTCAGGTTCGCGTACAACTGACAGAAGGGCGGCCCTGCAAGCTGGCGATGTCGGGGTGGAATACAGATCGAGACGAGTTGCGAGGAAAAATCTTATGGTCCGCAGGGCCATGGCGGTCTTCCGGAGACTGGTGGACGGAGCAGTCGACAGCAAAGAGTGCTCCTGAAGAAGTGCATGTTTGGGACCGCGAAGAATGGGACATCGCGCTCGCCAACGACGACGGTGCCAGCGTTGCGCTTTACCGGATTTATCGCGATGCCGGTACCGGACAGTGGTTCGCCGATGCCAGCTACGACTGATTTTTGTGTTTATGTACATCGAACTGCACACCCGGTCAGCATTCAGCTTCCTCGAAGGAGCCTCCGTTCCCGAGGAGTTGGCTGAGGTGTGCCACTCTCATGCAATGCCGGCGATGGCTCTGCTCGACCGGGACGGCGTTTATGGCGTCGCGCGTTTTCATCTGGCCATGAAGAAGCTCGGCCGGAAGGCGCATATTGGAGCGGAGATCACTTCCCTTCTGCCGCGCGTGATGTTGCCGGACAATCTCGTGCTTCCGCGTGTGTCGCTGCTGTGCACTTCGCGCGAGGGATATCAGAACCTGTGCCGGCTGGTCACACGCATGAAACTGCGCGCACCGAAGTATCCGGCGGTACTGCCACGCAAACAAATGCGTGCAGCCGATGCGGAGTCCGTCGCTCACTCGCAGGCAGTTGCTTCCGTAAGTGATCTCGCGGAGTTTGCTTCTGGATTAGCCTGCATGACGGGCGGAGAGGAAGGGCCGCTGTCCCACGCTCTAGCACTAAGTGGAATGGAGGAGGGCCGGCACACGCTGGAGCAACTCGTAGCGATCTATGGCCGTGACAACGTGTATGTGGAATTACAACGCCATTACAACCGCGCGCAGGAATCGCGGAACCAGGCAGCGATCGAGTTGGCGCGCAGTTTGAAGCTGCCATTGCTGGCGACTCAAGGGGCACAATACGCCAAGCCCGGAGCACGCGAGATCCTCGATGTGTTCACCTGCATCCGCCATCACCGCAACCTCGATACGGCTGGACGACTGCTGTCGCGCAACAGCGAGCGGCATATCAAGACACCGCAGGAGATGCTGCGTTTGTTTGCCGACCTCCCCGAAGCCACCGCTAACACGCTGGAATTGTCGTCGCGTCTCGGGTTCACGCTCAACGATCTTGGTTATAAGTTCCCCAGCTACCCCACTCCCGGGGATGAGCTAATGAGTTCGTTTTTGAGGGCGCGCACTTTCGAGGGAGCGCGCGAGCGCTATCAGCGTCCCGGACAAAGCGAGCTGTGGCAGCGGGCACGGCGGCAGATCGAGCGCGAACTGACGCTCATCGAGCGACTTCAACTCGAAGGATATTTCCTGATCGTGTGGGACCTTGTCCGCTTCTGCCGCGAGCAAGGCATCCTGGTGCAGGGACGCGGCTCTGCTGCTAACAGCGCCGTCTGTTATTCGCTGGGAATCACGGCCGTCGATCCGGTGGGAATGGAGTTGCTGTTCGAGCGATTCCTGTCGGAAGAGCGCGGCGAGTGGCCCGATATCGACCTGGACCTTCCCAGCGGTGATCAACGCGAACGGGTGATTCAGTACGTTTATGAGCGCTATGGCAAGCTGGGCGCTGCGATGACGGCCAATGTCATTACCTATCGGGGCCGATCGGCTGCGCGCGAGGTGGGCAAGGTGCTGGGCTTCGATGAAGAAACGCTGGACCGCCTGGCTGGCCTGGTGAGTTCTTGGGAATACAAGGACCCGGGCGACACGCTGGCGCGGCAATTTCGTGACGCGGGATTTGATCTGCAGCATCCGCGTATTCGCAAGTTCTTCGAGCTTTGTCTCGCAGTGCAAGATCTGCCTCGGCACCTGGGGCAACACTCGGGAGGCATGGTCATCTGCCAGGGGCAACTGGATTCCATCGTGCCGCTCGAGCCTGCCACCATGCCCGGCCGGGTGGTGGTGCAGTGGGACAAGGAAGATTGCGCCGATATGGGCATCATCAAGGTCGATCTGCTGGGGCTGGGGATGATGGCCGCGCTGAAAGATTGCATCACGCTGATTCACGATCACTATAAAGAAGATGTCGATCTAGCCCTGTTGCCTGCGGATGATCCGGTGGTTTATAGCGCGTTGCAGAAGGCGGACACGGTGGGGATGTTTCAGATCGAGAGCCGGGCGCAGATGTCGTGCCTGCCAAGGCTGCATCCCATGCGCTTCTACGACATTGTGGTACAGGTGGCCATCATCCGTCCGGGCCCGATCGTGGGCAAGATGGTCAATCCATTTCTCCTGCGACGACAGGGACGCCAGCCTGTGGTGTATCCGCATCCTTCGCTGGAGCCGGTGCTGGAACGCACGCTTGGAGTACCACTTTTCCAAGAGCAGCTCTTGCGCATGGCCATGATCGCCGCCGGATTCACGGGTGGACAGGCGGAAGAGTTGCGTCGCGCGATGGGCTTCAAGCGCAGTGAATTGCGCATGCGCGACATCGAGGTCAAGCTGCGCGAAGGTATGGAGCGCAACGGCATCTCGCGCGAGGCGCAGGAGGAGATAATTCTCTCCATCACTTCGTTTGCGCTGTATGGATTTCCAGAGTCGCACGCCGCCAGCTTCGCTCTCATCGCCTATGCCAGCGCCTATCTGAAGTGCCATTACCTCGCAGCTTTTACGGCGGCGCTGCTCAACAATCAGCCGATGGGATTCTATTCGCCGGCCACTATTGTGAAAGATGCTCAGCGCCACGGCTTGCGGGTGAAGCCGGTGGACATCACGCGGTCGGAATGGCTGTGCACGCTGGAGGCGGAAGCGAGTCCCACAATGTGGGATAGCCAGTACCGCGCAGAGCAGGCCTTTCGAGCCTGCCCAGAGTTCGCCGAAGGGCCAGGAGAGCAGATCCCTCGGGGACTAAAGCCCCCTCGTGATGACAACAATAAAGGGCCTTACGGCACGGCTGAAGCCGTGCCCTTTCAAAACCGGATCAACCCCTTGCAGATGACTAACGACGTGCTCCATCCAGGCTTGGCTTTGCGGATGGGATTTCGCTATGCCAAGGGACTGCGTGAAGAGACCGCGCAGGCCATTGTGTACGCCCGAAGCCAGCGGCCGTTTGAATCGATTGCCGATCTTGCCCATCGTGTTCCCGAATTGCGGCGCAATGAGTTGGTGCTGCTGGCCTCGATTGGAGCGCTGAATCCGATTGGTTGCGTGGCTACAGAAGATATATCTGCGCAACTTGATTCGCCTCGCAAGAAACAACGCCTGCATCGCCGCGATGCTTTGTGGCAGGTGGAACGGGCTGCGCGGTTTGCGGGGCCGCTGCTGGAAAGCATTCCGGAGATCGATACTTCCTCACCGCTTTTCCCCATGACGAAAGAAGAACGGCTGGTCGCCGACTTCCACGGCACTGGACTTACGGTTGGCCCGCATCCTCTGGCCTATCGACGAAATGAATTGCGCCGTGCTCGAGTGCTGTCTGCGCAGGAATTGACGCAGGTCGCGCAAGGCCGCTACGTGCGAACGGCAGGATGTGTGATTGCACGGCAACGGCCGGGTACCGCGAAGGGTTTTGTCTTCCTGAGCCTGGAAGACGAGACCGGCATCAGCAACGCGATCCTCACGCCCGACATGGTGGAACAGCATCGTGTCGTCGTTACTTCCGAGAAGTTTCTCCTTCTCGAAGGCGTCTTGCAGAACCAGGACGGCGTGATCTCAGTGCGGGTGGAGCGAGTGGCTCCGCTGCGCGAGGTCTATGCGACAAACCAGACCGATATCACCGATGCTGATGTCAGGTCCCATGATTTCCATTAGTGCGGCACCAGAGTTGCTCTATCTCGCAAACATCGGCAGCTCAGTGCTCGGGCATACGCCTCACAAAGATGTGCCGTCGCTTAGAACCGCCCCCGCGTCTTGCTGCAATCCGGAACCTTACCCTCTCGCAGTTCCTTGCCGTAGTCATCCGCCCGGCGCTCGTCCTTCTCCTGGCACATGCCGTGCCCCATCTCGTGGGTAATCGCCAAATTCACAAGCTGCGGGCCGATCACCCCAAATTTCTCCAGCAATTCTTTGTTGCGGCCAGCCGTCGCGACGAACAGGCTGCCATCCAGCAAAGTCAGCCGCTGATCAAGCATCGAGAAAGCTGGGCTTACGGGATCCCCGCCTTGGCCTCGAACCAGCGCGCTCCAGTCATCGGCTGGAACCAGCACAAACGACCACGTTCCCAGCAACTGCAGCGGGTACATCGCCATCGCCTGGTGCAGCGCCGTGGCATCTTTCACGCACTCTGCCCGGTCGTAATTTTCCCGGCACTGGAACTGCACGCCGTTGGGCCTCGAGCCGTTTGGCGGAAAGCGAACAGTGACGAGTTTCAGTGTTTGGGTTTGCGCCGCGCACGCGGCGAAGAGAACTGAGATCAGAACACTTGTTTTCACGGTGGTCACCCCTCTGGTGCCACCGAATCTGGGCGCTGCCTTCTGCTACCTCAATGACGGCGAAGTTCGATTTACATAGCTCTGAATCAGTCCGTAAGTCGTTGAAATGTATGCCAGGTAGCAGCGGAGTGCGCTATCGAATGTCGACTCTCATTTCGCAAAAGAGTGATAAACTTCCCGTCACACATAGGCGTGCTATGCCGGAAGCTGGCAAGACACCGGAGATAGTCCGATTCGGCCCGTTCGAGCTGTCGGTCGAAACGGGAGAACTGCGTAAGAATGGCGTCCGGCTGAAGCTAGCAGGTCAACCAATCGAGGTCTTGACCCTTCTCGTTAAGAGGCCCGGAAAGCTGGTAACCAGGGAAGAACTCCAGCGACGCCTATGGCCGGGGAGCGGGTACGGCGACTTCGACAGGGGACTGAACGCTGCCGTAAACCGGTTACGCGAATACCTCGGCGATTCCGCCACGGAACCCAGATACATCGAGACAATAACGGGGAGAGGATACCGATTGATCGGAGAGGTGTCCGGTCCGAATGATGGTGTGGGCCCGGGGAAGATTGTCTCTTACTATCGCATCTTGGAGACCATTGGCCGTGGTGGAATGGGTATTGTCTATAAGGCCCAGGATCTCAAGCTGGGCCGACATGTCGCGCTAAAATTCCTGCCTGAGGAGTTGGCCACTAACCAGACAGCGCTGGAACGCTTCCGGCGCGAGGCTATTACCGCTTCGTCGCTCAATCACCCCAACATCTGCACCATCTACCAAATCGAGGAGCACGCGGGACAACCGTTCATCGTAATGGAGTTGTTGCAGGGCCAAACGCTTCGCGAGTGCTTAATCTCCAGTGCTCTGCAACGCAGTCGCCTCGAACCGGTGTTTGATACAGACCATTTGCTCGACATTGCCGTACAGATCCTGGACGGGCTGCAAGCGGCGCACGAGAAAAGCATCGTTCACCGTGACATCAAGCCAACCAACATCTTTGTCACCAATGGCCGGCTGGTCAAAATCCTGGACTTCGGGCTGGCAAAGCTTATCGGAGCAGTGAGTAAAGGCGAGCTCGAGACGGTCGACGTATCTGCTGCACCAGATAGCGAAAGTTGACCGTCGGACGCCGACGCTACCGTACTCAGGGACTTCCTTGGTACCGCTGGATATATGGCGCCGGAGCAGGTGCGGGGCGAGGATCTTGACGCTCGCGCCGATCTGTTTTCGTTCGGTGTGATCCTCTATGAGATGGCGACCGGGAGACCTGCCTTCAACGGATCGACCGTTTCCGAGCTGTGCCAAGCTGTTCTTACACAGACGCCAGTTCCTATCCATGAGCTAAATCCATCGATTCCGCCCACGCTGGAAGAAGTGATCCAAAAAGCAATGGATAAGACTCGCGAGTTGCGATATCAAAGCGCGACCGAACTCCGAGCAGCCTTGCTCCGAGTTAAGCAAGCCGTCGAGCCGGGTAAAGTATCTGCGCCGGAATGGCCGATTACGAAACAAGAAACGCGGTTCCTCGAGGCTGCAGCTCCGAAGGAAGCCACTCTGGGATGTTCTATCGAAGTAATAGCTATGATCCGAGAGAACGAGTCGACCGGAGGGTTGCGTGAGTTGCTGCGGACCGAAGACGCGCCTCACCTCAGTGCGGAAGATGTACGCGAAAGATCCTTTGACGTCGAATTCCCGCTGGATGAAAAAGCAAAGCCCCAGCCGCTGGATATCACCTTGAGGCTGGAGTCTCCCGGATTTGATCCTCAAAGGCAAACAAAAAAACTAAAAGTGCCTCCGCGCGGGGACTCGCCGGCATGCACGTTCTTCATCATCCCGCGCCTCGTCGGCGACCTTGTCATTAATCTTGAGCTGCTCAATATTCAAGAACAAGTGTTGGCTTCCCGTTCCATTCGGACCCACGCGCTGCCTGCCGGTGCAGAGACTACCCCGGAGAAGGTTGTCGTCACGATCCCGCTCACTTTGCTAGTCACCCGGATTGGGGACCGAATATTGGAAATGGCCCCTATGACCGCAAAGAATGCCTCGCAGTTTGACACAGGGGATTTCACCGGATTCTTTGGAACTGACCATGCCTCTGACATGCCGGCAGAAGCTTCTGGCCAAATCAAAGCCGGTCCGCAGGAATTCACTGAAATATTCGGGGACGACCGCGATGCAGACACGCCAACTAGAGTTTTTAAGACGCCCCCAACAGATTCGGGCAGTCGTCCCGAATTGGTCGACACCCCCCTCGGAGAGGGGCGGCCGTCCGCTGGAATGGATCGGGGTCCTACAGCGGGTCCGCCGACGGGGGCGCCCCAACCGCCAAAAACTAGCCAGAAATACGCGGGGACAGTACTTCGGGTGGGCGTTGGCGAGCGAGAGAGCATTTCCGGCTACCGTCTGCTAGAAGAAATACGCCAAGGCGGAATGGGGACCGTCTACAAAGCCGAGGATCCCAGACTAGGCCGTACTGTCGCGCTCAAGTTATTTCGGGCGGACATGCTGCGTCATGAGGCTGGGGTGGCCCAATTTCTGCGGGAAGCCAAAGGCATCTTCGCTCTAAGCCATCCCAACATTCAAGCCGTTTATGACGTAGGAGTGGAAGAGGGCTGGGCGTTCATCGCGATGGAGTTCCTTGAGGGGTCGCCACTGGACCAGATGATCGGAGGGCGCGCGATGGACATCGGGAAGGTGGTTTCACTTGCAATTGAAATTGCAGATGGGCTGGGCGCGGCACACAGCAAGGGCATCATTCATCGCGACATCAACCCAGCGAATATCTATGTGACCGACAGCGGGCATGCCAAGATAGATTTCGGCCTGGAGAATATTGGACGTGGAGCGGCTGATGACTCCGCAGAGATTGCCGTGACGGATCTCGTGGGTAGCCTTGCCTATATGTCGCCTGAGCAGCTTGGGGGACAATCGGTTGACCACAGGTCCGACATTTTCTCTTTCGGAGCTGTTCTCTACGAGATGATCACTGGCAAGCGCGCCTTCCATGGGGCGTCTCTTGAAGAAGTCGTCAGTGCAATCCTGAACCGCCAGCCTGAACCTGTGAGCGGTCTCAATCCTCAAGTACCTCACAAGTTAGTGGACATCGTTCGCAAGGCACTCGAGAAAGATCGTGCACTGCGCTATCAACACGCAGCGGATATGCGTGCCGACCTTCTCCAGTTGACGTCGGCGCCGAAATCCGGACTTTGGGCTCGCCTTTTCCGACGGCGCACCTGATTCATCGAGACGGCACCGTTGTGTTATTACGCTTCACAATTCCCTAACCTGCTCCGCCAGTCCCCATCCTCATCACAAGACGACGTGACCTGCGTCCTTTCGCACCTCATCTACTGTCCTGTAATGAAAGACTGTGAGGTAAGGGAGATCTGCCGTTACCCGGATCCGTGCACCCAAGCCGCGGCCACTCACGGCTCTTTGAAAACTTCCAGCAGCCTGCCGACGGCAGCGCCGACCGCAGAGTCTCGACAGAGCGGCATAAGTCCTTTGAATAGAAGATTTTACCCGTAAGTCACACGGGCTCAGTATTTTACGCGCAAAACCATCCGTAAGTCGCTGATTCTAACGATTCGAGGGGGGAGGGGGGGTACCCTCCTGACCGTCGCCACGTCCCGGCTCCTGGCCGGGATAGGCATAGACGCCGCGTCCGGCTTTGCGGCCCAGGCGTCCGGCCTTGACGTACTGCACTAGCAGTGGCGCAGGGCGGAATTTTTCGCCGAGAGTTTTGTGGAGATATTCGAGGATGTGAAGGCGGGTATCCAGTCCCACAAGGTCCACCATTTCAAAGGGACCCATGGGATGATTGAGGCCAAGTTTGATCGCCTTATCGATGTCTTCCGCGGAGGCGACGCCTTCCTGCAACATGTAAAACGCTTCGTTACCGATCAGCGCATTAATGCGGCTGGTGATGAAGCCGGGAGACTCCTTGATCACTACCACTTCCTTACCCATGTGCTTGCCAACATCGACGGCAGCGGCCAGGGTCTCGTCGTCGGTTTCGAGGGCGCGCACGATCTCCAACAATTTCATCTTGTGAACTGGATTGAAGAAGTGCATGCCAACGCACTTGGGCGCGCGGTAGGTCACGGAAGAAATTTCGGTGATGCTGAGCGAAGAAGTGTTGGATGCGATGATGGTGGTGGGCCGGCAGACTTTGTCCAGCAGAGTGAAGATCTCCAGCTTGGACTCCATCTCCTCGGGCACGGCCTCGATTACCAGGTCCGCTTCCCTCGCGGCCTGCTCCACGGAAGATGCGTACTCCAGACGTTTGTACGCCTGTGCGGCCTCGTCCGGCGTCACCTTCCCGAGTTCAACTGCCTTGTCGAGGTTGGCACGAATTTCCGTCTCGGCCTTCCGCAGTGTTGTCGGCAGGATGTCTTCGAGGATGGTGCGGTATCCGCCCAAAGCAGCAGCGTGGGCAATCCCGCGCCCCATGATTCCGGCGCCGATGACGGCGATGGTGCGTATTTCCGCCATCCAGCTAAGCCTTGGGTTCCAACTCCGCGAGGACGGAGACGAAATTGGGATCGGACTTGCGCATGTAGTCGCCCAGGCGCTTCTTTTCCTCGTCGGAAAGAAGATACAAGCTCCCGCTGACGCGCCGCAGCGTCGCCGCGATGTCGTCAATGTAATTCATCATGCGGATCAGTTCACCACTGGCACCCATAAGAGTCCTTTCAGATCGAAAAAGAAGATCGCCTCAAGAGTCTCTGTGGGGACATATGCCGTCCCTACGGGACTCGTCATTTCTCGCCACCTTACCCAGGGCTTACGCCTTGGGCTAATATTGTTCCGCCCTGCGGCTGGATTTCGTGCAATTCGTTGGAACCTGCCAACTCATTCTCTGCGCCACTGGCAATTAAGTAAAGAAGCCGTCATGCGTTTGCGCATCACGCTGCGAAATCTGCACCCATCGCCACGCTTGGCGAATGCGCAGACGAGGATGGGGTTTTCACGCATCCATCCCGGTCGGTGACTTCCGTCAGAATTGCCAGCTTATGGGCCAACTCCGGCGTTAACGCGCCATCGCGGAGACGCCATGACCAGTTGCCGCCAGGCTTGCTGGGAATATTCATGCGGGCGTCGCCGGGCAAGCCCAGGATATCCTGCACGGGAATGACGGCAAGAATCGCCACCGAAGCGAAGGCGGCACGAATGAATGCCCAGTGGATTCCATCCTCCGCTCTGCCGAGATACTCGACTGCGCAGCGCTTCTCATTCTCGTTGGCGTCGCTGTCCCACCAACCCACGGTGGTGTTGTTATCGTGAGTGCCGGTATAGACCACGGAATCGATGGTGAACAGGTGAGGCAGATAGATATGCGCGCCGCGATCTCCGAACCCAAACTGCATGACTTTCATGCCGGGGATGTCGAGCTTCTTACGCAAGGCACGGACCTCAGGCGTGATGTAGCCGAGATCTTCCGCGATGAAGGGGAGTTGCCCGAGTTCATTGCGGAGGGCCTTGAAGAGGTCATCGTTGGGACCGGCGGTCCAGTGCCCGTTAATGGCGGTTGGCTCATCGGCCGGGATCTCCCAGCAGGCTTCGTATCCACGAAAGTGATCCAGACGAACGATGTCGCAGGTTTCCACGGCCCACCGCATACGCTGTATCCACCAGTCATAACCACGCGACTTCAGGGCCTCCCAGTTATAAAGCGGATTGCCCCAGCGCTGACCCGTCTCGCTGAATGCATCAGGAGGAACGCCGGCCACAACTTCCGGCGAGAGGTCTTCGTGCAAGCGAAAGATGTCGGGATGAGTCCAGACGTCGGCGCTGTCGTAGCTGACGAAGATGGCGACATCGCCGATGATGCGGATACCTCGCTCAGAGGAATACGCTCGCAACGCTTTCCATTGCTCGAAGAATGCAAATTGCAGGAAGTGCTCCAGCGCCAGTTGATCTTTCAAGTCTGCGCGCAACTGGGCCAGCGCTTTGGGCTTCCGCATGGCAATCTCTTCAGGCCATGAGCTCCAGGGACTATCGCCGAAATGCTCACGCAACACGCTGAACAGGGCGTAGTCATCCAGCCACCATTGATTTTCTGTACAGAATTTGTCGTAACGTTCGCGAGCCGCGCCGCGTGCGCCGTGCAAAAAGTTTCGGGCGGCTTCACGAAGCAACGGCAGCTTGATCGTCCGGACACTCTCAAAATCCACTGAGGCCTCACTATCCTTGAGAGTGGGGAATCGAGAGGGATCGAGGTAACCGCGTTCCACCAAACGCTCGAGGCTGATCATCAGCACATTACCCGCAAATGCCGAAGTGCAGGAGTACGGCGAGTTGCCGTATCCGACAGGCCCGAACGGAAGGATTTGCCATAGTGTCTGCCGGGAGGCAGCCAGCCACTTCACGAACTCATAGGCGGCAGGACCAAGATCTCCTATCCCGCCCCGGGAGGGCAGGGATGTGGGATGCATCAGGATGCCAGATGAGCGCTTTGTGAACATGGATGATACCGATTAGATCGCACTTGGGTTGAGAAAGAAGCAAGCAGAGCCGGATATTCACATACTCACTTGCACCCGTCAGAAAAAGTTGGCCAGCGAGTCGCGTCGCTGGCCACGCATTTCGGAGCGAAGCAACCTATGAGCCCTCACTCAGATGGCTCAGGCGCTCCATTTCTTTCTTGTTGACCTTGATCTTGCCTTCCTTCTCCAGTTTGTCGCGCAGGTTCTGGACGTAGAGCCCTTCGAGAGTCTGCCGCTTTTGATCGAGCAAGGTTTCCTTGGCGCGATCCCAGTTCTGCTTTAACTCAGCGTCTGAAGGCTCCTGCTTCTCCAAAATAGCGAGCACTACACCACTGTTGGCACCGGCCTGCAACGGCCCGCTGATTTCACCTACTGCCATCGTGAAGGCAACATTGGCTGCGCCGCTCATGGCTCCTACGTCGGGAACTTGCGCCGTGGCATTGACGAAGTCGCTGGTCTTCACCGCAGCGCCGAGTTCCTTCGCGGCCTTGTGAAGATCGTGTCCGGCATGAGCGCGGTCCGAGAGTTCCTGCGTTCTCTGCGCCAGAAGCGATTGTGCGCGCTGCGCTTTGAACTGTTCCTCGACTTGCGCCTTGATCTGTTCGAATGTCGGAGTCTGCGGAGCCTGGATCTCTGTCACTTGATAAATCGCGAATCCTTGGGGCGTCTGCGCCGTGGCCGGAGGATCGTTCTTCTTGGCCGCGAACAGCGCATTCGCCAGTTCCTGAGCGGTGCCAACTCCAGGAAGTGGTTCTGTCTGGGCCAGTAGCTCGGTAGTGGTGACAGTGAGGCCCTTGTCAACGGCAGCCTTGTCCATGCCGGCCGAACGTGCCAGGCTCTGCACGGAATTGGCGAGACTCTGTGAAGTTGCCGCGGCTTTCTGTTGCTTGATCGCGGGTTCAATCTGTGCCTTCACCTCGTCAAGCGGCTTGATGCGGGCGTTTTGTTTGTCTTCCACGCGGATGATATGGAAGCCATAGCTGGTGCGGATGATGCCGGTCGTCTGGCCCTTGGGCGTGGTGAAAGCAGCCTGCTCAAATTCTGGAACCGTGCGTCCCTTGGTGATGGGAGGCAGAAGCCCGCCATTTTGCGCGCTGCCCGGATCGGCCGAGTACTTCTTCGCCAACTCGTCGAAACTCGCGCCGGCCTTCAACTGTTTCTGGACATCCTCAGCCTGCGCTTTCGCAGCTTCGACACCCTTGGGATCGACCTTGGCGTCGGGTCCCGGGGTGGGAGTCTTGATCAGAATATGGCGGACCGTGACCGTCTCGGGAATGCGAAATTCATCCTGATGCTGGTTGTAATACGCCTGCAGATCGGCCTGCGTGACTGGAATCGACGCTGCCAGCTTGGCGGTATCAATAAGGATGTAACGTGACTTGCGCTTTTCCGGAATGGAGTTCACGTACTGCTGCTTGTTCTGATCGTAGAACGCCTTGAGCTCGACGTCGGTGACTTTGATCTGCTTCTTCACGTCATCGAGGGTCAAGATGGCGTAGTCGAACTTGACCTTCGTGTCCTGCTTTTTAACCTGCTCTTCGACTTCCTTGTCGCTCACCGTCGCAGCCGCACTTATGGCAGCGAGCAGTTTCTGCTGGGCGAGCTGGTTCTTCAACTCTTTTTCGAACTCGACCACGCTCAATCCGAACTGGTTCTGAACGAAATCCTCATACTGCTGCTGCCCGATGAAGTTGCCGCCCGGAAAGAACATCTGGCCGAACTGGCCCTGACGCAGAGAGTCGGCAAGTTCCTTGTCGCTAACGCCGAGGCCCATGCGGTCAGCTTCGTAAGCGAGGGCTCCCTGGGTGATCATGCCGTCAGCCGCGCGCTGCAGGAGAAACGGCATGATGGTCGGAGGAATGTTGCCCCGGAACTGCTGGCGACCGATCATGCGGGCGCGCTGCGCAACCTGTTGCAGGCTAATGTCTTCTGTGCCGACCTTGGCCACCACGCCAGCTGTGGTCACAGCGCTGCCAAAATAGTCGCCGAACAATCCGCCGGGAACGAGGGTAATGACCATCATCACGCAGATGACAAGTAGAAGGCCGCCCAAGATGATCTTCTTCATTGGGCCAGGGTTTTGCAGGAATCGAAGCATGCTTGTACGAAACTCCAAGATTGAATGACCGAATCCATGATTATAAACCAGTACTGCTTGGCGTGAGATGTGCCTCTATTACAAAGAGTTAGGTTCACCAGCTCCAATTCGCAATACCATCGGGTGGCGTAGCCGCACCACTCGGGGGCGATTATTCCCCGACCGAAGGCGCAGACTTCCCTGAGTCGTAGGTCAATGTGTTGTAATCAAAAGGCAAAGGTATGTCCATTACGCTCAAACAGGTTCGCCGGCGGGCTGTTGCAGTAAAACGCCGAATTCGCGAGATCAGCATGATCGTCAAGGGGGTGGCTTCAACCGACCATCCTGTAATGGCGCATATCATCCCTATCCGGCGCTGTAATTTGGCGTGTAAGTACTGCAACGAGTACGACGACTTCTCCAAGCCAGTCCCACTGGAGACGATGAAACGCCGCATCGACGATCTGGCGCGGTTGGGAACTACGATTGTCACGCTCAGCGGCGGCGAACCGCTTCTGCATCCCGAACTGGACGAGATCATCGCTCACATGCGGAAGTACCCGATCATCGTGGGCATGATCACGAATGGGTATCTGCTGACGGCCGAGCGCATTCAGCGCTTGAACCGCGCCGGGCTCGACCACCTGCAGATCAGCATCGACAACGTGTTGCCCGACGATGTCTCCAAGAAGTCGCTGAAGGTGCTGGACAAGAAGTTGCAGCTGCTGGCGGAACATGCCGATTTTCACGTGAACATCAACTCCGTCGTAGGCGGTGGCACGCGCAATCCGCATGATGCCCTGGTGGTGGGAAGGCGTGCGGTGCAATTAGGTCTAACCTCGACCATCGGCATCATCCACGATGGAGGAGGCCAGTTGCAGCCCTTGTCGGACGAAGAACGCGAGGTCTTTCTCAAGATGAAGAACCTTGAGAAGAAGAATTACTCGCGACTCAACTGGTTTCAGAACAACATTGCGCACGGCAAGCCGAACCAATGGCGATGCCGCGCAGGCGCCCGTTATGTTTACATCTGCGAAGACGGGTTGGTGCATTATTGCTCGCAACAACGAGGATATCCGGGCGTTCCGCTGGAGCAGTACACGGTGGAAGATATTCGGCGCGAGTTTCTGACCGAAAAAAGTTGCGCGCCGCACTGCACCGTCTCGTGCGTTCATCAAGTCTCATACTTCGATTTCTGGCGCGCCCCGCAGACGAGGCAGGCTCCCCAAACGCCTGTCGGCGCCGGCCAACTGGTGCAGATCGACTAGTTCGATTGTCTCCATAGAATTTGCTTTTCAGTCCGCACCCGCGGTCACTGCTAGCGGCTGAGATTGCCGCGTGCTGTCGCGATTTTCCTGATGACTTCCCCCCCGGAGAAAGAGTACAACGTTAGAGCCACTTTACTGATCGACGGAACAGATGGCACTACCGGGCGGCTTTGATTCCCGGATAGTTGCAGCGGCTTTTAGCCTGTCAGTCCCCCTCTGTTAGACGGTTATCCTGCAGCGCAATTCCCCTGCCGGCGACGTTCAACAACTCTGGAGAGTTTGATGGCAAAGAAAGACAAGCACGGAAAGAAGAAAGACAAGGGCAAGAAGGGCAAGGTCAACAGCAAGGAAACGACGGTGCAGCAGCCGGCGACGCAGACTCCTGAGCCGGGACACACCTACGGTGACGGTACGCCGCTGGACCAGGTGACCTACCTCGAAGCCAAATTGATACTGAAACCGGACCGCTTCACTTCGGTCCAGGCCTTCCGCGATTTCGGCAAACTGGTCCAGAAAACGGCGAAAAAGGTCGGCGTCGGATTCATTCCTGACGTGGAAGCCGGACTCAGGCCGCAAATCCGGGAAATCACTTTCGGCGACACTGCCGACTTCCGGCTGTACAACAACGCGTTCATCCTGCGCCGCCGCATCGCGTACGTGGACGGCTTTCCGGTGGGCGACCCGGAAATCGTGTTCAAATTCCGGCACCCCGATGAGAAGGCTGCCACGGCCGTAGATGTGCGGCCTAAGATCGCTGGTAAGTACCGGATTAAGTTCAAAGCCGAAGCCCTTCCTTTGAAGGACGAGGTTGGCGGGTACCGCATCCTGTATTCGCACAACTGCCAGTTCGGATTGAGCCAGATGCACGACGCCGACAAGACCGCCATGTCCACTTTGGTGAAAGTGTTCCCAGCGCTCGCCAAATTGCAGAAAGCGACTGACGAGAAACTAACCCTGGTGAACGGGGGCATTGTGGAAGAGGTCCTGCTTCCACTTGGTCAGTTGGATTTCGGTAAGGGTCTGCTCGGCAAGTGCGACATCGGGTTGTGGCGCACACGCGGGGAGCACAAGTCGCTGGTCGGAGAGTTCGCCTTCCAGGTGCAGTTCGATCGCAGAGAGGCCGTTGGAGAGAAACAGAAGAAGCTAGCGGCCATGTTCTACGTAACCTTGCAAAACGATGTGGCGGACTGGCTGGCGCTGGGCGTCACCAAGACCGGCATGGTGTACCGCCTTAACGGAAACGAGCCCCAAAGCCATGAGTGAGACAGGCGCGAAACCCGCATTGCAAACCACCGCCGGCGCCACGACCGCACCGGCTGAAGTCTCCGTCTTCCAGATCTTCCTTGAGTTTCTGATCATGGGAGCTACCAGTTTCGGGGGTGTGGTTCCGTACCTGCGCAACAGCCTCGTCACCAAGCGGCAGTGGATCGACGACAAGGAATTCGTCGAGATGCTCTCCATCAGCCAGAGCCTTCCCGGCCTGAATGCCACGAACATGGCGGTGCTGGTGGGGGAAAAGTTGCGTGGCGCGATGGGCGCGATTGCCGGCCTCATCGGCATGTGCATTCCTGGCGGACTGCTGATGTTCGTGGTGGGCATCTTTTACCACCACCACGGAGACCACGCCTTTATCACGGCGGCGTTGAAAGGCGTGGCAGCAGCAGCCGTTGGACTGATCCTTTCAACGGTTGTGAGCCTCAGCAAGAAGTCGCTCTCGAGTAATTTCGACTTCGTGTTCATGGCGATTACCGTGATTGCCGTGAACCGGTTGCATCTGGGGGTTCCCCGAACTCTGATCGGAGTTGGAATCCTGGCCATTCTGTTCCACTATCCGCGCAAAGGCCAGAAAGAGGAGGTGGCGCCATGAATCAGATTCCCGCTCTGATTCGCGTGTTCTCGTACCTGTCGCTGTTGACCGTCGGCGGAGGCATGGCTGCCTTCCCTGAAATGAAGATCCTGACGGTCGACGTGCACCAATGGCTCACCTTTCCGCAGCTGATCCACTTGTATAGCGTCGGCCAAATGGCACCCGGCCCCAACATGATGATGATTGTGTCCATCGGACAATGGGCGGGTGGCACGCTGGGCGCTATCGCGGTACTGGTCGCTTTTTTCGGGCCGACAGCCATACTGGCCTTCGTTGTTGGCAAAGGCTGGCGCAAGCTGGAGAAATGGCCTTGGAGAACTTCCATTCAGCGGGGATTGGCGCCGGTGTCGATTGGCTTGTTGCTGGCCGGGTGTTTCAGCATGGCCAAAGGCGCCATTACCGGCACGGAAACGGCGGGAATCGCCGTGGCAGTCCTGATGATCTTGATGCGTTACAAGATCAATCCTGCGTTACTGGTGATTGCCAGCGCAATCGTCGGGCTGTTCACCTTCATGCCGCAATGATGATGGATGGTCCGCACAGCATGCTGCCCCCACCCCTCGCAGGTCCGCGAAGACGATGGGGGCCGCAGCAATCGGAACTCCGTCGGATGACTAACACGGAATAAACCATCCATGTTCGCTCTTCTGAAAATGGTCGACCCTGAGATTCCAGTCAAGGTTCCGATCGAGGTATTGGGCTTCGGCAGCGTGATGCTGGTGATCATTGTCCTGATACACGGCGCCGGACTCGATCGCATCATCGACCGTTACAAAAGAAGATCTGAGGTCTTGCGCCGTAGATCCTGGCATCCGTACCTGGCGACGTCGATCTTTGCCGTGACTATCCTTCTGATGCTGTTCCTGCACGTGTTTGAGTTTTGCGTGTGGGGCCTGGTCCTCCGGGCCACTGGCCTGATCGGGAACATTCGCGACTCCATGTACTTCAGCGCCAACACCTATACCACTATCGGATACGGTCTGATGATTCTGCCTTATAACTGGCGGGAACTCAGTCCCTTAATGGCGATCTCAGGCCTCTTCACCTTTGCCTGGACGACGGGCGAGTTGTTCAGCATTGTCGAGAGTCAACGCCAACTCGTCGAAGACCTCGCCTTGCAGCGCAAAAACAAAAAAACAGCGATGAAACGGGTCTTCACCCAGGTAACTGGGCAGGCACACCCCCTCGAAAACCACGAGGAGCAGGCGGAAGCCGACCTCACCCGCGAGCAGCGGCGCGCGCTGCGGGAAGAGATCGAGACGAAACTGAAACAACTCCACGACGCGGAGCGGGCGGAAGTGGAAGCGCTGCGCCGTCACGAGAGTTGAGGCCACCGTTGGTCGAGCTGGAAGGAAAGTAGTGTGAAACACACCCTGACGCTCCGTAGTGTGGTTTTCGCGGTGGTCGTTATCGTACTGCTGGCAGCCGTTCCCTCCTCGTTACGGTACGCGTATCAGCATGGCGGGTTCTATCTCTTCTCGCGCCAGTTTTTGGAGGACCTTCCCAAGCGGCTAAAAGGCCCAGGCCGCTTGCGATTCATCTTCCAGCCTGCAGTCGCTATATTCTTCGGCATACGGGCGGGAATCGCCGACGCGAGTGCAGGTCGCAAGCCTTATATTTTGGGCGTTCTGTTCGACCGTCAACGGCGACGAGCACTGCTCAAGGAAGCCTTCGAGCGGCTATCGGTGTTGATCGCCATGTCGATCCTGCTGGATGCGTTATCGCAGTTTCTGATCTTGCACGAAGTGTTCCCGGGGCCCGCACTGATTGTGGGACCGGTACTGATAGCCATGCCGTATTCGTTGAGTCGCCCGCTGACCAATCGGATCGTGCGATCCAGGAACTGAGTTAAATATCGGAAGCCCCGCCCGTTGCGCAACAACTACGGCAGCGCAGTCCAGCTCTTGTCGGGATTGAACTCCGTCATCGCCTTGGCCAGGTCGGAGGTGTCCTTGCCCAGGTTCTTCTGATAGACCATCCGGTCGTTGTTGACGATGAAAGTCATCACACCCGTGTCGTTGTAGGTGGCCGGGTATGCGACATAGGCGAACCCACCTGTCATCTTTCCGTTGACGACGTAATCCTTCGCGCCACCTTTGGCCTCAGGTCCCTGCTTGTCCAGTCTCCGGAAGTAGTAGCCGTGGAATGCCTGGTGAGCGTCGGCCTTGATGCTGTATCCCTCGTCCGTCGCGAACGCCACCAGCGGTCCCACCGGACTCCGCGGCTGCCCCTCGGGCGACTCCCAGTACAAGCCGTTCTGTTTGCCCGGGTCGCTAATGAATTTCTGCGCGTACTGTTTCACGCCGTCATGCTTTTGCGCGAAGTACTCGGCCTGAGCGTCGGCCAGCGCCGCGCAAACATCGATGGCCACGATTTCGTCGCGTCCAATCCGACGCGCCAGGATCTCGTCTTTCCCCGCCGCCGCGTCGAAGTACCACTGGCCCGACGCGTTCTTCTTCAGCGGGATGGGGAACGCCTGGTTGTCGACCCCCACGAGCAGCAATTCACTGCCATCGGGTAGCGTGCGCCAGCGGTTCATTACGCCGTACGCCTGCGCGAATCCCTCAAACGACGCTTTGTCCTCGGCGGCATCGCCGGAGTAGACAAGCTCTTTCGATCCCGGACCGAATATGGCCAGAATCGTGTCTTGATTCTGTGCCTTGGCCGCTTCCAGCAGGGCTCTGCCGGCGGCTTCCGGCGAAGCGAACGTCTGCGGTCCGGCCTGCGCAGCCGGAGCAGGCTGCTCCTTCTTGCTGCAGGCGGCGAACGCCAGCAGCATGAACACTCCGATTGCCAGAGATAGCGTTCGAACGGCGAAACCAGCGCGACTGCGGAATAAGTGCAACATATCGATCCTCCCAAGGCTGCGCTTCAATCTAGATTTTTGACTGCGAAGGACTGGCAATTTAGCGCCGGCCACCGCCGCCGCCCCGGAATCCTCCGCCGCCACCCCAACCTCCACCGCCGCCACGGCTGCCCCAGCCCCGGGCACTCGAAGACCTGGCACCCCAACCCGAGTCGCCGCCAGAGTGGCTGCCCCATCCGCTGAACGCCGATGATCCGCCGCCGTGGTAGTCCGATCCACTGCTGCCTCCATAACCGTGTGCAGCGTCAGACGAACCCGCCTTCTGCCAGCCACTCCCAGTGTTCTTGTAGGCGTTGCCGTTCGCGGTGGCGTACTTGTTACCGCTTGAGGTTTCGGCTGTGCCAACGGTTCCGTTAGCGTCCGAGTAATGCTGCGTGTCCACGGTCTGGCCGTTCTTCGAGGCCGTCGAGCTTCCCCAGTTCGAATAGGCGTTGGAACCCTGATGGGTTGCACCGTAGGCCCCGGTATACGGGTTGTAGGCCTGCCCCACTTTTTGCGTCCCATACGCAGTCGAGGTTGAAGCGCCACGCGCGTAGGTGCCTGTAGAGGGGTTATAGCCAGCGGAAGCGTGCGCGCTGCCATATGGTCCGTAGGCGGAAGCACTGGAGCCGTAGTAACCGCCATGCCAGGCAGCGTTCCCGTAATAAGGAGCGCCATGGTAGTAGGCTCCGCCACCGTACCAATTGCAGTTCCAACTGCTGTAGCCCCAGCCGCAGCAGCCTCCGCTCATCATCGCCCCGACGGCCATCCCAGCGCCAAACGCCAGCAGGCCGGTGGCAACCACGTCAGCAGTGCTGTAATTGGGAACAACATACGGCGTGCCGTAAATCACTGTCGGGTTGTACTGCGGAACATAAACAATCTGCGGATTGGTCGGCTGAATGACGATAGTCTGCGGCGACTGCTGTACCACCGTAATCTGCGAACCCGACTTGAGATTACCGGCCGCCTTCGCCTGCGCGCGCAAGGTTTGAACCGCCGCCATCACGGCAGACTGCTGGTTGTGATAATCCTCGCCCAGTTGCGAGGTCCACGCCATGTTCTGGGCCATGTTGTTTAGCACGGACGGAAACTGAGTCAGCGCTTTGACACTCGGATCCCACGTCTGCCCGTTCACCGCCGTACCTAAGGCGCTGCCGGTGAGACTCTTATTCTGCTGCAGCCAGTTGTTGGCGATGGCCACCTGGTCGGGATACGTTGCAGCATTGAGAATTTGCGCTACCAGTGCGTCTGGATAAAGCGCAATGGGAGCAACCAGGCTTTGCAACTCCTGAGCGGTTGCAGGTGTCCCCTGCCCGGAGTAGTCCGAAGACGATCCAGCATTCGCCGGTGTCTCCTGGCTCTGATACGCCCATGCGCCGGTTTCAGAACCGGCCACAGTGAAGACGAGGACGACGCTCAAAAACAAAGAGATGCTTTGTCTGCGCAATTCAACGCTGCTCATGTTTCTTCCTCCCGGTCCCAGCTAAGTCGTACCTTTTCTCGGGGAAAACGCTTCTGCTTTCTATGTCCGCTTATGTCCGACAAACTTCTCATCGGCAACCACGCTTCAAGTTTGAACTGACGGACGAGCTCTGTCCACTGGCAGAATTGACAGGTCGGTTGATGCAAAGACCAACGGATGCTGAGGCGGGACCACGAACCGCTGTATTCAGCGTTCGCCATGGCATCTGCGCACGTACTGAACGGGAATCATGCGAAGGAAGCAGGGACCCACGGGCGCTTTTTCGAGGGACTGATAAAGACCATTGGCAACTTCCTCTGATATGATAAGTGAGTCAACGCAACGACTCAGAGTTGAAGAACTGAGAGCGCCGGGAGTTGTTCTTTACGCGACAAACGGCGCGGGGCTGGTGCGCTTCGAGCAGCCTGGGCGGAGACGTCAGAATCCCGCACGTTGTCGATTCCATCCGCAACTGACTTGACGGGCGCGTAGCTCAACTGGCAGAGCAACTGACTCTTAATCAGTAGGTTGTAGGTTCGATTCCTACCGCGCTCACCACTTTAAACCAAACAAAAATAAATACTTGCCGGCGGATCAAGCTACCCCGCCGCATCCCCGGCAAATCAGTTGTGTCCGACCCGTGTCCGACAAAAGACAAAAGTCCACTCTGTCTGGCATCCAAACGGGCAGGATGCGCGAGTGTGTCCGTCGGGGTCTTGACACGACCCGTTACAATTGCATTAGCGTTGTATACCGTACCTGTCGCATGACAGGGGACAGCGCCGATCAAGGGTCGCGCTCAAACCGCGAAGTGAAGGCGCCGCAGGATGCGCGGCACCGGATCAACCGGCACCTAAAGGCGAGCGGGCCGCGAGTGGAACCAGACGGGAACACCACTCGTGGGCCACGCCCACCCGGAGCCGGAAATGGAAGCGACACCCGCCGCCCAAGCGCAGCAGCCCCAGTACAACCACACTTCGCCGTCCTTACTCTGCGACTACATCGATAAAACAACCTTGGCCCGCGAGCTGGGCCGCACAATTCGCACTCTTGACAGGCTGATTTTGCGCGGTGATGGCCCGCCAAAAGTGCAGATAGGCAAGCGCACCCTTTTCAGGCGCGAAGCCGTCCTGCAGTGGCTGCGCGAACGGGAAACCCCCATCCGCCCGCAAAGCAAGGGCAGGCAGCGAGGCGCACGGTGACTGCGGGTGCGCCGCATCCTGATGGCGGTCATTCCGTCCCGGCTATCGTCCCCGTAGAGCTACGGGAGCGCCCACAGTGGGTAGCCTGGAAGCTGGTGCCGAATCCGGGCGCGAAGAAACCGCGCAAAGTGCCTATCGACCCGCGCACCGGCATTGAGGCCAACCCCACAGACCCTGGCACTTGGGGCGACCCCGGCACCGCCGTGGCAGCAGTCGCGCGATATGGTCTTGCGGGTATCGGCTACGTGTTCGATGCCAATGACCCGTTCTCAGGCGTTGACCTTGACGATTGCCGCAACCCGCAGACTGGCGAGATCGCGCCCTGGGCGCGAACGATCATTGCGGCGCTCGATAGCTACACCGAAGTCTCGCCGAGCGGAACCGGCGTCAAGATTTGGGTTCGCGCAAAGCTCCCGCCGAACGCAAGGCACAATGCTGCGTACCACGGCGGTCGCGTCGAAATGTACGACTCCGGCCGGTACTTCACTGTGACGGCAGAGCACGTTCCCACCACACCCACGACCACAGAGGATCGGCAATCCGAACTGGCCACCCTGTACACCAATGTGTTCGGCAAAATCGAGAGTGCGCCAGCGGCGGGCGCTGTGGCGGGTGAGGCGATCCGCCAGGGCCAGCGGACGCCTGTTCTGTCTTCGCTGATCGGCAAACTGCGCAGTCAGGGTGTGCCGGAGGATGGGATTCTGAGTGCTGCTCTCGCGTTGAATCGGACTTTCTCACCCCCACATCCCGAAGAAAAAATCCGCAAGATGGTTGCCGACATGACACAGCTCTATCCACCACCCCCACCACCCCCACAGCCAGCCGAGGTCGAAAGCTTCCTCAACGACACCAGGCCGCGGATACGATTAAGGGGAGATGGCAAGCTCCTGTCCGATGTGGCGACTGAGTTAGGGCCGCGCCTATCCGCTGTGCTCTATAAACACAATGGCGAAGTTGTGGAGTGCCAGAATGGGTTGCTCCATCCTGTCGCCGCGCAACGCTTTCGCACACTGTCAGAGAGAAGTGTTGTGTTTTACAAGGTTCACAGCGTCAATAAAGCAATCATCAATGTCGGTGTGACCTTGGATGAGTCCGATGCACGCGGCATTCTCGTTGCACCGCAATTCCTTGAGCGCCTTAATCTGATTGCTCATGTGAACAATGTGAGGCTCCCTGTTCTCCGCTCAAACGGCAATGTCGAGCTATTGCCCGAAGGCTACGATTCCAAAACAGCCACACTCACCGATGCACAAGTGAGCTACAGCGAAGGTATGCCGTTTGCCGATGCCATGGCAGTCATTCGTGACCTATTCTCAGAATTCCAATTCTCTGATGGAGAGCGCAGCCGGTCTGTTGCCATATCTGCTCTGCTAGGACTCTACTGCAAGCAGCTTATTCAATCCGGAGAACTAAGGCCAGCATTCACCATTACCAAGAATGCTGAAGGCTCTGGTGCCACAATGTGCGCAGCATGCGCAATTGTGCCTGTTTTGGGCAGCCTGCCAACCGGAGTTAAGTCTGGAAACGATGAGGAAATGAGAAAGCAGATTACTACAACCATCCGGTGCGGTCGGGATGTGCTGTTTCTCGACAACCTGAAGGGTCAATTAAACAGTCCTTCGCTGGAGGCTTTCGTATCGGCTGCCACATGGACAGACAGGCTACTCGGCGGTAATGAGGTTGTGTCCGGTGCCAACGTTGTCACTGTGGTGGTAACGGCGAATGGGCTAGGCATCACTCCTGATTGGAGACGACGGAGCTTATTTATAGAGCTGCACCTCTCTCAAGAGCATGCCGAAGATAAGGTTTTTGCGCGTCCCCTCAGTGAGCCTGTGCTCAAAGCAATGCGGCCACAGATTCTCGCTGCGTGCTGGAGCATGGTTAAGCACTGGGATGAGGCAGGACGTCCACAGCCATCTAGGTCACACTCCGCTTTTCCAGCATGGGCATCCACCGTCGGCGGCATTGTGGAGGGAGCAGGTTTCGCTTGTCCCTTTGACCCGGCCAAAATTGCCATCGTTGCCGATGAGGATGGCCAGGATATGCGAACGCTTGTAGCGGAGATGATTCCCGCCCACCCGTACACCTCTAAAGAGCTTATTGACCTTTGCCGGAAGCTCGACATCTTTACAGGGCTGATAGGCTCCAAGGATGCTGAGATGGGTCGTACCGAGCGATCCGCGTTCGGGAAATTGCTTGCTCGCTACAATGACCGCACTGTGGCAGACTTCCGATTCTCCATTGATGGCACAGGCCACGCCAAACGGTTCACTGCCAAACCTCGTGGCCCTATTCACTGGTATGACACTATTGTGGAGCTTTGACTGTTGGTTATGGTTCACCACAAGCAGCCCTTATATTTATGTTATGCGCATGGCAACCATAACGCAGTGGTAAATGACAAGGAGAAGCAATATGAACAAGATAGACGAATCACGACGGATAACAGAGGATGGGCAGGGGAATTTTGTCTATCCCTATGCATCGGCACGGGGCTATGTGCAGATTACAATACCCGCTGCACATGGCCCGAATCCCACAGAGCAACTACTTGTGCGGGACTTCGGCACCCATGTGGCGAAGGAGGTGGAGCAAAGCCTAGCCCCCAATCCCTATCCCGTGGCCAGCCCACGCAAGAGCGCAACTGTGACCTTCGCGCATTATGTCGGGTGTGCCGAGGGCGCGAGCCTAATGGACGCAGCGGGACTAAAGCACATGGAAGCCATTGCCAAGGAATTTGAAGCGGCCCCTGATAGGCAGGAATATTTCACAAAGATATTACAACCCTACTTGGCCAGCCTTAGCCCGAAACAGAGGTGACACATGGATATCTTGCCCAATGCCACAGCCATGAGCGAACGCAAAGACCTGGAACGTCAGATACGCTCGTTGCGCAAGGACATTGATATTCAACTTGCATACGGCGACGCAGATGCGGCCAACCGGTTGCTCGATAAGATCGCCGAATTGGAATGCCAGATAGCTGCCACAGCCAAGACACCACTGTGCAAGATGCCACAGGAGGCAATATGACCAAGCAGAAGTACGATGCAGAGGTAGTAACCACAATGCAAGATGCCAATGGCAACGTTGCCAATGCCGATGCCACAATACAGGTGGCTTCTATGGTCGATGCCATTGCCAGAACATTTGACTATACCATTGTGCAACTGGTTAGGCTGCGTAACGTGCGGTATGCCGATGCAATCAACCACTTGGAACACGAGTCCGAGCAACTGTCAAAGGAGTATGACCAATTAGAGGTGGCCATTTCTGGTATTCAAGCTATCTTGCCGTCAAAGGAGCGCCTAACACAACACGAGGCAGATGAGCTATTGCTCAGTGGTAAGCCAGATGCAGTCGCAGCGAAGCTAGCTGAATTGGAGGAATTCAAGCGCAAGCCTATTGCAATGAGACAGCGCCAAGGTGAGTGTATTGACCGCCTAGACGCTATTGGCAAGGAGAAGCGCGATATTGCTAGGCAAGTATTCGAGGACTGGCTTGAGGCAGTGCAACCCGTCATCCGCGCAGCGGAGCACGGCTTGTTCATAACACTGTTGGATGGCCTTGAGCAATCGTTTTACAGCTTCCAGGAGCACACCGGCACTGGTATGGCAGATAACCGGCAACGGCCCTTATTAAATCAGGGGCATATCTCTGGTCTTACTGCAGATGATAGGTCGGCAGAATGGAAGAGTGGCACCAGGCGGTATGGCAGATAGCAGGGCTTGGCAGTGCAAGCGCAGTGCAATGCACTGGCACTAGAACAGCCACCGTGGAAAGGATACAGGCATGACGTGGTATAGCGCGATACTGGCACCTGAGGATGTGACGCCACAGGCACAGGGCACACCAGCGGCACCAGTGGCCAAGCGCAATCACAACCGTTCGCCAGACAGCACGCGCACAGGCACTGCCAAGCGCAAACCCGGCCCACCTAGGGTGCTTCTCACCGTAGAGGAACAAGTGGAAGCCACGACACTCTCCGCAGCCGGGTGGGCACCAAGCAGAGTGGCCAAGCACATTGGCCGCAGCCGCAACATAGTGGCGCACCATTTGGAGAAACCAGAAACAATCGCCGAAGTGATAGACGAGCGATCCCAACTGGTTGAGTTGTACAAAGACCGTGCCAGAGCATGCGTGGTTGCAATTGACGCCGACAAGATCAGTAAAGCCTCTGCATTGCAATTGGCTACTTCAAGTGGCATTTTGCTCGACAAGAGTCTACTTCTCAGTGGGCAGCCCACATCAATAAACGTCGTAGCCTTGCTTGACGTTTTGGATGTGATGAGGGAACGAAACAATGCAGACCAACAGGCAGAGGTTAGCAGTGACACAGGGCAATGAAGGGCAGGGTAACACTACGTTGCAGTAGAGCCTTCCGGCAAATCAGACATAAGCAAGGGACTTGCTGGCAGCCCTGCACTAGTAGATCGTCTCTAGAACGGCCTATGGTGCGTATGCGTGTCGGGTGTTTTCTCTTCGCTATCCCTACGCCGCCAGGTTTTTGGGGTAGAAGCGGGATGTTGCTTGCGCAGCAGCCACCTCATGATCGGCAGGCCGACGAAAACCATGACGAGCGCCTTGCCAAAATCATAGGAAAAATCGTGCATAGTTGGGTGTCCCTCCCCGAACGCAGACAATGGCCATGAAACGGTTTACGCACATGTGCGCTAAATGGCACACTTGGCGGGACAGGGCAGCGCTATGGTTTATTGATGCAGCGGTTATCGTCGGCATCGTTGTGCTCTTTGCATGCGCTGTACGAGTGAAGATTATCGCGGGGGTCAAGGAAGTAGCAGAAGGTCGTCCAATGGGGACAGCCGAAAATGTCTGTGTAATCAACCCTTCCGAAAACATAGAGAGTCTTAAATTTTAACTCGTCCAAGCCGGGTTGGGTAAGTTTCTTAGTGGCGCTTCCGTCGATAGGGTACAGCGTGATGCCCTTCTCGCCATTTGGGGGAATGAAGAAAGTTCCCGTCCGCTTGATTTTCGACTCTCTCCAAAATTCTGGCGGTTTTCCGATGGGAACTATATTCGCAATGGCCGCGTCAGTAATGTGCGTTCCGAATGTCTTACCAGTATTTTTGACGATCACTATTATGGCAAAAGGTTTGTCGATTTCTGGGATCCCAGACATCGTCTCCTCTGCCACCCAGGCGCGTTGATCCAAATGAAAGTTATCAATAGTGGCGGACAGTCCTTGCTGCGCTATGTCTTTTTGGGCATTTATCGCCGTAACATTGTCGATTTTGGCCTGTTCCCCAGCCCTTTTCATTTGGTCAAGCTGATCTTGCATCGCCCTAACTTGCTTGCCAGCGTAGTGGGTGTACATGCCAGTGATGACGATGAGGGCAATCGCACACGCTGCCTCAATCCATGGTGGTGCTTTCTGGAGATAGCGGTAGCATCTCTGTTTTCTGCGTTGGCGGTAGCGCTCTTTGTATGCGGCGATGTTGTCGATGGCTGGCAGTGGTACTGGAGGGTCGTCTGCTGGGTTGGCAGTGTCGCTTCGGTGGCCCTCTGCTGGAAATTCATCCATGTGGCGCTCGCTTATCGCTGTTCGTTTGGATAAGGTGGTTGATATGAAAGCAGAATACAAAGAAGGCCAGGAAGCAAGCGAAAACTTCGAGAAACTGGCGAGGGCTGTCTTTCAGGCTCCCAAAACGGAACCTAAGAAACAGCCCAAGAAAGCAGCTAAACGCCGCAAAACGAGGGCTAGAAGGTTTCTTCTTGCCGTGTGTCCCTGCCGCCAGATGGTGGAGCGAGTCCGTGCGTTACGGCAAACGCGGGCATGACACGTGTAAGGCTCTTTTAGGGGAAAAATCAGTATGGGCGTTGATACCGCACGGGCAGGGTAGGTGCTCGCGCGGGGGGCATGCCCTGGCCAAAGTAATTCTTATTGCCCGTGCCAAGTGCCACTGCCATTGCTCAAGCCTGTGGCAACACAACGTTGCTGTGCCCGTGCCCATGCACGGGCCGCTACCACTGCCACCGCGCAAGGCTGTGTGGTGTGTGGCGGGCGGCGGAATACTTTTGTGCGTCTGGTCGGACACCTGTCGGACACAGGAAAAGAATCGGACACTGGCAGCGGATGGGCTGAATATGCGTAAGGCTGTATGAATGGCGGTGATGGAGTGTGTTGGCCATGCCTGTAGCTATCCTTAAATCCACAGATACTTACTCAGTGGCAAGCCATTATGGTTCGTGCGGTTGGCACCTTTTTCCTACCCGTCTTGCCTGTTAGGAATAGAACCATGCGCACGTCCACATGCGCGCGGCGCTTGTGGGTTGCGGATTCAATCCCTCTCCCCTGCATGGTTGCACGGTCAGCACGGTATTTTACCCTTAGGGGGAAAAACCCATTTCACAACATCGGAGTGAAATGCCATGCAGACCATGCGACCATGCAACCGTAGCCTTGGCGACGCTACCGCACCATGCGGGCAACCGGCAGGATCGCCGGGAACAGGTTGGCCGCTTCCCGCTGTGGGCTGTCGGCAAGGTGCGCGTACCGTGCGGTTGTCTGCGGCTGGGTGTGGCCCAGGAGCTTGCCTATGACCGGCAAGGATACGCCGCTAGAGACTAGGTGCGATGCGAAGCTATGGCGCAGATCATGGACGCGGACGCCTTCGAGCTTTGCCAGCTTGCATACCTTGGCCCATGCGGACTTCACGTCCTTCAGGTGTCCGCCCGTCCTGCCAGGGAACAGGTATTCGCACTTCCGTTCCATGCCTTCGAGCAGGGCCAGAGCTTGCGTATTCAGCGCGACGTGCTCGGTCTTCTTTTCCTTGGTGTGATGGCTTGGCTTCGTCCAGACGCCGCGAGTGAAATCGAAGTCCGGCCATTGAGCGGTGAGAGCTTCACCCTTGCGGCAGCCCGTCACCATGATGAGGCGCAAGGCATCCATTGCCCGCCGTGCTTCGAACCGCATCCAATCCCCTTGTTTCTTGGACACGCCCGGAGCCTCCCCGCAACGGCGCGGGTATTCATCCATGGCGTCTGCCAACCGTTGCAGTTCCTCTTCCGACAGCCACCTGTCCCGCTTCTCTTCGTCGTACTTTCTGACGCCAGCCGCCGGGTTCTTGTCCATTGTCCATTCGCCGCTATCGTCCGCAATGGCCCACTCGAACATATGGTGTAGCAGGGCCAAGGCGCGGTTGGCGCGGTACGGCGTTCCTTTCAGGGCCGCGTGCAATTCGGCAATGTCCCCCCGCCGGGTAAGCTGGCCCAGGGGAATCTTTCCGAGACGCGGCAAGATGACGCCATTCAGCAGACTCTTGTCATCGTAGACGGTGCCGGGCCGCTTGCTCACCTCTGCATACTGCGTCAGGTAGGCATCGGACAGTTGCTTGACCGTCCGCTGGCGAGCTTCAGCTTCGAGAGTTTCCTGTTTCCGCTGCTCCAGCACCGCAAAGGGATCGACGCCATCCCGTATCAATTGGCGCAACTCGACTGCCTTCGAGCGGGCCGTCTCCGCCGTGTACTCGCCCAGGGAACCGATGGTGTAGCGGCGCTCACGTCCGTGGATCACGTAATTGAGAATGAAACTCTTCGCACCTTTCTCGGTGACGCGCAAGCCAAACCCGGCAAGCCCGGAATCGTAGTGAATCTGGTTGCCCTTGACCGGCGCTTCGACGTCGCGGGTGGCGAACGTCTGTGTGATCTTGCGCGTGCGGATTTTCATCGTTGCACCTCAAACCCTGAAAATTCCCATGTCCGACCCATGTCCGACAAAAGCGTCTCTTACTGTCTCACATTGTCTTTGGGTTGTCAAGAATGACTCAGTGTTTATGCTGGTGCTAGAGAAGGGCCTTTGTTTCGTGTCCGACATGTGTCCGAAAGAATGAGACTCTTAATCAGTAGGTTGTAGGGTCGATTCCTACCGCGCTCACCACTTAACCCTCTTGGTTAGTGGCACTTAGCAGCAATTCTCCAGACCCAACCGAAACTGCGGTTTCCGCTCTGTGCCCAATATTGTGCCCACTTAGACGTGACGGGCATCGAAAACGGCGCGTCCCAATGGAAAAGACGCAACGACGAGTGATGTTGCCGGGGATGATCCCGATACCGTCTCGATCGATATCCGCATGTCGCAGTCCCATCGCTCAGGCCTGGCTGGCCTACTGGAACATCAGTTCGATTGTGGCCATTGGCAGGAACAGACGGTTAGGATTGTCCGGCAGTTGTATGAAACCGTAATCGGAATAGAACTTTATTGCTTGATCGTCCTTGGCGTCCACAACGACTGCCATCGAGGCGATTTCTCTGCTTTGCACTAGCGATCTTTCAAGTGCGCTCATCAACAGCAATTCACCAAGACCCTGGCCTTTGTGTGTATTTGCTCTGGCCAATCGTCCGATTAGCGTAGCAGGAAGAGGGGAGTACCTCCGCGTTTTCAGTTTCGCCAAAACGGCAGGAGGTAAGTCGCCTGGATCGACCGCGTACTGGGAAAGAGTGTAGTAGCCGGCTATTGTCTTCCCATCAGTAGTGGCAACAAACACAGCGGCGACTCGCGCATCGACATCTTGCCGAGCTTGTTGCTTGATGTACTTGTCGAGAGCATCCTTGCCACAAAAGAAAGCCGCTCGATCATGTTTTGCTTTGTCGAGCGGCTCAAATTTGTATTGTGAAATCTGAATCGGTTCGCCCAATTACCCGATCTCCTGCGTAAAGCGTTTTGCTGCGGCGAGAGCTTTCTCATTGGGAGCAGGAGGGTTCAACAATGACTCGACAAATACTCGTCTAGAACGACCAGCGAGTGTCAAGGTCTCCATTTCTCGAATCGTGCGCAAAGCTGCTTCTTTCGCGCAAACTACCACAAAATCTCTCACAGTGGTTCCACGCAGGCGTGCAGCGGTTTCGATGGTCGATTTCTCGTCCGGCGTGACCCGTGCATCAATGCGTTCGCTCTTCCTTTCCAAACATGCCTGCGTCATATAACACCTCACCTCGTACTCAGAATGTACGGCAACTAGCCGTACATGTCAAGACAATTCGTACGGCCGATGGCCGTACAACTTTCCACATCTAATATGGGACAGGCACTAAATGGACTGCGAACCGCAACATCCTTGTATCTAATTGTAAATAATAAACTTATTATATTTTACGCGTGCCTTAAGTCTTCATTCCGCGTCCGATTTCGCATCGTCACCTTGGCCAAGGCGAAGAGTGTGTCCTGGTAACCGCGCCAGCGCATTTAGCACCGCATCCTCGGAGGGGTGAACATACCGCTGCGAGATGCTGATATTCGAGTGTCCTGCGACTCTCGCCAACGTCCAAACGTCACAGCCGCTCTCGCCCAAGCGGGTGAGGAACGTGTGCCGGATAGAGTAGACCTCGAACGGGCGGAGTTTCGCCAGCTTCAAGGCTTTCTTATGTTGCAGTTTCAGGCTGTCGTGGTTGATGTGCCCGTCTTTCGTCTCAGCAGGCCACACCCACCCGTCGCCTGGCTTCCCTGCTGCATTCCAGCGGTTCTCTAGCACCATGCGAACGCGAGGGCTGAGCGGCAGAACGCGCCGGGCCGCTTTCGTCTTCCCTTTGGCTATCAGCAGCACTCCGTTTCGGCCTCCATCCCAAGTGATGCTCTCCCACGCAAGACAATGGCATTCATCGGGGCGCATCCCGGTATCGAACAGAACCACGGAAACATCGTGCAGTAACGGCAAAGCAGCCGCGAGGTAAAGCGCCTCTTCTTTGGGGGTGATGACTCGTTCGCGACGATGCTCCCCACTGAGGAACTTAACCTTGGGTGACGCTTCGAGCACACCCCACTCCACTGCGAGGCGTAGAACGCGACGCAGGGCCCGCAAACAACTGTTTACGGAGCTAGTCTGCAAGCCGTCACGTTGCCGCTCGGAGGCATATTCGGCCACAAGCTCAGGCCCGATCTCGTCAAGTTTCAGGTTCGCCAGCGTCACGGACTTCTTGAGCGAGTCGATTCCGAACCCGTACCAAAGCCACGTCTTCGGCGAGGCGTGCTCGAAGGTGGACTTGGCCCACGGTTCAACACGGTCAACACAGAAGCTCTTTAGAGTGGGAACCACTTTCTTCTCTCGGATGCCGACTTCCCCCATCGCAAGCCGTGAGCGGTGTGTGGACTCCATGTCCTTCGCCTTGTGCTGGTTCTTCTGCCGGGTAGATTCCCGTATCGCCTCACCGTTGAAGGTGAACTTGTACCAGTAGATCGAACCGCGCTTGTAGATAGCCATCAGTAGCTCCCTTTTCTCCCTTTCCTGTAGACTCCGTAGCCGAATTGCGATCTCTCGTCGATAATCTGCACCTTGGTTTTCCGGTCACGCCGTTGCCAAGCCGTGTGCGCACAGGAGTGACCGCAATATTGATTTGTCCGTCTGCCTCGCGTCTCTACCTCGAACACCCTTCCACAGTCCGACCTCTTGCAGACCCGAAATCGTTCTCCTTGCAAAATCTTCAATTGAGCGACGGCGATAAGTGTGCTCAGCGTTTCGTAAGTCTCGACCTCAGCCACATACTCGCCGAGCCTTCGGCGCACTGAAAACACGAACCCCTCCTCGAATGCCTCTTTCCATCTGTACGGCATCGACTCCTTGGGAATATCGGGTAGCGGCCGTCTTTCTAAGAGCATCTCCACAAAGAGTTCTTGAAGTTGCCAGAAATCAGTCACACCGTAGACCAATTCGCTGTCGTCGATAGAACCGTGGAAGCCCGGGGTCGGATCGCAGAAGTGTCCCGTTGAGTTGAGAAACTCCAACAGAGCAGACGTAGTTCTGAGTGCTGAAAATTCCCGAAGCAGTTCCCATGGATCGGCAAAGCTATGAATTGCAGCCGCCATCTGTTGCTGGGATTCCTCCTCGGTGAAGTGGAAATAGAAGGGCTTGCCGTCGCTAGGATGAGGCCGAATCTCGCCGCCACCCGGCATATCCGAGTGGAAGGTGTATTGTTCCAGCAGGGGTATGCCATTCTCATCGCCGGCAAGACGCCACTGGCCTTTGATCGTTGAGCCCTTTTGCACCGTCGGCATGTTCAATAGTTGAGACATAATAAAGCGCTTTTATTGTGGTGCGCAATTACTCCATACTTTTAGCAGGCTTGAGTTTGGTTTGCAAGAGAATTATTGGAGGCTTACAAATTTGGACGCATTGAT
>Ga0097691_1000252_pt1 | contig 50279 bp, 39 predicted proteins | sample NGESurdeep072012_8_FD_72858 | JGI IMG/M metagenome (GOLD analysis project Ga0097691, IMG submission 72858) | Arctic peat soil microbial communities from Barrow, Alaska - NGEE Surface sample 210-1 deep-072012 | ecosystem: Environmental > Terrestrial > Soil > Wetlands > Peat ...
CGCTCAACACCGGCGTGAAGGACGTCGCGGGGAACTCTCTCGCCAGCCCCTACGTCTCGGTCTTCACCACCATTGCGGCGCCCGATGTTACGCCGCCCACCGTCATTTCAACGACGCCAGTCAACGGAGCAGCCGACGTCGCAGTCGGAACGGTGGTGAATGTCACCTTCAGCGAGACGATGGATGCCGGCACGATCAGCGGGACGACTTTCACGCTCAGGAACACCGTGACATCGGCCGCCGTCGCTGGCACCGTGTCGTTCAACGGAGCGACAAATACGGCGACGTTCACTCCCGCATCTGCGCTTGCCTATTCTACGGGCTACACGATGACCGTCTCGACGGGAGTAAGGGATGTCGCTGGCAATGCGCTGGCGAGCCCTTTCAGCTCGACGTTCACCACGATTCCGCCGGGGGACACGACGCCGCCGATAGTCGTGGCAACCTCGCCGCCGACTTCGACCGTCGGCGTGCTGGTCACGACCGCAGTCACGGTGACGTTCAGCGAGCCGATGAACGCAGCGACGATCAATTCCAGCACTGTGCTGATGAAGCTGCCGCTGTACAATCTATCGGTCGCCGGCACCGTGACGTATGACGCCGGAACAAACACGGCGACGTTTACACCGAATTCGGCGTTGTTCTTTGATGCCAAGTATACGATCACAGTCACGACCGGAGCGTCGGACCTCGCGGGGAACCAGTTGAGCAGCGCGTTCAGCTCTGGCTTCGCCACCATTCAGTACATCGCCGATCAACCCTACTTCCAGGGAACCGATGTGCTCGGCCAGATCCACTTCCACGTCATGTTTGTTCAAACCGCGCAGTCGGGTCGCTCGGTTACGCTGTCGGGGTCATGTCTGCCGCTGCCGCAGGCGTACTGTGAGATCTTCCCGCTGAATCAGGCGGGTGCCGACGCGGTTGGTCCGGCGACGCCCGGCGAGGCCAACGGCGGCGCTGTCATCACCTCGGTCACCGGGACGTTCACGGATCCGGAAATTACGTTCACGTTCACGCTCACAAACGGCCGGACTTTCACATTTACCGGCACCGTGACCGGCTCGAACAAGATGGTGGGGACAGTGAGTGGCTCGACGCTTCCGCCGGTCGCCCTGACGTTCAACAGGGGCGGGTGAGTCGCGAGCCGAGCAGTCAGGCCACCATTTCGTACTTCAGGTGAACACGGGCCATCGAGTCGACCATTTTATCGAAGTCGAGCTCGGTCATGTCGAGACAGACGCGGCGTACCCTGTTGCCGATTGATATCCGCAGGCCGGCAAGAGCCCGCTCCCTGTCGTCTACTTCGGTCGACATTCGCAGAAATCGATTATTCATCTTTGCTCCTTGTAGCCTTCCGAGCACCACGCGCGCACCTGGCGCGCCAGCGCGGGATCACGGGCCTCGGTCGAGAGCAGAGTCGGCATGACCTCATCCTCCGCGGTCATCAGCTCGCGATGAACGGCGAGAATGGTGTCCTCAAGGAGCGAACCGCGCTGTCGCTCCCTGCGGCCAAAACCATGGACCGCATCGCGAAGTTCGTGAAGGGAGCCCAGCGCTGTGCCGGGCAGACGCGTCAGCGCTCGAGTGAGCTCCGACAGCAAGTCATGCGAATGTTGTTGTGATTGTGGCATCCCATGACACCTTGGAAATGAGAAGGCGTCGCCAGTGGGCGCCGAACGTTGCGTAAGACAGCAGCGCCGAACGGTGTGGGCTGGTAATACAACATCCCACACTCCGATTTCATGCTCATTCAAGCTCACCTGAACGCGGCAGGAAAGCAATGACACGCCGGGCATGCCGACATACACGCACGCGAGGGCGCCCTAACCTATCGAATCTCTCCCTTGAAGTAGCGCGCGATAAAAGCGTCAGTGGCCGCCGATATGAGGCGCCTGCTCTGGCCATTGTAACCCGCGCCATGCCGGCCCGGGGGGTAGAGCCGCAGCTCCACATCCTTTCCGGTATTCGTCAGCGCTGTGAGAAGCTGCATTGTGTTCGCCGGATGCACGTTGTCGTCGAGCAATGAATGAATGAGCAGCAGATGACCGCGCAGCTTCGCGGCGTTCTGAATCGGTGAGCTGTCGACGTAGCCCTGCAGGTTGTCCGCCAGCAGCCCCATGTAGTGCTCGGTGTAAATGGAATCGTAGAGACGCCAGTCACCGACAGCGGAATTGGCTATGCCCACCGCAAACAGCTCCGGATACATCTCCATCGTGTACACCGTGCTGTATCCGCCATAGCTGCCGCCCATGATGGCAATGCGCCTGGAATCCACGAACGACTGGGAATCCAGATATCGGGCGGCCTCGGCGAAATCGCGCGATTCGTATTTGCCGAGCTGCTTATAGACGACCTTCATGAAAGCGCTGCCGTAGTTGTTCGACGCGCGATTGTTAAGTCCGACGACGATGTACCCTTCCTGCGCGAACCACTGATTCAAGCCGGTGGTGGCAAACTGGTTGTACACCTGCTGCGAGCCGGGCCCTCCGTAAATCGAAAAGATCACGGGATACTTCTTTGCCGGATCGAACGGGACCGGCTTGATCATCGAGCCGTCAATGTGAACGCCGTCCGAGGTGGTGAAGGAAAAGAGCTCTGTCGGTGAGTACTCGTGAGTACCAACCCATTGACTCACCGCCGCATTGTTCTCCATGGTGCGGAGCTTCCCTCTGGACGCAGACCACAGTTCCACCTGCGTCGGTTGGCTCACCGACGACCAGCGATCGATGAAGTAGGTCGCGTTCGGCGCCATGTCGAAGTGATGATTGCCGGTCGCGGTAGTAATCGCCCGCGTTCCTCCACCGTCGAACCGAACCGAATAGAGCTGCCGCTGGAGCGGCGATGGCTGGGTGGACGAGTAGTAGATCAGCCGCTGCCCGGAATCGATCCCCTCGATGCGAGTCACGCTCCAGGCTCCGCGCGTGACCTGGTTGATCAGCTTGCCGGAGTAGTCGTACCGGTAGACGTGCTGCCACCCATCACGGTCGGAAATCCAGAAAAATTCACGGGAGCCGGCGGGAAATGAAATCATGTCCTGGATGCCGGCGTAGAAATCGTAGACGTCCACCCACGTTTTTGACTGCTCCGTCATCACCTGTCGCCTGCCACCGGTGTTGACGTCGAAAAAGAAAAGCTTCATCTCGTTTTGCGCGCGGTTCAAGGTCATCACTGCCAGCGTGTCGCGGCTGCTCGTCCAGTAGATACGGGGGATGTAGAAATCGCCGCTCAACCCTGTATCGAGCCATGTTTTCTTGCCGCTGGCAACGTCAACCACGCTGATCCGCACAGTGGGGTTGGGATCGCCGACGAGGGGAATTCGTATCTGCTCGTAGTCCGCGTGAATCCGGGATAGGTCGGAGAACTGCATCACCGGCTCCGCACTCTCATCGAGCTGCCAGTAGGCGATATGCCTGCTGTCGGGCGACCATTTCCAGCCCTGCGCCATTCCGAATTCTTCTTCGTAGACCCAGTCGAAGTGTCCGTTGTAAACGTGTTCGGTTGCGTCGGCGGTGAGTCTTTTCTCCTGATGCGTCGTGAGATCCGCGACGTAGATGTCGCCGCCCTTTTCGTAGCCGACCATCGCGCCGTTCGGCGACAGCTCGGCAGTTCGCGCGCCCTTCGTTGCCACGGCCAGCGAATGCTCGGCCAGGGAATAGATGTAAAAGTCCGCGATGCCCGAGCGGCGATAAATCGGCTTGAAGTTGCTCTGGAATACGAGATGCTTCGAGTCGCTGGCCCACTGAAAGGAATCGTATGAAAACGGCTCGCTGGAGCCGGGGAAAACGAGCCCCTCGCCGGTAAAGAGCACCGTATCGCGGCCGCTGACGGGGTCATATGCCTTGATCACCGAACGTCCGGTGCTTGCGTCGCGGTCGATGAAGGAGAAGCGCGCGCCGTCATCTATCCAGTTCACGCTTCGGGGCCCCGAGCGGCCAGTGAGGATGGACGATGCGCTCAGCGCCTCGTCGATGGTGGCAAAGCGCTGCTTGCCCTGCGCGCCGGCGACGCTGCAGCTGAGGATAAGAAGGGCGAGGACGACTCGTGATGGTTTTGGCATGCCGGAAAACTATCGAGCGTCCGGGCTATTTGCAGGCAAACAACAACAAAATTGAACTGCCTGCTGGGAGCTTTTGGCTGAACTGAAGCTGTCGGCTGGGAGCTGCAAACGCCGTGACAGTTCGTCGCGCAATTCGACGTACTGCGGCGACGACAGGACTTTTCTGCGGTGATTCAGGTCGATATCTGAACTGTCAGTGTCGTCTGCGGCTCATGGCTGTCAGCGTCGTTGTCTGACGGCTCCTGCATGGCTGTTCTAAGTTGCAGTTGCCGTTAGTCAGTATCTGTCGCCGCGATCTCTGCTGCGGATGAGCTCATCGACAGTGAGCGAATCGCCGGACTTGTCCCGCTCCCGCTGGGCGAATGAAAGCGTAACGCCATGGTCGCGGAGACGGACAAGATCGCGCAGACTGAGCCGCGAGTAGCCGAGTCGCCGGAATCCGTCCGCCAGACTCGCTGTGACGCCGTGGTCGCGCAGCTCGCGCAGATCGTTGGCGGCCAGTCGGGTGTATCCGGCTGTTGAGAGTCCGCCGATGTAGCTCGGCGTGACGCCGTGATCGCGAAGCTCCAGAAGATCGTCAGGTGTGAGTCTGGAATATCCTGCCGATGCGAGTCCGCTGATGAATGTGGGCGTCACGCCATGATCCCGGAGCTCGACGAGCTTTTCGGTGCGTCCAACGCGGTAGCCGAGGCCGGAGAGACCGCGCAGGTAGTCGAGGCGAACGCCGTGCATGCCCATCGTTACAAGGTCGTCGACGGACGGCCAGTTGTATCCCTCGGACTTCAGCTCATCCACGGTCTCGTAACCCATGTCGTGCAGCCCGAGCAGAAACTGCTGCTCAGAGGACGGTCGCTCGTATCCTCGCCTTGCCAACCCTTGGGCGAACCGCGGATCCGGTGTGAAATCGAATCGGCCATTGCCGCGGCCGCGATCGATTTCTCCACTGAATTTGAAAGTGCCGGCGTCCCGAACGAGTCTGAACTGCACCGGCTCCTGGCCATCAGTGAGCTGCGATTTGCTCACGCCCTGGAGGAGCGACGCATCGACGCCGAACGAAGTCGAGGCGTGGTGTCCTGGACTCTCGTTGTAGTCGTCGAAGGTGAGCTGAACGCGATCGCTCGAAGCATCGTAGCGGAGCTGCCAGAATCCCCGGGGACTGGTCTGTGCATTGCCCGGCTGCGGACCGAACGCGAAGGCCGCGCCGAGCAGCAATCCCAGCGCAGTCAGCCAGACAGGACGAAAGCGCATTCCAGAATTGCGGCGTATTTGAACAATGGCGGTGTGCATATCGATTCCGAAGGGGAGTGGATGGCGCTCGCCCAGGGCGTGGGCGTTCGGATATTTGATATGCGGGGGCGCCCGAAGGTTTGAACGCCCCTACTTACTCACAACGGGTAGCGGGTGACGGGGCAGTTCTCACCCGCATTCAGAGTACCCACACACATGACACTTGGCGCAGCCTTCCGCCATTTCCATCGACGACCCGCAATCGGGGCACGTTCCAATGAACGTCTCCGCCCCGCTCACTTTCTCGAACTCGTATTGCGCCTGCATTGCCGTTGAGGCGGCGTTGACGGTTGCGGGCGACGTCACCGACGCACCCGGAGCTCCCTGCGTGCCCGACGACTCGGCCTTCAGCAGCTCCTGCTGAATTCCCTGCTTCTCGCGCATCCAGTTCTCGAGCGCAATGCCGATTGCGTCGGGCACAGACATGACCTTGTTCGGTCCCAGTCCGATCGCGCGATCCGACGCAATACCGCGGAGCTGGCGGTGCACTTCCTTGATCGGGATTCCGGAGCGCAGCGAAAGCGAGATCAGGCGGCCTATCGCTTCCACATCCGCCATCGCCGCACCGCCCGCCTTGCCGAGATTGATGAACACCTCGAATGGCTGGCCTTTCTCGTCTTCCGTGATGTTCACGAACATCGTGCCAAGCGGCGTCTCGATGCGTGTCGTCATGCCGCGGAGCGTGTTCGGCCGCGCGCGCTTCTTCCGGCTCTGGAGGTTCTCCGCTTCAACGTCGAACAGCTGTATCCTGAGTCGCTCGATCTCCGTATTCAACTCGGCAATCGTGCCCTTGAGATCGCCGACTTCTCCGCGGACATCCAATCCATCGCGCTCGGCCTTTGCCTTGTCGGTCGCGCCGGTTGACAGCACCTGGTTGTCGCGCGAGCCGTCCCGATATACGGTGACACCTTTGCATTTGAGCTCGTACGCCAGCTCGTAAATCGCCCTCACGTCTTCCGGCGTTGCGGTGTGCGGGAAGTTGGTTGTCTTCGAAATGGCCGAGTCGCAGTGCTGCTGGAACGACGCCTGCATCCGCACGTGCCACTCCGGCGAGATATCGTGAGCCGTGACGAACACGCGCTGCCATTTCTCCGGAACCTCAGGGAAATGGATGTGACCCTGGCGAGCGATGTTCTCGATCAGCTCTTCGGAGTACCAGCCTTCGCGCTTTGCAATTGCCAGAAACTCCTCGTTGACATCCGGCATCATCACGCCCGCCTGATTCCGCATGAACGCAACTGCGAAAAGCGGCTCGATTCCGGACGAGCAGCCGGCGATGATGGAGATCGTTCCCGTTGGAGCCACCGTGTTGACGTTGCAGTTGCGCAGCATCTGCATCGGGCGAATGCGCTCTCCACCCGGTCCGCGGGCGCAGGTTTCATCGGGGCCCCAGATGGACCGCGCCCATTCGGGGAACGGCCCGCGCTCGCTGGCCAGGCGCTCGCTCTCCTTCTTGGACTCGATGTCGACGAACTTCTGAAGCTTGCCGCCGAATGCGATTCCCTCTTCACTATTGTATGGAATCCCGAGCTTTACGAGCGCGTCGGCAAAACCCATGACGCCAAAGCCGATACGCCGAATGCGCTTGGACAGCGCATCGATCTCCGGCAGCGGATACTTGTTGACGTCGATGATGTTGTCGAGGAACCGCACCGACAGATGGATGTCTTCAGCCATCGCGGCCCAGTCCGTTACGCCGTCTCTAACATAGAATCCGACGTTGATCGAGCCGAGGTTGCAGACGTCGTAAGGCAGCAGCGGCTGCTCGCCACATGGATTGGTGGCCTCATAGCTGCCGACGTGCGGCACCGGGTTGTAGCGGTTCGCCTCATCGATGAAGAAGCAGCCCGGCTCTCCCGTGCGCCATGCGTCCTCGATCATCTTGTCCCACACCTGGCGCGCATCGAGCTGTCCCGTTGCCTTGCCGGTGGAGGGATCGATCAGATCGTACGACGTCCCCGCCTTTACCGCTTCCATGAACTTCGTCGTCACGGCAACGGAGATGTTGAAGTTCGTCGCCTGCGTCAGGTCTTCCTTGCAGGTGATGAAATCCATGATGTCCGGATGGTCGACGCGCAGAATTCCCATGTTCGCGCCGCGACGCGTGCCTCCCTGCTTCACTGCGTCGGTCGAGGCGTCGTAGAGCTTCATGAACGACACCGGACCCGATGCAACGCCGGTGGTCGAGCGCACCATCGACCCGCTGCCGCGCAGTCGCGAGAAGCTGAACCCCGTCCCGCCGCCCGACTGATGGATCAACGCCATCGAGCGGAGGGTGTCGTAGATGCCGTTATGTCCGTTGGAAAGTGAATCCTCCACCGGCAGTACGAAGCAAGCCGACAGCTGGCCCAGCGGGCGACCGGCATTCATCAGCGTCGGAGAGTTCGGCTCGAAGCGACGCTCCGTCATCAGCGAATAGAACTGCCGCGTCAGCTCCGTCACTGCCGTGTCGCCGGCCCCGTAACGCCGATCGGCTTCCGCAACCGTTCTCGCCACCCGCCAGAACATGTCTTCGGGCTGCTCGGTGGGCTTGCCCGTTGTGTCCTTGATCAGATAGCGCTTCTCGATGACGGTTCGCGCATTCTGATTGAGCTGGGCAGCTCCCGATGGTGGCGTGACAGGCATTGGCATTAGTACAACTCTCCGCTGAAAAAAACGATTGTCAAGAAAGGATCACGAACTGCCGAAGATGACGTAATTGTTTGGGACACGACCAGCGTGGGGGAAGCAGTTTACCCGACTTCGTGTATCCACGCCAGTGCCTATGTAACTCTATACACCAGAAGCACTTATACTATCCACATCACGAATGAGGCGGCGACCGGAATTTCTTCGCCGCCGCCACCGCCGGAGACGCCCATACTTGCCCGCTTGCACGTGCGAACAGGTCGGTTTGTCAAGTCTTTTTTTCGGTGGAATTCGACCCGTATTGAGCCTTATTCGCCGCTCAGAATGACGAGCCAAGCGTGAGGTAGACGCTCGCCGGTTTCGCATGCGCGTAGGTCCGGTTCGCGACCGGCGCGGCGACACCAAAACGCACGCGCACCGGCATGTCGGAATACATCGCGGCGTCGAGGTCGAGCTCGCCGCCAACCGATGCAAGCCACGGATTGTCCGCGTCAGACGCTTGACACACCAGCGCCGAGCCAACACTTCCCGCCGGACAGTACGCGCGGCCTGCATCGACAAATCCGGTGAACGACAATCGATCGAAGAGCAGCGGTATGTACGGAATGTGCCGCGACGGTGCTGCGAGCGGCGCGCGATATTCCGCCGAGCCGGAAATCGCTCTTATGCCCCGCTCCGCCGATGGCGCGAATCCACGCACACCGAACGGTCGCCTCTCGCCGCCGACTCTCACGTCGCCGACGACGGTGATGGACGACCCGCTGAGACCACCCACGGAAAAAGCGGAGATCGCGCGCTCGTCGGTAATGCCCGCCGCGCCGCGCACCGCAATCACGTGATGAGCGAAACCCAGAAGATCGATTGACTTGTACGCGGCTGCCACGCCGACGACACTCCTGCTCGGCACCCCGCCCCATCCGCCACTCGAGGTCCGCCACCGCTGTCGCGCCGTCGCGCTCAGGCTGATTCCATCCTCGCCCGAGATGCTGAGCGGTGCGCGTCTGGTATTTGACCACGCGGCCGAAGTGAAGATCGATGGGTAGCGCAACGATTCACTGTAGAAGGAGGGCAACTGTCTGAGCAGCGTATCGGGGCTCGTGACGTAGTCGCGGGTCTCGAGCTCGCCACCGAGGGACAGCGACGCGTTGGTGCGAAAGCGCGGTCTCGCCGCGGTCGCCGCCGCTGAATAAATGCGCGAGCGCTCGGCGAGATCGCCCACGATCTCTCGTGCACCGTTGATGAGCCCGGAATGATCCCAGGCCTGCTCGGCGCTGAAATCGAGAAACGGCTGCCCCAGGCCGGCATAACGGTAGCTCGCGAATCCCTCGCCCTCGCGATACTTCGAGTTGAATGTCGCCTGCACGAAGTACGAATGCCGGCCGACGATGTCAGTTCCGCTGGTAGCGCCACCAATCCACGTTCCGTTGTCCGTACTGCTTTGGGCAACCGGCTCCCAGTACGTCGGGAGAAGCGAGCGCCACGGCGAATAGCCCGTGGCCACACTGCTGTCCACGGCGCCTGAGGCACTGAAGTCGATGTCGCGTATCCGGCAGTTGGGGCACGACGCGCGCTCGCCGAGTACTGCCGTGTCGCGTGCAGGAGACGGTGCCACGGGGCGGGGCGCGACACCAAGGTGGTATCCGTCCGCGCGATAGAGCAGCGCCGCGAGCCACGCCGAGTCGGGCGACTCCTCCGGAGCGAACAGTCCCGTGACGACATCGCTCAATCGCATCAGCGAGCCAGCCCCCGTCGCCGGCACGACGAGGGAATAGATCTGCCGTGTTCCGGAATGATCGGACGAGAAATAGAGCTTCGTCCCGTCTCGCGACCAGCTCGGAGTGGCCGGCACCGCCATGTAGAAACGATAGGAGAAGAGAATCGCGCCGAGCGTATCCGTGACGACAATCTCGGGATGATCGCCGCGGGGAATCCTGATCGCCGCTATGCGCATTCCGTCCGGCGACCATCGCGGCTCGAGCCACTGTTCATCGAGAGATCCGGAAGTAATGGCCGCAATCGTTTTCCCGTTGCCGCTGACGCGGACGAGACGCGTTGATCCCGGCACATTCTGAACGGCCAGGATTGCCCCGTCGCGTCGCGCGTCCGGCATCGACAGACGCGCGCCTTCCGTCAGCCGAAGCTGCCGGTCACCGCGCTGGACGTACAGATCGTTGAACTCTCGATACGGGTCGACCAGCTCCGGCTGGCTGAACAGCAGGTCGCCATTTGGAAGACGTGTGCTCGTACCCACGCCGTTGCGGCGCCCGCGGCTCTCCTGGCGGCCATCGAGTGTGACGGAATACGCCTGCGTGACCTCACGGCCTGTCGAAGCCCCGTAGATGAGTGTCGCGTCGTCGAGCCAGCGGGGTGACGAGACGAGCCAGCCCTGCGGAGTGAGCTGTCGCCAACCCGGTATCGGCTGCGAATCGTGCCGGGTGACACGCGTCAGGGAGTCGGTCCACTCGTTCCACGCGCTGTCGAAGCTCAGTCCAAAGGCTTTTTTTGATTTTCCATTCAGCGTCAGCGGGAAGATTGCCCCGCTGGTGAGCTCGACGAAATCATGAATGGATTTCTCGCCGCGCGTCCGCGAGAGGTAATCGAACATGAAGCCGCCGTACGCATAAACTGTCTCGCCGCCAGGGAATCTCGAGGTCGCGAGCGAGACTTCACCCAGCCGCGGAAATGCGTTTGCCTCGGCGGCGGCCCGGGCAATCATGTAGTGCTCGGAACCCTCGAGTCTTCCCGTGCCCGTGAGTCTCGATTCGTAATAGACGGCCAGCCCTTCGATTACCCATGCCGGCAGGTATTCATTGGGGAACAGTGACGGATGCCGGCCAAGAACATATCGGCCAAGTCTCCACAGTCCCTTTGCACGGTCGAGGTGAAAGATGTGAGTCAGCTCATGGCTGACAACGAGCTGCGACCAGTCGGAATAATTGCGGAGAGCGGTTTCGTCCACTGGAGGATGCGCGTAGATGACGATCCTGTTTGACGGAAAGGGTGTCGCGTATCCGTTGGTGTAGTCGACGTTGTCGGCAATTACGAGATCGACCTTTCCGTGCGGAGCGACGAGCTCGCGGGACAGGAGCGCGAACGCGCGCTCTGCGTTTGGCGCCGTGTGACGCGCCAGCTGCTCGAGAGCCGGTGTGAAATGAATTCGGAAATGCCGTGTCTCGAGCGTTTTCCACAGGGCATTCGGAATCACCTGGGCTCCGGCGTTGCTGATTGCGATCAGCGACGCCGCGAGAACGGCCAGCCATTGGCAGACCACCCCGGCGGATGCTCGTCGGGGTGGATCGCAACCGTACCGAAGGCTCAATGAGCTGCCTGGCCCAGCGATCGGAAGTACCTGTCGAGCCCGTCGACTATGCCGCGCGCGTAACGCTCCTGGTATTCCGGCGTCTGCAGCGCCGCTTCCTGGTCCGGCATGATTATGAATGCGCCCTCGCAGAGTATCGCTGGCATCCAGGTTGGACGAACGAGAGCAAAATTCTCGCGCCTCACACCCTTGTCCGGAAGGGACAACTGCGCCACCAGCGCCTGCTGCGTCGCACTGGCGAGTGGCTGCGAGTGCATCCAGTAATGGTAGGTCGCGGTGCCTTCCGACCGGTATGGGTTCATCCCGTCGGGAATGGCGTTGAGATGGATGGAGACGAGCGCGTTGGCATTTGCGCGTCGCGCCATGGTTGGCCGGAGGTTGAGATCGACGGGATCTGCGGTGGTGCGCGTCATCAACACGTTCACCCCGCGCGCCTGTAGCATGTCACGAACCTTGAGCCCCACGGCCAGTGTTGGGACTGGTTCCCAGAGGCCGGTTGGCCCTGTCGCGCCAACGGGTGGATGCCCCGGGTCGATGGCGATGGTGAGCCCGCGAAGCGGATCGGTCGCGTCGATTGGCGGTGGCCGCCGCACCCTCAGCGTAAAGAGGCCGTTCTGCCAGAGCGGCTGATAGCCATATACGGGCCCGCGCAGCGAAATCGTATATCGCATGTCCGGCCCGGACGCCGCGGATGCGACGGATGTGACATATGCCGGGCTTGGCGGAGCGACAGCCGTCTGCGGCTGTCCCGTCACAGAGTACAGGGTGAGAGTGAGCGATGAGTCGGTTTCTTCAACGAGATAGGCGGGCCGATCGCTCACCGGAATTGCCAGGTCTATCCAATCTGCTCCAGGCACCAGCCGGAATGCGCTGGTCGAGAGCGCCACCGGAGCATATGTGGGCGCCAGCACGTTGAGGTCGCTCCGGGCGATTCGTACGGTCTGGCTGCTGTCCAGCTGGACGAAAGCGTCGTTGCCTTTCGTTGACACCATTTTCACAATGGTCCCGGGAATGAGGAACCATCTCTGGATTCCGCCGGTGGGCGCGTAAGCCGTCACTACGCGATCAGTGTCGTTGCTGACGATGGCGGGGCCGACGAGCGCCGCATATTGGGCCGGCGAAAGAAGTTGCATCGTATCGCCCGGCGCCGGAGTGAGCGGGCCGGCCGGCTGGAGCTTGACCGGATGCGCCAGGCGAACCGTATCGCTCCCGGTCGTTGCCACAATGTCGTATCGCGAGAGGTCCGGTGGCGGAACTGGAAGCCATCCCATGAACGCTCCGTTGGGCCACACCGGCGTGGGCACGCCGTTTATCGTAAGGGTGGCGTCGCCGTTGCCCACCGAGCCGAATATGAAGTTCGAGTCCTTCGACTCGATCAGCTGGCCCGCCGTTGGATACACCACCTTGATCTCGAGTGCTCCGGTGACGTGTGGCACCGGAGGAAGAGCCGGATTGCCCGGCGGCACAGGAGGGCGGGCAATCTCGGCCGGCGGCGGAATGGGCACCGGTGTTGGCGGAGCGCCGCCGGGAGCTCGCGGGGCACAAGCGGCACTCACCACGGCGAGGGCGGAGGCAAGGAGCCAGCGGCTGAAATTTCTGGTTGTCATGTCATGGTCTCAATCGTCTAGTAGGGAACCTAATTGCATTCTCATATACCAGCGGTTTCCGATCGGCGTGTCGGCCAATGTCTAGGCGCATCCGCATCGTGTCACCTATATTCTCGCGAATGCCGTGGCGCCTGCTCAATACATCGAATACCTCCTCACGCACCCAAAAGTGCGGCGGGCTTATGACCGCATGAAGAGCGTCGAGCCCTTCACTGCGGAATTTCCCGCGTTGCCGGACGGCACGCTGGAAGTCACCGGCCGCACCGACGTCGGACTCGTCAGAGAGCACAATGAGGATTCATTCCTCTTTGGGGACCTCGTATCCGGCAAGTGCGTGAACCAGAACGACGCCGCGGTGCTGCGCGCCGAAGCAGTGCCCGCAATGCTGATGGTGGCCGATGGCGTTGGGGGAGCGGCATCCGGTGAGATTGCCAGCTCCATGGCGACGACCATCGCGTACGACTATCTGCGCGAGCGCTGGCAGCGAGGCGGCCTGAGAGGAACCGTTATCGTTGCTGATGCGCTTCAGCAGGCGCTGTTTGCGGCCAACAAGGCAATCCACGCGCACGCCAGCCAGGAGCGCGTCCATCACGGCATGGGCACCACGGCAACCATTGCGCTCACGGTCAAGGGAATGATCTACTTCGCCCAGGTGGGCGACAGCCGGGCGTACATCGTCCGTGGCGGCCTGGCCACTCAAATGACGAAGGACCAGTCGCTGGTGCAGCGGATGGTCGATGCCGGCAAGATGACCAGCGAGCAGGCGGAAAAAAGCGAGCACCGCAACATCATTCTCCAGGCGCTTGGTCCGGAAGAGTCGGTCGTTCCGGAGCTTACGCGCGACCGGCTTCAGGACGGTGATGTCGTGATTCTCTGCAGCGACGGTCTTTCCAACCAGGTCAGCTCGGCCGAACTCGCCCGCATGACGTCGGACAACACGGACCTCGACGCTTTGTGTGAGGCGCTCGTCCAGCGCGCGCTCGATACCGGCGCCCCCGACAACGTAACTGTGGTCGCTGCAAGATTCGTCACCGATAAAGGCACCGAGGACCGGCCCGAGACGCAGTAGGCCGCAGGCGGCTCATGCCGCGAGGTCCTCGGGAGTCGTGCCTTCGTGCTCCGCAGCGCCAATTGGCAGCTCGGACTTCCAGGGAGCGATGAACGGGAGAAGGAGCAGGCACGGAATTCCCGCCGCCACCGTGATCATGAAGAAGGACGGCCAGCCCAATGATTCGGCCAGCTTTCCACCGGGCGCCACGAGCACATCGCGACTCGCTGCCATCAGACTGGACAGAAGTGCGAATTGCGTGGCGGAAAACCGCTTGTTGCACATCGTCATCAGGTACGCGGTGAGTGACGCGCTCACGAGTCCCAGCCCGAAATTCTCGATCACCACCGCAAAGACCATGTAGCTGTGATTGCGCCCGGCAAGCGACAGTCCGTAGTAGGTCAGGTTGCTCAACGCCTGAATGACCGCGAAGATCCACAGCGGCCGGTTGATTCCACTGCGGACGATTACCGCCCCACCGGCAATCGACCCGACGATGATTGCGATCAACCCCGCGCCGCCGAGGACGACACCAATCTCTTCCTGGGTGAATCCCGTTTTGAGAAGGAAAGGGGTTGTCATGCTGCCGGCGAGACTGTCCGAGTACTTGTAGAGAACTATGAACACGAGGACGAGAATTCCCCGGAACATCCCCGACCGTGAGAAAAACTCGCGGAACGGAAGCACGACAGCTTCGGTCAGCGTCCGCGGTGGCGACTCACGAAGCACCGGCTCCGGTGCGAGTACCGCGGCGACGATGCCGATCAGCATCAGCGCGGACAGAAGCAGATACACCGTTGGCCACGATACCCGATCCGCCAGAACAAGCGCCACCGAGCCGGTGACGAGCGTCGCGATCCGGTATCCGAGAACCCATACCGATGCGCCGGCTCCCATCTCCCGCATGCTCAACAGGTCCGTGCGGTAAGCATCGCCGACGATGTCCTGCGACGCGCTGAACAGCGCGATCAGCAGCGCGTTCACGGCCAGCATCCGCAGTCCGGTAACCGGATCGTGGAATGACATCGCACCGATGGCGATCACGAGCAGGACCTGCGTAATGACGAGCCACCCCCGCCGCCGTCCGAGGAAGGGAGGAACGTAGCGGTCGAGTGCCGGCGCCCACAGAAACTTGAGCGAGTACGGCAACCCGGCGAGACTGAACCAACCGATGGTAGTCAGGCTGACGTGCGCCGTCGTCATCCACGCCTGAAGCGTCTTGCCAGTGCCGGTCAGGAAAAGCGGAAGCCCTGACGCGAAGCCCAGAAAAAGAAGCGTCGCCATCTTCGGCTGGCCGAAGACCCGGAGCGGAGATTTCGTCTGCGCTGGTTTCATTTCGCGGCTCCGGTCTCCAGCCCTCGTGCCTTGCCCGCAACTCTGCCGGTGAGTGCGCGTGCCCCCGCCCGCTGCATCACCGCTTCCCCGCCCCAGGCACAAATGATCGGCGCATCCCCCGGGACCGAGGCCGCCAGCCGCGGATGGCTGAACTGGACGACCGTGACCGAATTCCGCTCTGCGTTCGCCGCGTCGAGCGCAGAGCTCACCGCGTCGAGCGCTCTCTTCGAGTATCCAGGGCGGCCTTTCCACGAGCGGATGTCGCCGAAGAGTGCGATGACAATCTCCGCAGCGTCTCCCGACGGCGCTTCCCGAGCGTCCACGTTCAGCCCGTTTGCGACGAGAACATCGACAAACGGCGCGCGCGAGGGTGGTGGATACGGACCGCCGACATCGTCGTCGACGACAATCACTTCCACCTTGCCGCCGATGATGCGCGGCGCGCCCCGTACAGCATGGACCACCCGATCGCAAAGCTGCTCCGCCCACTGCTCGTCTTCCAGTCCGATCGACGCCGGACGCCGCTCGGCGTTGGCCCATTCAGCCCAGCGCCGGCGCCGCTCGAGTGACAGCGCAAGCCGGCCACTGTCCAGCTCGCCTCGCTCGGCGGCGGCGCTCACCGCGTCCACGCAAAGGGCGAGGTCGGCTGGATAAAGGAGCAGATCACATCCGGCGGCGAGCGCCTTTACCACGGCGGTCGCCTCACCCGCGCCGAGCACGCCTTCCATGATGAGGGCATCGGTGACGACGAGCCCGGGGAAACCAATTTCGTCTCGCAGCAGGTCGTTCAGAATTCTCGCGGAAAGTGTCGCTGGCGCCCCCGAAGGATCGAGCGCCGGATACGCCACGTGAGCGGTCATCACTGCGGCCACTCCGACGTCGATTGCCGCTTCGAACGGGACGAGATCAGTATCCGCCAGAGTCTCCGCGTCCTCGGCCACACTCGGCAGCGCGGCGTGGGAGTCGACAGTAGTTCGGCCGTGACCGGGGAAATGCTTCGCGCATGCCATGACTCCCGCGTTCTGGCAGCTCTCCACCCACTGCGCGGCCGCGGCCGCGACTTCATCCGGGTCGGAACCGAGGGATCGTGTCCCGACTATCGGGTTCTCGGGCTCGGCGTCGATGTCGCAAACCGGAGCGTAGATCCAGTTGATTCCAAGAGTCCGAGCCTCCCGCGCGGTGAGCTCGGCGGCACCTGCGATGGCGGCCGCATCGCCGAGCGAGCCGATGGCTGCCAGTGGCGGCAAGCCAATACATCCGGCAAACTGCTGCCCTGCGCCCCGCTCCAGGTCGGCGCCAATCAGCAGTGGAAATTTCGAGCGTATCCTGAGCTCGCTGGTCAGCGTTCGCACTGCACCGCTTTCGCCACCGAAGATTATGAAGCCCCCGACTCCCCGGTCGAGGGCCATCTCGATCAACTCACGCGACGCCTCGAAGCCGCGCGAAGCATCCCATCGAATTGCCGGCAGAAACAGTTTTGCAGAATCGTTCACGGCGGCGTGAGCTTTCCGAGAATGCGGGGGCCCAGCGCACCGGTGGCGGAGCGGACGTTCCCGAACCTGCCCTTCAGGTGCAGATACCCCAGCAATGCGAAGGCCACCGCCTCTTTTGCTTCCCCGTCAAAGAACAGCTCGTCGAACAGACGCACCGGCAGCGGAGAGAGTGCCGACGATATCGCGCCGACGAGCGTGGGATTCTTCGCGCCGCCGCCGGACAAAACGACTTCGGAAATCGGCTCGGCGATGAATCTCCGGTAAGAGTCGGCAATGCTCCGGGCCGTGAGGGCGACTGCGGATGCGATGATGTCCTCATCGGTGCAGCCGCTCCGCTCGTCACGGCACATTCGGATGAGGCTGGTGACATACACCGGACTGAACAGCTCCGGGCCGGTGGACTTCGGAGGCTCTGCGGCAAAGTACGGGTGCGCGAGCAGCGCGGTCACCACAGGAGTCACCGGAGAGCCGGCGGCGGCGAGTCTTCCGTCGACGTCGTACGGAAGCTCATGTCGCAGCGCCCGCGTGACCTTGTCGATCACTCCCGCCCCGGGGCCGGTGTCGAATGCCCGAACACCGGTGAGATCCCCTCCAGGCGGAACTACCGTGACATTCCCGATCCCCCCCAGATTCTGGAGCGCCCGCCAATCCGTGGGCGATGAGAAAATCATCGCGTCGGCGATGGGGACGAGCGGCGCACCCTGCCCGCCGGCGGCCACATCACGAACGCGAAAGTCGTTGACGACCGGGACGCCGAGCCGCTCGGCGATCACCGCCGATTCGCCAATCTGCCAGGTGGAATGTCCGGGCTCGTGCCAGATGGACTGGCCGTGCGATGCAATGGCGGCAAGTTCCTTGCGCGACACTCCGGCTTCGGCAATCGCCGCAACCGCCGCATCGGCGAGCCACCCGCCAAGATCGAACCCGAGCTGGCAGTATTCTGCCGGAGTGCCTTCGACCAGCGCGCGCGCCAGCCGGTTGTGCTGCTCGCGCGTGTAACCGCGTTGCGTGAAGCCGACAAGCTCTGCGTCAATTCGCCCATCACGGTCGGTGAAGCGTACGACGGCGGCGGCAACACCGTCGAGCGATGTACCCGACATGAGTCCGACGATCAGAGTCCCGGTGTCGCCCCCTCGCGCTGTCACTCGATCACCGGTGGTGGCGCGTCGGGTATCGCGCGCCTGATGACGCCGCCCGCGCGAGCGAGCGCCGCTTCGGCGTCCGGGCGCGACACGCCAAGCTTCTGCATCACGATTGCCGTCTTCACGCTCCTGCCCGCGGCAGCGAGCAGCTTCCGCGCTTCAGCCCGGCTCACGCCGCATACCTCGACGACGATGCGCTCGCTCCGATCGGTGAGTTTGTTGTTGGTCGCTTTGAGGTCGACCATCAGGTTGCCGTAAGTCTTTCCGAGCCGGATCATCGCCCCTGTAGTGATCATGTTCAGGACGAGTTTTGTCGCTGTGCCGGCTTTCATTCGAGTCGATCCGGTCACGACCTCGGGGCCAACGATTGGTACGACGGCCACATCCACCTGTTCGATTAGCTCGGCTGGCGGCGGAGAGCACGCGATGATTCCCGTTTTTGCCCCGCGCTCGCGCGCCCGCCGGATGGCGGAGTGGACGTAGGGAGTAGTGCCGGAGGCAGCGATGCCGACGACGAAATCGCGACTGCCCACCGAATGCCCGTCGATCGCTTTGGCGCCATTCTCGACGACGTCTTCGGCGCCTTCCTGCGATCTCGTGAGAGCGGGCAGACCACCGGCAATGATTCCCTGCACCATTTCAGGATCAGTGCCGAAAGTCGGCGGACATTCGCTCGCGTCGAGAACGCCAAGCCGCCCGGAAGTTCCCGCGCCGACGTAGAAGAGCCGACCGCCATCCCTGAAGCATTTCTCGGCGATGGCTATGGCGGCCGCGATCTGTTCCCGCTGAGTGGCGACGGCATCGGGAACCATGCGGTCTTCAGCGTTTATGACATCCACGATCTCCAGAGGCGCCGCGAGATCGATTGAAGCGGTCCGCGGATTGCGACGTTCCGTGGCCCTGGGATCAACCATCCCGATCCGTCCATGCGTGGTGAGTCACGACCTAACTTACCGGCCGCCGCGAGCGAGCCGCAAGCATTCGGAGCACAACTGAAGAAATATATCTTGATGGTTCTCGTTCTCATTGTCGCGTCGCAGGCGAACGCGCAGATCAGGCGGCGCACGGTCGTGACGAATGAGCCAACCTGGTGGGGATCCCTGAGTCTGGGACTTTACGGAGCCAATGGAATCAGTGACGGCCAGACCGCGAGCACGTGGGATTTCGGCAACGGCACCGACTGGCAGTATCGCGCGTCCCTGGAGAAAACGCTGCCGAATCAATTTGCGATCGGCGGCGTCGCGACGTACGTGAAGGTCCCGCTCATCTACTCGGGCCCCAGCTGCGGACGATGCGGCGCGCACCTCGACCTGACTTCTATCGGGGCGTCATTTCATGCCGGCGGAGGGCCAGGACTCAATCAAATCCTCGAAGCCTCGGCGGGCGCGGCGATGTACCGGAACATTCGCCGCGATTCTGACGGAACAGCGCTCCCGCCCACCGGTGGCAACATCGATCCCTTCTTTACCTTTGGATACGGATTCGGCTATACCTTCAACCCAACGATGCAGGTGAGCATCGTTCAGGACTATGGCCTGGTACTGCACGAGCGCACCGGTCTAACCAATGACCAAAGCAATACGCTTACGCAGCGAAGCACGCGGCTGAATTTCAGGATGGGCTTCGGAAACCGGCCGCCGCGAAAATAACTCCCAACCCAGGGGGCAGTTGAAAGCACAGCGCCGGATGGCAACAGCTGGTCCTCACTCCGACATGACGCGATTTGTCTGGAGGGCAGGGACAATCGCCATAGTCGCGGCCTGCGCCCCAACGCAACCGCCACCCGTACGCCCCGACGTCGTCGGCGCCGTCAGCAGGTCAGATGCTGTGCTGGAAGGAGCTCCGCCACGCATACCCGCCACATTCCCCCCGGGCTGGCACTTCCCGAGCGGCGGGAGTGCGGCGTTCGCGGAGCATGCGATGGTAGCGAGCAACAGCAGACTGGCGAGCGAAGCGGGAGTCGAAATTCTGCGCCAGGGCGGAAACGCGGTAGACGCGGCCGTCGCGGTGGGATTTGCGCTCGCAGTAGCTCTTCCTGAAGCGGGTAACATCGGCGGCGGTGGCTACATGCTCATCCGCCTTACGGATGGTCGTACAGCAGCGATCGACTATCGCGAGATTGCCCCCGCGGCGGCGTTTCGCGACATGTATGTCGACTCTACTGGTCAGCTCACAAACGCGAGTATCGTCGGTCGAGCGGCATCGGGAGTTCCGGGCGCGGTGGCGGGACTCACCTCAGCACTCGCGCGCTACGGCACGATGCCGCTTGCCAGGGTGATGATGCCGGCCATCAGAATGGCTGCGGAAGGAATCGTCGTGGACAGCACACTCGTCCGCTCGATCGCCGGAAAGGAAACCCTCATCCGCAGATTTGCGGGAGCGGATATCTTCATACCGGGTGGAAAGTCATTGCAGGTCGGCTCGCGCCTGGTGCAGCCAGAGCTCGCGGAAACTCTCCGGCTGATCGCGCGAGACGGCGCGGCCGGTTTTTACCAAGGCCGAGTAGCGCAACAAATTGCCGGCGAGATGGAGCGGGACTGTCCGGCGGGCGTTGGGCCGCGGCAGCGCGCATCCCACGCTTGCGGCCTGATAACCACTCGCGATCTCGCACAGTACGAACCGGCGTGGCGGACGCCCGTCGAATCTACCTATCGCGATTACAGCGTCCTGTCGATGCCCCCCTCGTCATCCGGCGGCATCACCCTCATCGAGACGCTCAACATCCTCGAGGGTTTTCCCTCTCTGCCAGCATTCGGCAGCGCCAGCTACTTCCATCTCCTCGCGGCTGCTTTCCAGCGCGCATTCATCGATCGCAACGCCAGGCTTGGCGACCCCTCGTTCGTCAACGTTCCAGTGGAACAGCTCACGAGCAAGGACTACGCGCGTCGCCTTCGTATGACCATCGCCCCAGATCGCGCGACGCCCACCGCCGGCATTACACCAGCTGAAGGCAACAACACGACCCATTATTCGGTTGTCGATTCACAGGGAAATGCGGTCGCCACGACGACGACCCTCAACAGTCTTTACGGGTCCGGCGTGCTGATTCGCGGTGCAGGCTTCTTCGTGAACGACGAGATGGACGATTTTGCTTCGCAGCCGGGCAAGCCCAACCAGTTCGGGCTCGTGCAGGGCGAAAGCAACGCGATTGCGCCCGGCAAGCGCATGCTCAGCGCAATGGCGCCAACCATTGTTCTCGACCCCGAGGGCAAGGTGCTCCTGGTGCTGGGCGCGCGCGGCGGTCCGCGCATAATAACCAGTGTTGCGCAGGTGATCCTCAACGTGATCGACAACCGGATGAGCCTTGCCGACGCCATGAGCGCGCCGCGCATCCATCATCAGGCGCTGCCCGACACACTGCGATACGATCGGGATGGACTTGACAGTGAAACGATTCGCCGGCTGCAGGACATGGGCTATCGCCTTGCGCCGCAGTCGTTGAACGAGGCGAAGGTGACGGCAATCATTCGCGTACGCGGCGGCTTCGTTGGCATGGACGACCCCCGCTCCTCCGGCGCAGCCGTCGGATACTGACGCGCTCTCCGGCGTTCGTGGTGTGCGTTTCCGACACTTCGCGATTCGCTGACGCAATTCCTGGATCTTTGCGCGTCGGCGCCGCGCCGGTAAACACCATACCACCGGAGCTCGTATGCGCACGACTGATTGGTGGGAAGCTTTTTGTTGACTCGATGCCCAAGGGGAGGCGGCGGCTGGTGTCTGCTGCGGTAGCGTGCGCGAGCTCCGAGGAGACCGGCGGCCTTCGAAGCCGCGACTCCCGGAGGGAGGCGCAGCGTAGAGCCGGGCTCCGTAGAGTGCGAGTCGCTAGCTACAGTAGCGGATACCAGCCGCGCCGACCGGCGCGACAATCCCAACCAAAAAAAGCCCGGCGAAGAAATCTCTCCGCCGAGCTTTGTGCTTCTGGAAAAGCTGAGAGGGGCGCGCTATACGTGGACCTGCACGGGCGAGTCGAGGGATACCGTTATACCGCCTCCGCTCGGCACGCACCCTTCGTAGTTCGCAGTCGCTGCTGCGGCCGCCGCTCCCCCGGCTGCACCGGCCGCTGCGCCCACCACCGTCCCCGTGGTGCTCCTGCCCAGCACCTGTCCAACGACCGCACCCACCACGGCGCCACCTATGACCTTCTGAATGTCCTTGTTCTGGGGTTCATTCCTTACTCTGTCAACATTCGCGTAAGTCGTGGTCGCGGTAACTGGATAGGTCCGGCCGCCGAACGAGACCGACACAACACGGAAACCCATTACGACCTTGTCGTTAACGTTCTCACTCCGCTTGAGCTCGGTGATCTCGATGTTGGCCGTCGCTCCGGCGGGAATCGTCGCTCCATTCGAGCCCGACACGGTCTGAGATACCGTGGCCGTGAACCGCTGGCCAACACGATTGGTGTTGGTGCAGACGCGCGAGTTCGACGCGAGGTTGAGCGTCGAGCCGGCGGCGATCATGCCGACTGCGCGCTCGGAGCCGGCCGCTGTGCGGGTAACGGTATTGCCGCTCGATGTCGTTGCTGTCGTCGCTGTCGTCGCTGTTGTCGCTGTTGTCGCTGTTGTCGGAGCCGCTGGCGCGGGTGTTGTCCGCGTCGGCGTGCGGACTACTGTTCTGGGCGCGCTCCGCGCCGGCGTGGTCGTTCTTGGCGCAGCAGTGGCAGGCGCCGGAGCGACGGTCGGCGACGGTACGTCCTTCAGCGCAGGCTGCGCACCGGTGTCGGCATTGGCCATCTGCAGGTCACGATTCAACGTCGTGTCCTGAGCGAGCGTGTCATTCTTCGTCTTATCACCGCACGCGCTCAATCCAAACGAGACGGCGAGCGCGAGGGGAACCCATCTGAGTGTTCTTGACATGACTATTGTCTCCATATTTACGTGGCACAGCCGAAGCCCTTGATTTCCAAGTCTTTAAAGCCCTTAAAGGGGCAATCGGTGTGCCACCTATGAAAGACCTCCGACGCCTCATTCCCTTCTTCGGCCCCTATCGCTGGCAAGTCCTTGCGGGACTTGTGCTTGTGGTCGTATCCACGGCCATAACCAGCGTCATTCCGTGGCTGCTGCGACAGGGCATCGATGCCATGGGAAAAGCGGCGCCTGCCCGAACCGTCTGGCTGGTTGCCGCGGCGATCGTCGGCACCTCGCTCATCGCCGGCGTCATGCGCTACGAAATGCGCTCGCTCATGAACGGCGTCAGCCGGTGGATTGAATACGATCTGCGCAACGATTTGTACAGGCACATCGAGACTCTGGACGCACCGTACTTCGCGCGCACCCGCACCGGCGACCTGATGGCAAGACTCACCAACGATCTTGGCGCCGTTCGAATGGCCGCCGGACCAGCCATCATGTATCTCGTGAACACCATTGCCAGCGGCATCTTTGCGCTTGTGTTCATGCTGCGAATCGATCCACGCCTCACGCTCCTTGCGCTGCTCCCGATGCTCGCCCTGCCGGTGATGACGGTGCGAATGGGAAGTGCGATTCACGCCCGGTTCGACGCCGTGCAGGAACACTTCTCCACGCTCACCACCCACGCCCAGGAGAATCTCACCGGCGCGCGAATCGTTCGCGCATACCGCCAGGAAGCGGCCGAGATCGAACGATTCGGGCGGCTGAACGAGGAATACCTTGTCCGGAACATGGCGCTCGTCAGACTTTACGGCACGATGCATCCGTTGTTCTCACTGCTTGCAGGACTCGGTGCGGCAATTGTCATCGGCCTTGGCGGCGCACTCGTCATCCACGGCACCATCTCGGTGGGCTCCTTCGTCGCGTTCGGCCTCTACCTCGGCCTGCTCACCTGGCCGCTGATCGCACTCGGCTGGGTGATCAATCTCTTTCAGCGCGGCGCGGCATCCATGGCGAGACTGGGGGAAATTCTGGATGCCCGCAGCACGATCGACTCGACCGGCGCCGGGCTCACGCATTTCCCGCCGGCAACAGCCGGCCGTTCAATCGAGTTTCGAAACGTCGGGTTTCACTATCCCACGGCGGCCGGCGTCGAGCCACGGTGGATACTGCGTCGCATCAACTTCAGCGTTCCGGCGGGAGCAACGCTCGGCGTCGTCGGCGCGACCGGAAGCGGCAAGAGTGCCCTCATGGACCTGATACCGCGGCTGTATGACCCTCAGGAGGGGCAGATTCTCATCGACGGGGTACCAATCCGTGACCTTTCGCTTGCCGAGCTTCGCGCGGAGATAGGTTTCGTACAGCAGGAGAGTCTGCTGTTCAGCGACACGGTAGCCGCGAATCTCGGCTACGGTGCAAGCGATCCTGCATCAGTCACATGGGCGGCACGTGCTGCCCAGATGGAGTCAACTATCAGCAGTTTTCCCGGTGGCTACGAGACAATGCTGGGCGAGAGAGGCATCAATCTCTCAGGTGGGCAGAAGCAGCGCGCGTCGCTGGCGCGGGCGCTTGCCCGGAAGCCGGCGATCGTCCTTCTCGACGACGCACTGAGCGCAGTAGACACGCACACGGAGGCTGAAATCCTCCGCCAGCTGCGAACCGCACTCGCTGGTCGTACGGCCGTAATCGCTTCGCACCGCGTCAGCAGCATCCGGCACGCGAATTCGATCATCGTTCTCGATGACGGGCACATCGTCGAATCGGGACGGCACGACGAGCTGATGATGGCGGAAGGCCGCTACTGGTCGCTGCTCAGGCGCCAGCAACTGGTCGAATCGATCGAGGATGCCGACGCCGGGGCGCTTACGAGCGGGAGCGCAGATGAGCGCTGACAGCCGGCGTCGCAGCGCACCGAGCGACGGTGAGCTCGTCGATCTCAGGTCGCAGTACGATCTGAGCCAGCTGCACGCGGAGATCGCCGAAGCGCGGAAGATCATCAGCGACTTGCGGGACCGCGATTCGCTCAAGACGCAATTCCTTTCGAATATCGCGCATGACCTTCGGACACCGCTCACCGCCATAATCACGCACGCCGAGATTCTGCGCGACGGGCTGCTCGGTGAAATAAGTCCAAAGCAGGGTGAGAGCGTCCGGACAATCATCACCGGCGGCCGCCAGTTGCTCGACATGATCGCGGAGATCCTGCTCTATGCGAAGGGCTCCAGCGAGCCACTCGCCGTGACCGCGACGCGATTTTCTTTCAGGGACGTGGTGGACCAGATCACCGCTCTCAACGAATCGCTTGTTGCAAAAAAACACCTCGAGCTCGAATGCTCCGTCCCGGATGATCTGCCGCCGGTCATTGGAGATCGGGACAAGATCATGCACGTTCTCATGAATCTCCTGGGGAATGCTTTCGCATTCACTCCTCCGGGAGGGAAGGTCTGGGTGGGAGCGATGCTGGATACGCACCGGCCTGCCGGGCCGGTCATACAGGTGGAGGTGGGCGACACGGGACGCGGCATCGCGCCCGACCACCACGAGCTCATCTTCAGGGAGTTTGCCCAGGTGGATTCTTCGGCGTCGCGTGCGCATCACGGCACCGGACTCGGGCTCACGATAGCCCGCCGCCTGGTGGAGCTGCACGGCGGTCGCATCTGGGTCGAAAGCGAGCTCGGTCGCGGTAGTCGCTTCTTCTTCACCTTGCCCTGCGCCCGGATCGAGGAGTAGTGCCAACCCGCATCCTCGTGGTCGAGGATAGCATTCTCATATCCAGCGCTCTCCAAATACTGCTGGAGTCAGGCGGTTACGAGGTGAGCGTGGCTGAGACGGCGGGCGACGCGGTGAAGGCAGGGCTCGCGCTGCCGCCGGACGTGGTTCTGCTCGATCTCACACTGCCCGATGCGGACGGGCTCACAGTACTCGCTCAGCTTCGCTCCGGCGGTGTGACACCCGTGCTCAAGCTGGCGATGACCGGTCACGATGACAATTCAACTCGCGATCGCTGCATTGCGGCCGGGTGCGATGAAGTGCTCGTCAAGCCCGTTCCGGCGCGGGAGCTTCTACGGATCATCGGCGAACGCCTGACGTGACGGAGCGGCGCGCCTATCGCCGGGCGGGACCGTTCCTGCGGCGTTACTACGCGATGAAGTACAGGGCGTTCGCGCGCGAGCGCCGCCCGCACGACGGCCGCCGGGGGCTCATCATGCTCCAGATCGACGCGCTCGCCTACTCCGACGTGCGACGCGCAATTGATCGGGACTACTGTCCAACGATCGCCAGGCTGCTCGCCGAACAGGGCTTCGACCTTCGCCGCTGGTTCTGCGGACTGCCATCGGCGACTCCATACTGCCAGGCAGGAATCTTCCACGGCGAGAATGATGGGATTCCCGCATTTCGCTTCTACGACAAGGAAGCGCGGCGGGTCATCACCTGCAATGCGCCCGACGGCGTGCAATACATCCGCGACAGAATTTCAACTCCGGGCGCGCTCGCGGGCGGATCGAGCTATGTGAACCTGCTCGACGGCGATGCGCAGACCGTCGCCTTCACCGTCGCGACCCGGCAGAAGATGTCGTTTTACCAGCGGCTCGGCGGAACGCGGATGGCACTCCTGATTCTGCTGCATCCCGTGCGAATTCTGAGAATGGGAGTGGAGAGCATAATCGAGTGGTTTCGCGAAGAGTGGGAGCGTGCGTGGGGCGAGCTGATGAGGCGCGTGACACACTCGGAAGGGATTTTTCCGATCATCCGGATCATCAGCAACGTCGTCGTGCGGGAGCTGCAGACGATGGCCATTCTGCTCGACGTGTATCTTGGCGTTCCGGTCATCTACAGCACGTTCATGCAGTACGACGAGCTGGCTCACCACTTCGGGCCGTCGAGCAAGCCGGCACTAGCCGACCTTCGACGCACGGATTCGCGGATCTCCGAGATATGGCGAATGGCTCGGGTCGCGGGCGGCCGGCAGTACGATCTGGTGATCCTTTCCGACCACGGGATGACACCTTCGGAGAGCTACCGGGTGAAGTTTGGTGAGTCACTCGGAGCCACGGTGCAGCGGATGATGGTGGAGGAGGCTCTCATCAGTCATTCGGAGGGCAGCGAATACGCCAACCTTAGCGCCGAGCTGGTCGAGACGGTGGCGCAGGCGACACCGCCGACGATGGCGACCGTCCGCAGCGGTCTTCATCGGTTAAGCGACTGGGTTCGCAGTCGTTATGGGCTGAGGGAGATAATTCTTCCCGAGAAATACAGAGTGGATACCCGGCACGACGTAGTGGTGACGTACAGCTCGTGTCTGGCGCTGGTCTACTTCGCTGCCGAGCCCGGGCAGGTGACGCGCGAAGCGATACTGGCCAAAGACCGCTGGCGGACTCTTTACGAGGGACTCGTGGCGCATCCAGGGATCGGGCTCGTCCTGACGCGCTCGGGCGACGCGGTACACGCCGAAGGATCACAGGGACGAGCGACCATTCGCGGCGGAAGGTTTCTTGTCAACGAAGGCATTAATCCGATCGAGCCATACGGGACCGAATCATATCAGCTGCGGGCGATCGAATCGCTGGTGCGCCAGCACAACTGCGGCGACGTCGTTCTGTTCGGTGCGTTCGACGGGTACGAGATAGTGTCATTCGACGACCAGGTGGGCGCCCACGGGTCGGCGGGAGGCGACCAGGTTTATCCGTTCCTCATCACGCCTGGCGGCCTCATCGCGGCCGGCGAGCGGATCGAGGATGCGAAAGACATACACCGCCTCGTCATGTTGAAATACGCAACCGCGGAGACAGCCGCGCAACTCGAGGCGATCAGGCCCGCGGTGGCTCCTCGGACCCCGGTTCGCCTGCCGGCGAATAGCCGACGATCGTCCTGAATTCACCGGCCAGGATCCGCTCCGGCTCGAACGGCTCGCCCGCCCTTTTCATCACACCCCGCACCACCTCGTCGACCGTCACCAGAGGAGCGTCGGCCTCAGCCGTCACTTCCACTTCCCACTTGCCGCGGTCGATGCCCTTGAGCGTGTAGCGGTACCGCGCGCTGTAGACGGTGTGCCATGGGTCGGGATACGCCGACGTCGCCACGATCGCCACGGCGCTTTCCGTTCCGCCCTGCCTGATTGGTGGGAAGAGACGAACCTCCTCCACCAGCGCGGCGCCGATGCGATCGGCAATCTCTCTCATGAACCGCTCGGTGGTATCGATCACTTTGGGGGGAGCCCCATCATCTCGCGCTCTGCGTAGATACGAAGGATCTGCATGAAGTCCTGGGCGTTGGTGACGACACCGAACGCCTGGTGTGTGCCACGGTCCTTGAGCTTGCTCACCACGAACTCCGACGAATCCACACAGATGGTCGTCAGCTCGCGAAGTGTACCATCGGCTTCGGTGACGAACGCGGGCAACATGTTCCCGGTTGCGATTGCGTGCAACGCGGTCGCCACGAGAATCGCCATCGTCGCCTTCGTCGTGTGACGCTTCATCGCGTCCTGCGCCGTCAGCGTGTCGGTGATCACTTCGGGCAGCGGGCCGTCGTCGCGAATGGAACCGGTCAGGACGAACGGGACATTATTGGTCACCAGTGCGTGCATAATCCCGTCCTTGACGACTCCCTGTTTCACGGCCTCCGCAATAGAGCCGGCTGCCCGCACCTTGTTGATCGCGCGCATGTGGAGTCCGTGACCACCCTCGGTGGCAACTCCAGTCCTTGTCATGCCAAGAGTAGTTCCGAAAATCGAGGCCTCGATGTCGTGAACGGCCACCGCGTTCCCCGCCAGGAGAGCGCCAACGAATCCGTTTTGAATGAACCACACCATGTCGGCCCGCGCGCGCGAGTGCACGAGCGCCGGGCCGGTGACCCACACTGGATAGCCGCCGCGATCGCGCTCGTCGATGAGAATCCGGGCCATCAGCGCGTAGTCGATCGGCTTTTCGCGCGACACCTCGCTGGTCATGAACTTGAACTCTTCGTCTTCCTCCTCGGCGGTCGACGCGTAGTGCACGAAGATCCCTTCACTCCCGTCTTCCGCACTTCCAACCGCCACCATGTCGCCCTTCGCCACGCGGCGTCCTTCCTTCACCCACACAGTTCCGTCACGGTCGAGAACGAGCGCCGCATCCATACGCGGCTCGAGCGGCATGCGCCATTGCCCGTTCAGCCGGACGTAGGTCGGAAGGTTGGTGGTTGAAAAGAAATTCTCCGGAAGCACTCCGTCCGAGGGAGCGGGCGCAAAGGTGGCGTCTGGCGCCTGACCAAGTGCTGGGCGGGAAAAATCCGGAGATGTGAGAAGAGGCATGCCTAAAGATGCCTGTGCCGTCTACAGCAGCGCCACCGGATCACGGTCGAGAGTCACCCGAAGGCTGGGAGGGACGGAGAATTTCTCCATGAAGTATCGCGAGACGCGAGTGAGCTCGCCGGCCTGCGCGCACTTGAGGAGCACGTGCCAGCGCCAGCGCGTCTTGATGCGCTCGATGGGACAGGGCGCCGGGCCAATCACGGTCACACCATCGAGTCTCTGCGTCTCCAGCAGCTCACGAAGCCACGCGGTTGCGGCAACTGCGAGGTCGTCGGTGGCCATGGCGTCCATCCCGCTGAACACGATGTTGGCCAGCCGGATGTTCGGCGGATATGGCGGACTCACGCGTCCCGAAGCTTCCTCGTGGACGAAACGCAGATAGTCGTGCGTCACCGCGCAGACAACGGCGTGATGATTGGGAACACGCGTCTGAATGAAAACCCGCCCTCCCTTTGGCCCTCGGCCCGCGCGACCGGCAACCTGACTCAGAAGCTGAAAACACCGCTCCGAAGCCCGAAAGTCGGGGAGGTTTATTCCGGTGTCCGCATCCACCACTCCCACCAGCGTGACGTTGGGAAAGTCGAGACCCTTGGCTATCATCTGGGTCCCGAGCAGAATGTCCACCTCGCCGCTCGCCACACGATCGAGGATTCCGGCGTGCGCCCACTTGCCGCTCGTTGTGTCGACGTCCATCCGCGCCACGGTCGCCCCCGGAAAACGATCCGAGATCAAACGCTCGACCTGCTGAGTACCCAGGCCGCGCTGGCGCAGAGTTCGGCCGCCACATCTGCCGCATACGGGATTCAACGCTTCCTGATGCCCGCAATAGTGGCACAGCAGCCGCTCGGGAGCGCGGTGGTGCGTGAGGGTGATGCTGCAGTTGGGGCAGACGATGACATTCCCGCAATCACCGCATTGCACGAATGACGAGTATCCCCTCCGGTTGAGAAGGAGGATGCTCTGTTCGCCGCGAGCAAGCGTTGCGGCAAGCGCGCTGTCGAGCTCGTCGCGAATCACGTAAGAGTAGGCAGGCGGGGCCGCGCCTTCCCTTGGCCCGGTTGGACTCTCCCGGTGTCTCAGGTCGACAATTTCGATTTTCGGAAGGCGCCCACCGCCAACACGCTCGGGCAGGTTGAGCAGCGTGTATTTGCCGCTTTCGGCGTTGGCCCAGCTCTCGAGCGAAGGTGTGGCGCTGCCCAGGACGACGATTGCCCCCTCGAGCCGCGCCCGCACGATTGCCACCTCACGCGCGTGATACCGCGGAGTTTCACCCTGCTTGTAGCTCGTCTCGTGCTCCTCATCCACGATGATCGCGCCGAGGTTGGCCAGCGGCGCGAACACCGCTGAGCGCGCCCCCACTGCGATTCTCTTTTCACCGCGGCTGAGAGCGAGCCACGCGTCGTAGCGCTCGCCATCGCTGAGCGCCGAGTGCAGCACGGCGATGTCATCGCCGAACACGGCGCGGAACCGGTCGACTGTCTGGGGTGTCAGGGCAATTTCCGGAACGAGCACGATTCCCGCCTTGCCCGTCTCCCTCACAAGCCGCTTGAGAACTTCTATGTACACCAGTGTTTTGCCGCTCCCGGTGACGCCGTTGAGAAGAAACACGTCACCCCGTCCGGCGCCCGCTATTGTGGCGATCGCTGCGGCTTGCGCATCGCTTGGCGTGTGCGGCGTGGCAGCGGGAATCGTCCGGCTGGCAAACGGGTCCCGTTCAATTTCTTCTGCTTCGATGACTATGAGCCCGCGCTTTTCGAGTCCCTTGAGCACCGACGGCGAAAAGGCGAGCTGCTGCAACAGGTGTTCGAGCGTGCTGTTGCCGCCGAGTGACTCGAGCAGCTCGAATAAGGCGCGCTGCTGCGGTGCCCGGGTGAACGCTTTTTCCCTTTCGAGCAGCGTCGGAAGGTCGTGGCCGAGCCTCACGATGCGATGCGTCTTGCGCCCCGGCTGCGGCTGCGCGGCGCCGGTGAGCATTGCCGGCAGCACCGAGCGCATCGCGATACCCACTGGGACGATGTAGTAATCGGCCATCCAGCGGCAGAGCGAGATCATGTCGGCGCTCAATACCGGGCCCGCATCCGGAACTTCAGTGATTGTGCGCACCTTTCCCGGCAGCGAGCGGGGGCTGGCCGGTCCGAGGCAGATTCCGATTTCCGTTCTGTTGCGGAACGGAACGACTACCCGGGAACCGGTGACGGCCGCATTAGGGGCCGACGGCTCGAGGGCATAGGTAAATGTCTGAAAGAGCGGAACCGGCAGCGCGACCTCCACCAGCCCCAATGTTTCCCGGGGCATTGCGCTAACGGCTGCCGGCGCTCGCTAACCGCTGTTCGCTGGAATCGTTGCGAGTGACGCCGAGCCCGGGGCTGGTCCCGAGCCTGATCCGGCCGCCGGCAATCGTCGTGCCGTTGAATGGATCGCCGTCGAGAAGCGCAGCGCCGTCGAGGTCGGCGTGATCGAGCAGCGGAGCGAGCTGGGCAATAGCCGATATTCCGAGACTCGACTCGATCATGCAGCCGGCCATGACACTCATTCCGAGAGCGCGCGCCGTGTGGACCATCCGCACCGCTTCGCGCAGGCTGCCGCACTTGGCCAGCTTGATGTTTATCCCGTCGACGGCACCAGCCAGCTTTGGAATGTCCGCGGCGACAAGACACGACTCATCCGCAAAAATGGGAAGCCGCGAGCGCGCACGCACGAATCTGAGGCCTTCCACATCGGCTGCGGCGACGGGCTGCTCCACGAATTCCACCCCCTGCTCGTACAGGAAGTCAATCATGCGAACGGCTTCCGACGGGGTCCACGCTGCGTTGGCATCGACGCGCAGCTGCTTGTCAGGGGCTACCTCGCGAACGACGCGCACGATCTCCATGTCGCGATCGGTCCCGAGCTTGATCTTGAGAATCGGATACTCGGCGGCGTCTGCAATCCTGCGTCTCAGCCCGTCGTTGTCGGCGATGGCGATGGTGAAGCTCGACTGAGGCGCGTCCGAGGCATCGAGCCCCCACAGCTTGTAAACCGGCAGTCGGAGTCTCTTCCCGACGACGTCGTGGAGCGCCGCGCTGATGGCGCTCTTGGCCGACCCGTTGCCCCGCAACGCCCGGTTGAGCTGCTCATCAATTGCTTCGAGCGACCAGCCATCGGCAGTGGCGAGTACGGGCGCAAATTTCTCGAGTGCCGCAACAACGGATCCGACGGACTCGCCGTAATAACGGTTGGGCGCGGCTTCGCCGAGACCCTCGATGCCTTCATCATCCTCGATCCGCACGACGACATTTTCGTGTGCGGCGTAGCCGCCTCGCGCAATTACGAACGGATAGCGCGTATGGAGGGAAAGTATTTCGTGCGAGAGTTTCACTGGCGTCCTGCCAGCGATGCCAGCGACGGGCGCGGAGCCACAACACGCGCACTCCACGCTCCCCGCATGTCGTCGGGCGACTGCGCGCCGGAGAGATAGCCGATCAGGGCATCGGCCAGCTCATTGCCGCGCTGATAGCGGTCGGACGCCTGCTTTTCAAGGCACTTCATCACGATCGCGGAAAGCTGCGGCGGAATTCGCGAATCCACGACATCCGGAGCCGCCGCAAGCTCCGTCACATGCTTGTAGCTGATCGAGTAGCCGTCCGCGCCGTCGAAAGGCGGAAAGCCGAGGAGAGTCTCGTACATCACGACGCCAAGAGCGTACAGATCGCTCCGCCCGTCGAGCAGCTTGCCGCGCGCCTGCTCCGGCGACATGTAGTGCGGCGTCCCCATCACGTTCCCCGTGCCCGTCATGCGCGCACGGAAATGTCCTGTGGCTATCCCGAAATCCGTCACCAGGGCGTTCTCGTCTTCGTCGAACAGGATGTTGTCGGGCTTGATGTCACGGTGCACGAGACCATGGCGATGCGCGTAATCGAGTGCGCACGCAACCTGTGCCGCGATGGCCGCAGTGCGCTCCGGCGGGAACGAGCGCCTGTTGTTTATGCGATCGGCGAGCGTCCCGCGCGCCAGATAGGGCATCACCAGATAAACCTGGTCGCCGACGCTGCCGAAATCCGTGATCGAGCAGATGTGCGGATGAACGAGCTGCGCGGCGGACTCCGCTTCGCGGCGAAAACGCTCGCGCATGTCGGCATCGCGGGCCAGATGCGGGTGCATCACCTTGAGCACCACCGGGCAGTCGAGCGGCACGTGCAGGGCGTAATAGACATTCGCCATGCCTCCCTCGCCGACGCGGTGCATGATGCTGTACCGCCCGCCCGTGACGTGCCGGAGTGCGGTGATGGCGGGGTCCGGCGGCTGCGAGCTCTTGTTGGCCATCTCCGGAAGAAGCTCGCTGCAGCGGAGACATCGCGCGGCAGCAGACCGGTTCCAGGAGCCACAATCAGGACAGAACATCGCTATCCACCAAACTCCATTCGCACGAAGTCATAGGGGGGCCAGGGTCCCGTGAGCCGGAAATCGAGATCCGAATGGCGCTGATCTTCCTTCGCCACGAGCTCGGTAAACAGACCCCACCGCTCGATGTCCACGAGAAATGATGCATGCGAGACTACTGTACTATCATCCTCCGCGACGGGCAACGAGATTGTTGCAGCCGCCTGGCCGCGCAGCACCCTCAGGCTGTCCGAGGCGACGGCAGCAAGCTGCTTGGTGCTCTCCTTGATCTCATCGGCAGTCGCGTCGGCGGCGTCGGCAGTGGATGACTTGGTGATCAGAACGCGGGCCTCCGCATGACCCTCCACGACGCCAATCGCCTGCGTGAGCGTGAAGTAGTGCAGCTCGAGCCACCGGGCCAGACTCTCCCTGGTGCGGAACACCGTACCGGGCGGCGCGGGGAGCACCGATGAATTCGCCTGCACTTCCTCGAGAATCCGCGTGTATTCGGCCATTTCCGATTCATCGAGCGCGACGCGCACGTATCGGCTCGGCGCGACCACTGCGCCAAGCATGCGAAACGGAACTATGCTCGTTCCGCCGGCAAGCGAAGTGACGGCATTCGATTCCAGCGTGGCGACGCCAAAGAGGCGAAGTCCGTCTAGAGCAGCTTGCGCCATCTCAATGCCACCAGAAGAATGCCGCCCACCGCCAGCTGGACGACGAGCAGGAACCAGAATCCATGGGGCCAGCTGTGCAGCGGGATTTTCTCGAAGTTCATGCCCCACATGCCGCTGATCACGACAAAGGGAATGCTGATCGTCGCGACGACGCTCAATGTCTTGGTGATGGATCCGAGACGATTCGATACCTGCGTTAAGTAACCGTCGAGAACGTTGCTGAGCAACTCGCGATAGGTCTCGAGGGCATCGTTGATTCGCAGGACGTGGTCGTGGACGTCGCGGAAATAGACCTGCGTTCCGGCCGCCAACAGAGAGCTCGGCCGATTGGCGAGGATCGCGAAGACATCACGCTCGGGGGCAAGATGCCGGCGGAGCGAGAGGACAAGCTTCTTGACGTTGAAGACGTCGCGAAGGGCCGTCTGATCGAACGAGGTGAATATTCGATCCTCGAGTCCATCGACGAATTCGTCGAGTTGGTCGATGATTGGGAAATAAGCGTTGACGGCCTCGTCGACGATGGCGTGCATCAGCCGCGCCGAGCCGGCCTGAGCGAGCTCGGGTTTTCTCTCGAGGAGAGCGACTGTCGCTTCTACCGGGTGCGTCTTGCCACCGTGAACGGTGACGAGATAGTTCGGACCGAGGAAACAGGTCAGATTCACCGTTTCAATGTCGTATGGGTCCTCGGTATCATCGCGGAAGGCGATCGTACGAACAATCAGAATCACGTAGCCCGCGTACTCCTCGAACTTGACTCGGGAGTTGGGATTGAGACTGTCCTCTATCGCCAGCGGGTGAAAATGAAAGACTTCAGACAGGAGAGATTGCTGGGAGGTGTTGGAGTAATCGATGTCAACCCAGAGTGTTCCGGCCTTCGATTCCAGTGCGTGCCTGATGCTGTCGATGGACAATCCCTTTGTCGCCACGCCGTCCAGCCCGTAATGGCAGCTCCAGGGAGTGATCTTGTCACCCGGAATCCACGTCCCCGTGACGGGCGCAGCTCCGCTCGGCAATTGAACCGCTGTGCCTGTGCTGCTGGCTTCCGGGTTGTCCATCAAGCCGTTACCTCGTGGGAGCGAAGCGCGATCAGACTTGAAGCTAGCGGAGCCATGGGTCGGAGGCACCCCACAAGGTGGCTGTTGCCGCGACAACCGGGGGCGTCAATCAATTCGCTCCGCCCGAGACGGAGGTCACTCGAGTGCCGCGACGTGGGCCATGCACGCGGCCGCAAGCCGGTCCGGCGCATATCCACCCTCGAGAGCGCTTACCACGCGGCCGCCGTTCCATGCTGCCGCCCGTTCAACCAGGCGGCGAGTGAGCGCCGCGAGATCCTCGGGCTCGAGTGTAAACCCGCCGAGCGGGTCGCCGGCAAGTGAATCGAAGCCGGCGGAGATGATGACGATATCAGGAATAAAGCCGACCGTCGCAGCATCGATTCCCCTCTCGAGCGTTTCGATGTAATGCTCAGGCGCGAGGCCGGCGGGCTGTGGGAGATTCCAGACATTTCCGCGGAGACCCCTGTCATCGGCAGCCCCGGTGCCCGGATACCAGGGCCACTGATGCATCGACACGAAATGGATTCCCGCATCCGATTCGACCAGCGCCTGTGTGCCATTTCCGTGGTGGACGTCCCAGTCCACGATTAGCACGCGCTCTGCCCCATGTGCTGTACGGGCGTAGCGGGCCGCAATGGCGACGTTGCCGAAGATGCAGAAGCCCATGGCGCGTGCCGCGAGTGCGTGATGCCCTGGCGGGCGAACGGCGCAGAACGACCGGGCGGCCGGGTCGGTCATCGCGCGATCGACGCCGGTGAAGACGCAACCGGCACCTGCCGTTGCCGCGGCCCACGACCCTTCACTCAGCACCGTGTCAGTGTCCAGGCGAGCTCCGCCGGCACATGCGAGGCGCTCAATTTCGGCGACGTAACCGCCGTCCTGAGCGAGAGCCAGCTCTTCAGAAGTGGCGTGCCTCCCTTCGATCTGCTCGACCCTCTCGAACAACGTTGGATCGTCGCGCAACGCGCGCGTGATCGCGCGCAGCCGTCCGACGTGATCGGGGTGATTCCACCCGGTATCGTGCCGTCCGCAGTCGCTATTGGAAATGAAGGCGACGGACATGTCGCCGGTATCCGCCTATCGGACCGGCTTGCGCCGGCGTGCGACGAGGAGAAGGATCGATCCGTTTATCACGCCGGTGTCAGCGAGGCTGCTGTCCTCGTCGAGTATCTCGAAGCCGTGCAGCCGAACTACCAGCTCACCGGCGTCGATCCCAGCCGGATACAGTGCCTCGAGAGCCGCTCGCTTAACAGCTGCGACAGGTTCGGTGGGTGGTGCATCGACGCGCACGGAATCCCACAGGTCCGCTACCTGAACGCGGATGTGCATGACGGGCTCATCACCCGAGGCAAGGGAGATCACTTCGCCGTTGGTCCTCAGGCCGGTTACAAACGGAACAGACGTCATGGCTTGGCTGCCTGCGATTCTGCGCCGGGAACGACCGGCCGGACTGGAGCCAGCCCGGGCGTGGACTGTGGAGGCGGCGTCAGTGTGCTGAGAAACCGGGCTATCTGCTGGTCGAACAGATAGCTCGACGCGGTGACTCTCGTCGTACCCTTGTCTGGCGCGGTTCCAATGACTATTTCTTCGCCGCCCTGGCCACGAAGCGTGATGTGGGTGGGGCCTTCCTGCTCGACGAACGCCGAATAAACGCCGCTCTGGCGGCCGAAAAAAATCCTGGCTTCGCTGAGTACCTGGGCGGACGTGAGCGCGGTGGAGGCTTCCTGCACCGTGCGTCCGCGCTGGGAGTTTGTGGGGGCGTCCATCTGTCTCGAGAAGGCGACGCGTAGCGTCCGTCGCGGGTATGTGTTATGCGTTACCGGGGGTTCCGCACTGAATCTACCGGCACCCCCCAAGCCGGACAAGTTGACGGAGGGCGCGTCGCCCACACCAATACGACCCACACGAGGACTCTCGATGATCAGTCGAATCGCCAGCATGCGTCTCATTGCCGCGAGCGCTGTGGCGCTTGCCGCCGCCGGATGCGCGTCAGTCCAACCCGCCGTTTCCACGTCTTCCACATCGGCGCCAGCGACGAGCGCGGCCACAGCCCCGCTCACTGCGCCAGGTTACCGTTCCGAATTCGGGACAATGTGGACGTTCGACGCGCCACCCCTGGCCTACTGGCAGAAGACGTACGGCTTCGCCCCTGACCAGCGCTGGCTCGACCACGTTCGGCTGGCATCGGTGAGACTGCCAAACTGTTCCGCGTCGTTCGTCTCGGCGAACGGATTGATTCTCACGAATCATCATTGCGCCCGGGGCTGCACGGCGGCGGTATCGCCCCGCGACAGCAATTACATAGAGACTGGATTTGCCGCGGCCAATCTGGCCGACGAGAAGAAATGTCCGGACCTGTTTGTCGACCAGTTGATTTCCATCGAGCAAGTGACCGACCGTGTTCGCGGCGCAATTACAGGGACCACCCCCGCTGAGCAGGCCTCCCAGCGGGCTGCGATCATCGGACGCATCCAGACCGAGTGCAAAGAGAGCACCGGCCTCACCTGCCAGGTGGTCACCCTGTACCAGGGCGGGATGTACTCATTGTACCGATACAAACGCTACAATGACCTCCGGCTGGTAATGGTGCCCGAGGAGCAGATCGCCGCGTTTGGTGGCGATCCCGACAATTTTACTTTCCCCCGGTACGACCTCGACATGGCGCTGCTGCGCGCCTACGACAACAACTCTCCATTTCATCCGACCGATTATCTGCGATGGAGCGCGAACGGCGCCGCAGACGGAGAGGCAGTGTTCGTCATTGGGAACCCGGGCTCGACCGGCCGGCTCAATACCCTTGCCCAGATGGAGTTTCTGAGAGACACGCAATACCCGGCCACGCTCGCGGGGTACAACCGGGCGCTTGCGGTCTATTCCCAGACGGCAGCTCAGGATCCGAGTGCAGCAGTTCGATATCAGAATCAGGTCTTCGGGTTGCAGAACTCGTTCAAAGCGGTGACAGGATATCGCGCCGGTCTCCTCGACAGCGCGCGCATGGCGCAGAAGCGTGCATTTGAAAATGATTTCCGCGCCCGCATCAGCGCCGATCCGGCTCTCCGTGCGCGCTACGGCGGGTCGTGGGACGCTGTCGCCGCCGCACAGCGTGAGTTGGCAACGTTCAACAAGCAGCTCAGGGACTACGGCTTCGGCGGCGGATCGACGCTGATGACTCTCGCCGCGCAAACGGTCCGCGTTGCGAGCGAAAGCACAAAGCCCGACGCGGCGCGGCTCGCCGCGTATAGAGGCGCCGGCCTCGAGGCGATCAAGCAGGGGCTGCAACGCGATCGCCCTATCGACCTGGCGTACGAGAAACTCGCAATCGCAGCCCAGCTTCGCTCGGCGCAGCAGGAGCTTCCGGCAGACGATCCATTTGTTCGTTTGACGCTCGCCGGAAGGACTCCTCAGGCCACTGCCGACGCTCTGGTGACCGGGACGCATCTTGGCGACGTGGCAACACGGCGCGCGCTTGTTGAAGGTGGGGCAGCGGCTGTCGCCGCATCGACCGATCCGTTGATCGTGCTGGCCCGCGCGATAGATCCAATGAACCGCCCGGTGGTCGCCCGCTCCGACAGCCTCAATGCGATCATCGCCACGAACGCCGAGAGCATCGGGCAGGCTCTCTTCTCGACCTACGGAACGGCGCTTCCGCCAGACGCAACATTCACCCTTCGCATCAGCGACGGCGTGGTGAAGGGATATCCGATGAATGGAACAGTCGCGCCATACAAGACCACGTTTTACGGGCTGTACGATCGCGCTGCGGGATTCGATTTCAAGGATCCGTTCAATCTTCCGCAGCGTTGGATTACGAGGAAAGATCGCCTCAGCCTCGCCACACCATACGACTTCGTAACGACGAATGACATCATCGGTGGGAATTCCGGAAGTCCGCTGATAAACCGTAACGCCGAGGTGGTAGGCCTGGCCTTCGATTCGAACATCGAAGGCATCGCAAACCGCTTTCTTTTCACTACCGATGTGCCAAGAACGGTGAGCGTACATTCGGCCGGCATAATCGAGGCGCTGCGCAAAATGTACGATGGCTCGCGCATAGCGGACGAATTGCAGGGCAAGTAGCGAGCAGGGGCGCGAGGAATTCTCGCGCCCCTGCAGCTCTCGTCGGTTGAAGACGCATGGCGCCTTGTTCCGGGTCCCGGATCTTTGCGCCGTGATCGCCGCTGACATTCCCCTCCGGGCGGCTGCTGCTAGCTGCTGCTGCGGATACCAGACGCGCCGACCGCGCTCCGGAAAGCGAAGCCACCCACCCCGATGCTAAACGCCGCGAGCAGAGCCCATGGCGATGCGCCGGATGGACTCGAAGATGAGGCGCGTACCGAAGTGCAACGACTCCACCGGGACGCGCTCATCGTGGCCATGCATCCGCTCCTCGTCCTCCTGTGCCATCGGAAACGGCAGGATTCCGTAGGAATTGATTCCAATTCGCCGGAGCTGCGCGCTGTCGGTGCCACCCGTGCTGAGATAGGGCACAACCGCCATCTCTCCATCGAACTCCCTGGCTGAGCTTGCAAGCGCCCGAAACATCTCCGACGTCGGATCCGACGCCGGCGCTTCTGCTCCATGCGCCGAGATGGCGATCTCGATTCCGTCGTCATCCACGGCCTGCCGGAGTCGCAGCACTACGTCTTCAATCGAATGTCCCGGTATCGTTCTCACATTCAGGATTGCACTCGCCTCGGCGGGAATGACATTGCCTCGCACCCCACTCAAGAGCGATGTGGGAGAAATGCCATTTCGCACTACGGCATTGAACACCGGCACGCGTGACAAAACGGTGGCACCTCTCGTTTGCGCCGCCGCGTCCTCCGAGACGAGGTCGGCCATCGCCCCTCGCTGTTCGGCATCCGGCCATATCGTCGCCAGATCGGCGAAGAACCGGCGCGTGGTTTCCGTGAGAGTGACAGGCTCCCTGTGGCGGCTGATCCGGTCGATGGCGCGCGCCAGCCGGAAGATCGCGTTTCCCTCGAGCGGAATGGCCGCGTGGCCGGCCGGGCCGCGAGCGGTCACCGTCACCATGTGCGAGATCTTCTCGGCGGTCTGAATCGCCAGGTACCGCTTACCATCCGCCACGATTCGTGTCCGCCCGCCTTCGTTGATCGCGAACTCGGCGTCGAAGAGATTGCGGTGGTTATCGACCAGCCACTTGATCCCCGCCTCACCACCAGCTTCCTCATCCGAGGTCGCCACAAACATCACGTCGCGGTCCAGCGTCGTGCCGGCGGCAACAACGGTTCGCTGAATGAGCAGCATCGCCATGATGTTTGCCGCGAGCATGCCCTTGTCGTCAATTGCGCCACGGCCATACAAGTATCCGTCGCGAACGACACCACCAAATGGATCGGTTGACCACTTATCGGCCTCGACGCCTACGACATCCATGTGGGCAAGCATCATCACCGGCCGGCCCCTGCCGTTACCGCGTATCCGCGCAACGATCGCAGCGCGGTTTTCGGCGGGAGTGAGAAGCTGCGTCTCGATTCCCTCAGCCATCAGCACTTCTGTTATGTAACGGGCGAGCGGCAGCTCGTTGCCCGGCGGGTTCGTCGTGTCGAACCGGATGAGCCGCTGGAGCAGCGCGACCGTCTCCGCGCGCACCGCCGTCCAGTCAGTCGCCAAGGAGCTTCTCGATGTTTCTGATGAGGGGCGCAAAGGTGAGTCCTTCGCCACCAACACCCACACGCTGCGCGATCTCCTCGGCAGTCTCACGCTGACCCTCGGCCCACAACTCGCGCACCATCCACGGCCCAGCCGCCGGATTGCGGTACCAGTCGGCGTCGAATCGCGACACGAGCGCTTCGTTGAGCACAGACTGGAGCTGCCAGGCGCGAAGATAGCGCGTGGAGTAATAACGCGAATCGAAATCCACGAATGCGTCGGCGGCACGATACTGGAAAGTCGTTGCCCGGGTGAGAGTCTCGACGTACAGCTCGGGAAGGTCGCTGAGCGCCACGTCGTCTCCGTATGCCTGGTGCTCATAGATGAGCTTGGCGCAGTACCGGCGCAGGAAATGCAGCTCCTCGAATCCAGCCATTCGCAGGAAACCCTGCATCCGGTTTCTGCCGAGCTCGGTGTAGCGAAGCAACCAGCCGGAATCCTTCATCCGATGGTCGAACAGCATCGCGTAGGATTCGGTCACTGAATTGTCGCCGAGCCATCGGAACTCGAACGGATAGTCGTCGCGCACGTTCGCGAAATGCAGGGCGTGCCCTGCTTCATGCAGCAGCGTCGCGTAGTCCGTTTGACCGCCATGAGGCCGGAGAACCAGGTAGACCTCCTGAGGAACACGCGTCGGCGCGCAGAACGCACGTGATCGTTTGCCAGGCCGGTCGCCAACGTCATAAATGATGCGACCACCGGCGTCGGGGTCGAGGCCCATTTCCGTGAGCTGCTTTCGAATCGATTCAGTCAGCGGACCGCCGGGAAACCCAGCGTCGTACTCGGATGCGCGTAACAGGGCGAGAGCGTCGGAGCGAGTCGCCTCCGATGGCCTGATGCCAAGCGATGCGCGAAGAAAATACGGCAGCGTCCCGTCCCACATCGCCTGCGTGTCCGACAGAAATACGGCACACTCGGCAACGAGGCCGGTGAGCGATACCCCCGTTATCTCCTCGAACGCAGAATTGTAGCTCGTCGCGATGTCGAGCGACTCGATGAACGCCTTCTCCCGCTGAAGCCGCTCCATGCGGATGGGCGCGTGCTCGCTCTCCACCATCCTGGCGCGGGCGTCATCGAGTGCCAGGCGGCTCGGGCGATCAGTTTCGTTCGCAATCTCGATTGCCGCTTCCTGGTACTGAACCTGGCGCCCGTCCGCAGTCTGGATATACGCGGAGCTTTCAAGCGCGATCTCCGCTTCGTCGAGCGCCGCCAGTGAGCGCGACGTCTGCGACTCGAGCTGCCACTCGAGCAGGTAGCGCGCCGACCGATGCGCTTCCGTTCCCTTCTGGGTGTCGTGGAAAAGATCGAGCGTGAAGTCGAGCGCCTCGCGTCCGAGAATCTCCGCGTACCGCTCGTAGATCGGCGTCAGCTCGGCCACCAGCTTCAGCCCGGAATGAGCGAGATAACTCTCTCGTGAAATATCCTCGGTAAACGCCTGCCCGTCCCTGCGGAGACGGTCCAGGTTGAGCGGGCTCATCCTGCTATCCGCTGACCTATGTATTCGCGCAGCTTGTCCGTCGCCACTCGGTCCTGGAGCAACGAGTCGCGGTCGCGAACCGTCACCGTGTCGGCGGAAGTCGACTCGCCGTCGACGGTGATGCAGAACGGGGTGCCGATTTCGTCCTGCCGGCGGTAGCGCCGGCCGATGGCGCCGCTGTCGTCGTAGAAAACCGGAAACGCCGAGCGTAGATCGTCGGCGATGCGATGCGCCATCTCCGGCATTCCATCTTTCTTGACCAGCGGAAATACTCCGGCTTTCACAGGCGCGAGGGCCGGGCTCAGGCCCAGCACGGTGCGGCCCTCCGTTTCGCCCTCGACGTTTTCCTCGCGATAACCGTTGACGAGGATTGCGAGCAGGGTGCGGTTTGGGCCAACGGCAGTTTCGACGACAAACGGGACGTAGCGCTTGTTGGCGGCGTGATCGAAGTACTCGAGCTTTTTGCCGGAGAACTTCTGATGCTGCGTCAGGTCGAAGTCGCCGCGGTTGTGTATTCCCTCAATTTCCTGAAAGCCAAGGGAGCCGCCGAAGTCGAACTGAACGTCGAACGCGGCCCGCGCGTAGTGCGCCAGCTCATCCGTAGAATGCTGGTGGAACTGCAGCCGCTCCGGCGCGAGACCGAGCCCCTGGTGCCACTTCATGCGCTCTTCCTTCCAGTACTCGAACCATTTCATGTCGGTACCCGGCTCGACGAAGAACTGCATCTCCATCTGCTCGAACTCCCGCGTCCTGAAAATGAAATTGCCGGGAGTGATTTCGTTTCTGAACGCCTTGCCGATCTGCGCGATTCCGAAGGGAATCCGCTGGCGGGTGGACTGCTGGACGTTGAGAAAGTTCACGTACGTTCCCTGGGCGGTCTCTGGCCGCAGATAGATCGTCGCGGCGCTGTCCTCCACCGGGCCCATGAACGTCTTGAACATGAGGTTGAACTGGCGGGGCGCGCTCAGCGTGCCCTTCATTCCGCATGCCGGGCACTGCGCGTCCGGCTCTCCGGGAGTCCCCTTTATTTTGGGATCGTCGGCGCGAAACCGCCTTTTGCAATTCATGCAGTCGACGAGTGGGTCGACGAAGCCGCCGACGTGACCGCTTGCCTCCCATACGCGCGGGTGCATGAGGATCGCCGTGTCGAGCCCCTCGATGTCGTCGCGCTGGCGGACCATCGCCCGCCACCATCTGTCCTGAAGATTCCGTTTGAGCTCGACTCCGAGCGGTCCGTAATCCCACACGGCGCCGGTGCCGCCATAGATCTCTGAGGACTGAAAGACAAAGCCGCGCCGCTTGCTGAGCGACACGAGCTTTTCCATCACATCGGGGTAGGTCGGCATTTCGCTAAATATAGCGGGCTCGGCTGGATTCTCCTCGGCAGGCGTGCACCTGGTCCACAGCAACCGTTGCTGTTACGCACCGATTATCTGATCGCGCCGGGTACCAACGCTGACATACGTGATCGGCGCATCCACCAGTGATTCGATCCTGTCGAGATAGGCCCGCGCCGCGGCTGGGAGGTCAGCGAGCGAGCGGGCATCCCCGGTGGAGCGCTGCCACCCTTCGAGCCACTCGTACTGCGGCTCCGCGTGCTCGAGCGCCGTGAGGTCTCCCGGGAATTCAGTGTGGAGCTCTCCGTCAATGAGATACCCCGTGCAGAGCGCGATGCTCTCGATCGTGTCGAGCACGTCCAGCTTCGTCACCGCCAATCCGGTGAGGCCGTTCACGCGGGTCGCGTAGCGAACGACTACGCTGTCGAACCAGCCGCAGCGCCGAGGACGGCCGGTGGTGGCCCCGAATTCATTCCCCAGCTCGCGGATGCGCGACGACAGAGGCTCGGCGAGCTCCGTCGGCAGCGGCCCGTTGCCCACCCGCGTCGTGTACGCCTTTACAATTCCGAGCGCCGCATGAATGGCGTTGGGCGCGATGCCCACGCCGATCGCGGCTCCGCCCGATGTTGTGCTGCTCGATGTCACGAATGGATAGGTGCCGTGATCCACGTCGAGCATCGATCCCTGGGCGCCTTCGAGAAGGACTGTCGCGCCGGTGCCGATCGCGCGGTGCACGGCAAGACCCACGTCCTCGGTGATCGGCAGAAGTCGTGGAGCGATGCGTCCCAGCGCGGCGAGCGTTTCCTCGAGATCGGCTCGCTCCGTCACTCCGAAACCGGCGAGCTGTGCGTTGGCGTGTGCCACTCCGCGCTCGACGCGCGAACGGAGCTGCTCCGGGTGGCGGAGGTCGAGCACGCGGATGCCGCGGCGGGCAATCTTGTCCTCATACGCCGGGCCGATGCCTCGCCCCGTTGTCCCGATTTCCCGGCTGGCCGAGCTCGTGGAGTCGAGCAGTTTGTGGTAGGGCATGACGAGATGCGCGCGGTCGCTGACGTAGAGGCGGCCCTGAACATCCACGCCATCGGCGATCAGCTCGTCGATCTCGGTGAACAGCGTTTCGGGATCGAGCACAACACCATTCCCAATCGCGCAGCGAACGCCGGGATGCAGAATCCCGCTCGGGATCTGGTGAAGCACGAACGATTTTTCGCCAATCTGCACCGTGTGACCCGCGTTGGCCCCGCCTTGGTAGCGCACGACCCAATCGGCGCGCTCCGCGAGGACGTCGACGAGCTTCCCTTTTCCCTCGTCACCCCATTGCGCACCGACGATCACAACAGTGCGGATCTTCGAATCGAACAATGCTGCTCCAGTGCCCTGAAATGAAAAACGCCCCGGAGATGCGGGGCGTAGAATCAATCTATGAGATCGAGTGGGGGAGTCAATCCGCGGGAAAACCTTAGAGGGCCGCAAAGAAAATCCACGCAGCGATCGCGCAGCCTATCCCCATCTTCAATGCGGTGGAAATCACCCGGCCGAGCAGCGCTCCGGTAGCGACCTTGGTCGCGCCCAGCCGCGTTCCACCCGCGCCCAGCTCGCCCACGAGCGCTCCGATGAACGACCCCGCAAACGCTCCGATCAGCGGGCCCACGATGGGAACGGGAAAGCCGAGCATCGCTCCAAGAATGCCGCCGATGACAGCTCCCCAGCTCGCGCGCCGCGAGCCGCCGTACTTTCGCGCGTAGCTCCCCGCAAGCGTGTATTCGAGAATTTCCGCAACGAGAGCCATCACCCCCACTCCGATCAGCGTGAACCAGCCAATGGGTGAGCCGCCGACGATCAGGTTGTACACGACGGCGGTGGCAATCATGATCCAGAGGCCAGGGAGCCCGAGGGCAATCAGGACCAGCGACAACAGCAGGACAGCGGTAAGTAGTACGAGTGCCATTACGTCAGCTCCTCAACGGTTGCGGCGAGCAGTAATGCTGCCATTGCGATACCCGTGCCGTTCAGTCGCTCGCAGGTATCGCTGGATGTATGTACGTGCGCCAGTGTCCCGATGTTTCCGCGGCTGAGAGTGACCGCGTCCCAGCCGGAGTCGGCAAACGCGATGCTGTCTGCGAGCAATCCGGGAATCATGCCACGAACGCGAAGCGGCACGCGGCCACGCGCCGCCGCCCGCGTCAAGGCCGTCGCGGCGGATCCGCCCGTGGACCTTCGCACCATGCACAGGAACCCGCCGGCGTCATCAATTGTGTCGCAGTTGAGCGCAATTGCCCACTTCCCAGCCGATTGCGCGTAGGCCCGCGCACCTGCCAGGCCGAGCTCCTCGCCACTTGTCAGGATTACGCCAAGGTCGGGCCGGGTCCGGAGAAGGCCCGCGGCGAGAATAACCGCGATCACACCGCTCGCATTATCCAGCGCACCGGGCGACCTGTCGCTGACGAGACAAAGAATTATCGGGACCGTTGCAATGGCGGCAATCATCGCCACGATCGGAATGATTGCCGGGGCCGCGGGCTCCCGCCCCGCGGCCGTCGCGAGCCATTCGAGTGCGACCAGCAAGGCCAGCACCCCCACCGCTACGGCCGCCGTCACCAGGGCGACGATTCTGGCGATCATCGGCAGTGTCTGTGACTTCGTGTCGAGATGCGCCACGAGCCAGACCCGGGGATCACCGCGACTGGCGACCAGATTCGCCGACCTGGATTTCATCCTGGGGAATCGCCCCGTGCCATGGCGTGCCAGCCACGTTCCCACCGCGACTGAGATGGCGAGCCCAATCCACAGAACGGCCATTGCCGGCCCGGAGCCGCCATGCCGCAGAAATACGTGTCTTGTAAAGAGCGCTGCCACCAGCCAGAGAAACCCGATGAGAGGGGCGCCGTACCGTCCGGGAAACTCCGAGAACTCAAATTCACGCTCGCTCACCGACAGCCCTTCCCGTTCGAGCAAGGTGGAGCACAACCGGCGCGCGTTGCTCTCGTTTTCGCTGCCGGTGAATCGCGGACCAGCTGCCAACTGCGCGAGCAGCTCGACCGCCCGCTTTTTAAGCTCAGCGTCGTCCGGGAATCCATCCGAGCCGGATGCAACGGCTGAGCTCATCTCAATCGGCCGCGAGCCCCATGAGATCCTTGACTTCGCGCAGGGTCTCGCGGGCCAACGAGCGGGCGTGAGCCGCCCCGGCGGCGAGCATCTCGTTCAGCTCCGACACATTCGCAGTGACTTCTGCAGCCCGCTCGCGAATCGGGCCCAGCTCCGCTTCCATCGACTCGAACAGCACCCTCTTGCAGTCGATGCATCCCCAGCCGGCTGATCGGCACTGAACTGCCACATGCTCCACCGTCGCTGGGGAGCTAAACGCGCGGTGAAGGTGGTAGATGTTGCAGACCTCGGGAGTCCCGGGATCCGTCCGGCGAACCCGTTTGGGATCGGTCACCGCGGGCCGTAGCTTTTCCCAGATGTCCTTTGGATCCTCGAGCAGTCCGATGGCGTTGCCCATCGACTTCGACATCTTTGTCTGGCCGTCCATGCCCATGATGCGCCGCGTGGGCGTGAGGAGCGGCTTGGGCTCGGGAAAGAAAGGCAAGCCTTCCGGCGCGAACTTGGCATTCCATCGCCGGGAGATCTCCCGGGATAGCTCGAGATGCTGCACCTGGTCTTCGCCCACCGGCACCAGGTCCGCCTTATACAATAGTATGTCGGCTGCCTGAAGCACCGGGTAATTGAGCAGCCCGGCGGCAATGCTCTCCTGTTTGGCGGATTTCTCCTTGAACTGTGTCTGCCGCTCGAGCTCGCCAAGCGGCGTGATCGTGTTGAATATCCACGCCAGCTCGGTATGTTCCGGGACCATCGACTGGACGAACAGCGTGCAGGCGGAGGGATCCACCCCTGCCGCGATCAGCGAGATCGCCATGTCGCGCGTTCGCTGCCGGAGGTCGGCCGGCTCATACGGCACGGTGATCGCGTGGTAGTCGACGATGCAGAAGAAGGATTCGTACTCCCGCTGCAGCGTCACCCAGTTCTTTATCGCTCCGAGATAGTTGCCGATATGGGGCTCGCCGGACGGCTGTATTCCACTGAAGATTCTGGGCATCGGGCGAAGTTAACGAGTGAGAGGAACGAGTTGCAAGAAAAACCGCTGTCCACTTCCGGCCTGGATCGTACAATCGAGGAGCTGCGCGACATCGCCGCTCATGCATCTGCCGCCGCGGCAAAGGTAATTCAGGCCGGATACGGAAGGCGTAGCGCCCTGGTCTGGGAAGAAAAGAGTGCGGCGGATTTCGTCACTGACGTCGACCGCGACGCCGAAGCGGCGATCGCGCACGCGATATTGTCGCGGTGCCCCGAAGCGCGCATCCTCGGCGAGGAGCTTTCACCGGAGGCGCACACCGGCCAGGGCATAAGTTTTGTCGTCGATCCACTCGATGGCACCACGAACTTTCTTCACGGCTACCCGGAATTTGCCGTTTCGATTGGTGTGATGGTTGGTCCGGACCTCGCCGCGGCGGTCGTGCGGAATCTCACCAGGAGCGAGATATTCACCGCCACTCGAGGCGGAGGCGCGCTGCTCAACGGACACCAGATCGCGGTCTCGCACGAGACAGAGCCGTCCCGGGCTCTCATCGGGACCGGTTTTCCATTCAAGCGCCACGATCTGCTTGGCGAGTACTCCGCGCAGTTCGTTGAAGTGAGCCGCCACACGGCAGGCATCCGCCGCGCCGGCTCTGCGGCGCTCGATCTCTGCAATCTGGCTTGTGGAAGATTCGACGGCTTCTGGGAGCTCGTGCTCGCGCCGTGGGACATCGCCGCCGGCATTCTGATCGTTCGCGAAGCCGGAGGAGTGGTCACCGACCTTGCCGGAAACGAGAAGACCGTATCGCATGGTGCAGTCGTTGCTGGTAATCCTGACATTCACGCCTGGCTGCTGGGCGCCGTCCACGGCACCGGCTCCGGACTTCGACCATCGTAACATGAAACTCATCGAGTGCGTCCCCAACTTTTCCGAAGGACGACGGCCCGAAGTCGTTGCGGCCATCAAGGACGCCATTGCCGCCGTGAAGGGCGTTTCGATTCTCGACACGTCGTCCGATTCGTCGCACAACAGGTCGGTAATCACATTCGTCGTTCCGCTGGAGCAGGCAGTCGCTGCCGCTTTTGCAGGAATCAGCGAAGCCGCGGCGCGCATCGACCTTCGCCACCACACCGGCGAACATCCGCGCATTGGCGCCACGGACGTGGTCCCGTTCATCCCGCTCGAGGACGCGACGATGGACGACTGCGTCGCCATCGCCCGCAGTCTGGGAACGCGGGTTGGCTCCGAGCTGAATATTCCTGTCTACCTCTACGAGCGGGCGGCCACTCGCCCCACACGCAGGAATCTCGCGGACGTCCGGCGCGGCCAGTTCGAGGGACTCAGCAGGGAGCTCGGATCGAATCCGGAACGCGACCCCGACTTCGGGCCGGCGGCAATCCACCCCTCCGCCGGTGCCATCGCAATTGGCGCACGGCCGTTTCTGGTGGCGTACAATGTGTACCTCGGAGACGCCGACAATCTTCCTCTCGCCAAGTCCATCGCGAAAAACGTCCGGGCGTCGTCGGGTGGATTCCCTCACGTAAAAGGCCTCGGCCTTGAAGTCGATGGGCAGGCACAGGTTTCCATGAACCTCGTGGACACCGAGCAGACTCCGCTCCATGTGCCATACGACTTCATCAAGCGTGAAGCACAGGCCGCCGGCGCCGACGTGACGTGGAGTGAAATCGTCGGCCTCGTTCCCGAACGAGTTCTCTTCGACTCGGCGAAGCACTATCTCAAGCTGGCGAAGTTCACCAATGAACAGGTCCTCGAGCGTCAGGTCGCCCGAGCCATCCGCGCCGGTGAGACAGCGCGGAGCTCCGGACACGCGCCCGGGCCTGCCGCATCGACTTCAAGCGACGCGTTCCTGACAGCAGTCGCGTCGGCCGATCCGGTTCCCGGAGGGGGCAGCGTCGCTGCTTACGCCGGAGCCCTGGGTGCCGCGCTCACGCAAATGGTTGCCGGCCTCACCCTTGGCAAGAAAAAATACGCCGGCGTGGAAGCTGAAATCGCGACGGTGGCGGCGAGCGCCAAGGCTCTTTCCGCGAAGCTCGAGAGCCTCGTTGCAAGGGATGCGGCTGCTTATTCCACCGTGTCGGCTGCTTACAAGATGCCCCACGCTTCCGATCAGGAGGTGGATGCCCGCAAGCGTGCGATCACCAGTGCGCTTCTCGCCGCATCGGAGGCGCCGCTCGAGACCGCCCGAGCCTGTGCTGATGTTGCCGACCTGGCGGTAATTGCCGCCACCAAAGGAAACTCCAGCGCAATCACAGACGCCGGCGTCGCTGCGCTGCTCGCCGAGGCGGGCTGCAAAGCCGCAGTTTACAACGTGAGAATCAACGTGTCATCCTTGGAGGATCGGTCGCGGGGCGAGCCACTGGTGCGTGAGGCGCGCCAGCTCGTCGAGCGCGTCGTCGCCAGCGGCCAGGCTGTTTCGAGGGCCGTCGAGAGCGCGCTGAGTTGACCTGCACAATGCGATCAGCCGCCGCCCTTCTGCTCTTCCTGGCTCTGCCGGCAAGTCCGTTGAGCGGCCAATCGCAGGCGGCCGGCAACCGCGGGACAGCG
>Ga0097691_1000253_pt1 | contig 50199 bp, 48 predicted proteins | sample NGESurdeep072012_8_FD_72858 | JGI IMG/M metagenome (GOLD analysis project Ga0097691, IMG submission 72858) | Arctic peat soil microbial communities from Barrow, Alaska - NGEE Surface sample 210-1 deep-072012 | ecosystem: Environmental > Terrestrial > Soil > Wetlands > Peat ...
CGACTGGTCGCTGCTCTCGGCGCGTCGCTCCAAGCTGCCGCTGATCGTCAGCGGAGGACTCGACGCCGAGTCTGTCAGCGCCGCGATCGCGGCGACCGCGCCGTTCGCGGTCGATGTCGCGAGCGGCGTCGAGGCGGAGCCCGGGATCAAGGACCCCGAGCGCATGCGCGCCTTCTTCGACGCCGCCCACGCGGTGGTCGTGTGAGCCCGCTCGCGCATCGCTACGGGCCCTACGGCGGGCAGTACGTTCCCGAGACGCTGATGCCGGCGCTCGCGGAGCTCGAGCAGGCCTGGCGCCAGGCGCGCGTGGATCCCGCGTATCGCGCCGAGCTCGACGGTCTGCTGCGTGACTTCGGCGGGCGGCCCACGCCGCTCTACCGGGCGCGCCGGCTCTCCGAGCGGGTTGGGCGCAGCGTGTATCTCAAGCGCGAGGACCTCAACCACACGGGCTCGCACAAGCTCAACAACGTGCTCGGCCAGGCGCTTCTGACCAAACGCATGGGCAAGACGCGCATCATCGCCGAGACCGGGGCGGGTCAGCACGGCGTCGCCAGTGCAACGGCAGCCGCCCTCATGGGTCTGGAGTGCGTCGTCTACATGGGCCAGAAGGACATGGAGCGTCAGGCGTTGAACGTCGCCCGGATGCGGCTCCTCGGCGCCGAGGTGATCTCGGTGAGCCATGGCAGCCAGACGCTGAAGGACGCCATCAACGAGGCGATGCGCGACTGGGTCACAAACGTCGGGACGACCCATTACCTCATCGGCACCGTCACCGGCCCGCACCCCTTCCCGGTGATGGTGCGTGACTTCCAACGGATCATCGGCGTCGAGGCACGGGCTCAGGTGCTGGATCTGGTCGGTCGCCTTCCCGATGCTGTGTGCGCCTGCGTCGGTGGGGGCTCCAACGCGATGGGCATCTTCCACCGCTTCATCGACGACCCGTCGGTGGCCCTGATAGGGCTGGAGGCCGGGGGAAAAGGCGTTGACAGCGGGGAGCACGCCGCCCGCTTCAGCGCGGGGGTTCCGGGTGTGCTGCACGGTGCGTTCACCTATGTCCTGCAGGACGAGGATGGACAGACGCTGGAGTCTCACTCGGTCTCGGCAGGGCTGGACTACCCCAGCGTCGGGCCTGAGCACTCGTTCCTGCGCGACAGCGGTCGGGCGCAGTACCGTCCGATCACCGACGTCCAGGCGATGGATGCCTTCGCGCTGCTGTGCCGAACCGAGGGGATCATCCCCGCCATCGAGAGTGCCCACGCACTCGCAGGCGCCCTCGAGGTCGGGCGTGAGCTCGGCCCTGATGGAGTCATCCTGGTCAACCTGTCCGGGCGTGGGGACAAGGACGTCGACACGGCAGCGCGTTGGTTCGGGCTGCTCGGTGACGCGATGGAGGAGCAGTGAGTGGCGTCGGGGCAGTGCTGGCCACGACCAGGGCGCAGGGACGGGCCGCGCTCGTGGGCTACCTCCCGGTCGGCTACCCGGACGTCCAGGAATCTATCGACGCCATGGTCGCCATGGTCGAGGCCGGCGTGGACATTGTCGAGATCGGGGTGCCTTACACCGACCCCTTGATGGACGGCCCCGTCATCCAGCACGCGGTCGACGTCGCACTCAAGGGTGGAACGCGGCTGCGGGACGTCTTCACTGCGGTTCGGGCAGTCGCCGAGACCGGTGCTCCCGCGTTGGTCATGACCTACTGGAATCCCGTTCTCCGCTATGGCGTCGACCGGTTCGCCGACGACCTGGCGGCCGCTGGTGGGGCCGGGCTGATCACCCCGGACCTCATCCCGGACGAGGCTGCCCAGTGGATCGCGGCCGCCGAGCGCAACGACCTCGACCGCATCTTCCTGGTTGCGCCGAGCTCGACACCTGACCGGCTCAGGAGCACGGCCTCGGCCTGCCGCGGCTTCGTCTACGCCGCCTCGACCATGGGAGTCACCGGGGCCCGCGCGACGGTCGGCGACACCGCCGAGGTCCTGGTGACCCGCACGCGTGTGATGACGGATCTGCCGATCTGCGTCGGACTCGGTGTCTCCGCCGGCGCCCAGGCCGCTCAGGTTGCGGCCTTCGCCGACGGCGTGATCGTCGGGTCGGCGCTGGTGCGCTGCCTCGCGGACTCCGGGTCGCGTGCGGACGGTCTTGCCGCGATCCGCAAGCTGTCGGCCGAGCTCGCTGCCGGCGTCCGACGGGAAGGCTGAGCCCATGGGGCTGAGGAGTCAATCGGACGCCGGTCGCCTGCCCGAGGTGATCGGTCTGCTGGCTCGGCTGATCGTGGGGGTCGTCCTCATCTGGGCCGGGGCGGCCAAGGTGACTTCACCCGCGCTCTCGGCAAGGGCGGTACGTGCCTTCCAGATCCTTCCGTACGACTTCGCCGGATACGTGGGCTACGCGCTGCCCGTGGTCGAGATCCTGGTCGGACTGCTCCTGGTCATCGGCCTTTTCACGCGCTTGTCCGCGACGGTGGGCGGCATCCTGATGGTGGCGTTCATCATCGGCATCGCCTCGGCGTGGGCCCGCGGGCTGACCATTGACTGTGGCTGTTTCGGCGGCGGGGGAACTATCGCGGCCGCTCAGACGCAGTACCCACGGGACATACTGCGCGACGTTGGAGTCGCAGCCTGTGCGGCGTGGCTCGTCGCGCGTCCACGTACGGCATACAGCCTTGATCAACGCTTGTTCAGCTAGAGGAGATCACCGACATGCGCCCAGACGCCTCCAAGAAGCTCAAGGCAGCCACCCCGAAGAAGGGCGCCAACCCTGTCATCATCGGCGGGGTCGTTGCCGCCGTCGTGATCGTGGGGGTGGTGGTGGCCATCCTGATCGGAAACAGCGGCAAGTCGGGTGGCGCCTCGGGGGGCTCCGCCCAGCCGGCCGGGGTCGTCTCAGGTGACCTGGGCGGCATCTTGGCCAACGCATCGCCGGCCAAGAGCAACGCGCCCACGCTCGACCTCTACGAGGACTTCCAGTGCCCGGTCTGCGGACAGCTCGAGAAGGCGATGGGACCCAGCATCGCCTCGATGGTCCAGGCAGGGGACATCAAGCTGGTCGTGCACACCCTGTCCTTCCTGGACGACAACCTCAATAATGACTCCTCGAAACGCTCCGCCAATGCCGTCGCCTGCGCCTCTGACGTCGGTAAGTTCCTCGCCTACCACGCAGCGGTGTTCGCGGCCCAGCCGGCGCAGGAGGGTGCCGGCTACACCGACGCCCAGCTCACGGAGTTCGCCACGACCGCAGGAATCACCGGTACGTCACTGACGACCTGGCAGAAGTGCACCTCCTCGGGTCAGCATGCCCAGTACGTCACCGATACGCAGAGCGCCGCCGAGAAGGCTGGAGTGAACAGCACCCCCACCCTCAAGCTCAACGGCAAGGACATCACCAAGACGCTGTCGACACCGGAAGCTCTGATCGCTCAGGTCAAGGCCGCCACGAAGTGATCTCGTCCATCCCGAGCCCGTCCCAGTCGGTCTGGTTCATCGGCTGGTTCCCGATCAGGGCCTACGCGCTGTGGATCCTCGTCGGCATCGTCGCCGCGGTCTGGATCGCCCAGCGACGGCTCGTTGAACGTGGGGGCAAGCCGGGTGAGGCGCTGGATGTGGCCACGTGGGCGGTGCCGTTCGGGATCGTCGGCGGCCGGCTCTACCACGTGATCTCCAGCCCGCAGGCTTACTTCGGCGCGGGCGGTCACCCGCTCAACGCTTTCAAGATCTGGGAGGGCGGCCTCGGCATCTGGGGAGCCGTGGCGCTGGGCGCCCTGGGCGCGTGGCTCGGTTGTCGCCGAAATGGGGTCCGCTTCCTGGACTACGCCGACGCGGCGGCGCCGGGTGTGGTCCTCGCCCAGGCGATCGGTCGTTGGGGCAACTACTTCAACAACGAGCTGTATGGCGCCAGGACCGATCTGCCGTGGGGTCTGCAGATCCACTGCTGGGATCAGGCCGCGGGAGGTGCAGTCACCTGTCCGAACAGCACGACGAACGTTCTTGGCACCTTCCAGCCAACGTTCCTGTACGAGTCGTTGTGGTGCCTGTTGGTTGCACTGGTCCTGGTGCTGGTCGATCGTCGCTACAGCCTGGCCCGAGGTCAGATCTTCGCGCTCTACGGGATGCTCTACACCCTCGGCCGGGGCGTCATCGAGATGTTGCGCACGGATGCGGCCAATCACATCCTCGGGCTCCGCCTCAACGTATGGACGTCGGTCATCGTGTTCGCCGGCTCGGCGTTCGCCTTCTGGCGCCTCGGGGTGCGAGGTCATCACGGTGAAGGAGATGTCGCAGAGGCCATCGCGACGTCCGGGCCACCCGTGGACGATCCATCCTTATCTCAGCATCTGGACTGAACTGTCCCGCCTGTCAGGATACCCAGGTTTCCGGTATCCTTCGATCACCACGCTGGCCAGTGCCGTCCACGCCTGGTTCCCCGGGCTGCCTCTCGAGACGTCAAGGACGGTGTCGAATCTTGTCTTCGCTTTTTTCCGCTCAGCCGCGCAGCCAGGGGTTGTACAGCTCCGAGCTTGAGCACGATGCCTGTGGTGTCGCGTTCATCGCGACCATGCGCGGTAGTGCCGGGCACGACATCATCGACCATGCCATGACGGCGCTGCGCAACCTCGAGCATCGCGGTGCAACCGGAGCGGACCCTCTGGTCGGTGACGGAGCCGGCATCCTCACCCAGATCCCGGATGACTTCCTGCGCGACGTCGTGGACTTCGAGCTGCCCGCCCAGGGCGCCTACGCCGCGGGCATCGCCTTCCTGCCTGCGGATGCACACGAGCGGGCGAGCGCGGAGGCCGCCATCTGTGCCATCGCCGCACAGGAGGGTCTGACCGTTCTCGGCTGGCGCGACGTGCCGATTGCCGCCGACCTCGTTGGTGAGACCGCGCGGGCCTGTATGCCGCACTTCCGCCAGCTCTTCGTGACCGCGTCCGCCACGCATGAGGTCGGCATGGGCCTCGAGCGTCTGGCCTTCTGCCTGCGCAAGCGCGCCGAGCACGAGACCGCGGTGTACTTCCCATCGCTGTCCGCACGCACCATGGTCTACAAGGGCATGCTCACCACCGACCAGCTCGAGCCCTTCTTCCCCGACCTCTCCGACCATCGGTTCGTCACCGAGCTGGCGCTGGTCCACTCGCGTTTCTCGACCAACACCTTTCCTTCCTGGCCGCTGGCTCACCCTTACCGGCTGATCGCCCACAACGGCGAGATCAACACGGTCAAGGGCAACCGCAACTGGATGCAGGCGCGGGAGAGCCAGCTCGCGAGCGACGTGATTCCTGGTGACCTTCAGCGCCTGTTCCCGATCTGCACCACCGGGGTCTCGGACTCGGCGTCCTTCGACGAGGTCCTGGAGCTGTTGCATCTCGGTGGCCGATCGCTACCTCACGCGGTTCTCATGATGATCCCGGAGGCGTGGGAGAACCACGCCGAGATGGACCCGGCGCGCCGGGCGTTCTACAAGTTCCACTCCTCGTTCATGGAGCCGTGGGACGGGCCGGCCTGCGTCACGTTCACCGACGGCACGGTCATCGGCGCTGTCCTGGACCGCAACGGTCTGCGTCCCGGGCGTTACTGGGTCACCGACGACGGCCTCGTGGTCCTTGCCTCCGAGACCGGGGTCCTCGAGCTCGAGCCCGGTCGGGTGGTCCGCAAGGGCCGGTTGCAGCCAGGACGCATGTTCCTCGTGGACACCGAGCACGGCCGTATCGTCAGCGACGACGAGGTGAAGTCCTCGCTGGCGGCTGAGAACCCGTACGAGGACTGGCTGCACGCTGGGTTGATGAACCTGCAGGACCTGCCCGAGCGGGAGCACATCACTTACACCGCGGCATCGGTGGCACGTCGTCAGCAGACTTTCGGCTATACCCAGGAAGAGCTGCGGATTCTGGTGACTCCCATGGCGAAGACCGGCGGGGAGGCGTTGGGCTCAATGGGCACCGACAGCCCGATCGCCGTGCTCTCCGAACGTCCCCGGCTGATCTTCGACTACTTCACCCAGCTCTTCGCCCAGGTGACGAACCCACCCCTGGACGCCATCCGCGAAGAGCTCGTCACCTCGCTGGGGACCGTGATCGGCCCCGAGGGCAACGCCCTCTCGGTCGGACCGGCATCCGCCCGACAGGTCGTCCTGCCGTTCCCTGTCCTGGACAACGACGAGCTGGCCAAGATCGTCCACATCAACGCGGACCGCAACCTGCCCGGCTACGCCACGTACGTCGTCAAGGGCCTGTACGACGTGACCGGAGGGTCGGCCGCCATGAAGGCACGCCTGGACGAGATCTTCGTCGAGGTGTCGGCGGCCATCGTCGAGGGAGCGCGCTTCGTCGTGCTCTCGGACCGTGACTCCAGTCGCGATCTTGCCCCCATCCCGACGCTGCTGCTGACCTCGGCGGTGCACCACCACCTGATCCGCCAGAAGAGCCGCACGCAGGTCGGTTTGCTCGTCGAGGCCGGGGACGTTCGCGAGGTCCACCACGTGGCGCTGCTCATCGGCTATGGCGCCGCGGCGGTCAACCCGTATCTGGCGATGGAGTCGGTGGAGGATCTGGTTCGTTCGGGTGCCCTTACCGGGGTCAGCTCCGAGACTGCGGTCAGGAACCTCATCAAGGCGCTCGGCAAGGGCGTGCTCAAGGTCATGTCCAAGATGGGCATCTCCACCGTGGCGTCCTATCGCGGAGCGCAGGTCTTCGAGGCCATCGGGCTCTCCCAGGAGCTGATCGACTCCTACTTCACCGGAACCATCTCGCAGCTCGGCGGCATCGGGCTCGACGTCCTGGCAGGAGAGGTGGCGGCGCGCCATGCCACGGCATACCCGCGGGATGGCGTGCGCCTGCCGCACCGCAAGCTGGACGTGGGCGGGGAGTACCAATGGCGCCGTGAGGGTGAGCCCCACCTGTTCGACCCGGACACCGTCTTTCGTCTGCAGCACTCCACCAGAGCCCGCCGCTACGACATCTTCAAGCAGTACACCGCGCGCGTGGACGAGCAGTCCGAGCGGCTGATGACGCTGCGTGGTCTGTTCCAGTTCGCGGCGGGCCGCACGGCGGTGCCCATCGACGAGGTCGAGCCGGTGAGCGAGATCGTGGCCCGCTTCAACACGGGCGCGATGAGCTATGGATCCATCAGCCAGGAGGCCCACGAGACCCTCGCCGTCGCGATGAACCGCCTTGGCGGGCGGTCCAACACGGGGGAGGGCGGTGAGGACGAGGACCGTCTGCTGGACCCGATCCGCCGGTCGGCGGTCAAGCAGGTCGCCTCCGGCCGCTTCGGAGTGACCTCGCTGTATCTGACCCAGGCCGACGACATCCAGATCAAGATGGCGCAGGGCGCCAAGCCCGGCGAGGGCGGCCAGCTCCCCGGCCACAAGGTCTATCCGTGGGTCGCCAAGACGCGCCACTCGACGCCCGGAGTGGGACTGATCTCACCGCCACCTCACCACGACATCTACTCCATCGAGGACCTGGCCCAGCTGATCCACGATCTCAAGAACGCCAACCCCGCGGCACGCGTCCACGTCAAGCTCGTGTCCGAGGTCGGTGTGGGCACGGTGGCGGCCGGCGTCAGCAAGGCACATGCCGACGTCGTGCTCATCTCGGGGCATGACGGCGGCACCGGGGCATCGCCGCTCACCTCTCTCAAGCACGCGGGTGCGCCGTGGGAGCTGGGACTTGCCGAGACCCAGCAGACGTTGGTGCTCAACGGTTTACGAGAGCGGATCGTGGTCCAGGTCGACGGCCAGCTCAAGACCGGACGTGACGTCGTGATCGCGGCACTGCTGGGCGCCGAGGAGTTCGGCTTCGCCACAGCGCCGTTGGTGGTGAGCGGCTGCGTCATGATGCGTGTGTGCCACCTGGATACCTGCCCGGTGGGCATTGCCACCCAGAACCCCGAGCTGCGTTCCCGGTTCTCAGGCAAGCCGGAGTTCGTCGAGACCTTCTTCGAGTACATCGCCCAAGAGGTTCGCGAGCACTTGGCCGCCCTCGGCCTGCGCTCCATCCAGGAGGCGATCGGCGAGGCGTCTCTGCTCGAGATCGCAGCCGCCGTCCAGCACTGGAAGGCCAGCGGCCTCGATCTGACCCCGATCCTGACCGAGATCAAGTCCGCGGATGGTGCGCCAAGGCGCAACACCGTCGGCCAGGACCATGGACTCGAGAAGGCGCTGGACCACACCCTGATCGAGATGAGCCAGGAAGCCTTGCGCGACAAGACTCCCGTGCGCATCGAGCTCCCGATCCGCAACGTCAACCGAACGGTGGGCACCATGCTCGGCCACGAGGTGACCAAGGCCCATCCGCACGGTCTGCCGGACGACACGATCGACATCTCGCTGTCGGGATCGGCTGGTCAGTCCCTGGGTTCATTCCTCCCCGCCGGCATTACCCTGCGACTGTATGGCGACGCCAACGACTATGTGGCGAAAGGACTTTCAGGTGGTCGGGTCGTCGTCCGACCCGACCGTTCGGCTTCACTGCCGGCGGAGCACAACGTCATCGCCGGTAACGTGATCGCCTATGGGGCCACCAGTGGTGAGGTGTTCCTTCGCGGTCAGGTCGGCGAGAGGTTCTGCGTGCGCAACTCCGGGGCAGCGGCAGTTGTCGAGGGGCTGGGGGATCACGGCTGCGAGTACATGACCGGCGGGGTGGTGCTGGTCCTGGGGCCTATCGGCCGCAACTTCGCCGCCGGGATGTCCGGTGGTTTGGCCTACGTCCTGGACCTGCGCGAGAACCGGGTCAACCGCGACCTCGTGGACCTCATGCCGCTGCGTGACAGCGATGTCGAGGTCGTCCACGAGCTCCTGACCAAGCATCGTCTGTGGACCGAGTCCGCTGTGGCCGGAAGGCTGCTGGCGGACTGGGACAACGTCAGGAGCCGCTTCACCCTCGTGTTGCCGCGCGACTATCAGCGTGTCCTCGACGTTCGGACAACGGCCGAGTCCGAAGGGCTTGACCTCAACGGCGCCGACGTGTGGGAGCGGATCATGGAGGCTTCTCGTGGCTGATCCCCGTGGATTCCTGTCCACCCGTGAGCGCGAGCTGCCCCGACGCCGTCCGGTCCCGGTCCGGCTGATGGACTGGCGTGAGATCTTCGAAAGCCAGGATCCGGCACAGGTACAGCGGCAGGCTGGACGCTGCATGGACTGCGGTATCCCGTTCTGCCACAACGGTTGCCCGCTGGGGAACCGGATCCCAGAGTGGAACGACCTGGCCTGGAAAGGGGACTGGGGCGAGGCGATCGAGCAGCTACACGCCACCAACAACTTCCCGGAGTTCACCGGACGGCTGTGCCCGGCGCCATGCGAGATGGCCTGTGTCTTGGGTATCAACCAGCCCGCCGTGACCATCAAGCAGATTGAGGTCACCACGATCGACCGCGCCTTCGACACAGGAGCCGTCACCCCCAAGGCCCCGGACCGCCTTTCTGGCAAGACCGTCGCCGTTGTCGGTTCCGGGCCTGCCGGCCTGGCCGTTGCCCAGCAGCTCACCAGGGCCGGGCATACCGTCGCGGTCTTCGAGCGGGCCGACAAGGCGGGCGGTCTCCTGCGTTACGGCATCCCCGAGTTCAAGATGCAGAAGTCCGTCCTTGACCGTCGTCTGGCCCAGATGACCGCCGAGGGCACCCGGTTCCGCAACGGCGTCGACGTCGGCCGCGACCTGACCGGCAAGGCGCTGTGCGATCGCTACGACGCCGTCGTTCTGGCGCTCGGCGCCACGGTCCCACGCGATCTGCCGGTCCCCGGACGTCAGCTGGACGGAGTCATGCAGGCCATGGAGTTCCTGCCGCCGGCCAACCGGGTCGCTCTCGGCGAAAAGGTGGAAGGCCAGGTTGTCGCCACCGGCAAGGACGTCATCGTCATCGGCGGTGGGGACACGGGGGCGGACTGCATCGGCACCGCACACCGGCAGGGCGCCAGGTCGGTGACGTCGCTGGAGATCATGCCCCGCCCTGGGCAGGACCGGCCCCCGACCCAGCCGTGGCCGACATACCCCACGCTCTTTCGCGTCGCAGGCGCTCATGAAGAGGGCGGAGAGCGTGTCTACGCCGTGAACACCAAGGAGATCCTGGGCGACGAGCTCGGCAGGGTCCGGGCGCTGCATCTGGTCGAGGTCACCCAGGGCGCCGAAGGCTTCAGCGAGGTCGCCGGCACCGAGCGTGAGATCCCGGCACAGCTGGTCCTGCTCGCCATGGGCTTCCTCGGCCCGCAGACCAGTGGTGTGGTCAAGCAGCTCGGCGTCGAGCTGGACGAGCGCTCGAACATCAAGCGGGACAACGCTTTCATGACATCGGTGCCCGGTGTCTTTGCCGCCGGGGATGCCGGTCGCGGCCAGTCACTGATCGTGTGGGCCATCGCTGAGGGCCGCTCGGCGGCCGCCGGCGTGGACGCCTACCTCATGGGCGGGAGCTCTGCGCTACCCCGGCCGGTGAACCCCACGGACCGGCCACTGAGCGTGTGAGTCCTGCCCGACCCGATTCACGACATCCTCCCACCCGCCAATAGAATCGAAGTCATGCGCCGCGCAAAGATCGTCTGCACCCTTGGCCCCGCAACAGCTGTACCCGGGGGGGTACGGGCGTTGGTTGACGCGGGCCTGGACGTCGCCAGGATCAACCGCTCGCACGGGAGCTTCGAAGAGCACGAGGCTGCCTACGCCGAGGTGCGTAAGGCCAGCGAGGAGTCGGGCAGGGCAGTGGGCGTGCTCGTCGACCTGCAGGGCCCCAAGATTCGCACAGGTCGTTTCACCGACGGCTCGGTCATGCTGGTCGAGGGCGGACGCTTCACCATCACGGTCGATGACATCCCAGGCAACCGGGAACGCGTGTCGACGACATACAAGGGGCTCCCCTCAGACGTGAAGCCCGGTGACCGGTTGCTGATCGATGACGGCAAGGTCGCACTCAAAGCCCTTGAGGTCACCGACACCGATGTCGCCTGCGAGGTGGTCATCGGCGGTGTCGTGTCCAACAACAAGGGCATCAACCTGCCCGGCGTGGCGGTCAGTGTGCCAGCCCTGTCGGACAAGGACGAGGCAGACCTGCGTTGGGCGTTGCGACTGCCCGCGGACATGGTGGCACTGTCCTTCGTGCGTGACGCCAAAGACATCGAGCGGGTCCACGAGATCATGGAGGAGGAGGGCGTTCGCCTGCCCGTGATCGCCAAGATCGAGAAGCCGCAGGCGGTCCAGAACCTGCGCCAGATCATCAGCGCGTTCGACGCCGTGATGGTCGCCCGCGGCGACCTCGGTGTGGAGCTCCCATTCGAGGAGGTCCCGCTGGTGCAGAAGCTCGCCATCGAGATGGCCCGCCGCAACGCCAAGCCGGTGATCGTGGCCACCCAGGTGCTCGAGTCGATGATCGACAATCCCCGACCGACCCGCGCCGAGGTCAGTGACTGCGCCAACGCCGTCCTGGATGGCGCCGACGCCATCATGCTCTCCGGCGAGACGAGCGTCGGCAAATGGCCGACCGAAGCCGTCAAAGCGATGGCCCGGATCATCGAGAGCACCGAGGAGCACGGCCTCGAACGCGTCCCCAAGCTGGGTACCCGACCCCATACCGTCGGTGGAGCCATCACGGCCGCCGCCGCAGAGATCGGGGAGCTCCTGGGGGCCAAGTACCTGGTGACGTTCACGCAGCTGGGGGACTCTGCGCGGCGGCTCTCCCGGATCCGTTCCAAGCTCCCGATGCTGGCGTTCACTCCCGTGGCGTCCACACGCGCGCAGCTGACACTCAGCTGGGGTATTGAATGTCACCTCGTGCCGGCGTCCCGGCACACCGACCAGATGGTCTTCCAGGTTGACGAGGCGCTGCTGAACAGTGGCAGCTGTGTCGAGGGCGACACGGTGGTCGTCGTCGCAGGCTCACCTCCCGGAATACCGGGTTCGACCAACGGCCTGCGCGTGCACCACGTCGGGGACGCACTGAACAAGGTAGCGCCGGCATACGACGATCTCGACTGACCGGTTCCGTCGTTCCGGTTGGCTGCGATATCCCGGTATGCTGAGCGCCGCAACCTCGCCGGGGTGGTGGAATGGCAGACACGGAGCACTCAAAATGCTTTGCTCGAAAGGGCGTGCGGGTTCAAGTCCCGCCCTCGGCACTAAGACAAACAGCCTCTGACCTGCGAAGATACCGGTCGGAGGCTGTTTGCTGTTGCATCCCGGTCCACATCCCGTCCACACTAGCCGGATGGCAAGCCTGAGAAAGCGTGTGATGAAGAACGGCGCAGTGCGCTGGCAGGTGCGCTGGCGGCAAGACAGCAGGGGCATGTCCGAGACCTTCGTGAACCAGTCCGGGGCCGTCAAGTTCCGCGGGCTGGTGGATGCGACTGGCCAGCGATACCCACAAGGCTGGGTGCCCGGCCGCGGCTTCAGCGTAACGCAGGGCGGACCTACCCTGGCGCAGTGGTTCGGCCGCGCTATCGACTCCCGGCCGCAGGCGAACAACCGGACCCGCTCAGACTACCGCCGGGACTTCGCTACCCACGTGCCGTCATGGCTGGGGAGTATGCCCATCGAGACGATCACCCGCGAGGACGTCGGGAAGTGGCTGACCGGGCTCCAGGCCACCCTGGCGCCCAAGACGGTCCACAACGTCCACGGCATGGTCAGTTCGGTGATGAAGGACGCGCAGACCGACGGGCTACTGACCCGCAACCCGTTCGCGGGCCGGTCCAAGTCCGTGCCGGTGCGCCATGAGGAGATGGTGTTCCTGACCCCTGCGGAGTTCGCCACCTTCCTAGCGTTCGTCAGTGAGCACTACCGGCCGCTGGTGAGGTTCCTGTTCGCGACCGGGCTGCGCTGGAGCGAGGCGACAGCACTGACCGCGGAGCATGTGGACCTGGGCGGGATGCGGCTGTTTGTGGTGACGGCGTGGAAGCGGCAGCCGGGAGGGGAGTCCCTGTCGCTGGACCCCAAGAGCACGAAGTCACGCCGCACGGTGACGCTGACCCCAAGACTGGCCGACATCCTGGCGTCAGCGACCTACAACAAAGTGGCTGGGGATCTGGTGTTCGTCAACAAGGCAGGACACCGAATCCAGTCGGGGACCTTCTACAACGCGGTCTGGGACCCGGCCCGCAAGAGGGCGGAAGCTGCAGGCTTCGGCAAGCATCCGCGGGTCCATGACCTAAGGCACAGCCACGCTGCCGTTCTGCTGTCTGGCGGCCAGCCTGTGCTGTCCGTTTCCCGGCGCCTGGGGCACGCCAGCGCTGCGATCACCAGCGACTTGTATGGTCACCTGCTCCCAGAGGTCGACGTAGCCCTGATGGGCCTGCTGGACGACGCTGGCCTGTAGGGACGGGCTCGGGTGCTGGCTGGGCGCGATGATGTCGCGGGCCTCGCTGATGGCTTTCGCTGTGTGCTTGCCCCTCGGTGTCGCTGGCCTTGGTCATAACCGGTGCCGCGGTTTCAGGGGACAGGCCGGTCAGGTGGTGGACGTGGCCTTCCTTGATCGGAACAGCTGTTCCGATCGGCAGGGCGGCAACCATCTCAGCGGCATCCATGATCTGCCGAGCGCGTAGATCGATAAACCCCCCCAGCGATCCTGACAGTAGTCCTCGAACGGCTTCTGGTCCTGGAGGAGGAGGCCCTTGTTTCGGATCGTCGCCAGGGCTTCACCGACCTCAATGAACGTCTTGAGCCTGCGCTCGATGATGGCCTCACATCGAGCGAGTTCGGTGTCGACCTGGGCGATGAGGGAGTTCATGAGGCGCCGCGCACCGGCACGAGGTCGTCCTGCAGGACTGTGGGCGCCACAGCGGATCGCGCGGCCATTGCGGTCAGGTCGGCTTCAGTGAACCGGTACTTGGAGCCGAGTTTGTGATGGGCGATCTTGCCGTCACGGCACTGTTTCCAGATCCAGTCGACGCTCATGCCGGTCATCGCGGCGACTTGCTGAGCGGAGACGGAGGTTATTGCGGTTGTGGTCATGTCGCGGTCTCGACTAACTGGAACGAGATCTAATCAAAGCGAGCATCACAGGATCAGCCCCATCTTGAAACTCTGCGGGCCGGTGCCCTGGTGCCTCCAGTACCGCAGCGTGGCAGCCGGGACCCGGATCATCTCGGCGACCTCACTGAGTGTCAGTACTTTCTCCATGATGCTTCTCCTGACGTAAGTCCCGGACTCGCCTGGAGGGCCGTTGTCCCGGCGCAGAGGCTTCGGTTGTGGTCCACAGTTCTCTCTAGTTGATAAGAAACACTCCGGGTACCCCGAGCTCGGGGATCCGCCCGGGGTGGCTGTGCTCGACCAGCCAGATCCGACGCTCGGCGCCGAGGCGCCGCATGAACGGGTCGGTCGTGGCCAGGGTGGATGGTGTCTCGACGACGGTGAGATTTCGCTCGGCCATGAGCACTCCTTTGCCATCGGTTCTGACCGGGGCCGGCACGTGCGGCTCCTACTCCTGTAAGCACGCCAGGTGGTCTCGGGCGGACACGCCGGGGTGAGATTCTTTTGTTCGTCAGGCCGTCATGGCCTCCTTCGGCGCCTGACGGTGCGTGGCGATGGTCCGGGCGATAGGCAGCAGCCGTCGACAATCGGGCGGGGGCGGGCCCGTTCGGGCGACGAGGTCTGTGGGCAGCAGGTGCTCGTCGCTGAGCTGGGGTCCAAGCCTTGCAGCGTCGTAGCGCGCGGAGGCTGACGTGAGCGCGTTCCGCGGCGTCGGCGAAGGACTCGTGGTTCTTGCGAGTCATGAGGAGCTCCTTTGGTTGGTTGCGTCGCTGCCTACACTTCTGTAAGCACGGAACAGGCCTTGGGCTGGACATCGTCCGTGCAACTTTTTTCGTAGCTTCGTGTGACGACGTCAACGGGCGACCGGACCCCCATTTTCAGCCCGGAACCGGCCGCCCGCAGGGGCGAACGGTGAACAACCAGGGCGTGGGGCAGGATGCTCGCACTCGGGTTTGTCTCATTGCCGGAACCCGTCATCCGCCGGTTTCTGGGGGCCATAGGGTGCTAGGTGATGCATCGCGAATCCTGGTTGAACCCTGAAGCGTTACGCGCCGCCCGCGTGCGGGCTGGTCTGACCCAGCATGAGCTTGCCCGCCTGGTCGGGGTGGCTGGTGGGGAGCGTGTTTCTCGTTGGGAGCTTGGGACGTCTCGTCCACGGCCTGAGATTCTCCTTCGAGTCGCGTCGGCTCTCGATGTCAGTTCGACGGACCTCTTGGACTCAAACGCTGACCTATCGGATCTGCGGGGACTCAGGATCGCAGCTGGGCTGAGCATGCGGGATCTGGCGGCGCGGACGCACTTGTCGAAGACGACCCTGAGTCGGTGGGAGTCGGGCAGTGTCGTCCAGACACCATCCAAGTCGGTGTTGGCGTTGCTGGCCCAATCGCTGGGTGCATCTGTTGAGGAGGTTGAGCGGGCGATCGTCCGCAGCAGGAGTCATCAGTAGCACCGACCAATACATAAGAAGGCGCCGTGCCCACCGAAGAAGGCGCCGTGCCCACCGAGGGTTCACAACCCGTCCCGGCCGCGCTATGCCGCGCTATGAAGAGTTGTCGGCATCGGGGGCCGGGCGCGGTACCTCCGTCAGGGGACTCTTGCCGCGGCGGGGAAGACCAGGAACGCCAGAGTTGCGCCTACGAGCACGCCGATGGCGACCTGGCCGAGCGTGTGGCGTCCCGCACGGACCCGAGCCCACGAGATGACCACGAGGACGGGAAGTGCTGGCAACAACGTCCAGCGACCAAACACGAGGGCGAGAATCACAGCGACCCCGCCGGCTACGGCTGCGTGGAAGGACGCCTTGTACCAGTGAGAGAGCACGGTCATGGCGGCTAGGCCCGACAGCATCGCCACGACCAGGGCGACCAGCGGCCGCGGCGCGCCGAGCCACACCAACACGGCGAGACCAACGAAGACCGAAAGGAGTGCCGCCAGGAGGGGCCAGCGGCGCTCCTCCCTCACGACCACGTGCCGGTCCAGGACGAGGCCTCGACCGATCATCAGCACCAAGACCATGTACGGAAGGCCGACACAGAACGCGGCAGCGAGGAGGCTCCACCGGAGGGCTGATGTGACCGACGGGGACGAGTGGAGGGTCACCGCCGCTAGCACGAAGAGGACCAGGAATGCGGGGTCGGCCGCTGAGGCCACCCAGTCGGCGACCTGTGATCGGCGCGCGGCGCGAAGCCGGGCGAGGTCGGGATGCGGCTCGAAGTCCATGTGCGCAAGGGTAGGCGGACCAGTCGGGTCAGGTCTGGTGCGGCCCGGCGGTGCCCTGCCGGCTCGGGTTCGGTGTGCGATGCTTTCGCGGGAGCACGTCGACCGATCGGGAGGCCCAGATGGCGGGTGAGGGTGTCCCCGACCTCGCGGCGAAGCTGAATCGCCTGTTCGAGACCATCCCCCGCCCAGGTGGCGGCCTGTATACCAACGAGGCTGCCGCCAAGGCCCTGTCGACAGCGGGGGTCACGGTCTCGGCGCAGCACATGTGGTACCTGAGAACGGGCAAGCGCGACAACCCCTCCTTCCGCTTGCTGGAGGGGGTCGCGAGGCTATTTGGAGTTCCGCTGAGCTACTTCTCTGACCCCGAAGTGGAGGCTCAGATCGCCGCTGAACTGTCTGCCCTTGCGGCGTTGCGCGACTCCGGGGTCAAATCGCTCTTGATGCGCACGCACGGCGTGAGTCCGAGGAATATGGAGCACCTCGGGGCGATTCTCGATCAGATCCGGAAGTTGGAGGGCTTGGATGAAGGCACGGACCCTCCGACGTAGCGCAGCGTCCGCGCAGCGGTTCATCCCGGCGTCGGGAGACCTCACCGAGTTCGTCGAAGCATTGGCGCGCTCGCGGGGGCGACCCACCGTCTTGCTGGGCGTCGCGTTCGACGCTGAGGCGCCGTCTGGAGTGTGGATCGTGACCGACAAGAGGGACTACATCGCCTACCCGAACGATGCGTCGGCTGCCCGGAAGGCGGCGATCGTCTGTCATGAGGTGGCCCACATGCTCCTGGGTCACGATCCACCACCTGGAACGGAGGGGCTGGCGTCTCTGGCCGCGTCTGCGGCCCCGACGTTGGACCTTGCAGTGGCGATCCGGCTCCTGGCTCGACACGGTTATGCATCCGAGCAGGAAGCCGACGCCGAGGGCCTTGGCACCCGATTGGCCGCTGAGCTGGCTCGCCGGGAACGTCTTGCCCGGGCGCCACGGGATCGCGTCTACGACCGGATGCGATGATCCAGAACGCGGCGCTGCTGCTGCTCTGGTCCGCGGCCGCCTACCGGGTTTGGGTGACGGTGCGCTCACCGGTCGCGCTGTGGCGCACCAGTTTTACTGCGGCGATGGTGAGCGTGCCTGTGGCCGTCACGGTCCACTTTTACCGTTCGCAGCTCGACGATGTTCTCGGCCTGACGAACGTCGGCGGGCTCTTGACCCATGTGGTGTTTGCTGGCGGCGCGGCGTCGGTGAACATCTACCTCGAGACCCTGCAGCGAGACCAGCCCCGCCGCTTGGTGGTGTGGGGCCATCTCCTGACCGGATTTGCCGCAGCTGTGTCGATGATCGTCACCTGGGCCGTCGCTCCGATCCATCAGGGCGAGTACTCCGACCTGGCTCCGCTCGCGATCTATCCCGCGGTTGCGCTCTACGACTTGGTGTTCTACGGGTACATGATCGCCGCCCTGATCAACATCATCCGCTTCTGCGCGGTCCAGACCTGGACCGCGCGCCATGCCGCTCCTGCCCGCGCGCTGAGTCTGATGCTCATCGGCGCAGCCTGCATCTGCGGGCTGCCAGTGATGATTCTCTTCCTGATCAACGTCGGGCAGCCGCTGCTCGACCCTCGATGGGACGGGCGACTCGCTGCCCTAGGTGTACTGACCACAGAGGTTGGGTACACGGTCGGCTGGTGATTTGCCTCCGAGTGCGGTGTGGCCGCGGTGATGATTGTAGGTGTGGATGAACGTGGCGTACTCGGCCACACGTTCGGCCTCGCTGAGGTAGAGCCGGGCGTAGGCCCATTCCTCGCCCAGGGTCCGGTTGAACCTTTCGACCTTGCCGTTGGTTTGTGGCCGGTACGGGCGGGTGCGTTTGTGTGTGATGGAGCCAAGGGTTTGGGCGAATAGTTTTGACCTGTATGGCGATCCGTTGTCGGTCAACACCCGCAGGACGGTGATGCCGCAGCCGTTGAAGTAGTTGTTGGCGCGGGTCCAGAACGCTGACGCGGTCTCCTTGCGCTCATCGGTGAGGATCTCGGAGTACACCAGCCGGGTGTGGTCGTCCATGGCGTGGTGGATGTACGCGGTCCCCGGCTTGGCGCTCTTCTTTACCCGGATCCCGGCCGCCCGGCCCAGGAAGCGGTGACCGCCACCGTCGGGGATCCGGCCCAGTTTCTTGATGTCCACGTGCACCAGGTCCCCCGGGGCGGCGTGCTCGTAGCGGAAGGGTTTGGGTTTGGCCCGCAGCCGGCACCCGGTGGCCGGATCGGTCCAGGCCAGCCGTGGGGCCTCGTAGCGGGTCAGGACCTTGCCCACGGTGGCGGGATTGAGCCGCAACCGGTAGCCGATCCGTGCTGGCCCCCACCGGCGCGATACCCGCAAACCCATGATCCGATGCTCGATCCGGGTCGGCAGCTGGCCCGGGCAGCGGTTCGGGCGGCTGGAACGGTCCCCCATCCCCGCCTGGCCCTGCTCGCGGTAGCGGCCCGACCAACGCTGGGCCGTAGTGACCGACACGCCAAAACGTTCAGCGGCCCGGCGCAGCGGCCACCCGTCATTCACCACGCAGGAGGCCAGACGCAGACGCCCCGTCGGGGTCAGCGAAGCATTACCGTGGGACATGAAGACCTCCGAGGTCGGGATGGGTGCCGTTAGACAGCTCCACTCCACTCGGAGGTCTTCCTCATGTCCAGTCCGAACCTGTCACCAACGTCCGTGGTCAGTACACCTAGGCAACGCCATCCTCCCTTGGCCGCTGATCCTGCTGGCGCTCGGCGTCCTCGCCCTGCTAACCGTGCCCTGGTGTGCGGAAGTGCTGACACTGAGGAGGCATTGGGCGACATTGAGCCCTCTGTGGCATACCCTCACGCAACGACACCCCGAGGTGCACCTGCCTGTGAGCCTGCCCCGGCTGCGGATCCGCGAGAGGCTGCGCATCCGCGAACAACGGACCGTCACCGAGGTCCATGACGCCCTGCGACGCGAGCTCGTCAACCTCCCTGCGCGCGCCGGACCCGAAGCACTGGGCAGGGCGCTTCGACGTCCTGCTCCCCTGCGAGCGCGTGGGCTCGCCGGCAGCGAGGTGCTCGCGGCGACTGACGGACAAGGGGAGGACGTGGAGCAACTCCTCGCCCTGGCTCGCGCCTACACCAGCCCTCGTCCCATTGACCAACAAACCTCTCTGGTTTAACTTGGACATCTCAGAACTCAACTCTGGTTGATGAATCGAGGTGTCCCGTTGGGGTGTGCAACCTGTGGCGAACTGGTGGCCACCCGAGCACGCCCCGCCCGGCTGAGCAGCCGACACGCCACCAGCGAAGCGCGGTGTGCCTGACACCGGCACGCGTCACGGCGGCCCAACCTGTGGTCCGGCCGACGCCTCGCGTCATTAGTCAGGCGTCCACGACTACAGCTGGCAGACGCTTTTCGGGACAAATGCGCTAGTGTTTATGGACCGAGTTGAATTTGGTGACCATCAAGATGTCCAGCCGGAGCACTAACCGGTGCTTACCCCTGATGAAGGAGGGCTGTTCGGTGCAGCGACAGAGATACAAGACCTCGCAGAGTTCAGTGCGGCGTGCGCCTGCCCTCATATCAGAGCGGGCGTCTCTTCAGGGGTGCGCGTCGTGACGGCGGGCCGAGGCATCCTGCCAACCCCCGGGCGGCGGGCCACCCCCCGGACCCTCACCGCGCAATCGCCGCCTCCAGCGCCTGCACCGAAGGTCGCCGCGGCGCCTCGCCAGCTGCAGGCCCGCTGGCTGATCGGCGTGGTCGCCCTGATCCTGGTGGGCGGGCTGGTGCTTTTGTACGCGGTGCCGGCCTACACCGGGCACACCACGGTGGTGGTGATGGCCCGCGATGTGAAGCTCGGCTCCACGCTGAGCGCCGCGGACGTGACCACGGCGGACGTGTCGGTGGGGGAGCAGGTGGCGGTGGTCCACCCGCAGGAAGGGATCCTCGGCAAGACGGCGTTGTCGGATCTGCCGCAGGGGTCCCTGCTCAGTCCGCGGCTGGTGGGGCAGGCTCCGACGCTGGCCGCCGGGCAGGACCTGGTCCCGGTCGCGGTGAAGCTGGGACAGCGACCTGCGCAGGGCCTGACCTTCGGCCAGGCGGTCCTGGCCGTCCCGGCGCCAGTGGACCCGACATCACCAGGTGGCACCGTTCTGCTGGCAGTCCAGCCGATCAGGGCCACCGTCGCCTCGTTTGGGGAGCCGGACCCGGCGACCGGAGACGTCGTCGTCGACCTGAAGGTGCCCCAGGCAGACGCCGTCGCCCTGGCCCGGGCCGCCGCGACCGGGTCAGTGACCCTGGTCGTGCTGTCGAGCGGAGGAAGCCAGTGACGGTCGTCGCCGTGGTCGCCGGGAAAGCCTCACCGGGGGCGACGACCCTGGCCGCGGCGATGACACTGGCCTGGCCGGGGCCGATTCTGCTCATCGACGCCGACCCGGGCGGGGGAGACGTGGTGCCCGGCCTGCTGCCGGGCCGGGCGAGCACCGAGTCGGGGCTGTTGTCCTGGTCGGTGGCGACTCGACACCTTCCCGCCCTGGACGCGACGGAGGCGATGGTCGAGCACGTCCTGGCGCTTCCTGAGGCCGGGGATGCCTGGGTGATGCCCGGGTTGCAGTCCGGATCGCAGGCCGGGGCGCTGACCGGTGGTGGCTGGACCCGGCTGGCCACGGCGGTGGAACGGTGCGCGTCTGCGCTGGGCCGCGACGTCGTGCTCGACACGGGACGGTTGGGGGAGAGCACCTGTTGGCCGGTGATCGCAGTCTGTGATGTGGTGCTGCTGGTGGTCCGCCCGACGGCCCGCTCGGTGCAGGCCGCGCGCGCGGCGGCGGAGACGTTACGGACCCGGCTCGGGGACCTGGACTCGGTGTGGCTGGTCGTCAACGGCACCGGCCCGTACACGCCGGCGCAGACCGCGGCCGCGGTCGGGATCGGACACCTGCACAGCACGCCGGTCGACGTTCGGGCTGCCGCGGCGCTGGTCGACGGGTCGGTGGTCACCATACGGGGTCTGACCCGGACCAGGCTGGTCCGCGCGGCCGGCCAGGTGGCGCAGCGGATCACCGAAACCACCACCCGGTCGAGCGTGGGAGTGTCATGAGCGAGCGAGTGGACTCCCACGGTCGCAGCGACCTGCCCGCAACCATCGCGCCGTTGTGGGGAACGGCCGGCCCAACAACCCTGCCGCCGGCACCCTCCCCGACGCCGTCGTTCGGCGCCGACGCCGGTTTCGGTGAGGCGGTCACCGAGCTGCAGCAGCGGGTCGCGACCCGGTTGTCCGCGGACGGGACCCGGTATGTCGGCCTGGACGGGGTCGGGAAGCGGCTGCGCACTCAGGCGCTGGTCAACGAAGAGCTGGAGTCCTGGGTCACCCACCGGGCGCAGGTGGGTCTGAGCGTGCTCAGCGCCGAGGAGGAGGATGAGCTGGTCGCGGCGGTGCAGGCCGCCCTCGGTGGCCTGGGCCCGCTGGAGCCGCTGCTGGCCCGCACCGACATCGAGGACATTTACTTCTCCGGGTCGGCGCCGACCATGCTGCGGCTGGCGGACGGCAGCAAGGTGCCCGGGCCGCGGTTGGGGACCTCGGACGCGAAGGTGCGCCAGCTGATCCAGTCGCTGGCCGCGTCGCCGCTGGATGACAGCGCCGGCCGGGAGTTCTCGGTGTCCCGCCCGCTGCTGCAGCTGCGGATGAGGTCGGTCGGCCTCCTCGGCGCCCGCCTGTCCGCGGCGACGGACGTCACCCCGCATCCGTCGGGGACGGTCCGGGTACACCGGCACATGGAGACATCCCTGGAGCAGCTGCTGGACCTGGCGATGATCGACGAGGCGCTGCTGGCGTTCCTGACGGCGGTCGTGCTGGGCGGCGGCAAGATCATGGTCTCCGGCGCGACCGGGGTCGGCAAGACGGTGCTGTTGCGGGCGTTGTGCCGGTCCATCCCGCTGGATCAGATGGTTGTGACCGTAGAGGACGACCGGGAGCTGGGCCTGCACGTGGTGCCCGAACGAGGCCGCGACGGGCAGGCGGTGCTCGAGCCGGACGGCAGCGTCCGGCTGCTGCGCCCGCAGGCGCTGGTCCGTAGCTACGAGGCACGAGCGGCGAACGCTGAGGGCCGCGGTCAGGTCACCATGGGCGACCTGCTCAACCAGTCGCTGCGCGACTCCCCGGACGTGATCGTCGTGGGCGAGACCCGCGGGGCGGACGTGGTGCACCTGCTTGACGCGGCCAGCAACGGGGTCGCCGGGGTGATGTGCACCATCCACGCAGTCTCCGCGCGGGGGGTGTTCGACCGGGTCGTGCAGATGGTCCGCAAGGCCGACCCGCCGCTGCCGGCGGACTTCGCGCTGATGGCGTCGACGTCGCTGGACGTCATTGTGCATGTGGCCCGCAACCGGGCCTATGAGCGGTTCGTCACCGAGGTGGTCCAGGTCCACTCCGGGCAGCTGGGGGAGACCGGCTACCCGGTCACCGAGCAGCTGTTCGCGCCGCGCGGCGACGGGCGGGCCGTCCCGACCGGGCACAAGCCGACCCCCGAGTTCGCGCAGCGGCTGCTCGACGTCGGGTTCGACCTGAACTGGCTGGGCCCGGGTGCTTCCACCTGGGACGGCGCCGAGGACCGGTGGCGGAGATGACCCTGCTCATCGCCGTCGGCGGCATGCTCGTCCTGACCGGCTTGGCCCTTGGTGTCGCGGTCCTGGCCGGCGTCCAGCCGCAACCACGCAAGGCCCCTGCCCTGACGTCGGCGGTCGAGCAGCGGCAGCTGTGGCGCCGCGAGCAGCTGGTCGCGATCCCGGTCGGGGTGATCGCGATGCTGGCGACCGGGTGGGTCGCCGCCGGGCTCGGCGCGGCCGCCGTGGTCCTGATCGCCCCGGCGATGCTGCATCCGTCGGCCGCGTCGAAACGCCACATCGCCCGCCTGGAGGCGTTGGCGTCCTGGACCCGACGGCTGGCGGACCTGCTGGCCTCCGGCGCCGCCCAGACCATGCAAGACGGCCTGGCCCGGGCCGCGCTGACCAGCCCGCCCCCGATCGGCAAGGAGACCGGCGCGCTGGCCTCCCGGATGGGACCGCAAGGGCTGGAGCCGGCGCTACGGCAGTTCGCCCAGGAGATCGCTGACCCGGTCGGGGACCACGTCGCGATGGCCCTGATCGTGCGGGCCCGGCACGGCGGCATCGGCCTGGCGGAGGTCCTGTCCGCGCTGTCCCTCGACGTCGACGAGCAGGTCCGGATGCGCCGCGCCATCCTGTCCGAGCAGACCAAGCAGGTCGGCAACATCCGGATGATCCTCGGCGTCACCGTCCTGGTCTGGGTGCTGTTGGCCATCTTCGCCCGCTCCTACATGGCCCCCTACAACACCGTCGCCGGGCAGGTCGCCCTCGGTGTCATCGTCGCAGGGTTCGCGCTCACCCTCGGCTGGCTTCGCCGACTGTCCCGGCCTGTCGTCGGCGCCCGGTTCCTGCAGGACCTGGTTGACCTGCCGGGCACCGCGCCTCAGCTGCCGCCGACCGGCCAGGTGGTGGCCCGATGAACGCCCTGCAGCTGATCGCCCTCGGCACGATGATCCTGCTGGCCGGGGCGGCGCTGCTTGTGGCTGCGTTGCGGCCGGCCCCGCCGCAGCTGGGCACCATCATGGCCCAGCTGAACGCCCAGCCCACCCGCCGCACCGCCGCACCATCGGGCTCGGCTCCCACCTGGGCGCCGGCCGGCCTGACCGCGTTCGCCGAACGGCACCTCGGCGCGGCCGAGGCGGACCTGGTCATCCTCGGCCGCAGTCGGAGCGAGCTGGCGGTGACCAAGATCGGCTGGGCCGCCGGCGGTGCGCTGCTGCCACCCGTGTTCGGGGTGATCCTGGCCGCCGGCGGGATCCACCCACCGTGGGCCATCCCTGCGGTGGCGTCGCTCGTGCTCGCTGTCCTGGCCTGGGTCAATCCGTCCCGGCAGGTTGCCGAGGACGCGGCAACGGCTCGGACGCAGTTCCGCGCCGCGCTGGCCGCGTTCCTGGCTCTGGTCGGTCTGGAACGCAAGGCCCGCGGATCCCCGGCCGAGGCCCTGGAGGAGGCGTCCCGGGTGTCCGGGTCGCGACCCTTTCGCCTGATCCACAGCGAGGTCCTGCGTGCGGAGCTGGCCGCGCAGCTGCCCTGGGACGCGCTGCGTGACCTCGGGCACCGGATCGGCGTCGACGAGCTGGTCAACCTTGCCGACATCGTCAGTACCGCCGCCGACGGGGCCGCCGTCTTCGACACACTGATGGCCGAGGCCCGCAGCATGCGGCACGCCGACCTCACCGCCCAGCAGACCCAGGCATCCCTGGCCAACGAACGCCTGACCCTGCCCACCGTCGCCTTGTTCGTCTGCTTCGGCGCCCTGCTGGTCTACCCGGCGGCCGCCCGACTCGTCGGCGGCAGCTGACTGCCTCCACGTCCACCCCGCAACCAGGTGAAACACCACCGCACCATCAACTCACAAAGGAGCACACAGTGAAGAAGATCCGCCCCATCGCCCGGCCCGTCGTCGCGCTGACGTTGGCCTACCTCACTGTCGTCGCCGTCCTGACCGGTGCGGGCACCGCGGCCCTGCAGGCGCGCCACGGCCGCCTCGAGGGCGGCGCTCTGACCCTGGAGCAGGCCATCATCACCGCGGTGCTGTCCGGTGCGGCGATCGCGCTGGCCATCGTCGTCGGCAACGCGATTCTGAGCCACTCGGCCAACATCCGCTGACCCGCCCCGACTGCCATGACGACGCCACCAGCACGTTCGCGCCACCGCCGCCGCACGGCGGCGGCGCGATCCTGGCTGGACGCTGCTGGGGGCGCTGCTCATTCCTCCCGACGAGATCTCGGCTCACTCAGCCTGGAGATGGCGATCCTCTTCCCGCTCGTGCTCACCTTGACCTTCGGTGCGCTGCAGGCTGGTTTGTGGTTCGAGGCCCGCAGCATGTGCCAGGCTGCCGCGCAGGCCGGGGTGCGGGCCGGCAAGGTCTTGAACGCGCCTTCCGGGGCGGGGGCCGGCGCGGCCCGCTCCTACCTGGCCGACGTGGCCGGCAGCCTCGTCGTCGGACCCTCGCTCAGCGAGGGTCGAACCGCCGCCACGGTCACCGTCCGATGCTCCGGCCAGGCGCAGAACGTCATCCCGCTGCCCGGGTTCGAAATCAGCGTCACTCAGTCCGCGAACGCCGGTATCGAACGGTTCACTACCAGATGAGACACCTACCTAACATCCGCGCGCGGCGCCTCGCCCGACGAGGTCGAGGTAGCCTGCGCACCGATCGCCGGGACCGCGGCTCGGCGACGCTAGAGCTGTCGATCCTGGCCCCGGTGATGCTGCTGCTCATCGGGTTCGTCGTCGTCGCCGGCCGGGTCGCGGTCGCCGGCGCCGCCGTCACCTCCATCGCCGGAAACGCCGCCCGGGACGCCTCCCTGGCCCGGGACGCCCGGGGGGCTGTCGCGGCGGCGTCCAGCTCGGCCAGGGCTTCCCTGACGGCGCAGGATCTGCATTGCGCGGGCGGCGGCGACGTCGCGGTCGACCCGAGCGGGTTCGCCGGGGCCGCTCGAGGCGGCGGGGGCCAGGCAGTCGTGGTCACGGTTACCTGCCTGGTCAGCTTCTCCGATCTGGGGTTCCCCGGCCTGCCCGGCAGCCGGAGCCTCACCGACCAGGCGGTCAGCCCGATCGACCCGAACCGGGCCGCCACCAACGGGGGGCTGTCGCCGTGATGCGCTGGAGCCCGAACCCCACCCGCCGCCGTGTCCCGGCCGGCCGGGCGAACCTGGCCACCGTGGCCCGGCCCGCTCTGGTCGCCCGGCTGGGTCACCGAATCCAGTTCACTGTGCGTCCCATCGTCCGGGACCGCGGGTCCATCACCTTGTGGGTGGCGGTCACCTTCGTGGCCATCCTGGCCGTGGCCGGACTGGTCGCTGACGGCGGAGCGAAGATCCGGGCCGGCGAGCGGGCCGACATCGTGGCCGGCGAGGCCGCCCGGGCGGCCAGCTACGCCAGCGGCCCCGACGACACCTCCCGGGTCGCCGCCGCCGCGGCGGCAGCCCGCGGGATCCTCTCCCGCTCCGGGATGGCCGGGTCGGTCGCCGTCGCCTCACCCGGGCGGATCAACGTGACCGTGCATGCCTCGGCGACCGGGCCGATCAGCGGGCTGACCTACACGGTCACCCGCAGCGCCACCGCCCAGCTGCTCCTTGGAGTCCGATCAGGAGGAACCCCATGACCCGGCTCGCCACCATCGCCAAGGGACTCAGCTCAGCCCTGCTGCTGCTCGCCGTCGTCGCCGGCCTGCCAGCGGTGCTGATCCGGATCGGCGCGTTCCCGCGCGCCATCCCGGACCTGCCCAGTCTGTGGCGGTCCGCGACCGGACCCGACCCCGCCGGCCGGGCCGTGTTCGCCGTCCTGGCCGTCCTGGCCTGGGGTTTGTGGGCCGCCTTCACGATCTCTGTTCTGCGCGAGATCGGCGCGGCGATCCGTACCCGCGGCGCCCGCACCGCCCGGCCTGTTCCCGGTTTGGACTGGTCCGCGCGCCCCGCCGCGCTGCTGATCGCCGCCATCGCCGCCATGTTCGTCGCCGCACCGCTGCTGACCGCCGCCGCACCCTACGCAGCGGCCGCCGGCCTTGCCGGGACCGGGTCGGCCGAGGGCCGCCAGCCGACCGCAGCCACCGCGGTCCACCGCCCCGGCCCGGCCCGGCACAGCGGGCAGCCCACCCCCCAGCACCCGGGCGGGGCAGCTGCCACCGAACGTCAGGATCCGGCGCAAGCTCACCAGGGCGCCGCCGTGAAGGCACCCTCGGCGGGACACACCCGCTACACCGTGCAACGACACGACACCCTCTGGTCGATCGCCGAGCGCCAGTTGGGGGACCCGCTGCGGTACACGCAGATCGCCGCGCTCAACCCGCACATCGGACCCGACCACGAGATCCGTCCCGGCCAGGACCTCACCCTGCCCGCCGACGCCCGCCGCCCCGCCACCTCGAGCTCGGGATCGTCAGCAACGCACGTCACCGTCGCCAAGGGGGACACCCTGTCGGGGATCGCGGCCGAGCACGGCAGAGCGGACTGGCGGACTGTCTGGCTGGCCAACGCCGGCAGGTCGGAACCGGGCGGGAAGGCGCTGACCAACCCCGACCACATCGAGCCGGGCTGGGACCTCACCGTGACCGCGCAGCGGCCTGCCCCCGCCGCGCCGGTCGCTGCGGCCGCACCCACAGCCACCGCGCCGCCCACCCCCCCAGCCGCCACGACGACGCCGCCGCCTGCGGCGTCACCTCAGGTGGTCAGCCCGACCCCGGCGGCCGGCAGGGGCGACCCGCCGGAACAGGAGCAGTCCGCCGCGGCCGCCACCGCGCCCGGTTCGTCCACACCCAGGACCCCGACCGCCACTGCCTCCGCGACGCCGACGCCGGCATCGAGCGTGGACCCGGCGGCGAGCCCTGCGGTGAGAACCGAGCAGCGTCTTGCGCCCACCGTGGCCGGGTTCGCTGCCGGCGGCGCGGTCCTGGCCGCCGGCGTGTTCGCCGCCCTGGCCTTCGCGCGCCGGCAGCAGTTCCGGGACCGCAGGCCGGGCCGCACCATCGCCTCCACCGGCCCCGACCTGGTCCCGGTCGAGCGGGCCACGGTCACGGTCGGCGGCCCGGCGGCGGCCGACGTCGCCCGCCTCGACGAGGTGCTGCGCCGGATCGCAGCGACGGACACCCAGACGCTGCACGTCGCCGCGGTGCAGCTGACCAGCGGCGACATCACCCTGCACCTGGCGGCGGCGGCCGAACTGGCGGATCCCTGGCGCAGCGGGGACGCCGCCGGTCTGATCTGGACGTTCGCCGCCGCCGCGGAAGCGCGCTCGGCCGGACCGGACCCCGACGAGGTCGGCGCGATCGCGCCCTACCCGACCCTGGTCAGCATCGGCTCCGACGCCACCAGCTCGTGGCTGCTCGACCTCGAGCAGGCCGGCGGACTGGTCCTGACCGGCGACTCCGACCGCTGCCTGGACCTGGCCCGGGTGATGGCCGGCCAGCTGGGTCTCAACCCGTGGGCCGACGCGGTCAGCGTCACCATGCTCGGCTTCGGCCGGGAACTGCTCGACGCCGCGCCCGGTCGGCTGCGGTACGCACCGCCGGGCGACGCCGACGCGGTGCTGTCCGCGACCATAGCCGAGGCCGTCCGAACCGCTGACTTCGCTGACGAGAACCACGTCGGCGTCGTCGAGGGCCGACGCCGGGCCGTCGCCGACGAAACCTGGGCTCCGCAGGTCCTGCTCGTGGGTGGTGAGACCTTGGGTGCCGACGACATCTTGGGTGCCGACAAAGCCGCCGCCGCGCCCACGATCGCCGGTCTGCTCGAGCTCGTCGACGCCCGCCCCGGCGCCACCGGGACCGCCGTCGTGTTCGTCGCCGCCGACCTGCCCGGCTCAGCGGCTGCTGGTGGCACGCTCGCCCATCTCAGCGCGGACGGAACCCTGACCCTGCCGAACGCCGGGCTGAGCGTCGTGGCCGGCGGCTGGGATGAGGACACCGCCCGCGGCGTCGCCATGCTCCTCGCGCACGCCAGGACCGCCCCCGACGAGAAGGTCCCAGACGCGGCAGGAGGCCAGCCGTGGCAGGCCTACAGCGACGCCGCGGGCGCGCTACGCGAACAGCTCGTGCAGCCACGGGCCACCCCGGACGTCCACGACAGCAACAGGGCATCCGGCTCCAGCTGCACGCTGCCGCTGGCGGACGAGGTCTATCTCGACGCGGCCGCGACCACCAGGCAAGACCTGCAAACCCTCGCCCCGAGCGTCCCGGCGCATCTGCGCCCGCAGATCGCGAACGCTGACCCTGCCCTCGACGACGACGTCGACGCCTGGTTCGACGCGTCGAACCCTCGAGCCAAGCTGAACCTGCTCGGCCCGCTCAGCCTGAGGATCGCGCGCCCGTCCCGGGAACGCCCGGCCTTCTACGCCGAGCTGACCGCCTACCTGGCCACCAAGGAGTATGGCGCGAGCGTCGACGAGATCGCGGACGCGTTCACCCTTGCTCCAGGCTCGGTCCGCAAGTACCTCAAGAGCGTCCGCGATCTGCTCGGCGACGACCCCGAAACGGGTCAGCCGTACCTGCCGCATGCCGATAAGTCGCCGGCGGCCAAAACCCGCGGCGTGAACATCTACCAGATCACCGGGCTGCTCATCGACGCCGACCTGTTCCGGCGCCTGCGGCTACGCGGCGACTCCCGAGGCGCGGACGGCATCCCCGACTACCTGACGGCGCTTCGGCTGGTCACCGGCGAGCCGTTCTCGCAGATGCGGCCCGGCGGAGGGGCATGGCTGGCCCAAGGCGCCCGCCTGGACCACCACCTGATCGTCACCATCGTCGACACCGCTCATTTGGTGGCCACGCACGCCCTCGCCGCAGGGGACACCCGCACCGCACGCGCCGCCGTCGAGATCGCTCGCGTCGCCGCGCCCTACGAAGAAACCCCCCGTCTGGACGAAGCGGCCGTCGACGACGCCGACGGGCTGAGGGACCAGGCCCGTCGGATCGTCGCCGAGGACGTCTGCAACCGCTCCGATGACGGCCAGCCGCCGATGGAGCTCAACGAGCGAACGAAGGAAATCCTCGCCCGCCACCACGACTGGCTCTCCCGAGCCAGCTGACCGCCAAATCGCAAGGGGAAGCCGAATGACGACGCAAACCCGGTCGCGACCGTCGCACCCGACCGTCATGCTGGAACACAACGCGACGGAGGCCAACCCATGAACACCCGCACCTCCACCCTCACCATCGTCGTCGCGGCCACGCTCGCCGCAGCCCTCACCGGTTGCAACTCGGCCGTTGACGCCGCCAACCCCATCACCAGCGCAACCAAGACCACCATCACGACCCCGGCCACCCCGACGTCGACCTCGACGACGCTCGACCCCGCCGCCAAGGAATCCCAAGACCGGCAGGACGCCGAGCTCGTCTGGCGGAAGTTCCTGGGTGTGCTCCTGAAGGTGGGAACCCTGCCGGCAGACCAGGTCGAGCCGGCCATCACCGCTGTTGCGGTCGATCCGGCCCTAGCCAGGTTACGAGCGCAGGAGGCGCAGTTCCGTGCTGAGCACAAGGCCGGGTACGGCCAGGACGTCTCCTACATCACCTGGCCTCAGCCGATTGGGGGCAAGGACGCGGCTGTGCTGAGCGATTGCGAAGACGGCTCCCAGGCCGGGGTCCGCGACACGAAGACCGGCAACAACCTCACAGTCGGAACCGCCAACACGCTGTTGCGCGCCACACTGCAGCGGACGCCGCAGGGGTGGAAAGTCGCCAACAGCGAGCTGCTGGAAGGGATCACATGCACTCCCGGAAGGTGACGCGCCTCGCACGAGCCGGACTTCTTGCTGTTGTTCTTTCAGGCACGGCAGTTGAGCACGCTTGGGCTGATGGAACTGAGAACAACCCTCCACCCGTGGTTGTCACACCGGGCCAGGGACTTGGGGGAGTGCTCATTGGCGTTCATGCCCCAGGCAGCAGCGGGGCCCCAGCGGGCAACGGCGCCGGCGGCGCCTACCAAGGCGGGTCCAGCGTGAACAGCAACCCGTTCTTTTCCGTCAACCTCCCAGTTGGCGCTAAGGACTGGGGCGCGTGCCCTGCGGCCGGGCTCGCGTTCTGCGGCGGCGCGCCGCCGCCGCCTGCTCCGGGGGCACCTGCTCCCGCGGCCCCGCCTCCGCCGTCCGCAGTTGCTCTGGCGGTGTCGGCGTGGGGACAGCTGCAGATGCCGTCTCCGGCCCCGTCGAGGTACCCGTCTGGGACGTTGAAGGAGAGCGGTCATCCCTACACCATCGTCAACGCCAACACCTGGTTCTGGACCGACCCGGCGACCTGGCAGCCGGTGAGCAAGACGGTCACGGCGGGCGCGGTGTGGGGGGCGGCGACCGCTACCCCGGTGCGCCTAAATTTCACGCCGGGGGACGGATCGCGGACCGTTTCGTGTCCTGGGCCGGGGCGGTCGTGGAAGGCCAACGAGCAGACCTGGCTGGCGCCGGTCAACGCGCAGGGCTGCTCGTACCGGTACCCCAACTCCAGCCTCGGGGTCGGCGGTGACGACCAGGTGACTGCGACGTACACGATCACCTGGAACGTCACCTGGTCCGGCTCGGACGGCACGAGTGGCACGTTCAACAACATGCAGACCTCGACCACCTCCCGGTTCGGGGTGGCCGAGGTGCAGACGGTCGTCGTCAACTAGCGACTGCCGCACAACCTGGCCCAGGCCGGGGCCAACCGGTCTGCCGGGGCGACTGCGTCCAGCGCCCGGTCCTCCTTGTACCTGAGCCCTCAGGCAGGACCGGGCGTCCACACGTGTCGTCGCCGAACGCCGGGGGGAACGCGGGGGGAACGCTCCACCCGGGAGGGGGGAACGCGGGGCGACCACGCTCCTGTATGCAGGGGAACGCGGCCCGGCGCGGGCCCTGTATCCGCGGGAACGGGCGGCTCGGCCGTCTGTTATCGGATTGTGATGGAACGCCGCGGCAGCGCGTTGACCTGCGCGTTCCCTGTTTGGAGACTGCGTTCCCCCCAGCTCGAGCCCCGCCTGGGCTGCGTTCCCCCCGCGTGAGGGAACGCAACCATCCACACGGCTTGTGGACCGTGCTCGTCGTCAGGTCGACGACGAAGGGAACACGGGTCATGTCGCTGCAGCAGATTTTCGGACGGTGGGAGGAGCAGGCCCACACCATCGACGCCGCGGGCTGTTGGCGCCGCTGGAGCGCCGCCCAACCGGACCTGGCGCAGGTGGGCTCGGCATGCGCGCTAGGCGAAGTGGTCACCGACCGCGCACAGCAGGCGCGGGCCAACGAGCTGCTGCTGGCCTTGGTGCGGGTCGGGTCGGTCGACGGGGGAGTCGACAAGAGCGCGGCCACGTTCATGGCCTCGCTCCTGGTTCCTGGCGGGGACCGGATTATCCGCAGCCTCAGCTCCCTGGGACCTGATGTGGATGCCGTTGTCGGTGGGCAGCTGTGGCTGCAGGTGCGGGAGTATCCGTGGCGCTGCCGGCCCAGGGCGGTCGCTAAGAACGCCTTGATGGAGACCCGCCGTGCCGTCCTTAAGGACTACGGGGCCACGACCGCGCGCCGGGCTGCCCTGGTGCTGCTTGCCCCGCCGGATCTGACCGAGGCGTTGGACCGGCGCTGCGTCGACGTCGCCGAGCACCCGGTCGCCGATCTGGCACTGCTGGAGCTGCTCGCCTGGGCCAGGGCGCGGGGGGTCCTTGAGCTGCGCGACGCCACCTTACTGTGGGAGCTGGTCCTAGCCGCCGCCGAGGACGAGACGGCGGCGGCGTCGCCGGTCGGCCTGGCGCGGGGCGTCAGCTCCATTCGGGCCGGCGTGAGCGTGGCCGCGGCCCGGGGTGTGACCACTCGGACCGTGCACCGTCAGCGTGATCGAGCCGTGGACCTGCTGCGGTCGGCCAGAGACGACTGTGAAATTAGTCCGGCCTCACGTGTCCAGCCGGAGGGGGTCCGGGTGCTTACAGGGATAGGACCCACTTCTCTGGAAGGCAGGAACGCATGACCCCCCATCAGCAGCCAGCTGCTCTGGCCTCGCTCGAGCAGGCCGCCGTCCTCGTCCAGGCTGCGTCCGGCGCCGACACCGCCGCCATCGACGCGCTCGAGGCGATCACGGCCGACCTGCGCCGCGCTCGGGCGGCCCGGCGCGAGCTTGCCGTCAGGGTGCCCACCGAGATGCTGCGCCAGGTCCTGCTCGAACGGTCCAGGGGCCGGGCATGAGCACCACCACCAGCTCCACCACACCGGCCGTGGCCGTGGCCGCCGACGCGCCGGTCGGCATCGAGGAGCTGGAGCAGGCCTGGCGTGCGGTCCGGGCCGGCCGGTTCCGCCCCGACCGCCACCGCACCGGCGACAACTCCGGACTGGTCTGCGGTCCCGACATCATCTCTGGCCCGCTCGTCGTGGTCGCCGGTGCGCACGGCTGGTCCGGGACTTCGACGACCGCCCTGCTGATCGCCGACGCGGTCACCCGCCGAGGCGTTCGGGCGCGGGTCGTCGACGCGGCCGCACCGGCCCGCTCCGGGTTCGCCGCCGCGGCCGCGACCGAGCACGGCGTCGACGACAGCGGAGTGTGGCGCTTGGGCAGCCGCGGCGGGGTCAGCCTGCAGCGGCTAGCCCATCCGGTGCGGCGTCCGGACGGCATCCCGGTGCCACTGCCGACCGAGGAGGGGACCGTCACCGTGGTCGACGCCGGCTGGCCGATCACCGACCTCCTCGACCACCTTCAGGGCGGCGAGGGGCGGCATTGGCTTACCGCGCTGCTTCGCTCAGCGCAGCTGGTCCTGACAGCCAGGGCCACCGTCCCGGGCCTGCGGCACGCCGAAGCCACCCTTCAGGTCCTTGACGCCCCCGGCCGCCGGATCGCGCTGGCGCTGGTCGGCCCGCGCACACTCCCGCGGTGGCTGATGGCCTCCGCCGGCGCGGCCGTCCTGACCGTCCAGCGCGAGGGCTTCCTGGTCACGGTCCCAGACCGGCCCCATCTGAGCGGTGCCGGGCTGACCCCCGCGCCGCTACCGCGGCAGCTGCACCCCACCGGGGACTGGCTGCTGAACCTGACCCACCCGCACGACCAACCACAGACACCGCCGCAAAGGCGCCCCAAGAAGTACCTCATCCCGCATCTCAACACGCACAGGAAGGACGACCTGCGATGAGCAGAACATCAACGATCACCCAGGCGGTACAGACTCTCGCCGCTGTATGCCCGGTCGCACCACCGGGCATGCAGGCCTACCAGGACCAGGTCCTGGGGTGGGTCAAGTGGGGTGTCATCAGCCTGATCACCATCACCGCGCTGGTCTCCGTCGGCGCGATCGGCGTGGGCAAGATCTTCGCGATGCCGCACGCCTCATCCCGTGGCGCGATCGGGGTGGCGGTGTCCGTCATCATGGCGATCCTGTTCGTGACCATCGTGGCGGTCATCGACGGCGTCGTCGGCAGCGGATGCTGATGGCAACCCGCGCAGCCGGCCGCCCAGCGGATGGGGACGCCGGCGGCGAGTGGAGCCGGCAGGGGCTGCTGGCCGCGTTCGCCCTGGTAGCCGTCCTCGCGGTCGCCGCCGTAGCCGGCGCCGGGATGTGGGTGTGGTTCCGGTTCTCCCCGCACGCCGGCCCGGCCAGTGAGAGCGTTCACGGATCGTTGGCCGCGGCGCCGCCGGTGGCCGGCGCCGCCGACACTGCGGCGACAGCGACCCGGGCGCGCCGCGACGCGGCGGCCGCGGCGCCGATGACGGCAGCAGCCCCCGGCCAGGCCGAGCCGGCCGTGCTGTCGGTTCGTGACCCCGGCGCGATCGACCTGCCGCCGTCCACCATCAGCGGGCCGGCGGGGATCCCGAGCGGGTTCCCGCAGACTCCGCAGGGCGCGTTGGCGCAGCTGGTCGCGATCGACACGGACGTGTTGAACACGGCCACCCTGGACCGAGCGCGAGTTGTCATCGGGGCGTGGGCGCTACCGGGGGGCCCCACCGGGCAGTCGTGGTCCGCGGTCAAAGCGCTGGCTAGCTTCCACTCCGCGGCCGAACTCTCCGGTGGGCCCAACCCGGGCCTGTCGGTGCGGGCCACGCCGATGATGGGGTTGGTCAAGGCCAGCGACGGGCCGGACTGGTCGCTGGTCTGCGTCGACTTCGAGGTCGACGCCACCCTCGCCAAGACCGCCCGGGTCGCGGCCGCGGACTGCCAACGGATGGCCTGGGACGGGAGCCGGTGGCTGATCGGCCCCGGCACGGAACCCGCGCCGGCGCCGTCGATCTGGCCGGGTACCGACGCGGCGATCGACGCCGGATACCGGAGCCTGCGCCGTGGCTAGCGCCGCTGGGCCCGTCGCCAGCATCCAGGCCGTCGTGCCGGCGTTCGGTTGGGGTGACGTAAACCCTCTGTTGATCCTCGGCAACGCCGTGGCCGTCGGGGTCACCGACGTGTGGCAGTCCTTCATGACGTCGCTGTGGGGCGGCGGGCTGTGGCTGACCCGGTTCGCCTTCAACATGGTCGACGCCTTTACCTCCCCGGACCTGTCCGAGGGCGGGGTGATGAAGAATATTTTCCCGGTCACCTTCGCCATCGGCGCGGGCCTGGCGCTGATCCTGGGGGTCGTCCAGCTCGGTGCCGGCGCCTGGCAGCGCGACGGCAAGGGACTGGCCCGGCTGATCGTCGGGCTCGGCCAGTTCATGCTCGCCTGGGGCGGCATGCTGGGCGTCGGCGCGGCGCTGACGGTGGCCACCTCCGGGCTGACCCAGGGGATGCTTCAGGTCGCTCTCGGCGCGCCTTCGTTCGGCTCCGCCAACCTGCTCAAGCCGTGGGATCCGCGGCAGGGGATCGACGCGGCCGCAGCGACGGTGCTCGGCCTGCTCGGCTTCATCCTGGTCTTCGCCGCGATCGGCTACCTGCTGGTGATGCTGGTCCGCGCCGGCGCGCTGATGATCCTGATGGCCACCTCCCCGATCTCCGCGGCTGGCCTGCTCAGCGAGGGCACCAGGTCGTGGTTCTGGAAGTCGCTGCGCTGGTTCATCGCCGCGCTGATGATCGGCCCGCTGGCGGCGTTGGTCCTGGGCATCGGCAAGCTGCTCACTGACGGGCTGCTCTCCGGCGCCGGCAGCTCCACCGAGTCCGCGGTCGGCACTGCCGTCCTGGGCACCGTGCTGGTCCTGCTCAGCGCGTTCAGCCCGCTGATCCTGTTCAAGCTGTTGGCCTTCGTCGACCCGGGCACCTCCAGCGGTGCCTCCTTCCGGGCCTCCCTGGACTCCGCCGGCGGCCTCGCCGGGCTGCTCGGCGGGCAAGGCCAGCCCTTAGACGCCGGCAGCGGCGCCGCCACCGCCCAAGCCAGCGACGGCAGCTCGCAAGGGGAAGCCGACGCCGGCTCCTCCACGCAGGGCCGGTTGGCCTCGGCAATGGGCGGGCTCGGGACCGCGGCCGACAAGGCGGCCACCTACAGCGCCGACATCCTCGGCGCGGCCGGGGTCGGCCACCAGCAGCCCTACTTCGGCTCGCCCACCTCCAACGGCAACGGGTCCAAGACCCAGCAGCCCCGCAACGACGAGCACGGCCAACAGGACGGCGCCAGCCCCGACGATCCTGGCACCTCCGGCGGGCCCGGCACCTGCGCCGCCCCGCTTCCCTCGCCGCCCGTCCCCTCGCCGCCGGTCCCCGGGCCCTCCGGATCCGACCCCGGGGCAGGTGCCGACGGTGGAGGTGCCCCCGCGGGCGGGGCCGGGGCCGGCGGAGCGGCTGGCGGCGTGGAGGGCGCCGCTGCTGTCGCCGCCCTGTAAATCACACCGCCCTGTAAACCACACGCTGACAAGAGAGAGACGGCACATGATGACTGCGACGGAGTACGGCGACTACACCAAGGACCGGGTGGGCTGGTTCTTCGGGATGACCGGCCCTCAGCTGGTCGTGGTGACGATCGCCGGGCTGCCGTTGCTGCTCGCGGTGGGCGTGCACGCATGGTGGCCAGCGGCGGCGTCGATGGCCGGCTGGGCGGCCGTCCTGGCACTGGTGTTGATCCCGGTGCGGGGCCGGTCGGCGACCCAGTGGTTCGGCGCTCTGGCGACCCACACGGCGGGCCGCGGGCTGGGTTGGTCCGCCTTCCGGGGCCGCGCCTCGGTCGGGGAGCCGGTCACACCAGACGACGCGGACCTGCCCGGGATCCTGTCCGGGATCCAGGTCCACGACGGGCCTCCGCGCGGTGCCCGGCTGACCCGGGTCGCGGTGATCCAGGACCACGCCGCCCAGACCTGGGCTGCCACCGCGAGGGTCGTCCACCCGGGACTCGGCAGCGCCGAGGGAGGGGCTCGGCACCGGATGGGGGAGGGCCTAAGCCAGCTGCTGGAGGTCCTGGCGCGCACCGACCTGGCTCGGATGCTCGTGGTGCAGGTCCGCACGGTTCCTGACGACGGCGCCGAGCGGGCACAGTGGGTCGCCGAGAACCGTCGCCCGGACGGTCCGGCCCTGTCCCGGCGGGTCAACGACGACCTGGCGGTGAACCTCACCGCGGCGTCGGTACGCACCGAGGCGTTTGTCACCGTCGTGGTCGCCGAGGCGGTCCTGAGCGGGCCGGCCCGCCAGTGCGGGGGTGGCCTCGAGGGCCGCGCCAGGGTCCTGTACGGGCTGCTGGGCGAGGTCGAGAGCCACCTGCTCGGGGCGGTCGGCTGCGCCAGCGTGGACTGGCTGGACTCGCCCGCCCTCTCGGCGGCGGTGCGGACCGGGTTCGCCCCCGGCGACCGGGCCGCCCTGGTAGCGGCCGCCGCGGATGCGCGCGCCCACCCGGGCACGGCGGCGTCGGTGCCGTGGTCGGTCGCCGGGCCCGCGGCCGCTTCGGCGCCGATCCGCTGGTATGAGCACGACGCCTGGCGCTCGGTCAGCGCCACGGTGCTGCTGCCCGACCGCGGCGCGATCCTGGGCGCCCTGGCCCCGGTTCTGGTCCCGGGCAGCCCGGGGGAGAGGCGCTGCTACACGGTGTTCTTCCCACTCGTCTCCGACACCAAGGCCGCCCGCTCCAGTGCCAGAGCGGAGATCTCCGCCGCAACCGGCAGTGCGCTGCGCGCCCGGGTCGGCCAGCAGACCCGGGCCCGGCAGCGCCGCAACGAACGCCAAACCCAAGCCGTGGACACCCATCTCGCCCGAGGACGGGCCCTGGTCCGGCCTGCTGCGGTCGCGTCGGTGACCGTGCCCGCCTGGTGGCCCGTCGAGGAGTACGGCCGGCAGCTGGAGTCCTCGATCCGCCGGGCCGGGTACTCCCCACAACGACTCGACCTGGCCGCTGACTCCGGGTTCATCGCCTCGGCCATCCCGCTCGGCGTGGGGCTGGCGATGCGCCGGAGCACCCGGTGAGGCGGGCCGCCCCGACCGGACGCGACGTCGGGCAGCTGCTCGCCGACTTCGGGCACACCTTGCCGCAGCGCACTGCTGCCGTGCCGGACCCCGCGGAGCCGCGGCTCTTCCCGCGGCTGCGATCGGCGCGCGGACCGCGCGAACGCGGCGCCGGCTGGAGCCCCGGGTACGCCCCCCTGTCGCAGTGGCGGATGACCAGCGACCAGGCGCCGGTGTTCTGGCCGTTCATCGCCGCACCGGTCCTGCCGCCGACCGGCGCCCAGATGGGCATCGACGAGTTCTCCGGCGGCTCCTTCTACGCCGACCCCAACGGGTGGGTCCTTGACGACGAGATCCCGGTCACCAACCCGAACATCTTCGTCATGGGCAAACCCGGCACCGGGAAGTCCTCGTGCGTCAAGCTGTTCATCATCCGGATGCTCGAGTTCGGCTACCGGGCGCTGATCCTGGGCGACTCCAAGGACGAGTACGAGCAGCTGTGCGCCGCGTTCGGAGTGAAACCGTTCGCGATCGGCCCCGGCCAGTCGACCCGGGTCAACCCCCTCGACATCGGCCCCCTCGGCCGGGGCTGGCGCCAGCTGCCCGAGCAGGAGGCCAAGCGCCGCGCGGCGATCATCTTCTCCCGCTGGCTGGTCCTGATCCGCGGGCTGGTCGGTTCCCAGCACATCGGCGAGGCGCGGGTCCCGTTCTCACCCTCTGACGAACGGGTCGTCGACACCATGCTGCGGGAGCTGACCGGCTACCGCACCGGCAACTCCACCCTGGCCGAGGTCACCATCCCCCAGCTGTGGCACGGCATCGACGAACCCACCGACGACCTCGTGAGCGCCTGTCGGTACGCCGGACGCCAGCAGTTCCTGGACGGCACCCGGCTGCTGCGCGACGCCCTGTCCCAGCTGGTCACCGGCCACCTGGCCGGCATGTTCGACGAGCTCACCAACATCGACATCGACTGGGCCGCACCGATCCAGTCGCTGTCCCTGAAACGGCTGGCCACCCTCGGCGACGACGCCGTCGGGATCGGGCTGACCTGCCTCGGCGCCTGGGGGCGCGGGCAGCGGGAGATCGCCGCCCCCGGCGACCGGCGGATCGTCGTGCGCGATGAGATGTGGAAGCAGATGCGGCTCGGGCCCGAAGCGGTCAAGTCCCTCGACTCCGACCTGCGCCTGTCCCGCGCCGACGGCGACGTGCAGATCGCCGTCGCCCACAAGCCGTCCGACACCCGCGCCGTCGGCGCCGAAGGCTCCGAGGCCGACCGGATCGCCCGAGACCTGCTACACCTGGCCGACACCAAGATCCTCCTGGGCCAGGATCAGGCCGTCAGCGACGAGCTCGGCGACCTGCTCGGCCTGCCCCCGATGACCCAAGAACTGGTCACCGGGTGGGCGATGGCCGGCAAGGGCCGCGCCCTGTGGCTCGTCGGGGACCGCAAATACAAGGTGCAATCCGTCCGGCACCCGCTGGAGGAAGCACTGACCTACACCAACGACGCCGTCGCCGGAACCACCCGGGAGCTCACGACTTCTGAAGGTGTGAGCGGGGGAAACTCCAGGGTGGTTGGCCCGTGAAGAGCGTGTGCGGGGTCGTGGGTGGGCGAACCCAAGGCGCCGATAGCCAGGTCGGGATGGCCCACGGTGATGGCGTGACCAGTTGTAGCCCCGGCACACCCCCAGGCCGGGCAGCCGCGGCACGAGCCCAGATACTGCCGGCCGCCGCCAACCTCACCGGCGACTCAAGGCAATAAAGACATGAGACTCAGTCGATGAGGTCGGTGATCGCGGCAGTGGTCGCGTTCGGGCTCACCTGCCTGGTCCTGGTCGCCGTCCCGGTCATCGCGTTGGGCAGCCAGTCCCCGACCGGCGGGATCTGCGGGCCGGGAGGGACCGGGCAGAGCGTCGCGAACGTGACCCTGGACGCGGAACAACTGGCCAACGCCGCCACCATCGTGGCCGTCACGCAAAGCCGGGCGCTGCCGCCGTACGCGGCGACGATCGCGCTGGCCACCGCCATGCAGGAGTCAACCTTGCGCAACATTACCGCGGCCGTCGACCACGACAGCCTCGGCCTGTTCCAGCAACGGGTCATCTACTACACCGCCGCCGTTGCCGCCGACCCGGTCAAAGCCACTGGCGCTTTCCTGCAGCGCCTGGTCGCCCAACCCAACTGGACGACCCGGCCGCTGACCGACGTGGCCGCCGACGTCCAGAAACCACTCGAGGCGTACCGCGGCCTGTATGCGCAGTGGCAACCGTTGGCCGCCCAGCTGGCCGCGCAGCTGTGGACCGGCAGGCCCAACGCCGGCGCGCCAGGGCAGGGGGCCGGCGCTACCACCAACGCCGCGCCGTGCGCCGGCAGCGTCGGGCGCAACCCCGCCGCGACCCTCACCCCCGGCCCGAACGGCCTCACTCTCACTGGCAGCCCGGCCGACAACGCCGCCGCCACGTTCGCCATCGCCCAGCTCGGCAAGCCCTACCTGTGGGGCGCGCAAGGACCGACCGCCTTCGACTGCTCCGGCCTGACCATGGCCGCCTGGGCCAGCGTCGGCGTCACCATCCCCCGAGTCACCTACACCCAGGCCACCGCCGGGACCCCCGTGTCCGTCCAGGACGCCCGCACCGGCGACCTCGTCCTGATCCCCGGCTCCGAGGGCACCCCGGCCAACCCCGGCCACGTCGCCATGGTCGCCGGGCTCGACACCGGCGGCGCGCTCTGGCTCGTCGACGCCGCACGTACCGGAGTCCCGGTGCGACTGAGCCCGATGGCTGGCTGGGCCAACCAGATCGTCACCATCCGACGCATCGGGGCAGGGCCACGAGAACGCCTTTGACCGCAGGGCGGGGCACCGATAGCCCATGGTGGGTGTGAGGCGGGTGGGCATCGAAATTAGTTGCGCCGACAATGTCCACCCGGAGGGGGGTTTGGTGCTTACCGGGGTATGAGCCCTGACAGCATCGCCCGCCGCCGCCCCGACCCGCTGCCGTGGGGCTGGGAGGTCCCGCTCGGAGCGGGGTTCGCATGGTTATCCCTGGCGGCGGCCACACTGCTGGTCGCCCAAGGCGCGGCCGGTTTCTTGACCGGCCGCGGGTGGCTCTGGCCTGACTCGCCGCGGCTGTTCCCCGCCCTGGGTGGTCTGCTGACCGGCCGCGTCGGGGTCGGCGTCGAGGCCGCCGCCGGGGTTCCGTCGCCGGCCCTGGTGTACGCGCTGGCCGGGGTTCTCGAGCTGCTGCTGCTGGCCGCCAGCATTTGGGCGGTTGCTCGGTTCTGGACAACGGTGGGCACTGGGCGCCGGCACGGCATGGCCACCCGGGCGGAAGCCAAGGCCATCCTCGGCTCCGGTCGCCTACGCCGGGTTCGGGGGCTCATCCGCCCCGACCTGTACGGCCGCGCAGGAACCCGGTTCGGCGGGTTCACGGCGACCGAGGCACGCACGGCGCGCCGCCGGTCCTCGCGAGCGTCGGCCACCGGCGCCACGCACACCCCGGCCGGCAGCCACGACGGCGGAGCCGCGGCGGGCGGCCGGGAGAAGTTCACGCCCGCATCGGTGGGCTGGCGGCTCGGCGTCGGCAAGGTGCCGCGCACCGGCCCGCTGTGGGTGCCGTTCGACCGCACCGCCGGCGTGTACGGACCGCAGGGCTCCGGCAAGACCCTCGACCTGCTCACTCCGGCCCTACTGGAGGCGCCGGGCGCAGCCCTGGTGACCTTGACGAAGGTCGACGACCTGCTCCTGACCATCGACCACCGGTCAACGGGAGGCCGGCCGGTGGCGGTACTCGACCCCTTCGGGCTGGCCCCCGGTGTGCCGGAGCTGGTCTGGGACCCGGTCGCGGGGTGCGTGGATTCGATGGTCGCCGAACGCCGCGCCAAGGCGTTCACCGCCGGCACCGTCAAGGGCGCTGTCGCTGCGGGCGCCGGCGACAGTGCGGCCCGGTTCTACGCCGCGGAGGGCGCGAAGGTGCTGCAGGCCTACTTCCACGCTGCCGCGCTGACCGGACGCTCCATCGAGCATGTCCTGGAGTGGGTCGCCAACCCGCGGGAGGCGACCCTCCCGGAGGAGATCCTGCGCAGTCACCCCAACGCGGCGCCGTTCTGGCATGGGCTGCTACACGGGGCCCTGCACGGCGACGACCGGACCGCCGGGAATACCGCGACCACGGTCCAGCAGGCGTTGGCGCTGTTTTTCCAGGAGCCGCTGCGGGCCCGGTGCACTCCCGGCCCGGGACGACCTGCCACCGATTTGGCCGACCTGATCAGACGCGGCGGGACCATCTACCTGCTCGGCCGGGACGACCCGTACGCCTCCGCGTCGCCGTTGATGACGGCGATCGCCGAGCACGTCCTGGACACCGCCCTGGCGGCGGCGGCTGCGTCCCCTCATGGCCGGCTGTGCCCCTCGTTCCTGGCCTGCTTGGACGAGCTGCCCTCGACGGCGCCGTTGCCGACGCTGCGGACCAGGATGGCGAACGAGCGCGCGGTGGGCCTGTCGTTTATCTACGCGGCCCAGACGTGGCGGCAGCTGGTCATCTGCTACGGCGAGGACGAGGCTCGGGCACTGTTCGGGTTGACCAACCTCATCGCCGTCTTCGGCGGCGGTAAGGACGGGATCTTCAACCGGGAGCTGTCCGAGCTGATCGGCACCTCCCGGATCTCGCGGACCACGTACAGCCGGGGCCGCGGCAGCGCCGGCACGTCGTTCTCCGGCGTCGACGAGCCGATCCTTCGCCCGGAGGAGATCCGGCTGCTACCGGAACGGCACGCCCTGGTCATCGCCGAGAACGCCAAACCCCTCCTTGCCAAGTTGACCCGCTGCATCGACGGGAAATCCGGGCGGGCGCTGCTGGGGGCGCAGGCCGCGGCGAAGGCACGGGTCGGCGCGGCTCGAGGACGACAGGCCCCGATGTTCGCCCGCACCACAGCCGCCGTGGAAACCGCCCACCGGATGGACCTGACCCCCATCGGCCCGGCGGGGTCACCCGGCGGGCCTGTCAGTCAAGGCGCCGCGGTCAGCGTGCCAGGTGGCCGAGGGGGTGATGGGTCGTGGTGACTTGGCCGTTCCCGGAGCCTGGCCGGCTGGTGCAGGCGACCTACCGGGAGCTGTGGATCGTCGAGTTCGGCACCGAGGAGGACCGCGCCGGTCTGGGTCGGGTCGAGACCCTCGGCCGGCCGTGGGACCCGCCGTCGTGCGCGCTGGCGGTGCGTCAGCAGGTGTGGGCGTGGCTGGACGAGGTCGCGGCCTGGGTCAACCACGAGTACGGCTGGAACCTCGACCGGCTCATCCCGCCGTGCTGGCCCGGCCACCCGCACATCGCCCACGAACTGGCCGTCCTGGCCGACCAGCGCCGGACCGCCGGCCGGGCGTTCGGCAGCGACCAGCTCGAAGACTGGCACCGCTACAGCCTGCCGCTGTTTTTGGACCGGCTCGTGGCCCGGTTGGGGAACCGCTGCGTCAACACACACGACGAGTGGCCAGCCAGCGCCCGGCATCGCGCCTTTACCAGCGACGTCAACCGGCGGGAGCGGACCGCGTGGTTCGCCGACGACGTGATCACGATCCGCCCGCCGGTCAAGGCCGGGGCCGGCGACCACGCCCGCCTGGCCCTGGTCGACCTGTCCACCGGTGAGGTCACCGACCCCGACCGCCCCAACGGCGGCCGCTGAACCTCCGCGCGCCACCGAATCGAGCAGAGCATGAGCACCGCACCCGCAACACCCGGCCCTGGCAAAACAAGCCAGCCAACGACCAGGCCGCGTCTTGACGAGGACGGTCGCCGGGAACGGCTGGAGGCTTTCCACGCCACCCTCAGTGCGCAGGTCCTGTCGCTGACCACCTCCCAGGCGTGGACGGCCTGGCTGGGCACCGCGGCCCGGTTCCACCATTACTCAACTCTCAACACCGTCGCTATCTGGGCACAACGCTCCGACGCCACCCAGGTCGCCGGGTACCGGGTCTGGCAGTCCATGGGCCGGCAGGTCCGCAAGGGGGAGCAGGGCATCCAGATCCTCGCCCCCGTCACCCGCCGACCCGACCAGCCCGACCCGGACGGCCCGGACGGCCCGGACAAGGACCACGACTCGGCGCGGCCGTCGCCAGCTGTGGCGGGCCAAGACCACCCGCCGGCGGGTGCCCGGCGGGTGGTCGGGTACCGGATCGCGCACGTCTTCGACATCTCCCAGACCGACGGGGACCCGCTGGCGCAGCTCGCGGACATCAGGCCGAGGCTGCTGACCGGGCAGGCTCCCGAACATCTCTGGGACGGCCTCGCCCTGCAAGTAAGCGAAGCTGGCTACCACCTGGCCGACGAAGCCCTGTCCAACGGCGCCAACGGGCAGACCAACTACACCAACCGCTCCGTCCTGATCCACCCAGACCTGGACCCGGCGCACCGGGTCAAGACCCTCGCCCACGAGCTGGGCCATATCACGCTCCATGAACCGGGCGACAGTTCCGATGCCTCCACGTTCGCCGCCTCCTGCCGGGGCCGGATCGAGGTGGAGGCCGAGTCCGTCGCGTTCCTGGTCACCAGCGCCCGCGGCATGGACAGCTCGCAGTTCAGCTTCCCCTACGTCGCCGGCTGGGCCCAGCAAAGCAAGGACGTCGAGGCCACCCTGCGCGAGACCGCCAGCCGCGCTCTGAGCACCGCGCACAAAATCTTGGACCGACTCGAGCGGGACAACCCGGCGCCACTGGATGTCGCCGAGGATCAAGCACCCACGATCGTGCACACCCCGCGCCGCAGGACGCAGCACGAAGCACACTGCCCGGCCGCGCCGAACCGCGCTCCTGACGTCGGGATGAGCCGATGACCACCGCCGCAATCACGCGCGGCGACGTGGGCGTCGGCGCGGACGTCGACGCGCGGAGACGCAGCGCCGACTACGAGCGACACCGCTACCGGCAGCAGCGATCCGCTACCTGGGCGCCGTTCACCCCCGCCGAGCCCGTCCGCGAGCACCTTCAGGACCTCCGCGCGTCCGGGATGACCCTGGAGCAGATCTCCCGAACGGGTGGGGTCAGCGTCGCCACTCTTCTCCGGGCGGCCACGGCCCCCCGGATCAGCACGGCCGCCGCCGACGCCATCCTCTGCGTCCAGCCCGGCGACGCCAACCCTGCCGCGGCGGCGGCCACCGAGGCGCTGAGGGCTCTGCATGCTGACGGGTGGACACTCGAGCAGCTCGCGGCGGCGACCGGCCTGACTAGCCACGCCATCGGCGCGACGGTGAACGGCCGGACGAGACCGCACCCCCACACCACCGCGGCGATCGCCGGCGTGTACGAGCACCTGCGCTTGGAGGATCCCGGGGACGGGGCCGCCGCGGTCCGATCCCGTCTGCGGGCGGAACGGGCCGGCTGGAAGCCCAGCACCCAGCAGAAGGACGTCGACATCATCGACATCGTCGCCGTCGACCGCGCTGTCCGTGGCGAGGTCGTCCCCCTCAGGCCGGGGGAGCGGCAGGCGGCTCTTCAACGGCTGGCAGGCCACCACCCTGACGCGGAGATCGCCCGCCGGTTGGGGGTCAGCGGTCGCACCGTCCTCCGCCACCGCGCGAGCCAGGGCCTGCCCGCCTACGCCGCACCCCGAGCAGCGGACACGCCGAGCAGGTAGCTCCACATGTTTTTTCCCACCCAGGTCCGCGCACACCACAGCGGGTCGCGCAGGATGCCGACACGGTGGCCCGCTAACTGCTCAGTCTCGCCTGGGTCGTGCGATTCCCTGGAGCGAGCACCTGGGCTCAGACGCCCCGGCTGCTCGTCTGGCGCAGCCCCTTCGACGCGACCACGGCGACCGTGCACGTTCTCCCGCACCACCGCCTCAACGACATCGACCAACAACACCGCCCCGAGGACGCATCGTGAGTATCACGAGCCGGTCCGAGGCAAAGGCAGTCCTCACCCTGAAGGAGGTGGACCTCCATGGATGAAAACACCGCACGACGAGCCGCGGTGGAGTTTCTCGGCGGGCAAGTGCAGGAATCCGGATTTCGTGTCGGAGTTCCAATTTCGTGTCGGCGGCGTGTCGGTGTTCCAGGTTCGTGTCGGTGCCCAAGGCGCGTGCGGCGAGGGCTCGACGCGACGGCGAGTGTGGGTGTCCCGTATGACGTACGGGAGCGGGAATCTTCACCAGGCGGGTCTTACGGGACACCTCTGGGGCGCACGGCGCCTGACCTGCGGCGTTCTCGTAGGGGGTTCCGCTATCGAGACTCACTCTGATGCCGAATTGAGTGCGATCTCGACAAGGAGGGGCCTATCCCCTGCCCCGAAACGGTGGCGGTCGCGTGGAGGACGAGCTCAAATAATCCTGGCTGTGGCGTTGGTCGCCTACGCCGCATACAACTCGATGGACATGTGGACGCAGACTCCGGATGGGTACATCCAGGCAGCCTCTGTCGGGTTCCTCGCCCTGATCATGGGAGAGATCGTCGCCGCCTCGCGCAGGTACCGAGCCACTGGGGTCTGGCCGAGCGGCCGGCAAACCCCTTGGGGTTTCTTCTGGGTGCTGCCCGTCATTTTCTTGGTCGCCGCTAGCAGTACCCTCTGGGCCTTTGTCACGATGGCTGGCTCCAGCGTGTCCATCCCCTGCTGGTGATGTCGTACCGCAATCTTGCATCCCGCCACGGGACCCTGGCGGACAGCGACGGTCAGATAGGAATGGTCCTGACCCTGTCCTCCGTGCGCTCACGCAAGCATATTTACCATTCCCAAGCTGACAGTGCGGGTTCGATTCCCGTCACCCGCTCCACACGCGAAAAACGTTGCAAGACAATAGAATCGGGAACCTTCTCCGATGTGGAGTCAGCGCCCGTCGTCATTAGAAACCGACCGCCGTGCCCTCCCCGTGCCCTTGCCCGTGGTCCGCTGACTCGTCAACACCGGTGCCGACACCGCGAACGTGGACCTGGTGGTGGAGAAGGGTGAGTGAGTCATCGTGGATCTGATGGGGCACCTTCGGGTGCCCCGTTTCATTCGTCGTTCAGGATTCGCTCTAGGCCGTAGAGAATCAGCTGAAGGCCGAACTCGAAATCGGCGTCGGCGTCATAACTGTGCTTCAGAGCATGTTCGACGACCATTTCGGTGAGGTAGGGGTACTCGTCCGCCGGAATCGCGGCCATGAATGCCTGCGCCGTCTGCTCCGGACCCACGTCCTCTGCGGCAGACATGTTGAGCTGCTGACGTCCGAATCCGTAGACATAGCTATCCAGCAATGAGAATGCGTGTGCAGTCTGGGGGAGTGAGAATCCAGCACGGCGGAGGGTTCCGACCACCCAGTCGAAGTAGCGCAGGCGGGTCGGTCCGCTGCTTTCTCGCGAGTCGACGAGTGCGCTCGCCCATGGATGAAGAGCGAACACACGGTGAGCCGAGATCGCTCTTCGGCGCATCGCCTGCTTCCAGTCGGGCTCGTCCGTGGGGAGTTCGACGTCGAGGAGAACGAGGTCGACCATTCCGTCGAGCACGTCGCCCTTATTGGCCACGTGGTTGTACAGCGACATCGCTTCGACGCCGAGCTCCCGCCCGAGCTCGCGCATCGTGAGCGTCTCGATGCCACGGCTGTCCGCGATTGCGACTGCGGCACGCAGGACACGCTCCCTGTTCAACGGGGCACGGGATCCGGGCTGGTGCTTCTCGCGGACCCCCATTGTCCCTCCCGACTAGGCATTGGCTGTCGACTCGGCTGTGGCCTTCGTCTTCGGCCCTTGACAAACTTACCTCGTAAGTAGTTACACTTACGACGTAAGTCTACACCGACACAGCGAACAGACGAGGGCTTCCGAGCCCAAGTGGAAAGGAAAGGGGCCGACATGAATCCGGAGGCTCTCGCAAATGCCAGGCAGCAAAGAGCGGGGGGAGTGGCTGCACTGTATCTCGCGGCCGCCTACCTCGTGGCGATGCCGTACTTCCTGATCGTGGTGGACTTCCAAAGTTTGGTCGGCTCTGCTCAGAAGGTGGCCGCGTTGGTCGCCCACCAGAACAGCATGTACGTGATGTATCTGGTCACCTACGTCGTATTTGGGATCGTTCTCGCCGCGCTGGCCCTAGCACTTTGGAAGCGTCTGGCGGGCTCGCCAAGCATCGCGGCCGTGAGTGGCGCGGTGGGGCTCATCTGGGCCTGCATGCTTGTCGCGAGCGGACTGGTCTTCAACTACGGCGCTTCAGCCGTGATCGAGCTCTATGACAAGAGCCCGGCTCAAGCAGTCTCGGCGTGGCAGGCGATCGAGCCGGTGGCAGAAGGACTCGAGTCAGCGCAAGGAGAGCTTCTCGGCGGTCTTTGGGTCCTGCTCGTCAGCCTGGCAGCACTGCGCACCGCGAGTCTGCCCAAGGCCCTGAATTGGCTCGGGATCCTGACCGGCACTGCGGGGATTGCATCTGTCATTCCGGTTCTGCTAAACGCCCGGTTGGTCTTCGGCATGCTCCAGATCGTCTGGTTCATCTGGGTGGGCATTGCCATGTTCCGCACCAGAGCGTCTGAGGAATCCCAGAGGCAGTCGGTCTCGACGCCGTAACAAACGCGTCATAGCGCCCGCTTGAAGTGCTGGTCCTGGTGTAGGTCATGGTCAGGGGGATTGCTCCTTCGTGGGGCTCGCGTGCGAGGTCAGAAGTTGCCCGTTGCGATCTCCGAGAGCAGCAAGGCAAGAGGAAGAAGTCCGAGAGCGGTGGCAAGCACGACCATCCAGGAGCGCTCATGGTGACGGATGATCGCGATCAAGCCGGTGACGACGGCGGTGACCCCGCACGCCCAGATACCCAAGCCCCAGACCAGCTGCGCCCAGCTGTCGGTGTAGCTCTGGGCCGGTTCGACGATGCCGAGCGCGAAGGAAAGCACGAGCAGGACGACGCCTGCGACGCACAACCCTGCGAACGTGATCGCCCGCCGGCCGACGCGGGATTCCGGCCACCCCGGCATGTGGGGACGACTGCTCGAATGCGTGGTCATACCTTGAGTCTCGTTGTGGCGTGGCCGCCCACCAGAGTCCAAAGTCCTACATCCGAGCGGTGCTGGAACGACTGGACGACGAGGCGTCCAGGTCGACGACACGCACGCGTCATACCGCCGCTATGGGGGCGGCAACCTACCGGCCGTTACCGGATCTGCCGATGAGTGGATGCGTCCTACCGCCCAGATTGACGCAGTTGCCGAAACTCGCTGCGAGCAGACTGGAGCGGCGTGACTGCCTGAAGGCCATTGTTTCTAGCCCGGGCAGGCGGTGAGGTCACGATGTTGTGGGCCCTACTGTGGTGGCATGAAAACAGTGCCGCCCCGATCGGTCCTAGTTTGGTCCGGGGTCATTTCGCTGCTCGTTGTCCTCGCCAGTGTCGCCGGGCTCGTTGACCCACGGGTCTACGGACAGGAGACGGAGAACTGGGCCACTCAGGCCAAGGGCCAAGACCTGGGCAACCTGCTCGCGGTGGTCGTTCTTGTTGTGGCCGCCCTTCGCTACCGGAAGGGATCGCAGCGCGCCGCACTGGTCTGGCTCGGCGCCTTGCTGTACCTAATCTATGCGTTCATCGTGTACGCGGTGGCCGTCCACCTCAACTACCTGTTCCTGGTCTACGTCGCGGTGCTGGGTCTCAGCGCCTGGGGCGTCATCTTCAACGTAAATCGCGTGCGTGGCGGGGGTATCCAATACCCGCAGGGACGCTCGCGGACGGTTGCGGCTTGGGTGATGATCACCACCGGGGTCTTGTTCGCCGGCTTGTGGCTCAGCGAGCTGGTGCCGGCGCTGCTGATGGGCAAGGTGCCGGCGAGCCTCACCGATGCTGGGTTGTGGGTGAACCCGATCCATGTGATTGACCTGTCGATGGTGCTGCCGGGTTTTATCATCAGCGGCATCGCGACCCTGAAGGGCCGGGAACACGGCCTGTTCTGGTTGGCACCGTGGCTGGTGTTCTCGGGGCTGATGGGGTCCAGCATCATCGCGGCGATGGTCCTGATGATGGGGGCGGGCGCCGCCAACACCGTGCCAGCGACAGTGATGGTCTCAGTTGTGGTCGCGGCCAGCCTCCTCGCACTCCGGGGGTACCTCAGGCTGCCGGCACCCGTGCGGAGTGATGGTTCGTGATCACGTCCTGCCCACCAGCTGAAGGCTCGCGCTCGCGCGACGTCACGCAACTGAGCTGCGGCGGGTCCCGAAAACCCTGTACTGCGTTGAGTGCGTCATTCCAGCCGCGTTTCGGTGATGCGGACAAACCGGATCTGCTTGAGTGGCTGTGTCAACC
>Ga0097691_1000254_pt1 | contig 50158 bp, 50 predicted proteins | sample NGESurdeep072012_8_FD_72858 | JGI IMG/M metagenome (GOLD analysis project Ga0097691, IMG submission 72858) | Arctic peat soil microbial communities from Barrow, Alaska - NGEE Surface sample 210-1 deep-072012 | ecosystem: Environmental > Terrestrial > Soil > Wetlands > Peat ...
GACGAGCTCGTCGCGGCGGTAGCCGAACTGCTTCTCCGCCTGGACGTTGAGCAGGACGATCTCTCCATCCTGGTCCACGACCACCATCGCATCCGGAGCCGCCTCCAGCAGCCCGCGGTACTCGACGTCGTCGAGGTCGACGCCACGCGAAACCGGGTGGTCGGCTTCGGGCACGAGCCGCATCTGGTCGGATGCCTCGTCCTCCGGACCGGCGATGTTCACGGCGTCACCCCAAGACCGCTGCGCCGCCCCTCGGACAGCCCCACGTTGAAGCCGAGCGTCGTCGCCGGGTCGCCCGCAGCGGAAGTCTGCCGTGGAAAAACGAGCGTATCATGACGAAGCGTCATGGCCTTCGTCAAGCTGCGCTGGCCGCCTCGTACCGGAGGTAGACCACGCCGGAGCCGAACGTCCGCGTCTCGAGAAGCGTGACCCCGATGCGATCGGGGAGCGCCGGGAAGAACGGCGTGCCGGCTCCCAGGATCACCGGATGGACGAAGAGGCGGACCTCGTCGACCAGCCCGGCCCGCAGCAACGTGGAGGCGAGGGTGGGGCCACCTACATCCATGTCGAACCCGGGCTGTGCCTTGAGCTGGGCAACCTCCTCCGCGGCGTCATCGCGGACCAGCCGGCTGTTCCACTCGACGCGCTCGAGCGTCCTGGAGAACACGATCTTCGGCTTGTCCGTCCAGATGCGGGCGAACTCGCGCATGGCCGGCGTCGCCGCCGGATCGGCCTCCGCCGTGGGCCAGTAGTCGATCATCAGCTCGTAGAGCCGCCGCCCGTACAGGAAGGCGCTCATCTCGCGCGCCTCGTCGTTGAAGACGGAGTGCAGCTCCTCGTCGATCAGGACCCAGTCGAGCGACCGGCTCGGCGTCTCGACGAAGCCGTCGAGCGAGACGGACATCGAGTAGATGAGCCTGCCCATGGGATCAGCCTCCCTCCGTGATCACCGGCCGGTGCCCGGACACTCGTGCGATGAGTGCGAGCATGCGCCTCGACGTCCTGCCGTGGCGGCCCCGATTCATGGTCGATGCCAGAATGTCGTCTCCCCTGGGCACAGTGCACCAGCATCCCAGTTGGGCCCGGGCCAAGGCACGGAGGTCGAGGATGCCGAGACAGGTCGTCGCCAGCACGCTTCTGGCGCGGGTCAACGGCGTCGAGGTCGCCTACCAGGTTCACGGCAGCGGCAAGCCGCTCGTCCTGCTCCACGGCGGATTCGGCTCGATCGAGATGTTCGGTCCAAATGTCGCCGCCCTCGCCGCCGGCCGCCAGGTCATCGGCGTCGACCTGCAGTCGCACGGCCGGACTCCGGCCGTCGACCGGCCCATGCGTTTCGAGACGATGGCCGACGATATCGCCGCCCTGATCCGCTACCTCGGCCACGAGCAGGCCGACGTCATGGGCTTCTCGCTGGGTGGCGGCGTGGCGCTGCGGACGGCGATCCAGCATCCGCAGGTCGTTCGCCGGCTCGTCCTCGTCTCGGCGCCATTCAAGCGGGCCGGATGGCATCGCGAGCATGTCGACGCCTTCGACACGATGGGTCCGGAGATCGCCGAGCCGATGATGCAGACCCCGATGTATGAGGTCTACCGCGAGATCGCGCCCAGGGTCGAGGACTGGCCGATCCTCGCGGCCCAGCTGACCGGGCTGCTCAAGCTCGACTACGACTGGACCGATGAGGTCCGAGGCCTGCCGATGCCCGTCTTGATCGTCGTCGGAGATGCAGACGGCCTGGCGCCGCGGCACGCGGTCGAGTTCTTCGAGCTCCTCGGCGGCGGACAGGGCGATGCCGGCTGGGACCGTGCCGGCATGACCAGGCACGGCCTCGCCGTCCTGCCCCGGGCGACCCACTACGACATCGACGTGGCGCCCGCCCTCGCGACGACCGTCGCGCCGTTCCTCGACGCGGAGTAGGGCTCATCTCCTGACGGCAGGACGGGGCCGCGGCCGCGATGCGTTGCGGGTCGAGCAGCACCGACCGGGCAAGTCTGGGAAGATCGGTCGGGTGAGGATCTGCCCAACGGTTCCCCGGTGACGCGGCGTGGCCTGGTCCTGTTCGGCCTCATGTCGGTCATCTGGGGCATCCCGTACTTCTTCATCCGGATCGCGGTCGAGGAGATCACGCCTGCGACGCTCGTCTTCGGTCGGACCGCGATTGCGGCCGCGATCCTGCTGCCGATCGCCCTCCTGCGGGTCGACCTCCGGCTGGTTCTGAGGCGCTGGCGCTGGGTCGTCGCCTTCGCTGCGGTCGAGATCGCCGGTCCGTGGGTGCTCCTGGGATCGGCCGAACAGCACATCTCGAGCTCGCTGGCCGGGCTCCTGGTCGCCGGCGTCCCGCTCGTCGGAAGCGCGATCGCGCTCGGAACCGGCGGTGCGGACCGCCTCGGCCGGACGGCGCTGCTCGGGCTGCTCGTCGGACTCGTCGGCGTGGTCGCCATCGTGGGCGGCGACTTCGTGGCGTCCGACGCGACGGCGCTGCTCTCGGTCGGGGTGGTCGTCATCGGCTATGCCATCGGGCCGGCGATCCTGTCGCGTCGCCTGGCCGGCCTGCCGTCGGTTGGGGTGATGGCGCTGTCGCTCACGCTGTGCGCCCTGGTCTACGCGCCGATCGCAGCGGTCCAGTGGCCGTCGGTCATGCCGTCGACGAACGTGCTCGCCTCCGTCGCGACCCTGGCGATCGTCTGCACCGCCGCCGCGTTCCTCCTGTTCGCCGCCCTGATCGCCGAGATCGGCCCGATTCGCGCCACGGTCATCACGTACGTCAACCCGGCGGTCGCGGCCGTGCTGGGCGTGCTCGTCCTCCAGGAGACGTTCACCGTCGGGATGGCGATCGGCTTCGTCCTCGTCATCCTGGGCTCGACGCTGGCGACGCGACCGGCGCGGACGGCCTTCTCGCCCGGTACTCCCCCAGGGTATTGACAGGCCCCTTGACAAGCGAGCGATCCAGGCGCACAATCCAGAAAGATTTAGGCGTGTCAAGGCTTGACACGCCGTTTCGGTGTCCGGCTGTCGGCGCTCGCGGGCGAGGCGGGCGACAAGGGCAAGCTCAGCCGGCACGGCACAAGGGCGAGGAGGCAGGTTGACCGTCGGGGTCGCCGCGGAAGTCAAGAGCAAGCTGACCGTCGTCGAGGTGGTCGGCGAGACGGTGCAGCTCAAGAAGGCCGGCACCACGCTCAAGGGCCTCTGCCCGTTCCACGGGGAGAAGACGCCCAGCTTCATCGTGACTCCGGGCCGCGAGACCTGGCACTGCTTCGGCTGCGGCGAGGGCGGCGACATCTTCTCGTTCGTGATGCGGCGGGACGGGATCGCCTTCCCGGAGGCCCTCCGGCGCCTGGCGCAGCGCGCCGGCGTGGAGATCGACGAGCGGACCACTCGCGAGGATGCCCACCGCAAGCGGCTCCACGACGTGCTCGACACGGCGTTCGCCTTCTACCACGCCGTCCTCCTGAACAGCGAGACGGGCGCCGCCGCGCTGGCCTACCTTCGTGGCCGGGGCTTCACGGACGAGTCCATCGAGCGCGCCCAGCTCGGCTTCGCCCCGATCGACTGGGACGCCCTGGTCCGGACGCTGGAGCGCAAGCGCCAGATCGGTGCCCCCGAGCTGATCGAGGTTGGCCTCGCCACGCCTCGGAAGAGCGGTCGGGGTGTCTACGATCGCTTCCGGGGCCGTGTCCTCTTCCCGATCCGCGACGCGACCGGCAACGCCACCGGGCTTGGCGGCCGCGTGCTGCCGGCGGCGCCGCCGACGGCCGAACCAGCCGAGCCCGCCCCCGGGGTGCAGCCCGCCCGCGCCGCCCAGCCAGCCCCGGATGCCGATGGCCCGAAGTACCTCAACTCCCCGGCGACACCGCTCTTCGACAAGAGCCGGACGCTCTACCCGCTGGACCGCGCCAAGGCCGCCATCCGCAAGTCGGGGATCGCGGTGATCGTGGAGGGATACACGGACGCGCTCATGGCCCACCAGGCCGGCTTCGACAACGTGGTCGCCAGCCTTGGGACCGCGCTCACGCCGGGCCAGGTCGCGCTGCTCACGCGCTACGCCGCGAAGAAGATCGTGCTCGCCTACGACGTGGACCCGGCCGGGGAGCGCGCCGGGACGCTCGGCGTCACCGCGCTCGAGCAGCTGACGCGCCAGCTCGCCGCCACGGACGCCGGCGTGGAGCTCGACGAGGTCCGCGTCGCCCGCCTGCCGGACGGCAAGGATCCCGACGAGGTGATCCGCGACGCTCCCGACACCTGGCGCGAGGCGATCCGCACGGCTGCCCCGATCGTCGAGTACCTGATCGAGTTCCACGCCCGATCGGCCGACCTGCGCACCACGGGCGGGCGTGCCCGCTTCATCGACGCGATCCTGCCGACGCTTCGGACGGTCCGCAACCCGGTTCTCCGCGACGGCTACCTCCAGCAACTCCGCCAGGTGTCCGGCGTCGAGGAGCGGGTCCTTCTCGAGTCCCTCCACCGCGCGCCGGAGGCCGCCCGTGGCGGATCCTTCGGCGCGGGGGCCGGGGAGAGCCGGATCTCGGCGGCCTCGGTGCTCGCCTCGCCGGACGCGTTCGACCCGAAGGCCGTCCTCCGTGCGATCGACCCGGTCGAGCGCGACCTTCTTCGCTTCCTCCTCTCGGTCCCCGAGACGCAGGAGGCGACGGCCGAGCGACTGGCCCCTGCCGACCTGCCCAGCCAGCCCGCCCGCGAGCTCTGGTCGGCGATGCTCGCGCTCCGCGAGGACCCGCCCTACACCACCGAGCGTGTCTTCGCCCGCCTCGCGGCGGACCCGGAGACGCAGGCGCTGCTCGTCGCGCTCCTCGAGCGGCGCGATGCGGGCACGGACGCCGGCACCACGGATCCCCGGGTCGCGTCCCAGGGGATCGAGCAATGCCTGCTTCGCCTCGAGCTCGACCGGCTGGAGGAGCGAACCCGCTGGACGCGCATCGAGCTCGGCGAGGCCGAGCGGGCGAACGACCGCCCGACCATCGAGCGACTCATGACCCAGGAACAGCACCACAACGAGACCCGCAAGTCGCTGCAGAGGCGGATGGAGCAGGCAAGCCTGCTCGGCCGTCCGGCCGCAGCCCGCGCCGCAGGAGGACGATCGTGAGCCAGGACCCCATGGACCGCCAGCTGGTGGAGGCCGTGCTGGCCGCCGCCCCGCGCCGCCGCCGCGCGGCCGCCGCGGAGGTGAAGGCCGTCAACGCCGCCAGCAAGGCGGCCGGCGCGGTCGCCGTCATCGAGATGGACGTCGACGACGACCTCGACCTTGGCTCCGAGCCCGACGTCCCGGAGCTGGTCGTGGCCGACGACGAGCTCGGGGGCGTAAGCGCGGATCCCGACGCGGATCTCGCGTCGGACAACGCGCCCGTGCCGGAGGTTCCGGCGAAGCTGGACGCGAAGGTGCTCGAGGAGCCCACCCAGGAGGAGCTCGAGGCCCTCTCGGCCGACATGATCGGGATCGACGACCCGGTCCGGATGTACCTCAAGGAGATCGGGAAGGTGGCCCTCCTGACCGCGGAGGAGGAGATCGTCCTGGCCAAGGCGATCGAGCTTGGCGAGTGGATGGTCGAGTTTCCCGCCAAGGCGATGGTCAGCCTCCACGAGTGGACGCTCCACGACACGGAGCGCAAGACGCGGACCCTGAAGCCGCAGCACCGGCTGCCGCTCGGCGACGAGGCGCACGCGATGGTGCGAGCCGCGATCAATGACGAGGGCGCGGCGGACCTGCTGGTGCCGCACCCGGACTTCCACCTGGTCAAGGCCGGTCGTGACGTCCAGTCCGAGGGAACGAAGGAGCGCCTCAAGGAGGCGCGCAAGCACCTGGCCGAGTACGCGGAGAAGCTGGACGCCGGCACGTTCGGCACGCTGCTGGACTGGGCTTACCTCGCGGTCCACAACGGCGATCTCGACTCGCGCGACAACGTGGGCCTGCGGGCGATCTACGACTGGACCCGCGAGGAGGTCGCCTTCCCGGCGCTGGAGCGCTGGATCATGAGCGGCCACGACGCCGACCTCCTGCGGCACATGGGCTACTACGACCCCGAGGTCGTGCCATTGAGCACGAAGCTCCGCGATCGCAAGGGCGAGATCGTGCGGATCGGGCGCGACGCCCGCGAGCAGCTCACCTCGGCGAACCTGCGCCTGGTCGTCTCGATCGCGAAGAAGTACATCGGGCGCGGGATGAGCTTCCTGGACCTGATCCAGGAGGGGAACATCGGCCTGATCCGGGCGGTCGAGAAGTTCGACTACGAGAAGGGCTTCAAGTTCTCCACCTACGCCACGTGGTGGATCCGGCAGGCGATCACCCGCGCGATCGCGGACCAGGCCCGCACGATCCGCATCCCGGTCCACATGGTGGAGACCATCAACCGGCTCATCCGCGTGTCGCGGCAGCTGCTCCAGGAGCTGGGCCGCGAGCCGACGGTCGAGGAGATCGCCGAGGCGATGTCCAAGGGCCAGGAGGTCGTGGTCACGCCGGAGAAGGTTCGCGAGATCATCAAGGTCAGCCAGGAGCCCGTCTCGCTCGAGACGCCGATCGGCGAGGAGGAGGACTCCCACCTCGGCGACTTCATCGAGGACCGTGGCGCGCTTGCACCGGCCGAGGCTGCCTCGCACCAGCTCCTCAAGGAGCAGGTGGAGGCGGTGCTGGACTCGCTGACCGGCCGCGAGCGACGCGTCCTGCAGCTCCGCTTCGGGCTGGAAGACGGCCGTGCCCGCACGCTCGAGGAGGTCGGCAAGGAGTTCAACGTCACCCGCGAGCGGATCCGCCAGATCGAGGCGAAGGCGCTGCGAAAGCTTCGCCACCCGTCCCGCTCCCGCAAGCTCAAGGACTACCTGGAGTAGGGGAGCGAGCGGTGGAGGCGGGCCGGCGGTCCACCGGCGAGCCGCCGGAGCCCCGCGAGGCGGCCAGTCCTTCGGCCCAGCACCCGGCGGGGCTCCTCTACGGCGCCGGGCACGTCGTCGTCCACGGGAACGCGCCGTTCCGGGAGCTCTTCGGCACGGAGTTCCTGGGGCTCCCGGCCGCAGAGGCGCTCCTGGACCTGCCGCGCGCGGCGTTCGAGCTGATGGACCTTGTCTACCGGGAGGGCCGGCCGCTTGCGCGGTGGATCAGCGTGCGCGGCGCCGCGTGGCGACTGACGATCGCCGAGCGGCGCGACGTCGGGACGAGTGAGGTCTACGGGATCGCCATCCACCTCGTCCCGCGCGGCAGCAGCGGCCCAACAGGCTGATTGGCCGCCCGCGGGGCGCGCCGAAGCTTCCCCTTTCTCGTTGGGTCAGGCGTCCACGCCGGGCCCAGCTGGCTACCTCGTCGGATCCCTGCATCTCACACACGGATCAGACCGTGCCCTACGTCAGATGCACGATCCGACCGTCGGACGTCAGTCCTGAAGCGGTTGCCGGGCTCGGGCGCCGCTCACAGCCGCATGGCCGCATCGACTCGGGCAGAACCTTTCGCTGCACGCACGACTTTGCCCACCTCACCGGAGTCGGGGCTGGGCGGCCGGCAGGATCGTGCAGCTGACGCAAGGCCCAGAGTCCGCGGCCCCGCGCCCGCACGGCCCCGCGCCCACAAGGCTCCGCGGCCGGGTCCCTGAGTCCGCGGTCGTCGCGTCCGGTGGCTCCCGCCGACTGGCTGACGGCCCGCCCGGCCGCCCGCCTCTCACAGCAGGGCGATTGCGCTCCCGCCCGGGTGAGCGCCTGCTGCGAGGAGCTCCATCGCGCGCCGCCCCGATACCGGGAACCGCTGCGCGAGCTCGTCTCCATGCGCGTGCAGGAGCGTGCGGTTGTGACGCGTGTCGGCGAGAACCAGGATCAGCGCGTCCACGCCCCCGTCCCGCATCTTGAGTGCGAGGCGGCGTTGAAGAGCCTGCAGATCGGTCGGTCGCGTCTCGGCCTCGATGCCGACTCGCCAGCCGGCACCGCTGACGAGTCCGTCCCACGCTCGGAGGTCGCCGGGAACCGGCAGCGGAACCTCCGCGCGCCATCGGAGTGACCGGTGGAGGTGCTCCCGGAAGCGCGCGACCAATGCGACGTGCGCCTGGTCACGGATCGGTTCGCCCGCCGGATAGGCGCGGGCCGACAGCTCCAGTCCGACCACCGCGAGGAGCCGGCACACCACGGCGATCGAGACGTCCGGCGAGAGGCCGCGTTCGATCCGAGACACCTGCGGCCCACTCAACCCAACGGCGCGACCGACCTCGGTCTGGCTCAGGCCACGGTCGACCCGCGCCCGCCGGGTTTCGGTCGTGAGCTCCGCGACGGTGCGCCGGGCCCGGTCGGCGCCCACAGACGCAGCGCTGCTGCGCGTTCCCATCAGGCAATCATGGGAACCGCTGCTTATCGGCGGGTTAGCTGCTCAGCGGCTCCGCAGGCGGCCCGATCCCGGTGGATCGCCCGGCTCGGCGCCGGTCGCGATCGGCATGCCCGACTGCGTCCAGTCGCTGTACGACCCCGGGTAGAGGAGAGGATCGGGAAGCCCTGCCGCCCTCATCCCGAGCGCGAGCTGGCACGCGTTGACGCCGCTGCCGCATGCGACGACGACCGGCCCGTCGCCGACCCCGGCGAGCGCGAAGCGCGAGGCGAGCTCGGCCGCCGCCAGGAATCGGCCGTCGGGCTCGAGGAGCGCAGCGGTCGGAAGGCTGTGCGCCGTCGGGATGTGGCCGGGAACGCGGTCGATCGGCTCGATCTCGCCGCGGTAGCGCTCGCCGGCGCGGGCGTCCAGGAGCGTCAGCTCGCCGAGCCGTCCCGCCAGCGCAGGGAGGTCGATCGTCCGCGGCCAGCGGGACCCGGGGCCGGCCGTCGCCACCGGTTCAGCGTGCGGGAAGTGCGGGACGTCCACCGTGAACGGCAGCCCCGCCGCCCGCCAGGCGCCGATCCCGCCGTCGAGGACCGCCGCCCGTGCGTGCCCCAGCGTGTCGAGCATCCACCAGAGGCGCGCCGCCACCGTCCCGCCCGCGTCGTCGCAGGCCACCACGCGGTGGTCGCGGCCGATCCCGAGCTCGCCGAGTGCCGCGGCGAACGTCGCCGGATCGGGGAGCGGATGCCGGCCGGGACCCGAGGTCGCCGTCAGCACGGACTCGAGATCGACGAAGACGGCGCCCGGCAGATGGGCCGCTGCGTACGCCGCCGCCCCACCGCGCGGTTCCGCCAGCGACCAACGCACGTCAGCGATCCGAAGGTCGGGGTCGTCAAGCGTGACCGCGAGATCCGCGGCCGAGATCAGGCTCACGCCGGGAGTATCGCATCGACCGGCGGCGCGGCCCGAAGGGCGTGTTCATCCGCCTCCGCCGGCCCGACCGCTCGGTGCGTGGATCCCATGCTATTCTTCCCCGCGGCGCGGCCCCGGCCGCCCGACGTGCGCTCAGCCCGTTCCGCGGCGGGCGCCTTCGCTCCGGCGTAGCTCAGTGGTAGAGCGGGCGACTGTTAATCGCTTGGTCGTAGGTTCGAATCCTACCGCCGGAGCCACTTCGATCACCGCCTCGATGGGCAGCCCTCGTCGAGCTGTGGTCGGCGGAACGAGCCCCGCTGGGCCCTCCCGTCAGATGCGCCTGAGGTCGATGCGAACCGGCGCGTTTGACGGGCCCGCGGCGCGATGCACGATCGTCCAGCGGATTGGACCGGTGAAGCAGTGGCGGAGTGCCCGACAGAGCGCCCCGGAAAGATCCCACGTGCGGCCTGCAACGTACGGCCCGCGATCGATCACGGGCGCGATCACCGTCCGACCGCCGTAGCTGAACGCGACGAGCGTGCCGCACGGGAGCGACCGGTGGGCGACGCCAACGACCGTGCGCGTGTAGAGGACCCCGCACGCCGTCAGCTTCGGCCAGGCCGCCGACCCGGCCTGCGGGACGCAGGCCTTCACGCGGTTCGAGATGCAGTAGAAGCCGGGACCGTAGAACGAGGCGAACGACGCCTGCAATGTCCCGAGTCCGACGAAGGCCGGCAGCTCGTACGGCTGGCCCTGGAGCGCCACCGCGGCCACGGCACCCGGTGGCGGCGTGGGGCTCGAAATGGATGGAATTGCTGCGATCAGGGCCAGATCCGAAGTCGCTGACACGGACGGATCTGGCGATGGGCTCGGGCTTGCCGCCTGCACGGCTGCCGCGCTCGGCGCAGGTGAGACGTCCGGCGCGGGTGACGCGCTGGGCGCGGGGGAGGCCGCCGGGTCTGCCGCGGCGGCGACGGCCAGGGTCGGCACGCCGGCGCTCGCCAGCACGAAGGCGCCGAGGAGCGTGATGACCAGCCCCTTGAGGCGGCCGATGCGTTTGGATGTCGGAGGATGGGCGCGTCCGGGCACGGACAGCTCCTTTCGAGAATGCGGAGCGCTGCCCGGGCAGGTGATTGGATGAGCGACGCGAGGATTGGAGCGCGTCAGGCGTCGGGTGAGCCGGGGACGCCGCAGTCCAGGGTGGGTGCGGCGCCCGGCGACCGGACAGCGAGCGATTCGGTTCGACTCCACGTGGCCCCGCGGTAGTGCGGGGTGGTCCTGCCACGTATGACCCGGCCGTCCGAGAAGACGGCCCTGGTCCGTGCAGGGGTCCCCGAGCGGGGACCAGACCTTGCAGGCTCGCGATCACGGGACCCGGCCACCCGTCGGCGGCCGGCTGGTTCGCCCGTCATGGGGCGTCGCGACGCAGAACCTGGGCGCGACCGCCTGGGAGCGGGCACGTCAGGGGGCGGAGTGTAGCCAACCTTTCAGAAACGCGCTCGCTGCGGCCCGCTCCGGGTCGGTCGTCCGACCTCACCCACGACCCTGCGGCGGTGCCATGTGGTCGCCGAGCGACAGGATCAGGCCGGAACAGGCACCGCGTCCGGTCCGTACACCGTCGAGGCGAACTCGCGCACGGCCGCGTTGAAGGCCTCCGGCTGTTCGCTGTTGACCAGGTGCCCGGCGTCCTCGATGACGTGCAGCCGCCCATTGCGGCAGGCCGCCAGGAACGCGTCCTCGCCGCGCCGGAAGAGCGGGTCGTCCGCGCCGTTGACCAGGAGCACAGGGCCCGGGTACGCGGCCAGCCGGGGCAGGAACGAGGTCCGGAGCGCCGTCACCGCCGCCCGATAGCCGCCCTTGAACAGCCAGCCGTTGGTGGCGCGCGGGGCCGGCCCGGCGTTGGGCCCTCCGACCTGCACGGGAGCGCCGCGCCCGAGGTATCGCTCGCCGACCCGGTCCACGAGGTAGACGCCGACGGCGCGCGGGGCGCGGCGCGCAACGGTTCGGGGCTCCGTGGCCGCGTTGCACAGGATGAGCCCCGCCACGTGTCCGGGGTGGGCGGCGGCCAGCTCCATGGCAACGTACCCGCCGAGCGACTGGCCGATCACGATCGCGCAGCCGCCGGTCTGCTCGATGACGGACCGCACGACGGCGACCGCGCCCGGGATCCGGAACGGCATGTCGGCGAGAACACCGTGGCCGGGCAGGTCCACGATGACGACGCGGTAGCGGTCGGCCAGGGCGGCGACCTGTGGTCCCCACATGGCGCGCGTGACGCGCGTCCCGTGCAGGAAGACGAGCGTGGGGGCGCCCTCCGGCCCGACCACGTTGAACGCGGCCGAGACGTCGAGCTGCTCGATCGGCTCGACCGCGGCGGCAGGCAGCCCGCCACCCTCGGACACGGTCGTCTGCATTGCTCCCTCTCCCTCGGTGGTGCCGCTCCCGGTCAGCGCCGCGTGCCCGCCAGTCTACCGAGCCGCGTCGTCCCTGTTCGGCTCCCGATCCTCCCGCGGACGCGGCTCCACCGATGGGCGTTGGTTGGCAGCAGGTCCGTCACCCGGAACGCGGTCGCAGTGCGGCAATGAGGATCACGGCGCCGAAGGCGATGACGGCGACAGGCCAGACGACCGCCCAATCGATGTCGAAGGTGTTGCGAACAAGGAAGAACACGCCGAGGCCGACGAGGAAGAGGCCGCCGATGATGGCCGGGACCGGGTCGTCCCGTCGCGTTGCTCGACGAGCCGCACGCTCGGCGTGCCGGGCCGCGCGATCCGCGCGGCGCTGGTCGCGCCAGCTCCCGGAATCCGGCCCCCCGGGCCCGCCGGGCGGGATCCATCCGGGGACGGCGCCCGGGACGGCGCCGGGAGCGGCCGGCGTCGCCTCCGCCGGTGCCGAGCCCGAGGGTTGCGGGTCCGGAGACAGCGGGCCGACAGGCCGGACGCCCGTCCAGCCCGTTCCCTCGGGGACCACGACGATCATGATGACGTAGAGGACCAGCAGCGGGAAGATGCCGGTCAGCAGCGCGAGGATCGCGTACCCGATCCGGACGAGCGCCGGGTCCATGTCGAGCCGATCCGCAAGGCCCGCGCAGACGCCGGCAATGACGCGGTCGTCGACGGAGCGGTACAGACGATCATTCACCGACATCCCTCCGAAGGATTGAGCGTGAAGCTTGCGGCCGCGCCGTTGAGGACCAGGTCGACCACGTGCGCCGCCGAGCCGATGCCCGGAGACTCCCACGTCGTGCCGGACTGGACCATGCCGGCACTGCCGAAGTTGTCGCCCGTGATCACCGAGGCGTTCCGCAGGCGGAGCCCGGTGCCCGGATCAAGGCACAACGCGACCGACGCGGCATTGGCCTGCACCCGGCCCGTGAGGTCGGCCGTCGCGGGAAGCGCGATCTTCAGGTCGCCCGCGTTGACCTGCACGTCCAGGCTGCCGACGGTCGCGTCGTGGAGGAGCAGGTGCGAGTTGCCCACCGCGTTCCCCTGCAGGGTGAGCGCGTCGAGCCGAAGGCCTCCCAGGTCCAGGTTCACGTCGCCGGCGTTGAGATTGACGTCCAGCCCGTACGTGACGTCGGTTCCGAGCGTGACGTTCCACGTGGCGTCCTGCCCGGCATCGAACGGCCCGATGTTCGGCCGGTCGGGCGACCGAACGTCAAGGCGGTCCGCCGCGGCCTGCAGCGCCGGTCGCGCATCCGCGCGTCCGGTGACGGTGACGCCCCAGGCGCTGCCCGATGCCGGCGTGATTGACAGGCCTGCGCACGTGGCGCGCAGCACGACGCTCGTGGCTCCGCCCGCGAACGTTCCGTGCTCGTCGAGGACAGCTGGACCGGTTGCCGTGCCCACGTTGCCGCAACCCAGGGCCCCGAGGCTGAGGCCGCCCGCGAGAAGGGCACCCAGCATCGTCCCGCCCGTCGCGGCGACGAGCAGGCCTCCAGCGAAATGGAGGGGTGTCCGCCGGAGGATCAGCCCGATCCCGGCCCCGATGAGGAGGAGCGGCCACAGCTCCAGTGCGTGCGAGACGGTTTCGCGGGCGAGCCAGCCCTGGCTGACGGCCAGCGGGACGGCACCGAGGATGAGCAGGAAGACGCCGAGGTTGGCGAGACGACGATCGACGGACATGGCAGGGCGGACCTCCGTAGGCTCGCGAACATACGCGGCATGCGGGCCCCGTGTGAACGGCCGAACGGCCCGTCCGAACGGCCCGTCCGAACGGCTCGTCCGAACGGCTCGTCCGGACGGCTCGTCCGATGGAGGCACCGTGGTAGCCTTCGGCCGTCCACGCGGCAGGTGACTTGGAACGGCAGGAGGACCGGCTCACGATGCGGCTCAACGACTGGAGTGCCGCGGCGCCGATCCCAGAAGCGGTCGGCCCGAAAGTCCTCGCGGTTGCCGAGGCGGCCCTCGCGACGCTGGGAGCGATGCCCGACTCGGATTGCTGGGTCACCTGGGGCGATGACCCCGGGGTCCGCTGGTCGCTCCTTGCACCCACCCCGGCCGGCCTCGCCACGGTCCATGTCCGGGTCAACGTGCCGCAGGAGGGCCCGCGGGCGGCCGGGAAGCTGGTCCGCTGGAGCCGGGTCCAGCTCGGCGAGATCGCCGTCGAGGTCCAGGGCACGCACAGGGTCATCAGCGCCACCGTGGAAGGTGCGTTCCTGCGTGGCGCAGACGCGAGCGCCGACGTCGTCGCGGCGTTCCTCCAGGTCGTCTGCGCGGCCATCGACGGGCGCCCTGCGCCCGGCTGATGGCGCCGTCCGCGGAGCTCCGTCGACCCGGCCGGGTGCCGTACTGGTTCACGACGCTCGCGATCCGCATGCTCGTTCGGGCGTACGTGCGGATCCGGGTCGAGGGCGGGCCGCTGCCGCCCGGGCCGGCCATCCTCTGCTTCAATCACCAGAGCTGGACGGACCCGTTCGTCGCCGTTGCGGCCCTGCCCGCGCGCCCGGACCTCTGGTTCTTCGGCCCGAAGGAAGCCGACATGTCCATTGGCTTCCGCAACCGCCTGATCACCTGGTCCGGTCGAGCGGTGCCGTTCAACCCCGAGCGCACGAACCTCCTCGAGGTGACCTGCCGGGTCGAGGCCGTGCTCGCGAGCGGGGCGCACCTCGGGATCGCGCCCGAGGGGCGGATCCACATCGGCGAGCGCGCGCTCCTGCCGGTCAACGAGGGCGTGGCGTTCTTCGCCCTGCGCGCCGGCGTCCCGATCGTCCCCATCGGGATCACAGGGACCGGTTGGCTGCGCCTTGGCAAGACGGTCCGGTTCCGCGTGGGTGCCCCCATCGCACCGGCCGGCCGGCCGACTCGTTACGCGGTCGACGCTCTCACGCAGGAGATCCGGGCGTCGCTTCTCGCCCTCGTCTCCGACGGTCGCGACGAGCTGCCGCCCGGGCCGTTCGGGCGCTGGGTGACCGAGCTTTTCAACGACTGGCCCGAGGGCCGTCGGCCATCGCTGTCCGGCAGGGGGGGAGCGTCGGCGTTATAGAACATCTGTACGATATTGTGCGGGCGAGCGTGGCGGCTGTCCGTTCTGCGATACTCGCGCCGACGAACAGGCGTCGACAGGAGGCAGGCCAGACGTGGGAGCCACGGGACTCGCAGCCAACCAGGACGAGTATCGCGAGCGCCTGGGCGGACAGCCGGACGCGCAGATCGACGCGTGGGCTGCGGAGGCGATGCGGGACATCTCGATCCGGCGGGGCGTTCTCGCGGTTCTCCACGACTACCGCGCCGCGACCGGCGCCGACGACCATGTCATCGGGAAGGTCTTCGCGGCCGGCGGCGGCCCGCCCGCGGTGGTCGGTCACGATGAGCACGGCCGGCTCCTGCTCCCGGCGGTCACCCTCCACGTCCTGGTTGCCGGCACGCGCGCCGTGCTCCCGGAACCGCGCGCCAAGCTCATCGAGTACCTCGTCGAGAACTTCGAGGAGCTCGTCTACCTCTAGCGTCGCGTGAGCCGGGTGCTGGCCGGCCTGGTCAGGCTGGTCCATCCCTTCCCGTCCGCGCTCGATGCCGCGGTCACGCTCGCGCTTGCGCTCCTGGCCGGTGCCACGGGTGGCCGGGCCGTGCTCCTGGGAACCGCGATGCTGGCAATCCAGTTCTCCATCGGGGCGTTCAACGACCTCGTCGATGCCTCGGCAGACGAGCGTGCCGGCCGATCGAAGCCCCTGCTCGACGGCCACGTCGCACCCCGCCTTGCCCTCGCGGTCGCCGCCGCCGCGGGTGCGTCGGGGCTGGTCCTCGCCGCGCTGGCCGGTCCCGCCGCGGCGCTCATCGCGTTCGCGGGCTACGCGATCGGGCTCGCCTACGACCTTCGACTCAAGGCGTCGCCGTGGTCATGGCTCCCGTACGCGGCGGGCATCCCGCTCCTGCCGGTCTTCGCATGGGAGGGCGCGACGGGGAGCCTGCCGACGCCGATCCTTGGGCTCGCCGGCCTTGGCGTTCTCGCCGGAACGGGCCTCGCGATCGCGAACTCCCTCGCCGACGCCGAGCGCGACGCGGCCAGCCTGACGGCAACCATCGCGACGGCGCTCGGCCACGGGCGCGCGATCCGGCTGGGAGCGCTCCTGGATGCGGCCGCGGGCGGCATCGCGACGATCACGGCAATCATGCTGGCCGGACCGAACCTGGGCACCGTGATCGCCTGCGCCGGCGCTGCGATGTTGGCCGTGGGTGTCGCACTGGGGTTCCGTGGCCAGCTCCAACGCGCGTGGGAGGTCCAGGCTGTCGGCTACGGGATCCTGGCGGCCGGTTGGGCCGCAGCGTTCGCGGCGGCCGGACTCCTCTGATCGGCCTCGAGGCCTGACCCGGGTCGCCCCGTCGTCAGTCGCGGTTGCCGGGCCCGCGAACCACCGTGATCACGTTCTCGATGGTGAGCTTGGAGATCGTCAGGTACTTGGCGAGGTTCTGGCGGTCGACGGGCGAGACCGACGACGAGAACTCCTGGCTCCGGAGGACCGCGATGAGGCTGGAGAGGGCGTCGTGGAACTGGCTCTTGGCGAGGAGGAGGGCGTCGTCACCGGTCGGGGTTGCGGCCGAACCGGCGGGTTCCAGGGTCTGCGTTGCGTCGGCGGCCGCTGTGCGCGGAGCGCCCGCGGACTCTTCGAGATCATCCGACGCGACCGGACGGGCCGGCCGTCCCTCGATCTTCTCGCGCAGCTTGACGAGCGTCAGCTCCCCCCTGGCCACCTGCGCAGCCAGGCGTCGGCGCTTCTTCGGATCGTCGATCTTCATGAGCTCGTAGGCATGGGAGAGCGTGTCTTTGCGCACAGACACGAGGTCTCGAACCTCCTGGGGCGCGTCGGCAAGACGAAGCCGGTTCTCCAGGTACCCCTTGTCCTTGCCCAGCTTCTGGGCGAGCCTTCGGACGCTGTAGCCGTGGTCCTTGATCATCCGGTCGTACATCGAGGCCTCCTCCAGCGGCGAGAGGTCCTCGCGCTGCAGGTTCTCGATGATCGCGATCTCCATCGCGGCGTCGTCGTCGAGCTCTTCGATGAGGGCCGGGATGGTCGCGAGCCCGGCCAGCCGCGCGGCCCGCCAGCGCCGCTCGCCGGCGACGAGCTGGTACTGGTTCGGTCCGAGCGGGCGCAGGAGGACCGGCTGGAGGACCCCGTGCTCGCGGATCGACGCGGCAAGCTCCTCGAGGGCTGACGCCTCGAAAACCAGGCGCGGGTTCTGCGGGTTGGCCTCGATCCGATCGATCGGGACGTTCCGAACGCCGGTCGTGCGGCCGCTCTCGGCCGAGAGGAGGTTGATGATGGACGGCGAAAGCTCGCGCTCTTCGGAAAGGCGACGCGCCGCGTACGCGCGGAAGTCAGGCCTGGCCAAGTTCGATGACCTCCTTCGCGAGCTCTCGGAATGCCCGGGCGGCCTCGGAGCTGCCCGCGTACTCGGTGATCGGGCGACCGGTGAGCGGCGCCTCGCCCAGCTTCACGGTGTTCCGGATGATTGCGTGGAAGACGTGATGCTCGCCCAGCTCTCGGAGCTCGTCGAGCATCTCGCGACCCAGGATGGTGCGTCCGTCGTAGAAGGTCGGGAGCAGGCCGAGGATTCGGAGGTCGCGGTTGAGCTTCGTGCGGATCGTGTTGATGACCTTGACCAGCGCCGTCAATCCCTTCAGCGCGTAGTACTGGGTCTGGACGGGGATGATCACGCTGCTCGCCGCGACCAGGCCGTTGATGGTGAGCAGGCCAAGCGTCGGCGGGCAGTCGATGAGGATGTAGTCGTAACGATCCCGCACGCCACGTTCCAGCGCCTCCCGGAGCGCGTACTCGCGGCCGATCGCGGAGAAGAGCTCGACTTCGGTGGACGCGAGCTCGAGTGTCGATGGGACGACGTCGACCCGTTCCGTCTGGCTTGCGAGGATGATGCTCTCGAGGCTGGCGGTCCCATCGTCGAGGATCTGGGCGATGGATCGCTCGACCTGGCCCAGGTTGATCCCGAGGCCCACCGTCAGGTTGGCCTGGGGGTCCATGTCCACGGCGAGGACACGGTGACCAAGCTCCGCCAGCGCGCCGGCGAGGTTGATCGCGGTGGTCGTCTTGCCGACGCCGCCCTTCTGGTTCGCGATCGCGATGACCTCTGCCACCAGGGAATCACCTCTGGATGTCGACCGGCCTGATGCCTCGTGGCGTGGCGCGGGCCATGAATGCTACCCCACCATCGCCCGTCCGCGGAGATGCGTTGTCCACACTTGCGCCGAGATGTTCACCATTGTGTGGATAAGCGGCGTGTCGCCCGCGTTCTCGTTACGGTTCGCTGCGTATGATGACGGCCCGGCGCGCCAGCAACGGCGAGGTCGAGGCGCCGCGAGGAGGTCGACGTGCCCACAAGCGACGAGCGGCTCGAGCAGCTCGAAAGAATGCGCAGCGAGGCGCTCCTGGGCGGGGGACCGGTCCGGATCGAGCGCCAGCACACGTTTGGCAAGCTGACCGCACGAGAGCGGCTGGATCTGCTGCTGGACCCGGGATCGTTCGTGGAGCTGGACGCGTTCGTGACGCATCGGGCGACGGGATTTGGCCTGGATCGCGAGCACGTCCTTGGCGACGGCGTGGTGACGGGGCACGGCACCATCGAGGGGCGCCTCGTCTTCGTGTTCAGCCAGGACTTCACCGTGTTCGGCGGCTCGCTCTCGGAGGCGTACGCCGAGAAGATCTGCAAGGTCATGGATCTCGCGATGAAGGTCGGCGCCCCGGTTGTCGGACTGAACGATTCGGGCGGCGCGCGCATCCAGGAGGGAGTCGCGTCACTTGGCGGCTACGCGGAGATATTCCTGCGCAACGTTCTCGCGTCGGGCGTCGTCCCGCAGGTCAGCGTGATCATGGGACCCTGCGCCGGCGGCGCCGTCTACTCGCCCGCGATGACCGACTTCACCATCATGGTCGAAGGCACCAGCTACATGTTCGTCACGGGGCCGAACGTAGTGAAGACCGTCACCCACGAGGAGGTCGACTCCGAGTTCCTGGGCGGCGCCACGACCCACACCACGATCTCCGGGGTGGCCCACCTGGCGGCGCCGGACGAGGCGACCGCGATGGACCACGTCCGTCGGCTCCTCGGGCACCTTCCGCAGAACAACCTCGGCGAGCCGCCCCGGATCGCGTCACGCGACCCGGTGGAGCGGCGAGACCCGGAGCTGGACCACGTCGTGCCGGACGATCCTCAGAAACCCTATGACATGCACGACGTGATCCGGCGCGTCGTCGACGACGCCGAGTTCCTGGAGATCCAGCCCGGTTGGGCGGCGAACATCCTGGTCGGCTTCGCGCGCCTCGGGGGACGAAGCGTCGGGATCGTGGCCCAGCAGCCGGCCGTCCTCGCGGGCGCGCTGGACATCGACGCTTCCATCAAGGCCGCGCGCTTCGTCCGGACCTGCGACTGCTTCAACGTCCCGCTGGTCACGTTCGTCGACGTTCCGGGTTTCCTGCCCGGCGTGGGCCAGGAGCACGGCGGCATCATCAAGCACGGTGCGAAGCTGCTCTACGCATACTGCGAGGCAACCGTCCCGAAGCTCACCGTGATCACGCGGAAAGCCTACGGGGGTGCCTACGACGTCATGAGCAGCAAGCACATCCGCGGCGACATGAACTTCGCCTGGCCCACGGCGCAGATCGCGGTCATGGGCGCCGCCGGGGCAGTCAGCATCATCTTCAAGGACGAGATCGCCAAGGCGACCGATCCCGCAGCCGAGAACCGGCGTCTCGTGGCCGAGTACGAGGCGGAGTTCAACAACCCGTACGTGGCCGCGGCTCGCGGCTACATCGACGACGTGATCGTGCCGTCCGACACTCGTCCCCGGCTCATCCGGGCCCTGGAGATGCTGGCCGACAAACGCGACACGAACCCTGCCAAGAAGCACGGCAACATCCCGCTGTGAGCAGCAGGGGAGGCGAGGGCCTCCGCGGGCGCCAGCGTGTCTTTGCGCAAAGACGTCCAGGCTGGGTCTCGGGCCGCGGGCGCCGGCGAGTCGAGACGTGACCCCGCCTTTCAGCCGGATCCTCGTGGCGAATCGGGGTGAGATCGCCCTTCGCATCATCCGGGCCGCCCACGAGCTGGGGATGCAGGCGGTCGCTGTCTACTCTGACGCCGATGCGACCGCCGCGCATGTCCGGGCGGCCGACGCGGCGGTGCGGCTGGGACCGGCGGCGCCCGCGGAGAGCTACCTGCGCATCGACGCGGTGGTCGCCGCTGCCCGGGCATCGGGCGCGGAGGCGGTCCACCCCGGGTACGGGTTCCTGTCCGAGCGAGCGGCCTTCGCGCAGGCCGTCGCGGATGCAGGGCTCGTCTTCGTGGGCCCGTCGCCCGCCACGATCGCCGCGCTGGGCGACAAGCTGGCGGCCCGGCGGACCGCCAGAGCGGCCGGAGTCCCGCACGTTCCCGGGACGCTCGAGCCCGCTCCGGTGGACCGCCCGGACCAGCTGGAGGCAGTGCTCGCCGCAGCGGACGCCGTCGGCTTCCCACTCCTCGTCAAGGCCGCGGCCGGCGGCGGCGGTCGAGGGATGCGGCGCGTGGTGTCCGCGGATGGGCTGCCCGCGGCCCTGGTTGCCGGTTCGCGCGAGGCAGCCGCTGCATTCGGCGACGGGTCCGTGTACCTCGAGCGCGAGATCATGCCGGCACGCCACATCGAGGTCCAGCTCCTCGGCGACGCGACCGGACAGGTTATCGCGCTGGGCGAGCGGGACTGCTCGACGCAGCGGCGCCACCAGAAGCTCATAGAGGAAGCGCCCGCGCCGGGCCTGTCGGAGATCGAGCGGCGGCGCCTGCACGCGATGGCCGTGCGCCTCGGCAACGCCGCTGGGCTGCAGAACGCGGCGACGGCCGAGTTCCTGTATGACCGCGATGGCGGCTTCTGGTTCCTGGAGGTGAACACGCGGCTCCAGGTGGAGCACCCCGTGACGGAGCTGGTCGCGGGCCTCGACATCGTCGTGGAGCAGTTCCGCCTCGCGAGCGGAGCGCCGCTCTCGCAGGATGCCCTGGCTGCGGCAGGACGCGCGGCGCGCCCGACGACGCACGCCATCGAGGTCCGGATCTCCGCGGAAGACCCGGCTCGGGTCTTCGCGCCGGCGCCGGGGCGCATCACCCGCTGGGCGATGCCCGCCGGGCCGGGCGTTCGAGTCGACACGGCGGTCGAAGCGGGCGACCGAGTCCCGGCAGAGTACGACCCGCTCATCTGCAAGCTCATTGTCCACGCCGCCGATCGGCCGGCAGCCCTCCAACGCCTTCGCCGTGCCCTCGCCGAGACGGAGATCGGCGGCATCCAGACGACGCTGCCGTTTCACCGGGCGATAGTCGAGGAGCCCGACTTCGCCGGCGCGTCCGGCCTGTCGACGACCTGGGTGGATGCCCACTGGGATGGGCCGGCCTCGAGGGCGCGGGCCGTCCGAGTCGCCATCCTGGCTGCCGGCCTCGCCGAGCTCGGGGAGACGGCGGGCCCACCGGGCGGGACCCCGCCGGGGATCAGGTCGGACATGCTGCGCCAGGCGTCCGACCCGGCGAGAGGGGACGGGGGAATCCCAGCCTGGCGAACGGCTGGCCGGGCGCTCGCCGTCGACCGGTGGCCGCGATGAGCCGCGCTCGTCGGCCGCCGCCACCCACCATGATCGCCGGACCCACCAGGGGGGCCGGCGATCCGGCCGTGCCCGAGGGGCCCGTCGACCCGGCCGCGGTCCGGGTCGGCGTTGCCGCGTCGTCGAGGCAGGAGGGAGACCCGGCGATCACCCTCGCGCCTGCCCCGGATCCGGCGACGCGATTGCCAAAGGATGGGCCCGCCGACCCCGGGCTCCCGCTCGTCGATGGCGTCGCGACGGCGGTGAGCCTGGAGCGGTTCGGCGACACTCGCGCCCGCCTCACCGAGCGGGCCGCCGACGGGGCTTCCGGGCGGGCGCTTCGGACGGACGTCCTCCTCGGCCCGGTCCGCATCGACCGGGCCCACGGGACACGCGTTCGCGAGGTGGTCGTTGACGGCTGGCGGATCGACGTGGAGGTGGAGTTCGAGCGCCGGGCGGTGCTCCGCGAACGCGCGCGCCGGAGTGCGGGCACCGCCTCCCTGGGCGGTCCCGTCGAGATCCGGGCGATCATCCCCGGTCGCGTCGTCGCCGTCTCGGTGGCCGTCGGCGACAACGTGGAGGCCGGCCAGCAGGTCCTCGTCGTCGAGGCGATGAAGATGCAGAACGAGCTGCGGGCGCCCCGCGAGGGCTCGGTGGAGCGCATCGGGGTTGCCGTTGGCGATACGATCGAGGTGGGCGACCTCCTCGTCGTGATCCACTGAGCGGAGCAGCCATGCCGAACGACGCCGCCGAGACCCCCGCGCCCCCGCCTGACGCCGGCCGCGACCGGTGGCGCGCGACCGCCCGGGCGAAGGCGATCGGCTCGACGCCGGAACGCCGGGCGCGGTTCGCGACGTCCTCGGGGATCGAGATCGCGGACCTGTACACGCCGGCAGACGTCGCCGGTCTCGACGAGGACCGCGATCTGGGGCGGCCCGGCGAGTACCCGTTCACGCGTGGCGTCCAGCCCACGATGTTCCGTGGCCGGTTCTGGACGATGCGCCAGTACGCCGGGTTCGCGACCGCGGCCGAGACGAACGAGCGGTTCCGGTACCTGCTGGCACAGGGCCAGACCGGCCTCTCGGTGGCGTTCGACCTGCCGACCCAGATGGGCTACGACAGCGACGCGCCGGAAGCGGAGGGCGAGGTCGGCCGGGTCGGCGTCCCGGTCTGCTCGCTCGCCGACATGGAGGCCCTGTTCGCCGGGATCCCGCTGGGCGACGTGAGCACCTCCATGACGATCAACTCGACCGCCGCGATCCTCCTTGCGCTCTACGTCGCGGCGGCCGAGAAGCAGGGCGTGCCCCGTGCCAGCGTGGCCGGGACGACCCAGAACGACATCCTCAAGGAGTACATCGCGCGCGGCACCTACATCTACCCGCCGCGGCCATCGATGCGCCTGGTCACCGACATCTTCGAGTTCTCGGCGCGCGAGCTGCCGCGCTGGAACACGATCAGCATCTCCGGGTATCACATGCGCGAGGCCGGCGCCACGGCGGCCCAGGAGCTTGCCTTCACGATGGCCGATGCGATTGCCTACGTCGAGGCGGCGGTCGCCCGGGGGCTGGACGTCGACGCGTTCGCAGGTCGGCTCAGCTTCTTCTTCGCCGCGTGGAGCGAGCTCTTCGAGGAGGTCGCCAAGTTCCGCGCCGCTCGCCGGATCTGGGCGCGCCTGATGCGCGACCGGTTCGGCGCCCGCGACCCGCGCTCGATGATGTGCCGCTTCCACGTCCAGACGGCCGGCAGCTCGTTGACGGCGCAGTCGATCGACAACAACGTCGTCCGGACCACCGTCCAGGCCCTCGCAGCGGTCCTCGGCGGGGCCCAGAGCCTCCACACCAACTCGCGCGACGAGGCACTTGCGCTGCCCACCGAGGAGGCGGCACGGCTGGCCCTCCGGACGCAGCAGATCCTCGCCCACGAGGCCGGGGTCACGGAAACCCCCGACCCGCTCGCCGGCAGCTACTACGTCGAGACGCTGACGGACCAGCTGGAGGCCGCCGCACGCGACCTCCTCGACGAGATCGACGCGCTGGGTGGAACGCTCGCCGCGATCGAGGGCGGCTTCCAGCAGCGCCAGATCCAGGAATCGTCATACCAGGTCCAGCGCGCGATCGAGGACGGGAGCCAGGTCGTGGTCGGCGTGAACCGCTTCCGCGACGAAGGCCACCGGACGCCCGCGCTCCAGAAGATCGACCCGGACGGCGAGCGTCGGCAGGTGGAAGGGGTTCGGCGCGTTCGCGCGGGTCGGGACCCGGCTGCCTGGGACGCGGCGCTGCGCCGGGTGGGGGAGTGTGCCCGGGGCGACGAGAACCTGATGCCTGCCCTGATCGAGGCGGTCGGGGCCTACGCGACCGTGGGGGAGATCTCGGACCGGCTCCGCTCGGCCTGGGGCGAGCACCGCGAGCTGGTGACCGTGTGAGAGCGAACATCCAGGAGGCACGCTAACGTCATTGGCCGCGGGCTCCTGCCGGGGCCGGCGGCACAAGATCCGGAGGGATTCCCGATGTCCTCGATGCCTGCCGGCCTGCCGCCGACCATCCACCGCGTTGGCCGTATCCACCACGTCGCCGTCGTGGTCGGCGAGATGACGTCGGCGCTGGGCTTCTACCGGGACGTCCTGGGGCTCGCGCCGGGTCCCGTGGTCCCGATCCCCGCGGACCGCGTCAGGATCGCCTTCCTCCAGGTCGGGGATGTCAGGATCGAGCTCGTGGAGCCAACCGATGCCACGACCGGCGTCGCCCGCTTCCTTGCCAGCCGCGGCGAGGGCTTCCACCATGTCTGCCTTGAAGTCCCGGACATCTCGGCGACCCTGACCCGGCTCGCGGTCGACGGCGTGGAGCTCATCGACACGACGCCGCGCCCGGGCGCCGAGGGGCCCGTGGCCTTCCTCCACCCCCGGAGCTGCCACGGCCTCCTCGTGGAGCTCATCGAGGCGCCCGGCGGACCGGCCTGGGCCTCGCTGTACCCGGCCGGATTCAGGGCGCCCGGCGCCCCCGATTGACGGCCGCTGGCCGGCTACCCGCGGTAGCCGGCCTCGCGGAGCAGAGCCGGCAGCTCGGTCGGGGAGTCCGCGACCCGGATTCCAGCCGCCTCGAGCGCGCTGACCTTCTCCGCGGCCGTCCCGCGGCCGCCCGAGATGATCGCGCCGGCATGGCCCATTCGCTTGCCTTCCGGCGCGGTCCGGCCCGCGATGAAGGCGGCCATCGGCACGCCCCGCAGGTGCTCCGCCGCCCAGGCGGCCGCTTCCTCCTCCGCCGCTCCGCCGATCTCGCCGATCAGGACGATCGCCTCGGTCTCCGGGTCCGCGGCAAACAGCTGCAGGATGTCGAGGAAGGTCGTCCCGATGATCGGGTCACCCCCGATCCCGATGCACGTGGACTGGCCGATCCCCGCGTCGGTCATGGCCTGGACCGCCTCGTACGTGAGCGTGCCCGACCGGGAGACCACGCCGACACCACCCTCGCGATGGATGGAGCCGGGGATGATGCCGACCTTGGCTCTGCCGGGCGACGTGGCGCCAGGGCAGTTCGGGCCGATCAGCCGGGCGCCGGCCGCCCTCGCGACCTCGACGACCGGTAGCATGTCCAGGGCCGGTATCCCTTCCGTAATGCAGAAGACCGTCCCGATTCCGGCCCCGATCGCCTCGAGAACTGCATCCGGAGCGCCCGCTGCAGGGACGAAGATGCAGGACGTGTTGGCGCCCGTCTGGCGCACCGCGTCTGCCACCGTGTCGAAGACCGGCACCCGGTTCTCCAGCGCGTGGAGGCCGCCCTTCCCCGGCGTCATGCCGGCGACGATGCGGGTGCCGTACTCCAGCATCTGGCGCGAGTGGAACTCGCCCTCGCGCCCGGTGATGCCCTGGACCACGAGGCGGGTCTCGCGACCGATCAGGATGCTCACGCTGCGTCTCCCGTCGCCTGCTGGGCAGCGGCGACCGCCTTGGCCGCCGCCTCGTCCAGGGTTGCGGCCGTCTCGAAGGCGGCCTCGTGCAGGAGGCGTGCCGCTTCCTCCGCGTTCGTGCCCACGATCCGGACGACCATCGGGACGTCGCGCTCCTGGCGGGCCCGGGCATCGATCAGGCCCCGAGCCACCTCGTCGCCGCGCGTGATCCCGCCGAAGATGTTGACGAGGATGGCGCGCACCTTCGGGTCGGCCAGGATCAGGCGCATGGCCGCGGAGACGCGGTCCGCCTTGGCGCCGCCGCCGATGTCGAGGAAGTTGGCCGGCGCGCCGCCGGCGCGCTTGACGAGGTCCATGGTGGTCATCGCCAGGCCCGCTCCATTGACCATGCAGCCGATCGAGCCGTCGAGGTGGATGAAGCTGATGTCGTAGTGGCGGGCCTCGGCGTCGGCAGGATCCTCCTCGTCGAGGTCCCGCAGCTTCTCCAGGTCGGGGTGGCGGGGGAGTGCGGAATCGTCCAGGGTCACCTTCGCGTCGAGGCAGACAAGGCGCTCCACATAGCCCTCGGGCCCGCTCTCGCGGATGATCGCGAGCGGGTTCACTTCCACGAGGTCCGCGTCGTTGGCCCGCATCGTGGCCACGATGCCGCGGGAGATCTTCACGAAGTCGCGCAGGTGCGGCCCCGCAAGGCCCACGGCAAACGCGAGCTCGCGGGCCTGCCAGTCCAGCAGCCCCAGGAGCGGATGCGCCGCGACGCGGTGGATCGCCTCCGGGGTAACCTTCGCGACCTCCTCGATCTCCACGCCGCCCTCGGCCGACGCCATCAGCACGATCCGGCGCGACGCGCGGTCCAGGATTGCGCCGAGGTAGAACTCCTTGACGATCACGGCTGCGGGCCCGACGAGCACCTTGCGGACGGTGATCCCCTTGATGTCCATGCCGAGGATCCGTCCGGCGATCTCCTCCGCTTCGGCCGCCGAGCCCGCGAGCTTCACGCCGCCGGCTTTCCCGCGCCCGCCCACCAGCACCTGCGCCTTGATCACGACATGACTTGCCCCGTCGGCGAGGAACCGCTCGGCCACCGTGCGCGCATCGGCGGCGGTGCGCGCGACGGCCCACGGAGGGACGGGCAGGCCCTGCGCGGCGAGCAGCGACTTCGCGTCGGCTTCCTGGATCTTCACGGCAACTCCTGCGTCTGGGTGGGCGTGGCGCGCGCCGATGGTACCCCGCGACGTGCCCCCGGGGCGGCGCCGCCTCGGCGGCATGGCGCAGCCGGCGCGTTGCGGGGCGGTCGGCGCCGGTCGGACCCCCTACAATGCGGAGGTCCACCCGGACGAGCCCGGCCCCGTGAGTCGGCTGCGTCCCCGGTCGGTCACGGAGGCGAATCTCCAGGTGCGATACCTTCAGTACCGAGGCGGCGAGGGGATGCTCGCCTGGGCATTCCACCGGATCTCTGGCGTCGCCATCTGGGCGTTTGTCCTGCTCCACGTGCTCGACATCTGGCTGGTGGGCGCGAACCGTGGTCTCTACGACGAGGTCCTGAAGTTCTACGCCAGCCCGGTCGGCCGGGTCGGGGAGACGCTCCTGGGCGCCGCGCTGCTCTACCACGCGCTCAACGGGCTGCGCATCATCGTGATGGACTTCTGGCCTTCCACGACGGTCTTCCACAAGCAGCTCTGGTACGCGAGCTGGGTGGTGTTCGTGGTCGTCGGCCTGCCCGGCGCGTACATCATCCTGCGCCCGATCTGGGCGGGAGCGTCCTGATGAGCCTCTACACCCGGTCCGGTCGCCCGCGCCCGCAGCAGAGTGGCTTCGAGCTGGGCGTCTGGTACCTGATGCGCCTGTCCGGGCTCGCCCTGTTCGTGCTCGCACTCGGACATTTCTCGATCACCCATTTCATCTTCGACCCGGCCACGCAGACGGCCCAATGGATCATCGACGAACGGTGGGGGAGCGTCCTGTGGCGGACCGTCGACTGGCTGCTGCTCACGATGGTGGTCCTCCACGCCTTCATGGGCGTCCGGACCGTGGTCCAGGACTACACCCAGGGCGGAGCGCGAACTGCCCTCACGATGCTGCTCTACCTGTCCGGGATCGCGCTGTTCCTGATGGGGACGATCGCGGTCATGACCCTCCCGTTCCCGGTCAAGTAGGAAGGCCGCCGAATGCGAATCGACCACGACGCGCTGGTCATCGGCGCCGGCGGCGCCGGACTCTGGGCGGCGCTCGAGCTCGCCCAGGCCGGTGTTTCCACGGGCGTGCTGACCAAGCTCTACCCGACCCGCTCCCACACCGGCGCCGCCCAGGGCGGCGTGTGCGCCGCCCTGGGGAACCAGGAGGAGGACCACTGGGAGTGGCACATGTTCGACACTGTCAAGGGCGGCGACTACCTCGTCGACCAGGACGCGGCCGAAGTGCTTGCCCACGAGGCGATCGAGACGGTGATCGAGCTCGAGCACATGGGCCTGCCGTTCAACCGGACGCCCGACGGGAAGATCGACCAGCGGCGATTCGGGGGCCACACCCGGAACTTCGGGGAAGGCCCCGTCAAGCGGGCCTGCTTCGCGGCCGACCGGACCGGCCACATGATCCTCCAGACCCTCTACCAGAACTGCATCAAGGCGGGCGTCAAGTTCTACGACGAGTACCACGTCGTCGACCTCATCTTCGAGGGCGGCGAGGGTGGAGACGGTGGCCGGGCGGCCGGCGCGGTCGCCTACCGGATCGCCGACGGCGAGCTCCACACGTTCGGGGCCAAGGCCGTCCTGCTCGCCACAGGTGGCAACGGCCGGATGTTCCGGATCACCTCGAATGCGCACTCGCTGACCGGCGACGGGATGGCTCTGGTCTACCGCCACGGCATCCCGCTGGAGGACATGGAGTTCTACCAGTTCCATCCCACCGGTATCTATGGGATCGGGATCCTCCTCTCCGAGGCGGCCCGCGGCGAGGGCGGCACGCTCCTGAACGCGGACGGCGAGCGCTTCATGAGCCGCTACACGCCGAAGGCAATGGAGCTGGCGCCGCGCGACATGGTCAGCCGCGCGATCTACCTCGAGATCCGCGACGGCCGGGGGGCCGGGCCGAAGAAGGACTACGTGTACCTGGACGTGCGTCACCTGGGCCGGGCGGTCATCGAGGAGAAGCTCCCCGACATCACCGAGTTCGCGCGGGTCTACCTCGGTGTTGAGCCCCTCACGGAGCCCGTGCCCATCCAGCCCACGGCTCACTACGCGATGGGCGGGATCCCGACGGACCTTCGGGCGCGGGTCGTACGCGACGAGGCGAACACGGTGGTCGACGGGCTCTTCGCCGCCGGGGAGGCCGCCTGCGTCTCGGTCCACGGCGCAAACCGGCTCGGGACGAACTCGCTGGTGGACCTTCTCGTGTTCGGACGTCGCGCGGGCCGAGAGATGGCCGCCTACTGCCGGACCGCGGAGGCCCCATCGATCGCGGCCGACGTCCAGGAGCCGGTTCACGCCGAGCTGGAGGCGCTCCGGAATCGGCCGGAGGGCGAAAGTCCTGCCGCGCTCAGGACCGAGCTCGCCACGCTCATGATGGACAACGTGGGTGTCTTCCGGACCGCCGCCATGATGGCCACCGCGATCGCCGGGGTTGCCTCGATCAAGGAGCGCTACGCCCGCGTGCGCGTCCGCGACACCGGACGGGTCTTCAACACGGACCTCCTCGAGGCGCGCGAGCTGGGCTACCTGATCGACTGCGCCGGAGCGATGGCGGGGTCCGCGATCGCGCGGACCGAGAGCCGGGGCGCCCACTCCCGCGAGGACTATCCAGAGCGCGACGACGTCAACTTCCTTGCCCACACGCTCGCGTACCGCGGCGAGGCCGGACCCTCGCTCCGCTACAAGCCGGTGACGATCACCCGGTTCGAGCCCAAGCCGCGTACCTATTGAGCCCGGGAGCCGCGTGATGCAGGTCGACCTTCGCATCCTCCGCTACGACCCCGAGCGCGACACTGCGCCGCACTGGGAGTCCTACCGCGTCGAGGCCGAGCCGATGGACCGCGTCCTCAACCTCCTGATCTCGGTCAAGGAAGCGCAGGACGGCACGCTCACGTTCCGGCGTTCGTGCGCCCACGGCATCTGCGGGTCCGACGCCATGCTCATCAACGGCCGCAATCGGCTGGCCTGCAAGATCCGCGTTGACCAGCTCGGCCGGAAGATCACGGTCGCGCCGCTGACGGGTCTGCCGGTCGTCAAGGACCTCGTGGTCGACATGGACACCTTCCTCTCGAAGTACCGCAGCGTCATGCCCTTCCTGATCGCCGACTCGCCCGCGCCCGAGCGCGAACGGCGCCAGAGCCAGGTGGATCGCGCGCGCTATGACGACACCACGAAGTGCATCCTCTGCGCGGCGTGCACCACGGCCTGCCCGTCCTTCTGGGCCCAGCCGTCCTACGTCGGCCCCGCGGCGATCGTGAATGCCCACCGCTTCATCTTCGACTCCCGCGACGACGCGGGCGACGAGCGGCTGGAGATCCTCGCCGACAAGGACGGCGTCTGGCGCTGCCGGACGATCTTCAACTGCGTCGACGCGTGCCCGCGCGGCATCAACATCACGCGCGCGATCCTCGAGGTCTCGCGGGCGGTCGTGGAGCGCTCGGTCTGAGCGGAGCGGCGGCCGGCGGCGTCCGCCGGCTGATCATCCGGACCGACGGCGCCGCGCGGGGGAACCCGGGACCGGCATCCGCGGGGGTGGCCCTGATCGACGCGGACGGGCCCGGCGCCGAGCGGCCCGACGCGCTGCCCCTGGCCACGATCTCCGAGGCCCTGGGACGCCAGACCAACAACGTCGCCGAGTGGACGGCCGTGGTCCGCGCGCTCGACCTTGCCGCCGAGCTCGGCGCGGAGGAGGTCCTCCTCCTGCTCGACTCGATGCTCGTGGTGGAGCAGATCCACGGGCGCTGGCGGGTGAAGGACGCCAAGCTCGCCCCGCTCCACGACGACGCGATCGCCCGTCTGCGCCGCTTCCGGCGCTGGAGTGCCCGGCACGTTCCGCGCAACGAGAACGCGACGGCGGACGCGCTGGCCAACGAGGCGCTCGACCGGGTCGCAGCCGGCGGGCCGGCGCTCGTCGTGCGTCGGCCACCCCGGGGGCCGGGCGGCACGCCAGGCCCGTCGACCCAGCTGGGCATGGAGCTGGGGGTCGAGGGCCTTCCCGGGCGCGCGATCGAGCTGGAGCCGGGCTTCGACCCCGGCGACGCCGGACCCGACCCGGGCCGCCTGGTGGTTCGCATCCTGGGCAGCGGCACGAGCCAGGGAATCCCGCGGATCGCCTGCGATTGCCCGGTCTGCGCGTCAAGGGACCCGCGCGACCGCCGGTACCGGGCGTCGGCGCTGCTCGCCTTCGGCGAGCAGCGCGTGCTGGTGGACTGCGGCCCGGACTTCAAGTGGCAGGCCCTCGCGGCGGACCTCCGCCGCCTTGACGCGGTCCTCCTCACGCACCAGCACCAGGACGCGATCGGAGGGCTGGACGAGCTCCGCCGCTTCAACGAGCTGGACGGCGCCCACATCCCCGTGCACGCGCGCCCGGAGGACCTGGGCGTGATCGTGGATCGATTCGCCTACGCCTTCCACCCCGGCGAGCGGAATGCGTATGCGGGGGCCCCGCAGCTTCGACCGATGGCGGTGGACGGACCGTTCCTGGTGGGCGGAAGGCGCTTTGTCCCGGTCCCGGTGGTCCACGCCGACCGGGTGATCACCGGGTATCGGACCGGGGGCTTCGCGTACTGCTCGGACGTGCAGCGGATCGACGAGGACGGCCGCGTCCTCCTCCGCGACCTGGATGTCCTGGTGATCTCCGCGCTGCGCGACCTCCCGCATCCGACGCACCAGACCGTGTCCGAAGCCCTTGCCGTCATCGAGGCGCTGCGACCGAGGCGGGCATACCTCACCCACCTGGACCACGAGCTCGGCCACGCCGCGCTCACGGCGAGGCTGCCCGCCGGCGTCGAGGTCGCCTGGGACGGCCTCGAGCTGGAATTGCCCTGAGCATGGTCCTCACCGTGGTCGCCCCGGCTCGCGATCCGCGCGCGGGGTAGACTTCCCCGGCCAGCGAGGCGGCTGGACGGTCGCGCGTCGGCGGGCAACCGCCGGCGTGAGGAACGTCCGGGCTCCCCGACGCAGGGTAGCGGGTAACGCCCGTCCGCCGCGAGGCGAGGACCAGCGCCACAGAGACGAGTCCGCCACCGGGATGCCGGCGGCGGGGTGAAACGCGGCAAGCTCTACCCGGAGCAAGGCCAAGTAGGAGGGCGTGTCCCGGTTCGCCGGGGCAGCGGTGCGTCGCCGCGGACCCTCGGGTCGGCCGCATGAGCCGCCGGGCAACCGGCGGCCCCAGATGGATGACCGTCGCCGCGCCCTCGGGCGCGGTACAGAACCCGGCGTACAGGCAGCCTCGCTGGCGCACTCTCCGGGGCCGGGTCGCTGATGCGGCCCGTCAGGCCTCGTCAGCCCGGAAGATGTGTGACGCCGTGCAGGCGTTGCAGACGGGTGTGGCCGCCTCGAGGTCTCCCAGCGGGAGCGGGAGCCTCCGGTCCGGGAAGAGGCAATCCACGTCGTACACGCGTCCGCCGGCCCGGTCCACGGCAATCAGCCGGCGGAAGGTGCAGCGGCGGATCCGGATGGCCGCCAGCGGCTGGGCCTGCTTCTCCGCGTCTCGCCCGGGAGGCAGCGCAAGGTCAAGGCCTGCAGATCGCGGCATGGCGGTCATGTGCGTGGGTGTCCTCGAAAAGCGTGGATGTCCATGCTCGGCGACCGAGCGTACACCTGGCTGAGTCGCGCCCGCAAGCCGCCACTGGTACTGCCCCGCTTGCCCCTCCCGGCGGCGAAATCGACGTTGACGCGGCCCGGCTGCGGTGTACTATACCCATCTAGTCCCACGAAGTGGGGACAAGTGGTGAATCTCGGCGGCGGACGAAGGGCACATCGACCGCCGCCGGGGCACCGGGCCACGCACGGCGGACTCGTGGCCACGAGGCCGACGGCCGGCCGGCAGGAACAAGGGGAGTCCGGGCTGATGTTCACCGGCGAGTACCGGCACACGGTGGACGCGAAGGGGCGGATTGCCGTGCCTTCGAAGTTCCGGGCGCAGCTTTCCGGCGGCGCCTTCGTGTCGCGCTGGCTGGACCTCTGCCTGGCGATCTGGCCCCGCGAAGGATGGGAGCGTCTCGCGGGCAAGGTCGCCGCCCTGCCGACCGTCGAGAACGCCGGTGCCCGGGCCTTCAGCCGGTTCGTCTTCGCGAGCGCCGTGGAGATCGAGTTCGATGCCCAGGGTCGCTTCGTGCTCCCCGCGTATCTCCGCGAGACGGCGGGCCTGGGGGGCGAGGCGACGGTCGTCGGATCGCTCGATCACGCGGAGATCTGGGCGCCCGCCCGGTGGGACGACTACCGGAAGGCGCTCGAGGCGCCGGACGCCCTCGCCCAGCACCTGGCTGGGCTGGGCATCTAGCCACCACATGCGCTTCCAGGATCCGCTCGGGATCCGTTCTTCGTCGGTGAGGTAGACATGGAGCTTGGGCACCTGCCGGTGCTCGCGGAGGAGGTCTTGCTGATGCTCGCCCCGCGCCCCGGCAGCCTTCATGTCGACGGAACCGTCGGCGGCGGTGGGCACACCGAGCGGATCCTGGAAGCCGCCAGCCCGGACGGGCGCGTCCTCGGGCTCGACGCCGATCCCGCAGCCATCGCGCGGGTGGGCGAGCGGCTGGCCCGGTTCGGCGATCGGCTTGTCCTCCGGCAGGCGAACTTCAGGGACCTGGCGAGCGTCGCGTCGACGGCCGGGTTCCCGGCTGTCGACGGCGTCCTTCTGGACCTTGGCCTGAGCTCGTTCCAGCTCGCCGACACGTCGCGGGGGTTCAGCTTCCGCGCCGAGGGCCGGCTCGACATGCGCTTCGACCCGGGCACGGGCCGGCCCGCCGCGGAGCTGCTCGCCGAGCTGGACGAAGCTGACCTGGTCGAGCTCTTCCGACGCTACGGCGAGGAGCCGCACGCACGGCGCATCGCGCATGCCGTCGTCGAGGCCCGCCGGGCGGCCCCCGTCACGAGCGCAGAGGCATTCGCCGGGCTCGTCGAGCTGGCCGTTCCGCGCCGGCCCGGCCGTGCGGGGCGGATCCATCCCGCGACCCGCGTCTTCCAGGCGCTCCGGATCGCGGTCAATGGCGAGCTCGATGCGCTCGAGGCCGCCCTGGAGGCGGCGGTCGCGCTGCTTCGCCCGGGTGGCCGCCTGGTCGTGCTGGCCTACCACTCGCTCGAGGATCGTCTCGTCAAGCGTTTCGTCGCGGCCGAGCGCCGCGGCTGCACCTGCCCACCCAGCTTTCCCATCTGTGTCTGCGGCCGGGCCCCCCGCCTCCGCCCCGTCGGCCCCCAGCCGGTGGTGCCATCGGAGGCGGAGGTTGCCGCGAATCCCCGCGCCCGGAGCGCCCGGCTCCGGACCGCGGAACGGCTCGCAGCATGAGCCGTCCGGGCGTCGACGCGAAGGAGGGTTCGCACCGATGAGCAAGAACCACCAGGCACAGCGGCGGAGGTCCTACGGTCGCCGGGAGCACGAGATCCGCGAGCGGCGGGAGCGGACCTGGTCGGCCCTCGACGAGGCGCGCGCGCTGGGCGAAGAGTCGTTCGCGGGGGTGGACGTCGCCGCCCGGGAGCTGGGCCTGCCGGCCTACGGCAGCGCCTACCTCGGGGCGGACTGATGGCGGGCTATGCCGGAGCGCGGCCGCGCTCCGGCATCCTGGCGCCGCGCCGCCGGGCCGAAGCGCCTGCCGAGCGGCGCGGCATGCCGCGATCGGAGCGTGCCGCCGATCTCACCCGCCGCAGCGTGCGGGGAGTCTCGGCGGTCCGGTCCCGTCGCCGCCAGGGTCGGGTCGGCGTGGCGATCGCCGGCATCGTGGTGATCTTCCTGCTGGGGCTCTTCTCGCTCTCCCAGACGGTGCGGGTCTCCGCCACCGACTTCGACGTCGACCGCCTGTTCGCCGCTCGCGCGGAGCTCCAGGCGAACGAGCGTGACCTGATCGCCACCCTGTCGAGCGTGGGCCGCGAGCCGGCGATCCGGAAGCTTGCCCTCGCCGCGGGACTGGGCCAGCTCGCCGACCCGCTCGTCGTCCCCGCGCGCTAGCCCGCGTCGGCGACCGCCCGATCGCCCGACCACGAGGAAGCCCACCTGATGCCCGGCCGGACCGACAGCCGCCCACGCAGCCTGCTCGTGCTCGCGCTGCTCGCGTGCTTCGGCATCGCGTGCATCGCCCGGCTGGGCTACTGGCAGTTCGTGCGGCACGACGACCTGGTGGCGCGCGCCCGCGACCAGGTGACTGCCCGCATCGAGGTCCCGCCGGTACGCGGGACGATCTACGACCGCACCGGGGCCGTGGTGCTCGCCACATCGGTCGAGCGTGACCTCCTGAGCGCGTTCCCGGCCCAGCTGACCGGGGCGACCGACGCCGACACGGCGGCGCTGCGCGAGAGCGTCGCGGCGAAGCTCGTCGCGATCCTGGGACTTGCCCCGACCGACGCTGACGCCCTTCGAGCGAAGCTCGCGGCCGGGAACGCCTACGTGGTCCTTGCCCACGACCTGACCCCGGCGCAGTCGGACGCGATCAACGCCGGCCTTGCCGACGGCTCGCTCTTCCAGGTCCGGCTGGAGCCCGAGCCGGTCCGGGTCTACCCGCTGGCGGGCGGCTCGCCCGGCACGTCGCTGGCCGCCCAGCTGCTGGGGTTCGTCAACCGCGACGGGACCGGCCAGTACGGGATCGAGGGCCGCTGGCAGGACCTGCTGGCCGGGAGTCCGCAGGTCCTCCTCGCGGAGCGCGACGGGACCGGCCAGCCGATCATGGAGAACGCGCAGACCGTGGAGCCCGGCTCGCCCGGCACGTCGCTGACGCTGACGATCGACGCCAGCCTCCAGCTCAAGCTGGAGCAGGAGGTCTACGCGGCATGGGTGGCGGACCACGCCAAGAGCGTCTCGGGTGTGGTGATGGACCCGAAGTCCGGCGAGGTCCTCGCGTCGGCGACCTACCCCAGCTACGACGGCAACGACTACGCCGCCATCGCGGCGAGCGATCCGTCGCGGTTCGTCGACCCGGTCGTCTCGAGCGTCTACGAGCCGGGCTCGGTCTTCAAGCTGCTGACGGCGACGGCGGCCCTGGGGAGCGGGGTCGTCACCCGCACGACGATGCTCCAGGATCAGTCGGTCCTCAAACTCGACGGCGGACGCGCGATGGTCCAGAACGCCGATCGGGGCAGCAGGGGCACCCTCACGTTCCAGGACGCGGTCGCGTGGTCACGCAACGTCGTCATGTCCAAGGTGGCCCTCATGCTCGGCCCCACCACGCGCCAAGCGGCCGCCGTCCTGTACGGGGCGTGGACCCGCCTCGGCTTCGGCGCCCCGACGGGGATCGACGTGGCAGGCGAGGTGGCCGGCCTCGTCCGCGACCCGGCCGTCACGCCCTGGCAGCAGATCGACCTCGCGAACGGCTCGTTCGGCCAGGGCGTCGCGGTCACACTCATCCAGCTCGCCACCGCATACAGCGCCATGGTGAACGGCGGGACGCTGCCGACGCCCCACGTCGTGAAGGCAACCGGGGACGTTCCCACGGCGACGGCCGACCGCGGCCGGGTCATGACGCCCGCCCTCGCCGCGGACCTCACCTCGATCATGGAGCGGGTCGTGAACGTCGTGCCGTTCTACCGGGCTCGCACCCTCATCCCTGGCTACCTGGTGGGTGGCAAGACCGGGACGGCCCAGATCTGGGACTCCAAGACGGGCCGCTTCCGCACCGACGTCTACAACTTCTCGTTCATCGGGTTCGTGGGCCGGAGGACGCCCGAGCTGGTCGTCGCGGTCCAGGTGAACCAGGGCAGGCCGATCATCAACGTGCCCGGCGACATGGAGAACGCGGTCGAGTCGTTCGAGCTGTTCCGACGGATCGCGACCGACGCCATGTCGACCCTGGACCTGCCCCCGGTCCGCCCGGCTCCGTCGCCGTCGGCAGCCGGCGTGTCGACGCACCCGTGAACGCGGCCTGTGCCACACTCCCCGGCGTGACGAACGTGCCGGCGCCCGGCCTGGGTGGCGACCCGACGCAGCCGGCGGCCGTTCCAGCCATGCGTGCCGCCGACCTTGTCGCCGCGACCGGGGGAACGCTGCTCCGCGACGGCGGCCGTCCAGTTCGCGGGGGCGCAGTGGACTCCCGCGCGGTGGAGCCGGGCAACCTTTTCGTGGCGCTGCCCGGCGCGCGGACCGACGGCCACCGCTACCTCGCTGCGGCCGTGGCGGCCGGCGCGGCCGCCCTGCTGGTCAGCCGCCCCCTCGAGCCGGCAGACCTCGACGCCCTGGGAACCACGACGGTGGTCCGGGTGCCCGACCCGCTGCTCGGCCTCCAGGCGATCGGTGCCGCCTGGCGAGCCCGGTTCGATCCGCTCGTGGTGGGCATCACCGGCAGCCTCGCCAAGACGTCGACGAAGGACGCGACGGCGGCCGTCCTGGCGGCTGCGCTGTCCACGCTGAAGAGCGAGGGAAACGCGAACAACGAGATCGGGCTCCCTCTGACGCTCCTTCGCCTGGCGCCCGAGCACCGTGCGCTGGTCCTCGAGATGGGGATGTACGTCGGGGGCGAGATCGCGACGCTCGCCCGGCTCGGCCGGCCCGAGATCGGCGTGGTGACCGCGGTCGCGTCCGTTCACCAGGAGCGGGCCGGCAGCCTCGCGGCGATCGAGAACGCGAAGGCGGAGCTGGTCGAAGCCCTGCCATCCGACGGCACGGCGGTCCTCAACGCGGATGACGCGCTGGTCCGGACGTTCGGCTCGCGCACACGGGCCGCGGTGATCCGCTACGGCTTCGCGGCGGATGCGGACGTGACGGCGGAGCGCGTCGTCAGCCGCGGCGCGGCGGGGATGACCTTCGAGGTCGTGGCGCGATCTCCTCGGCCGGCGAGGTTCGGCGTCGAGATCGGGGCGCTGGGCCGTCACAGCGTCCAGAACGCGCTGGCCGCCGCGGCCGTCGGCCTCCTCGCGGGGCTCCCGGACGGACCGATCGCGGCCGGCCTTGCGAGCGACTGGGCAGGCGCTTCGCCGCACCGGGGGGTCGTCGTGGAAGCGCCCGGCATCACGATCCTCGACGACACGTACAACGCCTCGCCGCCGTCCGTCCTCGCAGCGCTCGAGGTGCTGGCGTCGCTGCCCGGCCGCCCCGTGGCGGTCCTGGGCGAGATGCTGGAGCTGGGCGACACGCACGAGGCGGGCCACCGAGCGGTCGGAGAGGCGGCCGGCCGCGTGGTGGCGGAGCTGGTCGTGGTGGGGCGGGGAGCCCTCGGCATCGCCGACGCCGCCGTCGCGGCCGGGCTGGCGGCGTCGCGCGTGCACGTGGTCCGGGACCGCGCGGCCGCCATCGAGCTGCTCCGGTCGGAGCTCCGGCGCGGCGACGTCGTCCTCGTCAAGGCTTCGCGGGGCGCCGCCCTCGAAGGCATCGTGGATGCCCTCCGCGTGGGGATCCCGGCGTGACCGTCGCCCTGATCCAGGCGATCCTGCTGGCGTTCGCGGTCGTCGTGATCCTCATGCCCGGGTATATCCGGCTCGTCCGCTGGGCCGGCTTCGCCAAACGGATCCGGATCGAGGGGCCCGAGACGCACCAGGTCAAGGGCGGCACGCCGACCGCCGGGGGCGTGCTCCTGATCGCGGTCGTGGGTTCCCTCGCGCTCGTCTTCGACCTCGTGGACGCGTCCACCTTCGCCCCGCTGGCGGCACTCGGGCTCGTAGGCGCCCTGGGCTTCGCCGACGACTGGCTCAACGCGAGCACGGGCGACGGGATCCGCGCCCGCCAGAAGCTCCTCTGGCAGACGGCGGTCGCGGTGTTCGCGGCGTGGCAGATCCAGCGCACCTACGACATCGTCGCGGTGGGTGTGCCGTTTGTGGGCGCCGTGCCCATCGCGCCGTGGCTCTACATCGTGTTCGCCGCGTTCGCGATCGTCGCGATGAGCAATGGCGTCAACCTGACCGACGGCCTCGACGGGCTGGCGGGGGGCACCCTGATCTTCGCCTTCGTCTCGTTCCTGATCATCGCCCTGCTCAACAGCCCTGCCCAGCCGAACCTCGCGATCCTGTGCTCGCTCATCATCGGGGGGCTGCTGGGCTTCCTCTGGTTCAACGTCCACCCGGCCCAGATCTTCATGGGCGACGCGGGCTCGCTGAGCCTCGGGGCGACGCTGGCGGTCGTCTCGCTGATCACGGGGCAGATCCTGATCCTCCCGCTCATCGGGATCATCTTCGTGGTCGAGGTCCTGAGCGATGTCATCCAGATCGGCTACTTCAAGATCAGCCACGGCCGGCGAATCTTCCGGATGGCTCCGCTCCACCATCACTACGAGCTTGGCGGCTGGCCCGAGACGAAGATCACGCTTCGCTTCTGGATCGTCGCGGCGCTCGCCGGCCTGATGGGCGTGACGCTCTTCCTGGCCACCCTGCAGCGGCTGGTCTGAGCGTGATGAGCCCGGTCGACCTCGACGCGCTGACGCCCGATGCGGTCCGGTCCGGCGTGCTGGCCGGCGTCCCGGTCACGGTCCTCGGGTTGGCCCGCACGGGGGTCGGGCTGGCCCGGTTCTTCGTCGATGCCGGCGCCATCGTGACGATCTACGACGGGAAGCCCGCGGCCGACCTGGCGGACCGGCTGGCGGAGCTGGGCGGCCGATCGGTCCGGCTCGTTGCCGGCCCCGAGGCCGACCCGGCATCCGCGTGGGAAGGCGCGGCCCTGGTGGCGTACTCGCCGTCGCTGACGCCCGGCTTCCCGACCACGGAGCCGCGCCTCCGCGCCGCGCTCGACGCGCTGGCAGCCCGGGTTACGGCGGGGGACCCGGACGCGCCGGCGCTGGTCTCGGAGCCGGACCTGGTGCTCCGTCTCTGCACCGCGCCGACGATCGGCGTCACCGGGACGAAGGGGAAGACGACCACGGCATCGCTCATCGCGCACCTCCTGGCCGCCGACCCGGCCCACCCGGTCCTGCTGGGCGGGAACATCGGCGTGCCACTGGTCGACCGGCTGGCCGGGCTGACGCCGGCGCACCGGGTCGTCGTGGAGCTCTCCGAGCTCCAGCTGCCGAGCCTCTCGCGCGGGACGACCGTGGCCGTCTACACGAACGTGACCGCCGACCACCTCGACCGCCATGGCTCGCTGGCGGCCTACCAGTCAGTCAAGCGGCGGCTGGCCGAGCTGGTTGAACCGGCCGGTGCGCTCGTCCTCAACCTCGACGACCCGGTCGTGGCCGCCTACGCCGCGCTCGGGACTGCCCCTTCGGTCTGCTACCGCCTGGACCACCCGGTCCCGGGTGGGGTGGGGATCGTGGACGGCTGGGTCGTGGCCGCGGGCGTGGAGCGGCTGCCGGTCGCCGGCGGTGGCGTCGCCTGGACCGGCCCGGCGGGCCGGGTCATGCCGGTCGCGGAGCTCACGCTGCCGGGGCGCCACAACCTCGCCAACCTCCTCGCGGCCGTGTCGGTCGGCCTCCTCTTCGGCCTGGCCCCGGACGCGATTCGCACCGCGGCGGCCACCTTTACCGGCGTCGAGCACCGCCTCGAGCCGGTGGGCCTGGTCGACGGCGTCCGGTTCGTGAACGATTCAATGGGCACCCAGCCCGACGCGGTCGCCGCGGCGCTGCGCAGCTTCGAGGCGCCCCTGGTGCTGATCGCCGGCGGTCGCGACAAGGGCGTCGACCTCCGGGAGCTCGCCCCGGTCGTCGCGGAGCGGGCGGCCGCCGCGGTGCTGATCGGCGAGTCCGGGCCCGCGCTCGCTGCGCTCTTCCGGGCGGCCGGCCTGCGGCGCGTCGAGGAGGCGGGGACGCTCGAGGCCGCCGTCCCGCGCGCGGACGCGCTGGCCCGCGAGCTCCTTGCCGATGCGGCTCCGGGAACGGTGGCCACCGTGCTCCTCAGCCCGGCGGCCGCCAGCTTCGACCAGTTTCCCGACTACGCGGCACGCGGTCGTGCGTTCAAGGCGGCCGTGGCAGGGCTCGCCGCCAGCGCGACGGCCGGCCGCGACCGGGGGCGCGCACGATGAGCGCCGCCAGCGCCGGGCGCGCGGCCGGGGCACGCATCCCGGCCGTGTCGCGCCACCCGGCCGCCGCCCGGACCGTGGGCGTGACAAAGGTGCCTCCTGCGGTCACCCGCTCGCGGGCCTCGGGCAGCCTTGCCGCCCCGATCGACGCCCGCGAGCGGCACGCGCCGGACTCGGTCGTGCTGGCCGTGGTCATCGCCCTGACCGCCCTGGGCATCCTGATGGTCTACTCGAGCTCCGCCATGAGCGGCTATGCGGCCGGCGACGGGACGCTCGCGATCGTGGGCCCGCAGTTCGTCTGGGCCGCGGTCGGGATGGGCTGCATGCTCGTCGCGATGCGCTCCGACTACCGCTGGCTGCGGGTGCTCTCGGTGCCGGCGCTCCTCTTCGCGGCGATCCTCCTCGCGCTCGTGCTCTTCTCGCCCTGGCGCGTCGAGGTGAGCGGCTCCACGCAGTGGCTGCGGATCCCGGGACTGCCCGTGGTGCAGCCGAGCGAGTTCGCCAAGCTTGCCCTCGTCGTCTACTTGGCCCACTGGATGGCCCGGCGCGGAGCCGCGATCGGCTCGATCCGGAGCGGGCTGATCCCGTTCATCGTCATCGTCGCGCCGTTCCTGGTCCTCATCTTCAAGTCGCCCGACCTCGGGTCCACGGCCGTGCTCGGCGTCACGGTCGTCGTCATGCTCTTCGTGGCCGGCGGCAACCCGTTCGGGATCCTGGCCCTCGGCGGGGGCGCGGTGCTGGCCGCCGCGCTGTTCCTCAAGGACTACCAGCTCGAGCGGCTCCAGGCGTTCGAGAACCCGTTCGACACCGCGCTCACGACCGGCTTCCACAGTGTCCAGGGCCTGCTGGCGCTGGGGCTCGGCGGGCTCTTCGGTGCGGGGCTCGGCGATCGCGCCGCTGCCGGCGGGATCATCCTGCCGAACGCCCACAACGACTACATCTTCGCGGTCATCGGCCAGGAGTTCGGCTTCGTGGGGGCGACGCTCGTCGTGGTCGCGTTCGTCCTGCTGGCCTGGCGCGGGATGCGCATCTCCCTGGCGGCGCCCGACACGTTCGGCGCCCTGCTCGCGGCGGGGCTGACCGCGTACCTGTGTGTCCAGGCGTTCGTGAACATCGGGGTGGTGGTCACGCTGCTGCCCGTCACGGGGATCACGCTGCCGTTCGTCTCTGCCGGGGGCTCGTCGCTCATCGTGAGCCTGGTCGCCGCCGGGATCCTGCTGGCGATCTCCCGCGAGACGGCTACCTATGGAGGATTCGTGGATGCGAGTGGTGATCGCGGCAGGCGGCACGGGCGGGCACATCTACCCGGCCGTGGCCGTCGCCCGTTCGCTCCGCGCCCTGCCGTCCGCGCCTGAGCTGGCCTGGATCGGCGGGCATCGCGGCCTGGAGGCCGGGATCGTCCCCGCGACCGGGATCCCGTTCTCGCGGCTCGCCCTGCGCTCGCTCCGAAGCGCCGGCCGCGACGTGCACGTCGTGCTCGACCCGCTCCGCCTCGCGGCATCCTTCCCCCAGGCGCTCTGGCGGCTGGTCCGCCGGCGCCCGGACGCCATCGTCACGAGCGGCGGCTATGTCGCAATCCCGATTCTCGCCGCCGCGCGTCTCCTGCGGATTCCGGCCGTCCTCTGGGAGGGCAACGTCGTGCCCGGCCGCAGCGTCCGGGCAACCGCCCGGCTGGCGGACGTGGTCGCGGTCAGCTTCGAGGCGACGTGCGCGACGCTCGGCGTGGAGCGCTGCTACGTGACCGGGACGCCCATCCGGGACCCGCGCGCGATCGACCGCGAGGCCGCCCGCGAGCGGCTGGGGATCCCGGCGGGGCCGCGCCTGCTCCTGGTCTTCGGCGGGTCGCAGGCGGTCCGGCGCTTCAATGCCGCGGTCGCGGGGGCGCTCCCGCGTCTCGTCGAGCGGTGCTGGGTGCTCCACGTGACCGGCGAGGCCGGCTACGGCGAGATGCTGGTGGCCCGGGATGCGCTGCCGGCCGAGCGCCGCGACCGGTACCGCCCGTTCCCGTTCCTGGCCGGCGAGATGACCGCCGCTCTCGCGGCCTCGGACCTCGTGGTGGGCCGCGCCGGCTCGTCCACGCTCGCCGAGGCGGCCGCGTTCGGGCTGCCGCTCGTGTGCATCCCGTACCCGCACGCGGCGGGCCACCAGCGCGCCAACGCCGAGGCGTACGCGGCAACCGGCGCGGCGCGGGTGGTCGATGACGCCGACTTCGACGCGGATGCGCTCGTCGCGGCCGCCGGGCTCCTCGACGACCCGCCGGCGCATCTCGCGATGAGCGCCGCCGCGCGGGGAGCGGCACGGCCCGGCGCCGCGGACGCGGTCGCCCGGCTCGTTCTGGCGGCCGCGACGCGCGCCGCCTACCCGCCGTCCGCGGAGATCGCCCGCCTCGCCGCGGGCGGGGGAGCGGGCACGTGAGCGAGCCGTTCGACGCGGCCCGCGTCGGGACCGAGATCCAGCGCCGGCTCGGCATCCGGACGTCCCGGGCCGAGCCCCTCGCCCGGTTCACCACGATGCGCGTCGGGGGTCCGGCCGACCTCTACGCGGCCCCCGTCAACCCGTTCGAGCTGCGCGGCCTGGTCCGGCTTGCGCGCGGGCGGGACGTGCCGTACACGCTCCTCGGCCGGGGCAGCAACGTGGTGATCTCGGATGCCGGCGTGCGCGGGCTGGTGGTCCACGTCCGGGCGCAGGGGTACGAGATCGTGGACGGCCGCCTCGTGGCGGATGCCGGCCTGCCGATGGCGAAGGCGGCGACGGTGACGGCGGACGCGGGCCTCACGGGCCTCGAGTTCGGCCTGGCGATCCCGGGCAACGTGGGCGGCGCGGTCTGGGCGAATGCCGGGGCCCACGACTCGGACGTCGCCGCGATCCTGGAGTCGGCGCTCGTGCTCGGGCAGGACGGGACCCAGGCCAGCCTGCCACCCGCCGCCCTCGGGCTCGCCTACCGCGAGAGTCGGTTCAAGCATGGGTCTCCGGAGGGTCCCGCGGAGGTCATCCTGGGGGCGACGTTCCGCCTCGTCCCCGACGACCCAGCCGCGATCCGCGCCCGGCTCGCCGAGATCCGGCGCTGGCGCCAAGCCCACCAGCCGCTAGGGACCCCCAGCGCCGGCAGCGTCTTCCGGAACCCGGCCGAGGGAGCGTCGGCCGGGGCGCTCATCGACGGCTGCGGTCTCAAGGGCCGCCGGATCGGCGGGGCGGTGGTCTCCGCGAAGCACGCCAACTGGATCCTCAACGACGGGGGCGGTTCCGCGGCGGACGTCCGGCGGCTCGGCGAGCTGGTGCGGGCCACCGTCGCCCGCGAGACGGGCGTGACGCTTGCCTTCGAGGTCGTGTTCCTGGGTGACTGGTCGGCCTGGCGCGAGGAGCCGGCATGACCGCGCGGAGCGCCGGAGGGGTGCCCGTTGCCGTCGTCCTCGGCGGGCCCTCCGCGGAGCATGACGTCTCGGTCGTGTCCGGCACCGCGATCGCCGAGGCGCTGGCCGGGGCGGGCCACGCGGTGAGCCAGTTCCTGGTGGACCTCGACGGCGCCTGGTGGCTCCTGCCGGCCGGTCACCGCCGCGAGGGCCGCCCTGCAGCTGCCTACGACGCGCCCGCCACGCTCGGCGCATCGGGGCCGTTCACCGCCGGGGAGGCGACCTCGGGGATCGCGGCCGCCGTCCCGGCGCCGGTCGTCTTCGTAGCCCTCCACGGGCCGTTCGGGGAGGACGGCACGATCCAGGCGATCCTCGAGGCGGCAGGCCTCGCCTACACCGGCGCCGGGATCGCCGCGTCGGCGGTCGGCATGGACAAGCCGTTCTTCAAGCGGATCGCTCGCGGCGCCGGACTGCCGGTCCTGCCCTGGGTCGAGGTGGCGGCGTCGCGCTGGGCCGCCGATCGAGCAGGCGTGCTGGCCGAGCTGGATGCGTTCGCCGCCGGCGCGCCGGGAGGCCGGCTGATCGTGAAACCTGCTCGCCTCGGGTCGTCCGTCGGGATGTCGATCGCGTGGGGCCCGGCGGATCGCGGACCGGCCCTGGAGCTCGCCCTGCGCTACGACGCCCGGGTCCTGGTCGAGCCGTGCCTGCCGACCCCGAGAGAGCTGGAGGTGGCGATTCTCGGCAGCTCCCACGGCGACCTGGAGGTTCACGGTCCTGGAGAGGTGATTCCGAGCCGGGACTTCTACGACTACGTCGACAAGTACGTCGCCGACGCCGCCCAGCTCCTGCCGCGGGCCGAGGTCGACAAGGAGATCGCCGCCGAGTGCCGCAGGATTGCCGCGGCGGCTTTCGAGCTCATCGGCGCCGAGGGCCTGGCCCGGGTCGACTTCCTGCAGGATCGTCGGACCGGCAGCCTGTACCTCAACGAGATCAACACGATCCCCGGATTCACCCCCATCAGTCTCTTCCCGATGATGATGGCAGCGGGCGGCGTCCCGTTCGCGGACCTGTGCGCCCGGATCGTTGCCGCGGCCGTGGAGCGACACGCCGCGCTGCCCGCCCGACGGCTGCGCCCCTCGGACCTGCCGCGGTGACCCGCCTCCCGGTGCGCGGCATGGGCGGCGCCCGTCGCCGCCCCTCCCGGCGGCGCGCCTCGGCGCGCCTCTCGCCGAGGCGGGCGCTCGCGGCGCTGGTGATGGTCGGCGCCGGGGCGGCCACCTGGGGCGTGGCCGCGTCGCCGGCGTTCGGCGTCCGGTCCGTGGACGTGTCGGGCGCCGTCGTCACCACGAGCGCGGAGGTGGACGCCGTGCTGGCCCTTGGCAGCCCGCCGCCCAACTCGTTCACGCTGGCGACGGACGCGTTGCGATCGGGGCTGGATGCGATCCCGTCGATCGCCGGGGCCGAGGTTCACGTGATCCTGCCCGGGACGCTCCGCGTCCGGATCGTGGAGCGCACCCCCATCCTGGCCTGGCGCGTCGGCGCCGCGCTCCTGCTCGTCGACCGCGATGGGAACGTGTTTGCCGATGCCGGCTCGGCCGACGCCACGGCCGCGGCCCGCGCGATCGCGGCCGGGCTCCCGACGGTCGATGACCTTCGCGCGACGGGCGCCCCGGTCGGGGGCGTCGCCACGGATGTCGGCACGCTGCCGGCCGTCGGCGGCCAGATGGGCCCGATCGAGCTTGACGTCGCGACCCGCCTGCTCTCGCTTCGCCCGGCCGACATCGGGTCGTCGGCGGCCGCGCTCGAGGTGCAGCTCGACGACCAGGACGGATGGACGGTCCGCCCCGCGGTCGCGGCTTCCTGGACGGCCGTCTTCGGGTTCTACTCCCCGACGCTCCGCCCGGCCGACCTGGTGCCCCAACAGGCCCGCCTCCTGCGCAGCCTGCTCGCGGGACGCGAGGCCCACCTTTTGCGGATCATCCTGGCGGACGGCATGCACGGGACCTATACGACGCGATGACGGACCGGGTGGCGGGATGGTTTGGCGCCCTGCCGCCGGGTCGGGTAGCCTTGCACAAACGACGTACGTGGAGGGAGAGCCGACCTGTGCTCCTGCCGTTGGCGGGCCTGCTCGTCGGCGTCCTCCTCGGGCTTGTCCTGAACGTCAACGTCGGGTTCGAGCTGGCCCGGTACTCGGCCGTCGCGATCCTCGCGGCGCTCGACTCCGTCCTGGGGGCCGCCCGTGCCGAGCTGGAAGGGACCTACAACAACCGGATCTTCGTCAGCGGGTTCGTGGTGAACGCGGTCGTGGCGGTGCTCCTCACCTTCGTGGGGGACCGCCTCGGGCTTGACCTCTACCTGGTCGCGCTCATCACCTTCGGGCTGCGGATCTTCCAGAACGTCGCGCTCATCCGCCGGCACTTCCTATAGGCCGGCCCCACGGCCAGGAGAGGGACGATACGAGTGGAACGCGAGGCGGTCCTTGTCGGGATCGACGTCGGGACGACCAAGGTCGTGGCCCTGATCGGTGAGGTCGGCCGCGACGGCGGCGTCACGATCATCGGGAAGGGCACGGTGCCGGCGTCGGGGCTCCGCAAGGGCGTCGTCGTCAACATCGACCAGACCGTCCATTCGATCACGGCCGCGGTCGAGAAGGCAGAGCGGCACTCGGGCTGGAAGATCGACCGCGCGTTCGTGAGCGTCGGCGGCCAGCACGTCGACGGCCTCAACTCGCCGGGCCAGGTGGCGGTCGCCGGCCCCCGCCGGGAGGTGACCCAGGAGGACGTCAACCGCTCCATCGAGGTCGCCCGGGCCGTCTCGATCCCGTCCACCCGCGAGGTCCTCCACGTCGTGCCGCGTGGCTACACGGTCGACGGCCAGGAGGGCGTGATGAACCCGCTCGGGATGAGCGCGGTTCGCCTGGAGGTGGAGACCCACATCGTCACCGCCTCCGCCACGGCCGTCCAGAACCTCACCAAGTGCGTCACCGCGGCCGGCGTGAAGATCGACGAGCTCGTGGCGGGCGGCCACGCCTCGGCGGAGGCGGTCCTCTCGGCCACCGAGCGGGATCTCGGGGTCGCGGTCGCCGACATCGGGGCCGGGACGACCGAGCTCACCCTGTTCGCCGACGGCTCGGCGTTCCACACGGCGGTCCTCCCGGTCGGCGGCGCCAACGTCACGAACGACATCGCGATCGGGATCAAGACCAGCCTGCAGGTCGCGGAGTCGCTCAAGATCGACCACGGGACGTGCGACGTGGCGGGCCTGGATCCCGACGAGGTCATCAGCGTCACCGTCCTCGGCGACGAGGCCGGCCGGACGGTGGAGCGCATGGAGGTCTGCCGCATCATCGAGGCCCGCATGCGCGAGACCTACGAGATGCTCCGGACCGAGATCCAGTCGGCAGCCCCGGGGATGCTGCCGGCGGGCCTCGTCCTGACCGGCGGAGGCGCGCAGCTTGGCGGGGCCGCGATGCTTGGCCGGGAGATCCTGGAGATGCCCGTCCGGGTTGCCGCCGCCACCGAGGTCGGCGGGCTGGTGGACGGCATCCTGGAGCCTGCCTACAGCACGGCCATCGGGCTCCTCCTGTGGGGCGCGCGCCATCTCGGCGCGGCCGACCTCACGACCTACGAGTCGGCGCCGGCCGGCGGCCTGCTCGGGCGTATTCGAACGGCCCTGCGGAGCGTCTTCCCCTAGGCGCGCCGCCGGAGGCGACGTTCGGGGTTCCCATCCGCGGATCCGGCGCTATACTCCGCGGGCAGTCCCGTTCCTGCGCGCTGTGCCCGCTCGCCGGACCGGACAGTTCGCGTGCACCTGAGACGTCTCGATCCCGGACGGCCAGACGGCCGCTCATCACCCGGAGGACCAGCGATGCCGCTGCGGTCGGATTCCGAGAACTTCGCCCTGATCCGCGTCGTCGGTGTCGGCGGCGGGGGCAGCAACGCCGTCAACCGGATGATCCGGGCGGAGATGATGGGCGTCGAGTTCATCGGCATCAACACGGATGCCCAGGCGCTGCTCCAGTCCGATGCCCCCCACAAGATCCGCATCGGCGACAAGATCACCCGGGGCCTCGGCGCTGGCGGCGACGCCGCGATCGGGCAGCGCGCGGCCGAGGAGGACGTCGAGAAGATCACGGAGGCGCTCCGCGATTCCGACATGGTCTTCATCACCGCCGGCCTCGGCGGCGGCACCGGCTCGGGCGGCGCTCCCGTCATCGCGGAGATCGCCAAGGACCTCGGCGCGCTGACCATCGGCGTGGTGACCAAGCCGTTCGCGTTCGAGGGGAACAAGCGCAAGCTCATCGCCGAGAAGGCCGCCGAGCAGCTCAAGGCGAAGGTCGACACGCTGATCACGATCCCGAACGACCGGCTGCGCGACGTCGTCTCGAAGAACACCTCGATCCTCGACGCGTTCCGGGTGGTGGACGACGTGCTCCGGCAGGGCGTCCAGGGGATCAGCGACATCATCACGGTGCCGGGCCTGATCAACCTGGACTTCGCCGACGTGAAGGCGATCATGCACGACGCAGGGTCGGCGCTGATGGGCATCGGCCGGGCGTCCGGCGAGAGCCGCGCCGTGGAGGCCGCCAGGCAGGCGATCGCGAGCCCGCTCCTCGAGGTCAACATCACCGGTGCGCAGGGGATCCTCTTCAACATCTCCGGCTCGTCCAACCTCACCCTCTACGAGGTGACCGAGGCGGCGGAGGAGATTCGTGCCGCCGCCGACCCGGAGGCGAACATCATCTTCGGCGCGAGCTTCGACGAGCGCCTCGGCGAGGATGTCGTGATCACGGTCATCGCGACCGGCTTTGACGGCACGCGACGCCGCGAGACCGTTCGCCGCGAGACCGCCGAGCGACCTTACGAGGTTTCCCGGACGGCCCGTCCCGAGCGCGACTTCCTCGGCGAGCTGGAGCGGCAGCGCAGCGCGGCGGACGCCGGGACGCGCCCGGTGGAGCGGCCGGCGACGGGCCAGGTCGAGCCCGTATCGGTCCGCGCGGAGCGGACCGTGGCGGAGACCGCCCCGGCCGCGAACGTGCGCCGGACATACGACGCCGACGACCTGGAGATCCCGAGCTTCCTTCGCCGCTCGAAGTAGCGCCGCCCGTGCCCGACCCGTCGGGCGACCCGGCAGCAGGAGACCCGCCCGACCCGGCGGCGGTTGCACGATTCGTCGCCGCACGCTCCCGCGTGCTGGGCGGGATCGCCGACGCCTGCGCGCATTCCGGCCGTGACCCTGCCGGCGTGACGCTCGTGGCGGTCAGCAAGACCGTCGATGCCGGACGCCTGCGGGCCGCCGTGGCCGCCGGCCTGACGACCCTCGGCGAGAACCGCGTCCAGGAAGCCGACGCGAAGGTCGCAGCCGTCCCTGGGGTTTCCTGGCACCTGGTCGGTCCGCTCCAGGCCAACAAGGCGCGGCGCGCGGTCGCGATCTTCGACGTCATCGAGAGCGTCGACTCGCTGGCCCTCGCGGCCCGCCTCGACCGGCTCGCCGGCGAGCTCCGGCCAGGTCGGCCATTGCCGGTCCTCCTCCAGGTCAACGTCGACGCGGACCCCGCGAAGGCCGGGTTCGAACCCGACGGCCTGGCCGCCGTGCTGCCGGCGCTCGTCGGGCTGCCGAACCTGGAGCTGCGGGGGCTCATGACCGTTGGACGGGTCGTCGTGACGGCCGAGGAAGCGCGGTCGACCTTCCGGGCTCTCCGGGCCCTCGCCGAGCGCCTCGGGGCGGCGCCGCATGAAGCCGCCCACGGCGCTGCCGACGGGACGGCGTCTCCGCGCGGCCTCGGTCCGGCGCTCTCGATGGGCATGAGCGCGGACTTCCCGGTCGCGATCGAGGAGGGCGCCACGCTCGTGCGCGTCGGGCGCGCGCTCTTCGGCGACCGGCCGCCCGTCCGGGCGTCGGACACGCCCCGCCTTCCCGGGCGGCTGGCAAGGCCCGTCCCGACCCCCCGTCGCGCGTAGACTCCGTCGATGGACGCGTTCCTGCGCAACTTCGTCCAGCTGCTCGTGCTCGTGCTCTGGGCGCTGGTGCTGGGCCGCGTCGTCGTCTCCTGGGTGGACCCGCAGGGCCGCAATCCCATCTCGCGCCAGGTGATCGCGTTGACGGAGCCATTCCTCGGGCCGATCCGGCGCCTGCTGCCCGCGACCGGCGGCCTGGATCTCTCGCCGCTCATCCTCATGCTCGTCCTCAGCGCGCTGCTCGGGGTCGTCGGCCGCTGAGCGCCGAGGCCGAGGTCCGCTTCCGGGTGCGACTCACGCCACGGGGCGGTGCCGACCGCGTGGACGGAGTGGGGGAGGACGGCGTCCTGCGCGTCCGCGTGGCCGCGCCGCCGGTGGATTCGGCGGCCAACGAGGCACTCGGCCGGCTGCTGGCCCGGGAGCTCGGAATCACCAGTTCGGGCGTCCGAATCGTGGCCGGCGCGACGGCCCGCCGGAAGGTCGTGGCCGTTGCCGGCATCGACGCGCCGGCCCTCAGATCGCGCTGGCCCGGGCTGGCCCTATAATCCGCGGCACGGGCGATTAGCTCAGCCGGTCAGAGCGCACGGTTCACATCCGTGAGGTCACTGGTTCGAACCCAGTATCGCCCACCAAATCCTCCGGTATACGAACCCCGGCGGGCACT
>Ga0097691_1000255_pt1 | contig 49808 bp, 38 predicted proteins | sample NGESurdeep072012_8_FD_72858 | JGI IMG/M metagenome (GOLD analysis project Ga0097691, IMG submission 72858) | Arctic peat soil microbial communities from Barrow, Alaska - NGEE Surface sample 210-1 deep-072012 | ecosystem: Environmental > Terrestrial > Soil > Wetlands > Peat ...
CGGAAGGCGGCACGGCTCGATCCGATCGAGGCATTGCGCCATGAGTAGCGGATAACGAGCCACTCTATGCGCGCGATGCTTCTCCCCCGGCCGGCATCTGCGAGTGATGGCAGCGAGCCGCTCGAGCTTTCGGAGATTCCTGTTCCTGTTCCCGGTCCGACCGATCTCCTCGTGAGAGTCTCGGTATGCGGGGTATGTCGCACTGATCTCGAAATCGTCGAAGGACGCGTTGCCGCGCTGCGATACCCGCTGATTCCCGGCCATCAGGTGATCGGCCGCGTCGCTCAGGCCGGCGCTGAGGTGAGCGACATTCACCAGGGCGATCGGGTGGGCATCGCGTGGATTCACTCTGCGTGCGGTCTCTGCAAGTGGTGCCGAGCGGGCTCGGAGAATCTTTGTCCAGAATTTCGCTCGACTGGTTGTGATGTTGACGGCGGATACGCCGAGTATGCGGTCGTGCCCGCTGCGTTCGCGCACGTGATTCCCGGTGAATTCACTGACGCCGAGGCGACGCCGCTACTCTGCGCAGGCGCCATCGGATGGCGATCGCTGCGTCGCGCCAGCTTGTCGAACGGCGAGAAGCTGGGACTTGCTGGATTCGGCGCGTCCGCGCATCTGGTGCTGCAGCTTGCGCTGCATCGGTATCCCGAGTCGCCCATCTACGTGTTCGCACGGAATCCCCAGGAGCGCGAGTTCGCGAGCGCGCTTGGCGCGACCTGGGTTGGTGACACATCGGATACTCCGCCGGAGCGATTGGATGCGATCATCGATACGACGCCTGCGTGGAAGCCAATTGTCGATGTGCTCCCGTACCTGTCGCCGGGTGGCCGCCTGGTGATCAATGCCATTCGGAAGTCCAACTCAGATCAGCGCGAGCTGCTGCGCCTGGATTACCCCTCACATCTCTGGATGGAGCGCGAAATCAGGAGTGTCGCGAACGTCACGCGCGACGATGTGCGGCAGATGCTCGCGGCGGCCGCCGAGTTTGGTATCCATCCGACAGTCGAAGTGCTTCCGCTGCGCGACGCCAACACTGCTTTGGCGCGTATGCGAGGCGCGACGCGTTTGCGTGGCGCAATGGTGCTCGAGGTCTCCGCAGCCTGAGCACATCTGTCTTAGCCGTAGCGCGATCTCGCGGGGTGCTGCTTGTCACAGCTGGTCCTGAAATTCGGATCAACTGCACCTTCGGCTTACTCGGAGCTGGCTGTCACCCACGGGTCGCGCGCCATCCATTGCTCATTCGGCGCAAAAAGGAAGACCATCGCTCCGTTGGAGAGAATCGGAAGAAGCTTCCGAGCACGCGACGGCTCCATCGCCGGACAACCCTCGCTCCTGCCCGCCTTGGTCGAGGTTACATAGGGAGCGCCGTGCGCAACGACTTTCCGCGCGCGGGCGTTATCGTTGTAACCCTCCGACACGCCCTCGAGCTTGAGCCCGATCGAGCCATAGGACTTGCCACCGGTCCTGCCGTGGAACGCGTAGGTCTCCTGCGCCAGGTACAGCCCGAGCGACGTTGCATTGCTGCCGGACGCATTCGAGAAATGCGTCGGAATTCCGTATTGATCGGCTGAGGAGCCGCGGCCATGCGCGACCATGAACGGTCCGTCTACGATCTTCAGCGAGTCCATGTCGAACACGTAGCCGCGAGGCGTGGTGCTCGACAAACCGTAATCGACAAAGTAAAGCAAGGGCTTCCTGACCTGATCAGGATGCGCCGACTTGTACGCGAAGTAACTCCTGAACGCATCGGTGAGCGCGCGGGAATCGCTCAACGGACGAACGACATTCTGGAATGCGCCGAGCGCAGTCGCGATTTTGGAGACGCCTGGCGGGAGGCCGGCTTTCGACGTGTCCTTCGCGATAATGCCACCGGTGACGATCGAGATCGCCGAAGCAACGACAGGGCTGTTTTCGCTGCCGCCCGGAATTATCTGCGCGGTGCCGAACGCGACAGCGACACCACCGATGAGTGCGTTCTGAAGAAGTGTTCTGTGGATCATTCCCTCTCCTTACCCGCTTCGGCGGGGATCGGTCAAAAGACGCAGTTCTTCGCTGGAGATGACTGGGCAAGCTCTCCGGAAAACAGCGTTCGATTTGAGGTCCAATACATAAGTTTAACACTTTCTGGCCGTAATGTAAATACCTGCAGCACGGCGACTTAGCTTGCTTCCTACGGCCGATTGACCCCTCGTGCCTCGATCTCGACAGGCTCTGCGGCGCCCTCGCCGGGCGCCCGCAGGGCGCCGTTCTCGGTGAAGAGGCGCGTCATGAATCGCTGCCCCTCGCCGATCCGCTCGACCTCGATCGCGACGGCGTCGACGGACTGCTCGAGATGCGTCAAGGTGTCGATGAGCTCGTGGGTCGGGCCGGCGATCGCTGACCCCGCCGGGCGCCAGATGCGACGCGCATAGCGCATCGGTGCGAGCCGCCACGCGAAGTACCCCCCGAGGAGCAGCAGCCCGGCATGTACGCCGGCATGGATTGGTTCACCCTGCGCGGCGGCAATAACTCCGCCGCCGAAGTTGATGACGGTGAAGACCACGGCCGCCAGCCAGACCTTCGAGCGCCGATCCATGAAGAGCTCCTTCTGTGTTTGCCAGCTAACGTTGCCGCGGCCACGGACCCCTACGTGAGGCGGTAGTGCGTGGTTTCTCTCGGCTGCGCCACGCCCATACTCCGAACCGGCGCCGCCGGATCGGCGACGCCCGGCCCCGTCTCGTACCCAGTCAGGCGCAAGTGTTACCTCACAACAACAAGAACACCGAAAGCGACCATCACTGCGCCGCCAAGGCGCGAGACCGTGGCTCCAGTGCGCCCGAATTTTTCCACCAGAATGAAGACGGTCAACGCCGCGACCCAGGCAAGGTTCATCACACCGACGGCGAACAGGACGCACATCAGAGCCCAGCAACAGCCGAGGCAGTACACGCCGTGGCGGAGTCCCATCTGAAGGGCGCCCTTCGCTCCGTCGCGCCAGTTGCCCAACAGGAATCCCAGCGGACTCTGGCATTGCCTCAGGCACGCGCCCTTCGCCGGGGTGAGCTGATACGCCCCGGCTGCGATGAGAATTGCACCGGCGAGGCGAGAGCTCGACGCGGCCATGCCTGATGACAATAACGCGCCGTCGTGCAATGCCCACTGTGCCAGCGCGGCGAACGCGCTGAATCCCACCCAGATGGTGATGTAGCCGGCCGCGAACAACAGTACGGCGAACAGCGCGCTCCGTTCGCTGTGCCGGCCCTGCATTCCAGAAAAGAGGAGCAGCACCGGCGCGGCAGTCGCGCTCATCATCCCGACCATCATCACTGCCCACATCAGGAAGGTGAGGAAAAAATCGGACGCGCCCCACGGCGCGTCGATCACCATTCCCATCGTCGCCATCGACGTCTCCGGTGCCTGGGGAGACGACATGTGATTGTGCAGATCGACGAGATAGGCCCAGGCCAGGGCCGTGACGAGAACGATGCAGCTCGTGATGACGACGCGGTCGCGGCGGATGAGGCCCGCGACCGCAGATTTGCTACGCGCTACGCCAGTTGAACGGGGCGTACTGGCCATTGTTCTTTCCGCTCGTGTCGTCCCAGCTCAAGCCAAGCGCAGCAACGTGGCTCTTCAATGCGTGGGCAAGTGCGAAGCGATTTGCCGCGGGATGGCCGGTATTGTCCAGGGAGAGCGGCTCCGTCGCTTCGGGGTTGATCCCCATTGCCGGTTGCGCCGACATGTCCACGAGGCTGGCTGCCGTGACGGACCATTTAGCGCCGTTCCGATTGAACTTGATCGGCGCCGATTCCACGCCGAGGAATTTTCCCACCAGGGGGCCGAGGGCGGCCATTGGCCCGCCGCCGGACCCGCTGGCGATCGCTGTGATGGCCTCACGCTGTTCGGGAGTGGCGCGCTCGTCGACGATCACGCCGACAGACCAGTTTCCCTTTCCCATCGCTTCGGGCGTCAACCCGAGCACGATGAATCCGAGACCGTCCAGCGACACGGAGCCGAAGCTTCCACGCTCGATTTGAAATGCCATGGCAAACGTGCACGAGCCGTGCGTTGGGTTCACGGCCATCTGCCCCAGAATACACGGACATACGAAGTCGCAGTTGCACGTCTCGAAGTACTGGCCAGTGGCGTTCCACGATGTTGCTGTCATGGCTTACCTCCTTTTCGCGTCACATCAGATCGGTCCCGTCAAGCATACCGCTGGCGATGGCGGCGTCAAGCGTCTTCACGTTTGCCGGCCTCCTGTTACTTTCAGCGGAACGCATGCCGCCGACGCGAATGAATCAGCTTCGACCCATCTGTTGCCTCTTCTGTTGTCTCGCGCTCGCGGCCTGCGGCGCTGCTCCGAGTCCGCCCGCGGCACAGGCCGCTGCGCTGGCCAGTGGCGAAGAAACGGACACCCCCGCACGCAACGCGGCAGCCCTCGGCCATGACTGGACCCGGTTCGGCTGGAACGCGAGTCGCTCGAACGCGCCCGCGGATCAGACCGACATCACCGCGGGGAATGTCGCCACACTGCATCGCCAGCAGGTCACTCTGGATGGAACCGTGGATGGCTCGGCCATCTATCTACACGGTGTGCGCGCAAACGGCGGCACGCACGATGTTTTCTTTGTCACCACGACGTACGGAAAGACGCTCGCCATCGACGCCGGCGACGGGACAATCCTCTGGCGTTACACGCCACCGGGATACGAAAGCTGGGTGAGATCCCGCCAAATCACCACGTCGACACCGGTGGCCGACCCCGACCGTGCGTTCATCTACGCCGCATCGCCGGATGGGCGCATCCAGAAGATCGCGGTCGAGGATGGTCACGCTGTCTGGAGCACGGCAATTACCAGACTGCCGGCGCGCGAAAAGATTGCATCATCCCTGAACTATGATCGCGGCCGGGTGATCGCGACGACCGGCGGCTACATTGGCGATGCGCCGCCCTACCAGGGCCATCTCGCGGTTCTGGACGCTGCGAGTGGACGGCTCCTGCACATATGGAACTCCCTCTGCAGCGACAGGCAGGAGCTGATGGATCCAGGTTCATGCGTCGAAAGCGGCTCTGCCATCTGGGGTCGTGCCGGCGCGGTGATCGACCCGGCTACGGGAGACATTCTCGTTGCGACTGGGAACGGCCGGTGGGATGGCCGCACCAACTGGGGCGATGCGACGGTCGCAATCGACTCCGCGGCAAGCAGGATACTCGACAACTACACCCCTGCGAATACCGAGGAGCTGAGCGCGAGGGACGCTGACCTCGGCTCGACTTCGCCTGTGCTCCTCGGCGGGGGCTATGTCGCGCAGGGCGGCAAGGATGGCACGATCAGACTGGTGGAGTTTGGGCGCACGCGGGGCGCTGCGCCCCGCAGAGGTGGCGAGGTGCAGGTTGTGCCGACACCTTCCGGCACCGATCTGTTCACTGCGCCTGCAGTGCTCAAGACCGCGACTGCGACGTGGCTTTTCGCGGCCGACGATGGCGGAACGGCGGCATGGACGCTCAGCGGCGGCCGGCTCCGGCAGATGTGGCGAAACGGGAATGGGGGCACGAGTCCCGTCATCGCCGGTGAGCTCCTCTACGTTTACGATCCGGGTGGCGGTCTCCGCGTATATCTGCCGGCAACCGGACGCCAACTTGCGGAGCTGGAGTGTGGCAGCGGCCACTGGAACAGTCCGATCGTCATGGACGGGCGGATCGCGCTTCCGGAAGGCAATGCCAACGGGCACCGCGATAGCGGTGTCCTCGACATCTGGCGGTTACAGTGAGAGACACGGATGCGCAGCTATCCAAAGCCCTTTTTGCCATTCGGGCTGCGCGACTCTCAGGCGGCCGATCACCGGGCTGATCCGCCACCGGAATAGCGGAAACGGACAATGTCCGAGTACTGCACTATCTCGAGCGCCTTGAACACTGCCGGGTCTTCCAGATAGTAGGGCGCGAACACCTTCGATGGATAATCCTTCAATACGCCGCAGCGGTTCAGCAGGCTGTGTACGAATTCCGAGCACATCATCTCGTCTTTGAACCTCTCCAGCACACGCTGGTGCAGGGGCTCGGGCAGAAGAAGGTGTGACAGAAAGATGTAGGCGCTCTTGTGAGCCTTGAGATAGTCGATCGACCCGTACTGCTCGACCGTCGAATACACCTGCTGTGGCGGGATCTCGCGCGAAATGTGCCTGATCCCGAAATGCGGATCGCCATTGTCGCGGTTGTACGCATCGAGAAGCGTTTCCAGCGGAACGAGGCGGATTCCCTTTCCGGCTGTCAGGTATCTCGCGTCTGCGTGTCCCGAATGAAACTCGTCGGCGCACTCGACGACAAAAAGCTCTCCGTTCTCTCTCAGGATAATGCCCGAATGCCGGAACTCGTTCTCATCGAACAGGAGCGGTGACACCACGTCCAGCTCGATCGTGTCGAAAAGGCCGCTTCTGTTGGTCTTGTGAAAGAGAAGTATGTCGCCGGTCCTGGCCGATGCAACGACGCTCCCGAAGTCGAGTATCTCGTGTCGTTTGTACCGGAGCTTTCTCTTCTCGATCCACCGAGCCAGCGCGAACAGGCCGATTGCAGCCACACCCACTGCCGGGATGATCCACAGGAGCATCACGCCAGCTCCGGGTGATTGTTCCGCATCCACGCGACTGTATCGGCAATCGTATCCTCCGGCGGCCGCGACCGGTAACCCAGATCCGCTTCGGCGTTACGGGAGCGGATATCCCAGTAGTGAGTGGCCATCTCTATCACGACGGGGTCGGGAAGTACACGGAGCGGAGAACCACTCATTTCGTTGAGTCTCGCAACATGCCAGAGAAGTCCGGCAGGCAGAACTTTCCATGAGGGCTCGAGTCCGGCCTCTCTGGACACTGACCGGAAGAACTCGTCCAGCGTGCACGCCGTGCCGGCCAGATGATAAACCGGTTTTGCCGTCGGCAGCAGCATGGCGCGGACCATCGCATCGGCAGCATCCCGAACGTCCACGAAACTCATTCCGCCATTGACGATGAAGGGCAGCCGCTTGCGGAGCACGCGCAGGACATTCGATGTGGAGCGGTACCGATGGTCTCCGGGACCAAGAAGCACTGGCGGCCGGAACACCACGAGATCGACTCCCAGCTCCTCTGACAGGCCTCGCGCTTCTTTTTCCGCCCGCACCTTCGACGCGTAATACGGCCAGTCGCGCACGACGTCCTCGCAATATGGGGCGTCCTCATAAACGCCTTCGCCCGGCCGCGTCGAGCACGACACGGCGCCCGATGTGGAGACGAACACGAGCCGGCATTTCCGCTCTGCCGCCAGCCGCACCATGCTCAGCGTCCCTTCGACGTTGGTACGCACCATGTCGGTGGTGCCTCTGCGCGAGTGTCTGACCTGGGCGGCGAGGTGGAAGATTCCATCGAGCCGGGCAATTGCCGGATTTGATTTCCAGGAGGCTTCGGGGAATAGCCTGCCCGTTACGAGCTCCACCGGCCCGAGCTCGCTGGTCCATGGCTCCGCGCGCCACGACTCCGCATCGCGAACGAGAACGATGATTCGGGCCTGGGGGGCCTGCCTCTGCAGCGACTGAATGATGTGCCGGCCGAGGAACCCGGTAGCGCCGGTGACGAGATAGGCCGGCGGTCCCTCCGTCACGAAATCATCTTGGCCCGATGACTCGCCCCGTGCCACCGGCATTCATTCCGGTAATCGGTGAGATCGCGCTTGCCGTTCACCCAGCCAAAGAAGTCGCGCTCACGGAGAAGTATGCCGCGATCGGTGAGATCAGCCAGTGCGTCCTCCACGTCGCGAAGAAACGCGCCGGGGAGCCGCCCGATGAGCTCGTGCGCCGAGAATCGCGAACCTACGGGCATTGCCTCGACTTCGCGCGCTACCCGGTCGTAGTCGCGGCACACCGGCTCGAACAGCGCTTCGACCACCGCATCAGTGATGTCATCGTTGCGGCCGAGGCCCTCCGGAAACCAGAACCCATTGCGGCGGATGTGTGATGTCACTGCTGCATTATGCGGCGCGCGGGCGAGGGCATCCGCATAGAACAAATGCATCCATTGCGCTTCGTAGGTGCGGGCGAGCATCGATGAAACCCTCTTGGCGCCGCGCAGCTTGCTGTCGACGACAAGTCCTCCGCGACGCTCGATGGACGCTCGCAGCGCCGCCGCTTTGATGCCGAATTCAGGGTTCTGGCGGCAAAACACGGCAAGGTGGAACGATGTGGCTGTCGCGCGGCGTTGGAGCTCGGCCACGATGGAGTAGCTCAGTTTCTTGATATCGGTGTCGGCATCGAGGCGCAGTGCGGGCCCGCTCCGGATGTGAATACGCCCGAGCCTGACGCCGCCGCTCATCAGTTTCAGTATCCACCGGGCCAGGGGACCTAGACCGCTCCTGTGCTTGCCCCACCCCTCCAGCTCGCGGAGAAATCCACGTTCTTCGGCGACGCGATCGTAGCTGATCGAGAGTGGCAGAACAACGGCTGGCCGGCCGGTTTGCTGCAATGCGCGCAGCACGCCACGCTTGGGCGCGAGGAACCGGCGCGATCTGCTGCGCGTTCCTTCGGTGTAAAACTCGAGCGAATTACCTTCCTCGACCAACTCGGTGATCTTCTTGGTCAGTGCCGGGTCAGGGCCGCCGACTCCGCGCCTGATATAAAACGCGCCCGCTGCTTCGAGAAGCGGCCCAACGAGCGGTATGTGCGAGAAGTCGTCGCTCGCGGCCACTCGCGGGAGCTTGAGCCCAAGGCCGGGGTGCGCGAAGCAGAGCAGTGACGTGACGAGGAAGTCGAGATAGCTGCGGTGGCTCGGAGCCAGCACCACGAGGTCTCCCTCCCGCACGTCACGTAAGGCCGCCTTAATCTCGGCTTCGTTGAAGGTGATTTCCGCGCCCGCGGTTCGCAGCGTCTTCCGCATGAAATACGCGAAGGCACGAACGGTGGAATTCCCTTCCGGCTGACGAAGGGCCCAGGCCAGGTCGAACCCGTGCATCCGGAGAGGCGCCTGAACGGGATCGCGCTTGAGCAGGTGCTCCGATATTCCATGCGAGATGGAGTCTAGGTACGCGTCCAGGTCGAAGTTTTCGAGCGGCGGAAACGCGGTGCGGAAGTCGAACGTGTGGGAGGCGAAGTAGTAGAAGGCTTCGTTCAGGTTCTCCAGAACGTCAGCGAGGCGATCGAGCTTCCTGGTGGCGGTTTCGTTCTGCGAGAGCAGGGTTACCACCCTGGCGGTGCCAATGGGGACGTGGTGGTGCATCCATTCGTTGAATCGGAACTGTGCGTTGGAGCTGCCGATGTAAGCCCACCTCGCCTCCTTCTCGTGCGGATGAGCCTGGAAAAAACGCTCGTGTGTGTAGGCGAGCTTGGCCACGTGGCCGCTGTTCTGGAGACCGGCGACGGCGTGCCGAATGACGAGCGGATTCTGCAATGCCGGGTCGAACGCGCACGACAGGATCCTGTCGGCCACATCGTCGCACGGAACGACATCCAGCTTTACGTCCGGATCGACGCGCGCGACGCGAAGATGGCCCGCGCCCAACAGCGAGATGAATCCGGCGTACGCCGCGCGACTGTCTATCCATCCCGGGAAGGGATACCGGCGGCACGCAGACACGATGCTCGGGCGGATGAGGCTGAGCGGCGTGTTTCCCCGGCGGCTCGCGAGCAGCACCTCGGCCACACACTTCGTGAACGTGTATGTGTTGGCGTGGCGGCTGAGGGCTAGCAGCGCCTTCTCGTCCGCGTGGCCGGCGACAACGGACGCGTACACTTCTTCAGCGTCGAACGGCAGCTCTATGAGCTTCTCCTCGATGGGAACACCTTCACCCGGGTGTGGCGTGACATAGGCCGTCGAGACGTCCACCAGCCGCTGGAGGCGCGGGCAGCTCTGCGCAAACGTCAACACCTCGAGGGCGCCCGTGATGTTGATCTTCGCCGCTTCGGCAAGGGGCAAATCGAATCTCACCGATGCCGCACAATGGATGATGTGCGTAACCTCTTTGCGGAGGAGTGCGGCATCGACGCTCGAGATACCAAGGCCCTTGCCCGTGACGTCTCCCGCGATTGGATAGCAGATCTTCTCCCAGCCCGGCTTGGAGCGGGAGAAGCAGGGTGAAGTCGCGACGTCGTGATCGAACCGATCGCGGGGTGACTTGTTCCGGCGAGGCCGGATCAGCACGTACACCTGCTCGACCCCAAGCTCTTCCCGGCGGCGCGACAACTCCTCCAGGACGACCTTGCCGACAAATCCGGTGCATCCAGTCAGCAGCACGCGGGCGCCGGTCGACGTTGCGGTCAGCATGTCATCGGACGGAAGCAGGTTGAGCGGCATCCAGCGGCAACTGGGCCGCGAAGATCCCGTCCGGATCCAGTGCCGATTTCATCTGTTTGCGCCACGCGATCATCGCTGGAGACATGATGTCGCTCACGAATGGAAGCCGCAGCTTCCCAACGCCGTGGTGATGTGAGATCGAGCCGCCGGCAGCGATAACCTCCCGGCGTGCTTCGGCTTCGATTTCGTGGTAGGCGCCGACCGCGTCCTCGACGCCCTTTGCGTAGAAAGCCATGTAGAAGTAAACGCAGCAGCCGGTCTCGTAAACCTGAGTTACCCGGCATGAGACAAAAGGCCGGCCGGGAAGCCCACGCTCGTCGTGCGCGGCGTAGATCCGCGCCTTCACCCTGTCGACAAGCTGCTGCGCCTGGCTCCACGGAACCGAGGTCTCGAACGATTCCGCCAGAATGTGGTGCCGGAGCACGAAATCGCGGATGTAGGCAATTCCAAATGTCAGCATATAGCCGCGCTTTCCGTTCTCAGCCCCGGCCTTGGATCCGCGATGCCGCTTCGCAAGCTCATAGACTTTTTTTTCCTGCTGCTTTACATGCTCGCGCGTACCTTCGAATACGAGCGTCACCGCGACCATCTTGTCCGGGTCGAAGCCGAGCGGGCCGGTGACCAGCCATTTTTCAGCGCGGCTTTTGACCTTCTTGAATCCGTGAGAGGCCGGCTTCAACACCTGGCCAAACTGAAACTGAAGGTTGTCGACGAGGCGCACGCTGGCCGGACGGTCGTTCTCCTGCGCGAGGTCGTACATGAAAGCAACGCCGTCCTCGAACGTCTTGAAGATGACTGAGCCGTAGCGCTGCTCCTCCGGCAGCGGGAACAGCTTCACTACCGCCGACGTCACGATTCCCAGGCTTCCCTCGCTGCCGATTATCCAGAGCTTGGGATCGAGGCCGATACTTTCGCGCGGGACGACGTGGGCGCGTTCGAGCTTGCCGGCAGCGGAGCTGACGGTGACATCGAGAACGATGTCCTCGATGTTGCCGTACTGGTTCTTCTTCATGCCGCTGGCGTTGGTCGCGATCCACCCGCCAAGCGTGGAGAATTCAACGCTGTCGGGCTCGTGGCCCATCGAGAACCCGTACTGCGCCAGCTGTGTCTGGATTGCGCGGCCCGGCGCTCCCGCCTGAATCTTCGCCATGCGGTTGACGGGATCGATCCACTCGATGCGATCGAGGCGAGCCATGTCCACCGAGACGATCGGGCGCTCCTCGTCCAGCAGGCACCGCAATGCTTCAGTCACGTTGGTGCCGCCGCCATAAGGCATCAGCACTACGCCGGTCCTTGCCGCGATCTCGATGAGGGCCGACACCTGCGCCTCGCTCGCCGGATACACCACATAGTCGGGCACGCGGGGGAAGCCGGTGGTTCTCAGAGCGTTGATCTCCGAAACCGTGTGTCCGTGTCCATGCCGCAGGCGCACCTCCGGCTCGGTGGTTATCTGGTCGGCGGAGAGGGCGCTCTCTGCCTCAGCCAGAAAATCGGGCGCGGCTTTCGATTCGGGGATGGGCGGCGGATAGTTGCTGTCGTCGTTGCCGGTCACCGAAAAATCGACCCCCACCACACGGCGGAACCAGGGAAGAAGGTTCGGCAGCGTCTCCCCGCTCAAGCCGGGGTAACGGTTTCCGGTGACGGTGATGGCGCCGTTGGCGTCGACGGCGAAGGACGTGTCCGTGAACCCCCATTCCCTGACGTTGACAGCGTCCCTCGGATCAGGAAGGAGGGGTGGCGGATAAAGCCGCCCTTCAGTCGAAGTGAGGCCGGCGCGTTTTGAATTCGACCCGTGAGGCCGTTTCAACATTGACACATCCGCTGAACGAGAAACACGCAGGAACCGGCTGCGGTAATTATGACTGGTTTACGGTTGTGCCCGGCGTGGCGCGCTGCGGGCCGTCGCCGGCGGATCGTCACTGAGTACCCGGAGTGAGCCCGGCTGATCGATAGTGGTCGATTTCCGAACAAAGTTTATCCTTTGGATGGCCGTGATCCATGCCGTAACGGTCAAGAGCGTCACGACGATTGCCAGAACCCAGCCGTTGAGGGCGAGCCCGAACAACGCCTGGGGAACGACCAGGAGGATTACCCGCTCGGCCCGCTGCATCACGCCCACCTTGGCGTTGATGCCGAGGGCTTCTGCCCGGGACCGGGTGTAGCTCACCATGAAGGTCCCGATCATCCCGGCAAGGCACATGGCGAGCAGTGGCATGCTGTGATTGACGGGATCTGTGCCATAGAAGAAGGCGAGTCCGGCGAGCAGCGCTCCGTCGGCAATACGGTCAAGCGTCGAGTCGTAGAACGCGCCGAAGGTGGTCACCTGTCCGGACTTCCGGGCGACTATTCCATCGAGGGCGTCGGAAATGGCAGTGACGCCGACAATAAAGCCGCCGAGGTGCATGTGCCCGAAGGCGAAGGCAATGCCTCCGACCACGGTGGACAGCGTGCCAAGGGTTGTAAGCGCGTTGGCGCTGACCCGAAGCTTGATGAGCACTTCGGCGATCGGTTCCATTAACCGCAGGTAGCCCGTGGTTACGAAATCGACGTGCGCCTTGCTGATGCGCTCCATGGGGGAACGCACGGGGCTGGGGCTGGAGTTAGCGATGCTCCCGCTCCTCGAAAGTGAATGGGTTGGAAGTCATGCCGAACGGCCCCTCTGTAGAGTTTTGAAGCTATTGAATCTGGAGCCTTGTCGCCACTGGTCGCCCGGCGGGCTTCCGCCTAGTGGACCGCCTCGAAATCCACAAAACCACGGGTTGGATCGGTCGAGATCAGCTTCACGCCGATCCGGTCACCGACGTCGAGGCCGTGCTCCCCGCGCATCACCCGTCCTTCGACCGGGGGTTTCACGACCCTGACGAAGGTTCCTTTCGCTGTCACGCCGGTGACGATTGCATCGAATGTTTCACCAATGTGGGCGGTCATCGACACCGCGGCGGCCACCTTCCGCACCTGGCGCTCGACTTTCCGGGCGGCATCTTCCCGCTCGGTGCAATGGCGTGCAATCTGGCTCAGGTCGTCGGTTGTGTAGGGCGGGGGACTGCCGCCAAGCACCGCCTTGAGAAGGCGCTGGGTTACGAGATCGGCAAACCGGCGATTCGGCGCAGTGGAATGCGTGTAATCGTGCGTGGCGAGCCCGAAATGGCCGGCATCGGCGGAGCCGGGAGTGTGCATGGCGTATTCACCGGGTCCGATGAGCTTGACCACCGATAGAGAGAGGTCGGGAAAATGATCGGGGTCGGCTGTGTGGCGCTTTGAAAGAAAATGCTCGAGAGCGGCCGAATCGGGCTGGGAGGGCAGCGACTCGCCGAGCTTGGCGGCGAGGGCAACGATGCGATCCCATCGCTCGGGCGTTTTCACCACGCGGCGAATTGTGGGCGACCCGTGCTCGTCGAGGAACTGCGCCATGGAAACGTTGGCGGCAATCATGAAGTCCTCGATGAGGTGGCTCGCCCGCGTTTTGGCGACCAGCTCCACAGACACCGTCTGGTCCGGGTGAACGATTGACTGAGCTTCGATAGTCTCGAGGTCGAGGGCGCCGGCCCGGGCCCGCTGAGCGCGCAGCGACTGGGCCGCGGCATCCTGAAGGTGGAGCTGGTCCTCGACTGCCGGAGTCGCGTGCGCCGCGAGCCCGGCGTGGCCGTCGAGCCACGCACCGACATTGTTGTACGCCAGCTTCGCGTAGTTGTGAACGCGGGCGAGGTACACGGAGTGTGAGCGAAGCGTCCCGTCCCTGGCCACGACAAACTCTATCACCACCGACGCCCGATCGTCGTCCTGACCAAGCGAAGTAAGGTCGGTGGAGAGGCGGTCCGGGAGCATCGGGTACGTGACGATCCCGGTATATACGGACGTCGCGTTTTGCGCGGCGAACTGATCCGTCTGCGAACCGCGAGCGACCGTACCGTCGACGTCGGCGATCGCCACCATGACCCGCACGTCACCGTTCGGGAGCTGCTCGGCAACTTCCAGCTGGTCGAGGTCTCGCGAGGTGTCGTTGTCTATCGACGACCATGGGAGCTGGCGCAGGTCACGTGCACCCGGTGCCGCGCCAACGGCTTTTTCTGCGGCCACCTCGGCGACGACTGCGGCCGGGACGTCGGGAAGAAAGCCGTTGTCGAGCATTGCCTTGTGCGCAGCTGCGCGAAGATCGAATGAGGGAGGCGTCACTGATTGAAACCGGTGCTGGTGGATGACACGTTGGTGCAGGTAAGGTACACCGCTTGCCACCGGTGGTTTACGTGCCATATGTTGCGGACGCTCTTTGCAACTCGGGTTCGGTCACTCTTCACCCAGCGTCATCTGGGGAGACAAACATTCATGAAGCGACTCGTCGGGATTGCCCTTGCCGCCGTGGCCACTGCGGCTCTCGCGGGGTGTAGTGAAAAGGCCAAGGAAGCGAAGGAGGCCGCGACCGCCGTCCAGGCGAGCGCTGGCGCTGCCGAAAATATCAAGACGTCGATGGATGAAGCGCAGAAGTTCTACGCGGATCGAAAGGCAAGGGGCGACACCGTCGCGATGGAGTACAAGGCGCTGGAGGAATACCTGCCCAAGGATATCGCCGGCTACAAGCTCGAAGGCGGGCCAACTGGAAACAAGACGTCGATGCAGGGGTTCTCAATGACGACGGCCGAGCAGTCGTATGTCGCGACCGGGGGCGACGCCAACAATCCAGCGAGGATCAAAGTCACGCTCTCCGACTACGGCGGCACCGAGGGCGCGTACGGAGTCGCGTCGCTTCCGCTGGCTTTCGCCATGAGCTCAGAGGACGATCATCACCGGATGGGGTCGAAGAAGTTCGACATTCCCTACACCGCAGGCATCGAGGAGTACAACAAGGACAACAAGGATGCGAAAGTGTCCGTCGGCTCGCGGTACCGCTACTGGGTGGTGGTCGAAGCCAGCAACCAGAAGGACGACCAGTCGGCAATGGTCTCGAGCATCGCCGCGGACGTGGCAAAGAAATTCAGCGACAAGTAGCCGCACGATCAGAATCGCGCTCGTTTCGCTCGTACTCGTACTAGGCGGTTGCGGACCTCCAATCCCCCGGCCCGACATGACGGTCGTCCGGACCGGGGCGCGTGCGCCGAATTTGTTTGTTGTCGCATTCGAAACCAGTCAGGGCCCGATTGAAGTGGAGGTCCATCGCGACTGGGCGCCGCGCGGGGCCGACAGATTCTATTCTCTCGTCGAGCAGGGATTCTACGACGGCCAGCGTTTCTTTCGTGTTCGTCCCGGATACATCGCGCAGTTCGGCATAAACGGCGATCCGGCCGTTGCGAGAATCTGGAAGACCAGAGCGATGGCAGACGACTCCGTACGCGTAAGCAACGTGCGCGGAACGCTTGCCTACGCGATGACGGGTCCGAACACGCGCACTACACAGATCTACATCAATCTCGCGGACAACCTGCAGCTCGATGCGCAGGGATTCGCGCCGTTTGCCAAGGTGTCGAAGGGAATGGATGTGGCGGACAAGCTTTACTCCGGTTACGCGGAGTCAGCCGGGGGTGGAATGCGTGGAGGCAGACAGGAGCCCGTAGTGGAGGGCGGCAACGCGTATCTTGCGCAGAGCTTTCCGAAGCTCGACTACATTATCCGCGCTAAAGTCGTAGCACCACCTGCGTCATGAGAGCAGCCATCGTCGTTCTCGCCTTTGCAATTGCCGGCGGGGTGTTACCGGCTCAGTCCGGGCCGGTTGCCACGAAACAGTGGTCCATGGTGGGGACGGAGGGCGACTTCGTGGTCCACGACTTCCATTTTTCCGGTGGGTCGGTCCTGCCCGTGCTGCGTCTCCACTACACGACGCTCGGACAACCGCGGCGGGATGCATCGGGCATCGTGACCAACGCGGTGATGGTGCTCCACGGCACTGGAGGACAAGGGCGGGGGTTTCTCAGTCCCACCTTTGCGGGCGAGCTGTTCGGGCCGGGCGAGCTGCTGGATTCGGCAACTCATTACATCATACTCCCCGACGGAATCGGCGCCGGGAAGTCGAGCAAGCCGAGTGACGGGATGAAGGCGCGGTTTCCAAGCTACAGATACGCGGACATGGTCACTGCGCAGTACCAGTTGGTGACCGAAGGGCTCAAGCTGAATCACCTGCTGCTGGTGATGGGCACGTCCATGGGGGGAATGCAGACATGGATGTGGGGCGAGCGCTATCCCACTTTCATGGACGGACTCGTTCCACTCGCAAGTGTGCCGTCCCAGATTGCGGGCCGCAACCGGATGATGCGAAAGCTCGTCAGCGACGCAATCAGGAACGATCCGGATTGGCGGGATGGCAACTATGCGACGCAGCCGCGGGGGCTGTTCGCCGCGGAAGAAATGTTGTTCATGATGACGAGCAGTCCGCTGCAGCTTTTGAAGGTCGCGCCGTCGCGTGACAGCGCTGATGCGTACATCACGCGGTGGATGCAAACGCATCTGGCATCCGCCGACGCCAATGATTTCCTCTACCAGTTCGAGGCGTCCGCCGATTACGATCCGTCGGCTGACCTCGAGCGGATCGCGGCACCACTTGTCGCGATCAATTCTGCGGATGACCAGGTGAACCCGCCCGAGCTGGGACTGATGGAGCGGCTGATGCCGAGGGTAGCGCGCGGGCGCTACGTGCTCATTCCGATCAGCGATCGAACCCGCGGCCACGGCACACATTCACTGCCGGCGATCTGGAAGAGTTATCTGGCGGAGCTGCTCGGGAGCATCGAGCTGGGCGACAAGCAGGCACACTGACAGGCATCCCGTACCACGCGCCTGAGGATTATCAGGTGGCGGCACTCCCGGGAGAGAGTTTCTCAGAAGGCGCAGTGGCGACGCTCGTCGCTCGCTCCTCCAGTCGATTGGTAAGCTCCCTGAGCTGAGCTTCGCGCCTTCGTACCACGCTGCCGAAGATCGTGCGTGCCAGAGTGTAGAATGCTCCGGCCACTGAAATCCACAGCAGGCCGGTGACGGGCGCAGAATGAAAGATGCCCATCCCGATGGCGATCGTCGCACCGGTTGTGCCGCCGCCTCCCCCGCCAACCAATCCACCGAACAGTCCGCCAGCCAGGGCCTGCAGCTGCTCTTCGACACGAATAGTGGTCAGGCCGTCGCGCGAAACCACGGTGATGTCGACTTTTCTATATGATGACCGGCGACGGCCGCCGGGGCTCGAGGTCCATGCGAGCGTGCGTCCGAGAACACTTGGCATGCCGTTGTCGCCGATGGACCGTCTGATTTCCGCGACCATCGGCTCGAACTCCGCAACCGGGATCTCCCCTTCGACGACGCGCTCGAAGACGAGATGGGTCGGAGAGCCGAACCACACCGACGGCCTGGCTTCAGGGGCCGGCCGGTCGAGCCCGAGCGCGGCTCGGCGGATGAGCTCAGGATCGATTCCGGCTTCGCGGGCGATCTGCTCGACGTCACTGAGCGTCAGCGCGGTGCTGGGCTCGACTCGCTCCGTCTGCTGGAGCTCGGCCGCGCGCTTGATGATGAGGGCGACCTCTTCGTCGTTGAATCTTCGCTCTCGCCGTGGGGTGTCTGCCATGCACCCAATGTAGGGGAGAGGCGGAACATTCTCCAAATAGCGCCAGGGTGGCACCGGGATTGCCTTTCTGGTAGTCCAAAAGGAGGCATGATGACAATCCTGCAAAGGTGCGCCAGAATCGGCGCCATGACGTTATTGGTGGGAGCGCTCGGGGCCTGTGCCAACACTGGCGGGCTCGGAGGGATACTGGGGAGTGTTCTGGGCGGCAACTCGCAGTCGCAGATTTCGGGAACTGTTCGCGGCGTGGATACGCGCAGCCAGTTGATAACGATTCAGCAGTCCAACGGCAGAACCGCAACGGTGACCTACGACAATCAGACACAGGTCGTGTATCAGAACCGGAACTACCCGATAACAGCGTTGCAGTATGGGGACCAGGTGACGGCGCGCATTCAGAGCACGCAGAACAACGTGTACTATGCCGACCTGATCCAGGTGAATCAGTCGGTCTCATCGAACACGGGCACCAGCGGTTCCAACGTACAGACGGTGCAGGGGACCGTGCGTCAGGTGGATACGCGCAGTGGCGTGTTCACTATCGACACTGGCCGCAACGTCATTCTCACTGTGTCGATGCCGTACAGTGCGAACAACGCAGATCAGAACAGGTTCCAGAATCTTCGGTCGGGCGATTACGTGCGGTTTTATGGCGTTTTCGTGAATAACAACCGAGTAGAGTTGCGGCAGTTCTACTAGGAAGGCTGGAGCGTCAGACGGGCGGGACAAGTCTCGCTCGTCTGATGCCAGACCTCTCTGTCAGAACTGAGCCTCGCAGCAACCAAGCGAGCAGCTGACCCAGAGCCCGGAAACAAAACCCGGTTGAGCGAACATCCGCGTGACGGCCTTCACAACGTAAGCCGCGATCCCAGTGAAAGGCTCGATCGACGCCTGCTCTGTCGCCGCACCCAGGGGCTTGGAGTCCATGCTCGTGCATTTCGGTGGAGTGTTGATGTGCACAGCGGGCGGCTGCGGCGTTGACATCCGACAAAACGTGCGGCCCTTGAACTTGAAAAGACGCTTCACGGCGCCGCTCTTGACCGTGTATAGTGCCACGGTTCTTCCCAATCCCTGCGAGTCGCCCACCCACAGATACGCGATATCGTGAGGACCAAGGTTCAGCCGGTCGTACGGTACGTCATCCAGGTTCGACACCTTGGCAACCACGTGACCGTTACCCCTGTTGAGAGCGCCGTCCCAGTCGGCAACGTTGGCGAAGTTTGACGGAACGATTCGGAGCCGAACCGTCGTTTTGCCTCCACACTTGGCCGGCATCCCGCACGTCAGGTCGCCCTCGAAGATTCCCGAAGGATCGGCGCCCGCCCCGAAATCGAGCTGCTGGACGTAGTCGTTCATAGCGCCGGGCATGGCTTCCGGTTGACCGGGAAGTCCGTCGGCGGGCTTGCCGGCCATGGCTCGGCTGCTTGCCGGCGATCTTACAAACGCATTCAGCGCAACGAGAACAGCAAAGAGCGACACTGATCCGAGTAGCAGGCGAAACCGTGCGTGGGTCGGGTTGCTGTTGGTCATTCGGTCTCCGTAAGGGTTGATGGGATCACTCGAGCGATCACATGACTCCGTCGAACTGCGCTTCACAGCATCCAAGCGAGCAGCTTATCCAGAGTCCGTCCAACGCTGGTGGTTGAGCAGAGCTTCTCGTCAGCGCATTGACCAGGTAGGTGGCGAGCGCGCCGAACGGTGCGATGGACGCCCGCTGAACCGTGGCGGCGGATAGTGTGGCGCTCATCTCGGTGCACTTCGCCGGGCTGTAGATATGAACCGCCGGTTTTTGCTGGTCGGAGTTTCTGCAGAACCGCCGGGCAGGGAACGTGAACACGCGGCGGACGGTTCCACCTCTCACCGCATAAAGAGCGGCGGTCCTTGCCTGGCCTTGTGTGGCTCCAACCCATAAATAGGCCACCTCGTACGCGGCGAGATTGAAGCGGTCGAACGGAACCGCATCGAGGTTGGCAACCTTTGCCACGACGTAGCCGTTTCCGTTGTTGAGCGCTTTCTCCCAATCGGCCGACGGTGCGTAGTTCGATGGCACGATCCGTAGACGGACCTCCGTCTGGCCGCCGCATCGCGAGACCTGCGCACACTTCAACGGACCCTCGAAGATTCCGTCGGGGGCAGCGCCGGCGCCGAAGTCGATCTGCTGGACGTAGTCATCCATTCGGCCGGGCATCGCTTCCGGCGGTCCCGCGATTCCATCCTGAGGCTTGGAAACGCCGTTGGTCCCGGCGTTCTGTGGCGCACATGCGGCGCTCGTGATCAGAGCGAGAACCACCGTAGCGAGTTTGAGTCGAGTGCTAGCGAGCGCACGACTCGGGGCGTCGTTGGTCATGATGTCTCCCGTCGTTGAGTTAGTTGCAGCGGTGTCGCGGGTTGCAGGTCTCAGCGCAGGCGCCGGACGTCATCCAGGGTGGTAGCCACTATCGGATCGCCTTTTCCCCACAACTCAAATACTGCATCGGCCCAGTGCTTCGCAATATCGGGCTGCTTGGCCTGTGCGGCGAGCACCGCCCGGAAGGCCATCACGCGTACCAGGAGAGGCGTCAATTCCGCCCTTCTCAGCGCGCTCGAAGGCGCCGCAGGCAAACCGCGGAGTGCGTTGTCGAGCTGCCTCGTCGCGCCGGCTGTGTCGCCGAGGGCCGCGCGCAGCCACGTTTCCTCGAATACGACGTCCATCGTGATCTGGCTTGGCGCGTTGGGCGCCCGGATCCTTGCGATTGAATCCACCAGCGCGCGCGCCGTCTTCCTGTCACCGCGTGCGGCGGCAGCAAGGGCAGTGACGTACAAATCCGAGGTCGGTCCCAGTGCGGCCACGTGTTCGGGCCCAATCACCCGAGCGGCAATTGTGAGTGGGCCCTTCAGTATGGCGATTCGCAGTGGGTCGGCTTGCCCCTGCGGAATGAGTGCGTTGATATCCGTCGCCACTCGAGCGGCAATCGCGAGGACGCTGTCGCCCGGCCCGCCAAACTCCGCGTATTGAGACAGTGCACTCTCGTCGCGACCGAGCGCCGGCGGCAGCGGGACGACTTCGCCGGTGGCCAGGCGCGTCTGAGCGTGAATGGCATCTCTTTCCTCGATGTCCTGCACTCGCGACGGCTGGCCTCGAAGCGCAGCGAGATTCCTCAGAATCGCGCTCATCGAGTCCTGCGCCGCGCTGTCTGCCTGGGACTCCCTCGGCCAGTCAAGGATCGTGTCTGCGAGCGCCGCCGCACGGTCGAACTGTGTCAGACGGATGTAAAGTCTCACCTGATCGCTGGCGAGACGAAGCTGACGGATATAACGCGGGCCTGCAGGGCGCCCGGCATCGACGGCCAGCCTGCGGGCAATGCCAATCTGCTGAAGCGCCGAGATGTCGCTGCCACTGAGCTCGCCCGTCATCTCGAGAATCCGCGCCAGTGTCTCGTGAGCGTTCGGGTCAGCGGGGGCTACCTGGATCCACTGGACGGCGAGCCCGCGAAGGCGTTGTCCGTTTCGCGAAGAGGCGGCGGCAAGTCGTTCAGGCGCATCGAGGGTGCGCCACGGGCCTATCGACGGTAAGTATGCGTACGGGACATAGGCGAGAGTGTCGGCGACAAGCGACGGGACAGCGTAGAAGTTTGTGGGTGTCGAGCCGACGAGAATACCTCCGCGCAGCTTCCGCTTGTCGATTGACAGAACCTTTTCCAGCCTCGGCATGAGCACTGAGTAAGCGGCGGGGTTACCCGCGTGCCGGTCCAAAAGCGATTCGTAAAGCGAATCGCTGCGCTGATAACTCGCCCTGAACCGGTACCCGGACGGACTTGCTTTGTCCGGGACGACTCCGGGATCCTGCCGGAGGCAATCCGCCAGGGCGAGAGTCGATCCGTAATCAGAAGGGTCGCGCGCGCGGTCGAGCGCCGCTGTCTCATTCAGCCTCAGACAAGCGTCACCAACTCGCTCCGCCGAGAGAGCTGCGAGCGCGTCGACGCGTTTCTGGTCGGCCGGAGTGAGCTGCGCCCGGTGATCGGTCGCATAAAATACATACTGCTTCCACTCCGTAGCTGGTGCCCCCTCGAGCATCATGACTTGCGCCAGCGCCACCTGCGTTCCGGGTTCTGTGCCGTTTGCATTGACCAGGCGCCGCAGCTCTGTCTCCGCAGTTGAAAAATCCCATGCGCGGAGCGCGGCCTGCGCGTTGGCGAAAGACCCGCGCCGGCCCATCGACCACGCGACGAGACCAGCCGCAATTGTCGTCAGTGCGATGCCGGCCACGACAATTCGGGTCACCGGCCGGCGCCAGAAAGCCGCTCTCAACCCTGACATTCGGGCGGATCCGCCGCCAGGGGCTGTCAGCGCCCTCGCGAAGTCGTCCGCGGTTCTCCAGCGGTCAGTGGGCGCCTTGGCGAGAGCACGGGCGATCGCATTCTCCAGCCAGTCGGGCACCCCCTCGCGCACTTCCCGGAGCGGGGGAGCGTTTGCCGCAAACCGCCGCGAGATGATCACCTGCGCCGTGGGGCCGACGAAAGGTGGAATGCCGGCAATCATTTCATACAGCACGCAGCCGAGCGAGTAGATGTCGCTCCGCGCGTCGAGAGTACGGTCGCCCAGCGCCTGCTCCGGGCTCATGTACGCCGGGGTGCCGACACCTATGCCCGTGGAGGTCAGCCGATCGGACCCCGATTCGACGATCGCTCTCGCGATGCCAAAATCGAGAACGAACACCCCGCTTTCGGAGAGCAGAATGTTGTCGGGCTTGATGTCCCGGTGAACGATGCCGCGTTTGTGCGCATAGCTCGTCGCACTGATGGCCTCGCAGGCGATGCGCACGGCGTCGTCGATGTCGAGCTGCTTTTCACGCTCGAGGCGGTTTCGCAGCGACTCGCCTTCGACGTACGTCATCGCGTAGTAGGGCACCTCGCCCACCATTCCGGACTCGAGAACCTTTGGAATGCGCGGATGGTCGAGCTCGGACGCGTAGGCGATCTCGCGAAGAAAGCGCTCGATCACCACCGAGCTGCCAAGCTCCTTGCGGAGCACTTTTACCGCGGCGCGGCTTCCGTCGCGGGTATCGGTGCACAGGTAGACCGTGGCCATTCCCCCGCGACCAAGCTCGCGGTCGACGACGTAGTGCTCGCCGATTGTGCTCAGGACGGGTTCAGTGGCGTCTGTCGTCACGCGTGTCGATCCCCCAAGATGCCCAGGAGACGGGTTTCGCAGGTTCCAGTCATTGCCGCCAACCGAGCGTGTCGAGGAGAGACATTACATTGTAGGACTGTTTGAACGGCGTACGCAACGGCGACTTTGCCTCCGGGGGGTTGAAGTTGCAGATGCCGGCCCTGGCTTACAAGTGAACGTGTGACCAGGACGGCGGGTTTCGCACAGTCAAACCCCTCGTTGCGGGCGGACAGAAGGTCCAGCGGAGATTCCGGTGATGGACACGCTCAGCGAAACTCATGAGACGATCTGGACGATTGGGCACTCTACGCGCCCGATTGCCGACTTCATCGAGCTGCTGAGCGCCAACGACATCGAGACAGTCGCCGACGTGCGTCGGTTCCCATCGTCGCGCAGTCACCCGCAGTACAATCAGACTGCCCTCGAGGCTGCCCTTGCCGGAGCGGCAATTGATTACATCTGGCTGCCGTCACTGGGCGGACGCCGCCGGCCCGTGGTTGACTCGCCCAATTCAGTCTGGCGGAATGACGCATTTCGCGGCTACGCCGACCACATCGCCACCGAGGAATTCGCGGATGGCCTTTTCGATCTGCTGGCAGTTGCCGAAGGGACGAGAACGGCGATCATGTGCTCCGAGGCAGTGTGGTGGCGGTGCCACCGCTCGATTATTGCCGACGTCCTGTGTTCCATCGGGTTCCGGGTTCTTCACATCATGGAAGTGGGGAAGACCAGCGCGCACCCGTACACCGCGCCGGCTCGGATCGTAAATGGACGCCTGACGTACTCAGTCGAAGACGCGGAGCTCTGACTGAGCCGGAAATTGACGTGTTGACGGCGCAGCCCCGCGTTGGCACTCTGTCACTCGAGTCTCCACTCAACCCCAAGGACCGTGATCATACCAATGCACCAGCTTTTCACTCCGGAAATCTCCATTCCGGAAAAACTGCTCCGAACGCTGGCGGTTTACATCTTCCTGCTCGTGGGGCTGCGGCTCGCCGGCAAGAGGGAGCTCGGGCAGCTCAATCCGTTCGACCTCGTGGTTCTGCTCGTGTTATCGAACACCGTGCAGAACGCCATCATCGGGCCGGACAATTCTCTCGGCGGAGGAGTGATTGGCGCTACGGCGCTCCTCATAATCAACTGGATCGTAGTTCGATTTCTTTATCAGCATCCGGGGCTGGAGAAAATCGTCGAGGGCGAGCCGGATTCCCTGATCAGCGACGGGAAAGTACTGCACGAGAATCTCAAGCGTGAAACAATCACGCTGCCCGAGCTGGAGCTGGCGGCGAGGCGCCAGGGATTTGCGATCCTCGACGACGTCGAGAGCTGCCGGCTCGAGGTTGGCGGGGCTCTCACGTTCGTCGCGAAGCACCCCACCGAAGACGAAGCCAGGCATCGTGAGGTGCTCGAGCGGCTCGACGCGCTCTCCAGCGCGCAGGCGTCGCTCGTACAGCGGCTGGACACGATTCAGGGGAACACCGCTCGTTGACGCTCCCGAGGATGAATCTGTGGCGGAGTCTGCGCGGATTGCCGCGGGATCTCTGGGTGCTATCGGCCGCGACGCTCATCAACCGTCTGGGCACGATGGTCATTCCATTCCTCGTGCTCTACCTGACGCGCGAGCTCGGCTTCAGTCCGGCGCGCGCGGGGCTGGCGCTGGGCGTCTACGGCGCCGGATCGATCATCGCCGCCCCGATTTCCGGACGGTTGTGCGATCGCATCGGCGGACTGCCGATCATCCGCGGTTCGCTGATCGGCTCGGGTCTGATGCTTCTTGTCTTCCCGTTTGTGCAGACATTCCCGGCGGTGATCGCCCTCAGTCTTGCGTGGGCATTATTCAACGAAGGGGGCCGGCCGGCGACACTGACCCTCATCGCCGATCTCGTTCGTGACGAGCAGCGAAAACCGGCCTACGCGCTGATGCGGCTGGCAATAAACCTCGGCATGAGCGTCGGGCCGGCCGCGGGCGGATTCATCGCCGCGTATTCGTTTCGCTCGATCTTCGTCGTGAACGCGGTGACGTCTCTGGCCGCGGGCGTGTTTCTGATTCTTGTTCCGTTGAGCGCTGTGGCGCATGCGCGAAGCGTGCATGTAGCCACCGACGAGGACGACGTGGCTGCGCCGCGAAGTGCTCTGTTCGCTGACCGCCGGCTGATGGTCTTTCTCGTCGCGTCGTTTCTCGTCAGCGCCGTGTTTTTCCAGCACGACGGGGCGCTTCCGCTGTTTCTCGTGCAGGACCTGAAGCTTTCGCCGGCATTCTACGGAACGCTGTTCACGATCAACACGCTGATGATTGTTTTTCTCGAAGTGCCGCTGAACGCCGCGACCGCTCATTGGCCGCACAAGTGGGGGTTGAGCCTTGGCGCGGTGCTGTTCGCGCTTGGGTCGGGACTGTTCGGATTCGCCAGCGGGGCGGCGATCATCGTGGCCGGTATCGTGGTCTGGACCTTCGGGGAGATGATGCTTTTCCCGCAGGCCTCTGCATATGTGGCCGAGATTGCGCCGGCCCACCGCCGCGGCGCGTACATGGGTGCGTACTCGATGTCGTTCAGCATCGCGTTTGCAATTGGGCCGTGGGCGGGAACGGCAGTGTTCGCCCGGTTCGGTGCAGGAATTCTCTGGAGTGCGGTATTCCTGGTGGGCCTCGCGGCCGCCGCAATCATGCTTCAGGTCACGAGCGAGGAGCCAGCCGAGGTGCCCGCTGCCGCCTGAAATGGCTTGGAAGCGTACCGGGGCGCCAGCAACTCGCGCTTGCCAGATGGGAGATCGTTATTTTTCGGGGTGGCCGAAAATGCCAATTTTCCCCAACTGATGACTCGGCGCACTCAACGTCTTTCCTGGCGCACGGGGATCGCCGGCGCGCTCGTCGTCTTCGCGATGGCGGCTGTTGCCTGCGGGAGAGAGCCCACTGATCCGGCCCGCGCCGATCTCACGGGGTTATGGAAGTCGTTTGACCGCGACCTCTACATCTACAACATCGAGATGGAGGTCACCCAGGCGCAGCCGGGAGTCATCGTCGGCAAGTGGAGGGCACTTGGCCGCACTGACAACGTCTGCACCCCCGGTGTTGTCTGCAAGGACAGCAGCGTCATTACGGGGCGCACAGAAGTCGCTCAGGTGGTGATCGAGCTGCTCGGCGCAGGCACATTCGTCGGCGAGCTTGTGTCGGCCAATGTTCTCAAGGGCATTATCCGGTCGGACACGCAGAACTTCCACGTGACGTTCACCAGACAGTAAACAACAGAATTCTGCGCCCCGCCTCTGCGGTGTAGTGGTTTGCTTTTTGGCCTCCCCGGCCCACTATTTCAAGCGCAGTCAACCCTTTCCGGCTCCGAGCAAAACATGGCGACCTCCCGCCGTTTCAAAGTGCTGAGCGTTGTAGCGCTCCTCTTTATTCTTCTCACCGTCGTTCCCGCATCCATCGGCTTCATAACGGACTGGTTCTGGTTCCGGGAACTGGGTTATCAGACCGTCTTCACAACCGAACTGACGACAAAGATTGGACTGTTCCTCGCAGCCGGCTTCGTCGTCTGGGCATTTCTCGCTCTGAACGTCCGCCTCGCGCGCAGCGGGCCGTCGCGCGTGCCGGTGCTCTGGCGGATGAGTCCGGAGCTGCCGCCGGTGGATGTCGCGTCTGCCATCACCAAAGTCGCGATTCCATTGACCTTCATACTGGCTTTTCTCTTCGCTCTTGGTGCGGCGGGAAGCTGGATGGACTTCCTTCAGCTCATTCACCGAACGCCGTTCGGAATCTCCGATCCTGTGTTCGGTCGCGACGTCGGGTGGTATGTGTTCGTGCTGCCGGCATTGTCGGCGCTGCTCGGAACTCTCCGCAGCCTCGTCGTTCTCACGCTGATCGGGGTGGTTGCCCTCTATTTCCTGCGCGGAAAGGTCTCACTGCCGCCGCAGAGAGTGGGCCTGCTTGCGCCAGCTGACCATCATGTTGCGGGACTGCTCGTGGGGTACCTGCTTCTCACGGCGCTGCAGATCTGGCTCGTCCGTATTCCGGAACTGCTCTACTCCACCACCGGACCGCTGGTCGGCGCGAGCTATACCGACTTGTATGCAAGCTATCCGGCCATGCACGTCATTGCGGCAACTGCCATCGCCGGCATAGGGCTCGTGATCTACGGCATGGTTCGCGGGAAGATCGTCTGGTTCACCGTTCTTGCCGCAGCGGCATATGTGATCGTTTCGTTCGCCGCCGGAAGCATTTATCCGATGATGATCCAGCGCTTCGTGGTAGCTCCAACGGAGCTCACGCGCGAGACACCTCAGCTGCGCAACCACATCATCGCCACCCGGCAGGCATGGGGTCTGGCAAACATCGAAACGCGGGACTTGAGCGGCGACGCCGGCCTCACTCTCAATGACATCCGCGCCAATGCGGCGACAATAGAGAACGTCCGCCTATGGGACCGCGCTCCCCTTCTCCAGACCTTCGGCCAGCTCCAGGAGATACGCACCTATTACGATTTCATTTCCGTAGACGATGACCGGTACACAATCGACGGCCGCTTTCGACAGGTGATGCTTTCACCCCGCGAGCTGAACTCGGAATCTCTGCCGACGCGGACGTTCATCAACCAGCATCTGACTTTTACTCACGGAATGGGGTTGACGCTCGGTCCGGTGAGCGAGGTGACGAACGAGGGCCTGCCCGTGCTCTTCATCAAGAACCTGCCGCCGGTCTCGACAGTTTCGCTCAAGGTCACCCGCCCGCAGATCTATTACGGCGAGCTGACAAATGACCACGTGTTCGTCAATACGCGGCAGCCGGAGTTCGATTATCCGTCGGGGACGGAAGACGTCTACACCAGATACAAAGGCACCGGCGGCGTGCGTGTCGGGGGCTTCATCAAGCGGGCGCTGCTCGCAATGCGCTTCGGAGCGCTCAACATCCTGCTGTCGGGAGACATCGGCAGCGAGAGCCGCGTTCTCTACAACCGCGAGGTGGAAGGACGGGTGAAGCAGGCGCTCCCATTCCTGACCTTCGACGCCGATCCCTACCTCGTCATCAACAGCAAGGGCGAGCTGTACTGGATTCTCGATGGATTCACGTCGACCGACCGCTATCCGTACTCGCAGCGCCTCGAGGATGGAACGAGCTACATGCGCAACAGCGTGAAGGTGACAGTGGATGCATACAACGGGACGCTTGTTGCATACATCGCCGACCCTTCGGATCCACTCGTTCGCACCTACGCGAAAATCTTTCCCGGGATAATGGTTCCGATGTCGGGAATGCCGGCAGATATCAGACAACACATTCGTTACCCGCGCGATCTGTTCCGCATCCAGGTTGCGCTGTACGCGACATACCACATGGATGAGCCGAAGACTTTCTACAACAGGGAAGATCAGTGGCAGATTCCCGTTAGCGCAGACGAGAAGAGTGCCGACGAGGACAAGTTCATGCGTCACCTCGTGATGCGGCTCCCCGACGAGAAACAGGCCGAATACATCTACATGGCTCCGTTCACCCCCAAGGGAAAGAACAACCTCGCCTCGTGGATGGTGGCGCGAAACGACGGGGCCAACTACGGCAAGCTGAGGGTTTATCGCTTCCCGAAACAGAGTCTCGTGTACGGCCCGAAACAGATTGCCGATCGCATCAATCAGGACACGGAAGTGTCGCGCCAGCTGACGCTTTGGGACCAGCGCGGCTCCGAGGTCATCAAGGGCGAGCTGCTCGTGATTCCGGTAGAGGAAGCGTTGATCTACGTCCAGCCGATCTATCTGCGTGCCCAGGGCGGGCAGATTCCGGAGCTCAAGCGCGTCGTGGTCGCGTTCCAGGACAGAGTCGTGATGTCGGAAACGTTCGAGTCAGGCCTCGCTCAGCTCTTCAGCGGCGCCGTGGGTGTGCCGTCACAGCAGGCTGTCGCGGAATTACCGACCGCGGCCGATACGACGGGCGGGCGAAAGGCGGCGGTTCAGGCAGGCGCCGGCGCGCCCTCGCCCGCGTTACTGCGTGAGGCGGAAGATGTTTATCAGCGCGCAATCTCCGCCCAGCGCTCGGGCGACTGGGCCACATACGGACAGGAGATCCAGCGACTTGGAGAAGTGCTCAAACAGCTGAATGCGGGGGGGCGTTAGCGGGCAGAAGCGCCCTCGTCCGCAACATTACCGCTGGATCGTCGGTGATGATCCCTTGCACGCCGTCGAGCCAGAGGCCGGTCGCAACGCGAGGATCATTTATCGTCCAGACGTGGACGACGCACTGCTGCGTCGGCGCTACCCGGGCGAACCGGCGCACTGGAATCGGCAGGCCGTAGAACTCCAGCGGAACGCAGAGAGCCTTGAAGGCAAACGGCGTGAGCGGCAGGTGCAGCACGAGCTCCGCCATCACCCGCGCCACGTCCGCGCGTGATGCTCCCACCGCGAATCTCGAGTCCGTAAAGACACGAAGCGCCGCCCCGTCAAGACTGTCCACGACTGTCCGCTCCTCAGCGCGTTTCGACTCCAACAGACGTCGGAGTGCCGCCGATGCCGCCGGCGTTTTGATCTCGATCAGGAGCGGCGTCGTCGGGAATGCGTCGATGACCTCTTCTGCCGAGGGAATTCGATGCCCGAGGCCGCGATAGGGGTATGATCGTCCGCCATCGGGAGTGAATCGCGCCCCCGCATCGAGTCGCCGGAGCTTGGCGAAAGTCATTCGCGCTATCTCCCCTTTGCCATCCGTGGTGCGCGAGACGTCAGGATCGTGGCACACGACGGGGACGCCGTCGGCCGAGAGCCGCACGTCGAACTCGATGGCATCGGCGCCGGCGGCCACCGCCTGAGCAAACGACTCGATAGTGTTCTCCGGAGCATGCGCCCGATTGCCCCGATGGCCTATGACAGGTCTGAAGCTCAGATCAAGAAGAGGATTCATTCGCGGCAAACAAGAAAAGGGCAGAAAAGAGAACGGAGCGGTACGCGTTACGCGCACCGCTCCGTTCTGCCGGTTCTTCTCGTTAGAACGTGACCTGGATTCGGGTCATGATCAGGCGGCCGATGACTCCGCCCTGAACGAATTCCTGGTGCTTCTTGTCGAGCAGGTTCGTGCCGCTCACCGACCACATTATGTCGTTGAGGAATTCCGGGCGTATGGAGAAGCTGGCGTCAACCAGAGTGTAAGGCGTAATCTCGCCATCGATGAAGGAGATCGCGCGGTAACCGTCCACATGCCGCTCGCGGAGTTCGGCGCTCATCCCCTTCGCTTCGTCGCGATAGTTGATTGCGAATGAATGCTTGTTGGCCGGCGCATTCAGCGAGATATCCGATACGCCGCCTACCTCCGATTTGGTGAAGAGCTTCTTATTGACGTATGAGTAGGTTCCTGTCACGGAGAATCCGCGGTCCAGCAAAAGCTGGGCGCCCAGGTCGCTGCCCCAGAAATTCAGATTTCCAAAGTTACGGTAGGTGACGATGACATCGGGCTTGGCGGAAAGCGCGTTGTCGAAATTGACGACGCCAACCGGCACGCCGGTGTTTGTCGTTCCGGATACACCGCCGACGCCGGCGGCGACGGCCGCGGCGATCGGGCCTGCCGAAGCCGGGCCGACCACCGGTGTCAACTGCGTGGTCAGATAGGCAGCGAGTGATGCAGCGTCGAGGAAAACGTTCGGCGTCTCCACGAGCAGCGGCCCGACGAAATTCTTTCTGTTCTCATGCCACGCGTCCACCGAGAGCTGGAGGCGATTGGCGATGATTCCCTTGTAACCGCCCTCGTAGGTGGTGTGAATCGTCGGCTTCATGCGCCCCACGTCGCGCAGATCCGTGGGGGCGACGTCGGTGAAGGTTCCGTTGGCTGTCTGAAGGATGCGGAGCTTCGTACCGACCTGTGCGGACGTCGGCCGCAAGCCGCCAAGAAAAGCGGCCACCTGGTTGGCCTGTGCCGCGGCGCTTGCGGCGGGCAGCCCGGCCGCCTGGAAGGAAGCCGTCAGCGATGCAACGATGCCCGCCTTTGCCGCTCCGAACGCGAAGGGATAGAGCAGTGAAGCATCGGCCGGAAGGAAGCTGCCGGGAGTTCCGCCAAACGCCGTGAATGCCCGCATGCAGAGCGATCCCACGCCGGTCGCGCAGTCCCGTTTGAAATGGAGTCCCGCCTCAGGCACGCCCAGCGCCCGCACATCGAACAGCGATGTCTTTGTGCCGAGCAGATCGAGGAAGAGATTGAGCGAACTCGGTGTCGTGAAGGCGCGGTTGTAGGTGACGCGAAGATTCTGGTTCTCGGCCGGCTTGAAAACCAGCGCGACCCGCGGGGAGAAGACAGCGTCAGCCAGCCGGCTGCTCTTGTCTACCCGTGCCGCTGTGGTCAGCTCGAACTGCGGCGAGAGCGTCGTAACCGAGTGGATGTATCCGCCTGTCTCGTTGATGATATCATCGCCCTCATTTCTACCGTTGATCGTGCCGTCGGTAATCGGCTCGGTGTGGATGTAGTCCAGGCCGTACAGGATGCGCTCGCGCGTCCAGGTGAATCCATGCTGAAGCTGACCGACGAGCTGCTTCGACTTGTCGATGATGCACGCCTGGTCGGTGACATCGGGGCAGTTGGAAGCCGGATCCACGGTGCGCAGCAGGTACGTTCCGCCGGCGTTGCTGGTATTCATGAAAACCTGCGCGAACAATTGCTTGTAGCTGCCGCGGAGCTGAGCGGTCTGATACACCCAGTCCTTGATCTGCGCGGGACCCAGCCCTGTCGGCTCTACGGCGTTTCCGGCTTGGCTGCGCCCGTAATTCGCAATGATTTCGGCCCCGGGCACCGGACGGAAGTCAACGCGGGCCTCGCCGCCCTGGCGGTTGAGATTGAGATCGCGGGGCTTCTGCTCGCTGATCGTATCAGACGGAATGCCGAGCGCCTTGTCTCCCTGATATGTCGGCCACTCGTGGGCCTTGAAGCCTTCGTACGTGAGCTTGAATCCAAACTTCTCCGTCGGAGTCCAGGCCGTGCGGAACGAGCCGCGAAGGAGGCTTTGATTGCCACCATCGACGGTGAGAGTCGTCCCCTGCGATCCGAACGGCGACTTGGTGACAATTGCCATGACGCCGCTCGCGGTGTTCGGCCCGTACAGGGCGGCGCCGGGTCCAAGCACCACTTCGATTCTGTCGATGTCCTCGTTGGTGGTCGGGCTGAGATAGGGGATGTTGACGCGAAGCGAAGGCACGAACGCGAACCGGTTGTCGATGAGCGTCATCATCGCGCCGGAAAAAATGTTGTTGAATCCGCGGGCGACGATGTTCGACCTCATGATGCCACCACGGGCAACGTCGATGCCGGGAAGGGCGGCAACGTGGTCTGCGACGTTTATGGAAGGCCGCTCGTTGACTTCGACAGCGGTCACCACCGATACGGCGGCGGGAGCGTCGATCACTTTCTCGGGCGCTCGTGACGCCGCAGTGATCACCTGTTGCAGCTGCGTCGGAATCGCCGTCATGCTCAAGGCGACCGTCGCCGCGGCTGCGGCGCCAACCGAGACGCCGCCCGCCTCGGCGCGCTTGTACCCGATGCGTGTAGCGACAACCGAATACGTCCCTTCAGCGAGGCCGCTGATTCGGAAGCGCCCGGTTTCGTCGGTTACGGCACTCCCCGCCACCCTTACGCCGGTGACAGCTCTTACCGTTGCGCCGTTGACTCCTGTGGAAGTTCCTGCTTCAGTAACCGTTCCTGATATTGCCCCGGTCTGGGCGGCGGCGGGTAATGTTAACGCGGTCATTGCAATACCGAGCAGCAGAACCCCGCGTGCGTAGGGTGCGAACATCAGTGACCTCGTGGTCGGAAGGAATTAGGGCGGGAGATTTGGTTACCTCACCTGCATCAAGTTTCCCGGCGTGCGCCATACCTAAGGGCATACGACGCTGGCGTCAAGACTGGGCTGGGTGCGCGCGCGCCAGTATACGACATTGTACGTAGAACCTTTACAACTGCTACGTAGGACGTACGTATGACGTTCGCGAGAAAAGACTTGCCTCCAGTGGATACGCGGGCGATTCTTGATGGGAGGAGGAGTCTGCGGATGGCCACGACGGTCGAAATCCCCACTTCCAGCGCTCCAGAAGGGCGACTGGTTGAATCTCCGGCGCCCGCAAGGCCGACCGCGGCGGAGCCGTCGCCAAAACGTGAGCGGCTCGTTTCGCTCGACGTATTCCGGGGACTGACGATTGCCGGAATGCTCCTCGTGAACAACCCGGGCACGTGGAGTGCGATATATCCGCCGCTGGAACACGCGCCGTGGAATGGATGGACGCCCACTGACCTGATCTTCCCCTGGTTCCTCTTCATCGTCGGAATCACCACTCACATCTCGATGACTGCCCGGCGCGAGCGGGGCGATGACGACGCCACTCTCGTCAAACAGATTCTTCGCCGCGGCGGACTCATTTTCCTGCTTGGCTTTCTGATGTCTTTGTTCCCCTTCTATCAATGGGGAACGATCGCCGGAATGCCCAATCCCTCCATTCTCGATCGCATCGTTGTCCGGTGGGAGCACGTGAGAATTCTCGGTGTGCTCCCGCGCATCGGCCTCGTTTACATTGCCGCGGGACTCTTGTCGCTCAAGACAACTCTCAAGCAGCAGGTCGCGATCGTCGCGACACTACTATACGGATACTGGTTCGCGATGACATTGATCCCCGTCACCGGAACCCTCAACGGCGTGCCCGGCACGTACCTCGGTGCACTGCTGCTCAACACCCCGAGCGAAACGCTTGCGGCTCACCTCGACCGCGCGATCCTCGGCCTCAATCACATCTGGACGGGGAGCGTCACCTACGATCCCGAGGGTCCGTTCTCCACCATTCCGGCCATCGGCACGGCGATGCTGGGGATATTCGCCGGCAAGTGGATCATGCAGCGCCGTCCGCTCATCGACCGGATTGCCGGGCTCTTTGCCGTCGGCAGTCTGGCGATGGTCGTGGGGTTGATGTGGAACTGGGTTTTCCCGATCAACAAGAACCTCTGGACCAGCTCCTATGTTGTATTTACTGCCGGCATGGCGTGCGTGACCCTGGCCACGATCATGTGGATCGTTGACTGGCTCAAGATCAAGGGCTGGACCAAGCCGTGGGTGATCTACGGTATGAATCCAATCGTGGCGTTTGTCGGCTCGGGCGTGCTTGCGCGCTGCATCTACACGCTCTGGAAGGTGGACTACAACGGCAAGCCGACGCCGATAGAGAGTGTGATCTACAACAGCGTCTTCGCACCGTGGCTCGAGCCCCGCAACGCCTCGCTCGCGATGGCACTGGTGACGGTGCTGTTCTGGTTCGGGGTGCTGGCGATCATGTACCGGAGAAAGATCTTCCTCAAGGTCTAGCCGCGTCGCAGGCGATCCGGATCAGGTAGCTCGAGGCCGGGGAGTGTTAGGGTCTGTCGGCGAGCCGAGTAGGCTCGTGGGCACCGTCTCAGGCTTCACCGGCGCCCCGTCGCGGCGGACGACGTAGGCTTCCATTGCGAAGTACTCGGGCAGACCAAGCCCGTCCACCACCGCCGCCGTGTGCTTGTTCCGCTCATCCACGCGCTGCCAGAACTCACGCTCGTCCTGACCAGGGAAGGGCGCCCGATCCTTCTGGCTCTGGTGCTTGAAGATCGCCAGAATCTTCCATCTCAGCTCGTCCTCCGACAGCGGCACCAGAACGTCGGCAGTGGCCACGTCCCATTCCTGCCACGCACCGCGGTAATACCACATCTCCGGAGTTTCGCCGCTGTACTGCTCGAGCGCTCTTTGCACGGTCTCCAGGCACATGCGGTGGGTTCCATGTGGGTCCGACAGATCCCCGGCGACGAAGATCATCGACGGGCGCTGCTCCTCCAGAAGCCTGAGGGTGATCGCGACATCCTCGGCGCCAATGGGATCCTTGCGCGTTTTTCCCGTCTGATAAAAGGGAAGGTTGAGAAAGCGGGCCTGGTCGCGGCTCATGCCGAACGTCTCGATTCCCGATACGGCTTCAGCTTCGCGAATTCCGCGTTTGATCGTCAGCACCTCCGGGATATCCACCTGGCCGGGCTCTTTTGACGCGAGAAATTTTTCGACTTTCTCGATGACCGGAAGCATTCCGGACTGACGCATCTCGAAGTCGCGATTGACGCGCCGCAGGAAATCCACGTAGCGCCGCACCTCGTGATCGAACACGGCAATGTTTCCGGATGTCTGATAGGCCACTACGATCCGGTTCTCGTTCTGGTGCAGCTTGTGGAGAATCCCGCCCATCGAGATCACGTCATCGTCCGGGTGCGGCGAGAAGACGACGATGCTCTGCCGAGATGGAAGCTTGCTTCGCCCGCGAACCTTCGAGATCAGGGCGTTGAAGATTTCGCCGTTGAGCGGGCCCGCGAACTGATAGCGCGCCAGCAGCGAGCTCAGGTGATGTTCCCTGTAATCGAGACTGTCGAGCTTGAGGATGGACTTGCCCGTCACTTCGCTCAGCCAGATGACGGCGGCGACCTCGAGTTCGCGCGTCCATGTCACCTCACCCGTAATCCATGGTGTGCGGACCCGCGTCAGGTCCGCAGCTGCTGCGGGATCGACGTAGAAAACGGCGTTCGGGTGCAGCTGGAGATATGTGGCGGCGACGTCCGGGTCAGGCTCACCCTCGACGGCGCGCTGGATGATCACCGATTTATGCTCACCGAAAGCGATGAGGGCTATCTCGCGTGCTTCCATGATGGTCGCCACGCCCATCGTTATCGCTTCGGTCGGAACATTGTCCTCGCCGAAGAAATCGGCGGCCGCGTCCCGGCGCGTTACGGTGTCGAGCGCGATCAACCGGGTTCGCGATTCGATTCCCGAGCCCGGCTCGTTGAATCCGATATGGCCGGTCTTGCCGATGCCGAGTATCTGGATGTCTATCCCGCCGGAATCGTGTATCGCTTTTTCGTAGGCCGCCGTTTCGGCGGCAACCTGATCGCGCGGAACATCACCGCGCGGCACATGGACGTTCTCGGGGCGAACGTCGATCTCATCGAACAGATTCTCCCACATGTACCGGTTGTAGCTGTGGATGCTGTCCGGCCGCATGGGGTAGTATTCGTCGAGATTGAACGTCACGACGTCGGAGAAGTCGAGGCCCTCCTCGCGGTGCAGCCGCGACAGCTCGCGATAGATGCCGATTGGAGTGCTGCCAGTCGCCAGTCCGAGTACGGCGTGTTTTCCTGCCTGTCTTCTCTCGATGATGACGTCGGCGATTCGCCTTGCTACCCGCCGCGAGATCTCGTCGTAGTCGGCGATGACGACAGGAATGTGCTCCCGCACCTGGGGACTCACTTCCTGGCCTCCCAGTCGATGAGCGGAGCGTCCACGACAGCCTGTTGAACGGCGTCGGCAATCGCTCTCCGAAGGGGCACGTGGTGGTTGTTGTCGCGTGTCGGGTCAACGCGGTTGGTAAGCAGGATCACGAACAGCCCCCGTTCGGGATCGATCCAGATGGACGTGCCTGTGAAGCCGGTGTGTCCAAAGCTTCGCGGGGAGAAGAAATGTCCGGCGCTCGACCCGGCCGACGGCGTGTCCCAGCCGAGAGCACGGCTCGACGCCTTGCCCTGTCTCGCCGTCCATCTCGCGATTGTCGGCGGACCGAGGATGCGGACCCCTGCGTACTCGCCTCCGTTGAGGAGCATCTGGGCAAAGACCGCCAGATCCGTCGCGGTCGAGAAAAGTCCGGCGTGGCCGGCGACGCCGCCCATCGCATAAGCGTTCTCATCGTGCACCTTTCCCCACATCAGACCGCCCCGCGCAGTGTCGATCTCCGTGGGGGCGATGCGCGGGCGGAGGCTCGCGTCAGGGGTGAACATCGTGCTCTTCATTCCCAGCGGTTGAAAGATCTTTTCGTCAACGAAACGGTCGAGGGACATGCCGGTTATGCGCTCGATCACGAGTTGCGTCAGGATCATGTCCCAGTCGCTATACACCGTCTCCGTTCCCGGCACCGACTTGAGCGGCCGGAGGTTGATCTGCTGGAGGTACTGCTCGCGGCCGCTGAACGTGCGAAAGAGCGGCGCGAAAGCTTCGAACCCCCCGCGATGCGAGACGACCATGCGCATCGTAATGCCCGCCTTATCCGGCGCGTTGAGGCCGGGGAGATAGCTCACGACCGTGCGGTCGAGGTCGAGCAGTCCCTGCTCTTCGAGCATCATCGCCGCGGTGGTGGTGGCGATGACCTTTGTCAGTGAGGCCATGTCGTACATGGTATTCGCGTCTACAGGCGCAGAGGCAACGGCTGTGTCGAGACGGCCGTAGCCGGCGAGGTGCACCAGCCGGCCGAATCTGCCGACCGCGAGAGAGCCGCCGGGAGCCGCACCGCCGCGGATGCCCGCCCTCATTATCGAGTCGAGAGTCGCGTTGAGATCGCTTCGCATACCAACTTCCGTGGGTGAAGCGTGAATCAATGTGTTCACTGCCGGAAGCCGAACGGGGATGGGAACAGGCGCAACGCCGGGCGAGCATGCGAGCAAGAAAATGACCGTGACAGCGAAATGGCGCGTCCTCACGACGTTGTGGTCACTTCCCTTACCGTTCACTTCCCTTTGAGTGAATCCCAGATCCGTTCATCCTCGGGCCCGAGCACCCACACGGAGAATCCACGAAGGTGCTTTTGCCGCGCGAGATCGAGCTTTGCGTTGAACGCCCGGACATCCTCGAGAAACACCCACTCATTCACGCCACCGACGGCGAACGACGCGAACGGCACCTGCTGCACCGGGTCCCACTGAATCGCGGCGCCATTTCGCTCCGCCAGCCCTGAGCCCCACTTCCAGCTCACCGTCTCGTTCCACGAGTCCGCGCGCTCGGGAATGGATGGGTTGTACCGGGTGAACCAGTGCCCGCCGTAAGTCGGAATCCCAAGCGACAGCTTTTCCGGCGGTACGTACCTGAGAAAGAAGTCGACGACGTCACGCATCCAGGGAATTCCGGCAACCGGCCCCGGTGGCGTGCGCCGCGTGTGCTCGCTGTACGTCATCACCGAAATGAAGTCGCCAACGCGAGCCATTGCTGCGAGATCGTACCCGCCTCGCCAGCTGTCCTGCAGAAAGCGGTGATACGCCGTGGGGCCGGCATCTTCGTCGGTGCGATGGACGACAGCCGCGCTGAGTGTGAATCCGCCGGCGTGCAGCGCCTGTGCGGCCTCCGTGTACCAAGCGGTATACAGGTCACGATCCTGGATGTTGACGTTCTCGACGTCGAACTGAATGCCCCAGTAGCCGTTTGCCTTGCATAGGTCCACCATCGTCTTCACCGACCGTGTCCGGGCCGCGGGGTCGGCGAGCAGACGTCGGAGCGACGGCTGATTGAACCCTTCGTTGGTGAAGAGCGGCATCACTTTCACATGATGCGATTTGGCGAGATCGAGAACACGCTTGTCGAGTGCACCCCACATGATCCCAAGGCTGTCCACCACGTACACCTGCGGTGCAAGAACCGTTATCTGGTCGATGTGCCGTACGAGACTGTTGTAGCTGTCCTCGCGGTCAACGTAGTAGAAGAGGCGTTCCAGCTGCTGCGCGACGGCGGACGTTGGGGCGAGCAGGAAGCCCGCAGTGCTGAAAGCGACGGCTATCCGGGTGAGTTTGTTCACTCGGCTAGGATGGCTCATCGGGGCAGGTTTCGCAATCCGCTTTCCGGCCGCCGGGTGTATTGCTCGCAGAAGTCCGGGTCATGCTGTCGCGTCATGCTTCGATGGACATATTCCTCCAGCGCATAAGCCTTGAGCGCCGGAATGCCGCCAGTGTCTACACACACACGGGCGATAGTGCCGTCGCGGATTGCCCCCTCTATCTCGGCAACGCCGTTCTTGCCCAGCGCGACCGCGTATGGGTAGTCGTACGGCATCGGATTATGGAGCCCGCCGGCCAGGTAGTAGAAACCCGCATACGGAGCAATGAAAAACGTTCGGCCGTCGCGCGGAAGAACATTGAGACTGACCAGATCTCTCTCCAGTCTTTCATGGACGACGCGCGCCAGGATGAGGCCCCGGTGGTGCGGCAGCCGCGACCACACATAGTCGGGGGATCTGGCTCGGCCGAGTGCACTCGCGGTGGTCATGATCAGGCCGGCGCATATGCCGACTATCGCGGCTCCGCTGACTGCAGGAATCCAGAGTGTGGTGGTCTCGCTGGTCAGCTCCCGCCAGCAATATCGCAGACCGAGTACAAGCATGGGTGCGACGAAGATCATGTGCTGTGGATCAGCGCGTGGATACAGGGTTGCCATCGCTGCGCCGGTGAATGCCGCGACGGCAATTGTCGTTGCCCGGTCAGCGCGGCTGGAGACGGCGAAGACGCCGGCCAGCAGCGGAAACAGCACGATCGGGATGAGGAAGGGAACGGCCGCGTTGATCCACCGCATCGCGTCGACTGCGCCCGGATGATGGAACAGCTCTACCAGACTGTACACGGGCTTGAAGTACCACATGCCACCCCTGGTGAGGTAGCCTCCCATTCCGCTCAGTCCAAAGTTGACCAGTCGCGGCAGTCCCCCGCTGAGGGCGACTGGCAGGAGCACCAGACTCGCCGCGAGCGCCGCGGCTGCGCCCGCTCGCGTTACGGCGACCGCGGCCCACGAAGGCCCTTTTCGCTGCGCCCACGCCTCGGCAATCGTCGCCACCGTAAGCGCCACCGCTCCATACGCTCCGACGTTCTGCTTTGCCGCGAAGCAAAGGCCAAGCGCAACGCCGGCCCACACGATCAGTCGATTGTCTCCTCTTGCCTGCCATGACAGCCAGAGGGAGAAAGTCGCGAGTAGAAAGAGATTCGCGACTTGCGAGTAGAAGAGCACGAGCAGCAGTCTCGCCGGCGAGCCAAGAAAGAAAATCGCAAGAAGAAGGGCGGGCGAATAACGCCGTTGACTGTCGAGCTGCTCATCAATGCGGGACGCGAGCAGCATGACTCCGGCAAACGCCAGCGCGTTCGCCGCCCTGAAGACGAGCATTTGCGCGCCAAAGATTTTGATCAGCAGGACGAGGATATACGCCGAGAGCGGCGTGACGTGCAGATACACATCGCGATAAAGAGACTCGCCGGAAGCGACTCGGTCCGCGACGTGAAGAAACCAGCTTTCGTCCGACACGTCCCAGCCCCAGCTGATCGCGAAGGCGAGCGCGAAAGCAAAAATGAGCCCGCCGGCAGCGACGTGCGTTTTCCAGCGCCCCGGGTTCGCCACCGACTGGCTCAAGTGATCTCCGCGCGGAGCGCCGTTATTGTGTCGCTCCGCCTTTGTACACCACCCCGCCTTTCATTACAAAGCTCACTCGCTCGAGCTCCGTTATGTCGGTGAGCGGATCTTTCCTCACTGCCACGATGTCGGCCAGCCGGCCCGGCTCTATCGTCCCGAATTGTGATTCCTGGCCGAGCAGTCGCGCGGCGACCGAGGTCGCGGACTTGATGGCGGCCATCGGCGTCATTCCATATCGAACCATGTAGGCAAATTCCTTTGCCTGGTTTTCCGTCCACGCGTAACCGCCGACGTCGGTTCCGTAACTGATCAACACGCCAGCCCTGAGAGCTTTGCCGAAGGCAACGCGCTCGAGGTCCACGATGCGCGGCCACACGCCGCCCCGCCCGGGCGCCACGTACACACCAACGTAGATGGTGGGGCACCAGTAAACTCCCTGCTTCACCATGCGGGCGATCAGATCGTCGGTCAGCCCCTGGCCATGCTCGATGGAGTTTACGCCGGCCCTCAGCGCGCCGTCGATCCCGTCCCAGCCCACTGCGTGCGCCGCGACTTTTTTGCCGAGGCGGTGGGCTTCGTCGACGATCGCTTTCATTTCCTCGTCGGTGAAATTCACCCACGAGTGCAGGCGTCCGTCGTCTCCAATAAAGTATTTTCGGTCTGCATAGAATTTGATCCAGTCTGCCCCGTACTTGACCTCTTCACGTACCGCCTTCCTGATCTCGTCCGGCCCATCCACTATCTGCACGCCTTCGGGAAGCCGCAGCTCCCACGAGTAGCCGAGCAGGGGATACGTTCCCGTCGACGCCATTGCGCGCGTGGACACGAACATCCTCGGCCCGGGAATCACGCCGCGGGCGATGGCGGTCTTGACGTCGACATCGGCGTACATCGCGCCCTCGGTTTCCATGTCGCGAATCGCGGTGAACCCATTCATCAGCGAGGTGCGTACCGCGGCGGTGGCGCGGATGGCGCGATAGGGGGTGCTCTCCTTGAGTAGCTGCTCGTCGTAATCCGCGGAAGTCACGTCGCCCTGAAGCAGGACGTGGGTGTGGTTGTCGATCAATCCGGGAAGAAGCGTGGCGCCGCCCAGGTCGATGGTCTGTACCGGTCCGCTTGCTTTCGCTCGCACCGCGTCATCCGGGCCGACGGCGACAATCCGGTCGCCTTCGACGAGAATCGACACATTATCGCGTGCGGCATCAGACCTGCCATCGATCAAATGCGCCGCGCGGATGACATATCTGGGGGAAGTTGTGTCACGGGGAGTCTGCGCCAGCCCAGCCGGGCCGGCAAAAAGAGGGGAAAGGCAGACTGCGGTGTTAATAAGGTTGGAAACGCAGCGCCTTGCGCTGCCGGGCTTTGATTTCATTGATTGCGGAAAGAGTTCACCCATTCTACGGGCGGCAGGATTGTTTCGCTATCGCGGCGCTGGTTGCCGCGGGAGAAAGGGGATGCTACCCTTTCGAGGCATTCGCCTGAGTCCCGGTTAGTTCAGTTGGGGCGATCTTTGGAACAGTTGGCGTGTAGAATCGAAGTTGAATCCGGCGTTGGACGTCAAAATCTCCTGAGGAGCAGCTAGTTGATGAGAAAGTCAATTCTGTGCGGCGCAATCCTTGTCTACGCCGCGTGCAGCGGGGGTGGCGCTGCCGCGCCGGCGGTGGTGACGACGGTCGCGGTGACGACGGCTCCGACCCAGATCAGCGTCAATGAGACGGCCCAGGCGTCGGCCATTGTGAAGGATCAGAACGGGAATGCCCTCTCCGGCAAGACCATCACCTGGGAGAGTCTCAATCCATCGGTGGCAACGGTCTTGTCAACTGGAAGCATCAAGGGAGTCGCTGCCGGCACGGCAACGATCAGGGGAACGGTTGAATCCGTCAGCGGCACGGCGGGAATCATCGTCGTCGCTCCGGTTGCGGTCTGCAACACCGGTCTCACAGTGGTCGATCTCCCTGTTGGCGGCGTGAGCGTACTCAGCTCCACTGCAACCAAGGGGTGCATCAAGATTCCAGCGGCGACTTCAGCGCCGGCCGACTATCTGGTGATTGCCGCCAATACGAACATCCAGCCGGATATCATCGGCGATTTCGTCTTCAAGTCGGACGAGGGCGAGACGGTGCCGGCGACAACTCTTTTCCCCAGCAGTTCGGTCGTCTCGGCGAGCATGGCCGCCCAGGCGTCGGGCTCCGATCTGGGTGCGATGCAGCTCAAGTTCGAGACGCGCCTCCGTTTTATGGAGCGGCGCGAGCTTCGCTTGCAGGACGCGCAGCATGCCTACCGAAACCGGATTGCGCCACGCCAGACGAGATTGTCGCTGAGCGTCGCGATTCCTGCAATTGGCGACCAGACGACCTTCAAGGTTCCCGGGCAGACAGACGCCTGCAACAAATTCACGACTGTCACCGCGGCCGTCACGTACGTCAACGACAAGGTGATCATCTATAACGATGTCGCCTCGCCGGCCAATGGGTTCACCGCGTCCGACTATCAGCAGATCGGGGACGAATTCGCAACCCTGATCTATCCCACCGATGTTAGCTACTTCGGGACGCCGCTCGACCAGGACAACAACGGGCGGATCATCATTCTCTATACGCCGGAGGTCAATAAGCTCACTCCGGCGAACAACGCCAGCTTCGTCGGCGGCTTCTTCTTTGCCGGCGATCTGTTCCCGTCCACGCCACCGACGCCAAACGATTTTGCGTGCAAGCAGAGCAACCAGGCGGAGTTGTTCTACGTGCTGGCTCCCGATCCCGATGGAGTTTTCAATAACAAGCGGACGACGGCAACTGTCCGTCAGGGCACGCGCGGAACCATCGCTCATGAGTTCCAGCACATGATCAATGCTTCGAACCGCATCCGAAGCCCCATCGACCAGCCGTTAGAAGATGTCTGGCTCGACGAAGCTCTGGCACACTTTGCCGAGGATGCGGTGGGCCGCGCAGTGAGGGGAATCGGTGAAGCGGAAGATGCCGGCTTTACCCGCACGTTCGGCGGAAGCGCGGATGACTTCAACGCTTTCTTCTTTCAGAACTTTGCCCGATTCCGGCTCTACCTTTTGAACCCAGGGCCTATGGCGCCGACCAGCTCGCTGGCCGATTCGTCACTAGCGACTCGTGGCGCCGCGTGGTCGCTCGTGCATTACACCGCCGATCAATACGCCCCGGGAGGAGACATCAAAGCGTACACGCTGAAGCTCGCCGGCGGGCCGGACGTTGGAGTGACCAATCTGACAAAGAATGCCGGCAACGTGGACTTTCAGACGCTGATCACCGGCTGGATGATTGCCAACTACGCGGACGACGGCGGCATTCCCGGCCTGACCGCGGTGGACAGCTACAAGGTGTACGACATGCGGAATATCCAGCAGGGGCTTCCGGCAAATAACGGATCGTTCCCGCTGAAACCCAGCAATATCAGCGGCAGCGGATTCGTCGTCACCGGACTCTCGGACCGCTCGGCATCGGGGACTTACTTCTTTGCGCTGAGAAACACGGGCAGTCTCGCGCGGACGTACCGGTTCCTGAATCCCGATGGATCGACGGCGGCAAGCTTCACCGGGGCGACATGGATCGTCGTCAGGACACGGTAACGCCGTTCTTCTTTCGTATTCAGCGTTTTACTCGCCGGAGTTTCCCATCCGCCCCAATCTCGAACGTTGCCTGAACCGCGCTATCCCGCTCCCCGCCGGCAGCGGGCGGGTTTGCTTCCGGTTTGCGCATCTTCACGGAGTCCTTGGCGGTTGGTGCCTCAGGAGCCGCTACGGGAGCCGGTGTAGCGGCAGGAACGGGCACGGTCGCTGTTGAAGTGTCGCTCGCCGCTGAGCTCGGAGCTTTTTGTGCGGTGCACGCTCCGGCGCTCAGCATCGCGACGCCGCATAGAGCCGAGGCGAGACCGGCGCGCGAGAAAGGGGCGCCGCGATTCATTGCTGGTTCAACTTTCGAATGATCCCCGTGCGACTGATCTCGAGGGAGGGCTTTGCAACAATTTCCCACGGCCCGGCGTCGGCTCCGATCATCATGTTCGAACCGGGCTGCCGCGAAGACACGAGGCCTCCATTGAGAAGAAACGGATCCGTGGCGCCCGGGTTCACGACGTAGCCCTCGTCGGCCATTGACTGTAGCGTGATGTTGCTGAACGGCATCGGCACGCCCGGCGCTTCGACGAAGCCGGTCATCAACTCCGCATCAAAAATGGATTCGCGCCAGTGCGCGTCGGCGGTGCCTGGGCCTCCGGTGTTCTCAACTGGCGCTCCAGTGGCGCAGAAAACCGAGCCTCCCAGGCCGTTGCACGCGGCGACGGCCAGCGGGCCGATGAACCGCGGGTCGGAAGATCCGGCGCCCACGATGAGTGACTTCCCCGTCCAGTTGGTCCCAAATCCGACCACGTGCATCATCTCGTGAAGGACGATGTCGTTCAGCCGGCCCGTTGACACCAATCCGGCAATGTCGTCGGCGTCGAACCGCATGACCCCGATAATCGTGAAGCCACTAGTTGTCCTGATGATGCACGGTCCCGCCGACGCGAGAATCTTTCCAACTCCGTCGATCGGGACGACGGTGGCGTAGATGAGGACGTCGTCCACAATCTCGTTGACCGTCACTCCGGTGGGGCCGCACGGGCTGATATCGATGCCGGCATTCTTGGTGAGCAAAGGGATGTCGATGTCCGGAATGTCGCCAGTGATTGCGGCGCGAATGCGAGCGGCTGCGTCGTTGAATGCCGCCGTGGCTTCAGGCGGCATGGCCGGCCCGAAGAAACGCACGTCGACGTTGAAGGCAGTCGCGATTGTCGCGGTTGCGACGGCCGAGAAGCTCCCGCTGGACACGAGCGCTGTCTGCGGAATATCGCTCTTGCCCAGAAGCCACACCGTCCCGGTCGCATTGCCATTGGCATCGGAGGTGACTGTCGCAGGCGTGATGCTTCCCCCGCCGCCCGTGACTGCAAAAGTGACAAGTGCCCCGGCCACTGCGTTGTTGAACTGGTCCCGAACCTGAGCGGCAAGTGGGTTTGCCAGCGTCGTTCCGGCAAAAGCCGCTTGCCCGTTGCCGCCGCTTATCGTGACCGACGCGGGAGGTCCAGCGACACCCGTCATGCTGAGGACAAGCGGCGTCAAATTGCCGACGGTCACCGTCACCGTGTTCAAACCCGCTGTCTTGCCCAGCGTCCACGTTCCGATTGGAGTTGGCGCGCCGGCAAGCGTCGACGTCGGAATGCCGGAGAGCGTTCCACCTCCCGCTGTGACCGCGACGGTGATGCCGACGCCACCGAGAATCTTCCCGCCTGCATCCTTGACCTCGAATGTCGGCGCGGCGGTGACAGGTAAACCGGCGGTGGCGGAAGCAGTCGTGGTCGCCGCCTCGACCGAGGACGGTGTCGGCGGCGCCGTGCCGTCCTTGCACGCCGTGACGGCGATTACAACCGCGATAATTGCTGACCTGCGGTGAAAATGCATCGGGAGAAGGTGTGCCCCGACTCAGGCGTCGCGCAACGCAGACATCGGTGTTTCCCTGAAAACGTCGCGCCCCGCGAGCAGACCGATCGTCACCGTCAGGACGAGCATTGTCAGCGCGATCACCCCCGCCGCCCCGAGTGCCGGCGTGAACTCGGTGTCGAACACGTAATGCGTGAGTCCCCAGCCGCCAGCGATCGCCAGCAACATGCCCGTCAGGCTCCCGAGTAGGCCGAGTAGCGAGTACTCAGCGAGAAGGATCCGGACAATCTGGCCGCGCGTCGCGCCAAGGGTCTTGAGCAACACACCTTCCCGAATGCGCTCTCGCCTGGTGGCCGCGACGGCACTGAACAGCACCGGTATTCCCATCGCCAGGCTGAACAGCGCCATGAAGCGGATTGCCGCCGTCACCTTCGCGGCGATCTTCTCGACCGATTCCTTGATGAGCGACAGGTCCAGGCTCGACACATTTGGAAAGCGCGTCACAACGTCGCGCTGAAGGCCGGCGACGGCAGTCGCTCCGGTGACGCTGGACAGCAGCACGTACTGCTTCGGCGCGTCGGCGAGGGTGGGCGGCGAGAAAACGGCGAAGAAGTTCGGCTGGAACCGCGTCCAGGTGACTTCACGCATGCTCGTGATCCGCGTCGGCACCTGGACTCCCTGCACGTCCCACGTCACGACGTCGCCCAGCTTGAGGTGCAGCTCGTCGGCCACATCCTGCGCCATGGACACTTCACCGGTGTCGCGGTGCGTGTTCAGGGCTGCGGCGCTGAACCACTTTCCCTTGACGATCTTCTCGGAGGAAGTCGGCTTGTCGCGGTACGTCGACCGGTATTCGCGCCTCAGCGCCCACGAAGGCCTGTCGGATCGATTGCGCCCCCCGCCTTCGCCTGTGCCGTTACGCGAGCTCGATTCGCTTTCCCCCTGGCTGCGTGGCGCAGCGCCCGACGCGCCCTGCCGGCCGCGCAATGTGTCGGCCGCAATCTGTTCGACCGTTCTGCCGTTGATCGAAGCGATTCGCATCGTCACGACCGGCGCGGTCTCGATCACCCGCTGCCCCCGGGCACGGATAATTGAATCGATGGGCTGGCGCTGATCCTCCTGCACGTCGAAAAAAACGAGATTGGCGTTCGACGCGTCGACGCTCACCTGGAACTGCCTGAGGAGATTGGTCTGCACGAGGTACAGCGTCGTGATGAGGAATGCGCCAAATCCAAGTGACAGCACCACCGACCGTGTCTGGTTGGCCGGGCGGTAGAGATTTGCCACGCCCTGCCTCACGACGTACGGCCATCTCGTGCGAAGCGTCTTTCGCGCAATCCACGAGAGAAGCGCCGCCGCGGCGACGAGTATCGCTATGGCGCCGCCCGTGGCAACGCTGATCCACATCCCCTGCTTCATGTTGCCCGCCCGCAGGAGTGCAATCGCGACGACGCTCGCAACGAGCGCGACGTTCACTGCCACGCGCGGCCAGTCGTTCCAGCGCATCCGGAGAATCTGCGAATCTGCATCGCGTCTGAGCGTCTGCAGCGGCGAAACATTGCGGAGAGCGAGCAGCGGCCGCAGCGCGAAGATGAGTGCTATCCATCCACCGATGGCAATGCCCGTGATGATCGCCTGCGGCTCGAGACTGACGGTGACGTCCACCGGGAGAAAATCCTTGAAGACAAGCGGCAGGCCGAACTGTATCGCCACCCCGAGCGCTGCGCCGACGATCGCCCCAAGCAGTCCCATTACCGCTGCCTGCGCCACGTACATCGCCAGAACCTGTTCGCTCGAGGCTCCGAGGCAGCGGAGAATGGCGACTGTATCGATCTTCCGTGATACGTAAGCGCGGACGCCGCTCGCCACACCAACGCCCCCGAGCAGCAGCGCTATCAGGCCCACGATGCCGATGAAGCGGCTGAGCTGATTGATGGAGCGCGTGGCCGAATCCTCCGCTTCCGCGACAGTCGTCACGCGCACCCGCGATTTCTCGAGCTGCTTCCTGAACGGCTTGACCATCTTGTCAGCGTCTCGTCCGGGTGGCAGTCCGGTGACCGTGGTGTACTCGGCAGTGCTGCCGAACACGAGCAGCTGCGTCTGCTTGAGGTATCGATCCGGGATGATCACCCGCGGTCCGATGATTTCGGCCACCCCCGGCGTACCAGGAACCGATTTGAGCGTGCCGATGATCCGGAATCGCGCGTATCCAAGCGTGAGCGTGTCGCCGATGCGCGCGTTCAAGGCGGCGAGCAGCGACGGATCGACAAGCGCGTTCGCCCCCTGCTGAAGCGCTTTCCACTGGCCGTCCGGGGTCGTCGTGATCTCCCCATAGAACGGATAGTTGGCGCTCACTGCGCGAACCTGGGAAAGGCGCGTCGCGCCGGTGCGCGGGACGAGCGCCATCGATGGAAACGTCACGACATTGGCGAATTGCGCTCCCGACCCGCGGGTGGCCGAGTCGATGATGGCCTGTTGATCCGGTGTGAACGGCTTTCGCGACCGAAACGAGACATCACCCCCGAGAAGCGCGCGTGACTGGTCCTTTACCGAGGTCTTGACGTTGTCGGCAAATGAATCGATGGCCACGAGTGCCGCCGAGCCGAGCGAGATGGCGGACATGTACAACAACAGGCGCCGCCTTGCGCTTCGGCTTTCCCGCCAGGTGAGACTGAGGAGCTGCGCCAGCGATGCGCGGCCGGGCGCCGCGGCAACGGGCGCGGTCATGCCGCCACCCCGCTGTCGGCCACCACGCGGCCGTCGCTCAAGCGAATCACGCGGCCAGCCCGGCCGGCAAGAGCGGCGTCGTGAGTCACCAGAATGATGGTCGAGCCCGAATCTCTGTTGAGTGTTGCGAGCAGGTCGAACACGCGGGCGCCGGTTGCCGCGTCGAGATTTCCCGTTGGCTCGTCGGCAAAGAGGATGCGCGGTGAATTCGCGAAGGCGCGGGCGAGTGCCACCCGCTGCTGCTCTCCACCGGAGAGCTGCATGGGGAAATGATGTCCGCGCTCGCTCAGCCCGACGCGGTCGAGAAGATCGCGGGCACGCTCCTGGGCACGGTCATTTCCCTGGAGCTCGAGCGGCACCTGGATGTTCTCCTGGGCGGTCAGCGTCGGAATCAGCTGAAACGTCTGAAAAACAAACCCCACTTTCTCGCCGCGGAGGCGGGCCCGCTCGTTCTCCGACATCAGCGTGAGATCGTTGTCGTCGAGGATCACCTTGCCCCGCGTTGGAGTATCAAGTCCTGCAAGGAGGCCGAGCAGCGTTGTCTTTCCGCTCCCGGACGGTCCGACGATTGCCACAAAGGCGCCCTGCGGGATGTTGAACGACACATCCTTGAGGACCGCGAGGTTCTGGTCTCCGCTGCGATACTCTCGTGTAACTTCCTGTGCAATGAGCATGAAGAAATTCTGGATTGTTGTAATAGGCGCTTCGGCAGCGTGTCAGCCGGAGAGAAATATGAACGGTGGTGCAGGCGCAAAGACGGTTGCGGCCGAATCGGCGGCAACCGCTGTCAAGCCGAACGCGCCACCGGGCAGGAATGATTCCGAGGACTCGACGGCTGGGAAAGTTACTGTGCTGTTCTTCGGAACGAGCCTGACCGCCGGCTATGGCCTCGATCCGTCGCAGGCTTTTTCGGTGCTCATTGCCGCGAAATCGGCGGCCGAGGGGGTGCCGATCACCGCGGTCAACGCGGGGTTGTCCGGCGAGACGTCGGCGGGCGCTGTCCGGCGCATCGAGTGGGTGCTCCGCCGGCCGGTGGACGTAGTTGTTCTCGAGACAGGGGGCAATGATGCGCTGCGTGCGCTCGATGCTGGAGATTTGAAGGCGAATCTACTGGAGATAGTCGACAAGATCCGCAAAGCGCAGCCCCACGCTCGAATTCTGCTTGCGGCCATGGAGGCTCCCCCGAATCTCGGCGTTCGCTACACGGCGAGCTTTCACGAGGCGTACACGTCGGTGGCGAAAAGCGAGCGACTGACGCTGCTGCCATTTCTTCTCGACAAGGTCGCCGGCAAACCGGAGCTGAATCAGGATGACGGCGTGCATCCCAACGTTGAGGGGGAGAGAATCGTGGCCGACAACGTCTGGCGGGGACTCAAGCCGACGGTCGATTCCGTTTATTCGGAGAGGGGAGCCAAGTAGGGGCGTCAGCAACTTCCAAAGGATTGCAGACTGAGGACCTTTGCGGACTTAGGACTCACCGCCATTGCTGATCGACGACTAATTGAGGATTGCGGACCTACTA